>Ga0209050_1000415_pt1 | contig 79058 bp, 71 predicted proteins | sample Araplavi_mTSA_r2_FD_184276 | JGI IMG/M metagenome (GOLD analysis project Ga0209050, IMG submission 184276) | Arabidopsis root microbial communities from North Carolina, USA - plate scrape MF_Cvi_mTSA_r2 (SPAdes) (version 2) | ecosystem: Host-associated > Plants > Roots > Endosphere | place: USA...
CCTCGATGCCATTGGGCAATCCCGAAACTTCAACCGGAAGCGCCAACATCAATTCCTCCGCTACATCACCGTTCAGTCTGCGCGTGATCCCCCGCGACCAGCACAACATCTCCCGCAAGGACATCAGTCCCAACGCCCTGCGCGTCCTGTACCGGCTGCGCGACTCGGGCTTTGGCGCCTACCTGGTGGGGGGCGCGGTGCGCGACCTGCTGGTCGGCGGCAACCCCAAGGATTTCGACGTGGCCACCGATGCCACGCCGGAGCAGGTCAAGGCGCTGTTCCGCAACTGCCGCCTGATCGGGCGCCGCTTCCGGCTGGCGCACGTGGTGTTCGGTCGCGAGATCATCGAAGTGGCCACGTTCCGCGCCAACATCGATGACGGCAGCGGCGACCGAGAGATGGAAAACGGCATGCTGGTGCGCGACAACGTGTACGGCAGCATCGAAGACGACGCGGTGCGCCGCGACTTCACCTGCAACGCGCTGTACTACGCGATCGAGGACTTCTCGGTGCGCGATTACACCGGTGGCTTTGAAGACGTGCAGGCGCGCCTGATGAAACTCATCGGCGACCCCGAGCAGCGTTACCAGGAAGATCCGGTGCGCATGCTGCGCGCGGTACGCCTGGCCGCCAAGCTCGGCTTCCAGATCGACGACGCCACTGCCGAGCCGCTGCCGCGCCTGGCCGGCCTGCTGGGCGAAGCCGCACCGGCGCGCCTGTTCGAGGAAGTGCTCAAGCTGTTCCTGTCCGGCCACGGCGTGGCCAGCTTCGAAGGTCTGGAGCGTTACGGCCTGCTCGAGGTGATGTTCCCCGAAAGCGCCGCCGCGCTGCGCAGCAACCGCAGCGGCGCGTTGCGCCGCATGGTGATCGAGGGCCTGAGCAACACCGACCAGCGCGTGGCCAATGATGAGCCGGTGTCGCCGTCGTTCCTGTTCGCGCTGCTGCTGTGGCCGGCATTCTGCCGGGCGCTGGCGACCCTGCAGAAGCAGGGCGTGGCGCTGGAGGAGGCGCAGCGCCGCGCCGCCGACCGGGTGACCCTGCACCAGCTGACCACCATCGCGCTGCCGCGTCGTTTCTCGCTGCCGATGCAGGAAATCTGGCTGCTGCAGGGGCGTTTCAGCTCACGCCAGCGCAAGCGCGTGATCCGCACCCTGACCCATCCGCGCTTCCGCGCCGCGTTCGACTTCCTGGCGCTGCGCCAGGTGGCCTCCAGCGAGCACCAGGCCGACGTCGAGTTCTGGCGCGAGGCCCAGCTGCAGTCCGGGCCCGAGCTGGATTCGGTGCTGGACGCGGCGCACGGTGACACCGAGCTGGACGAGAACGGGGCGCCGCGCAAGCGCCGCCGCCGCCGCCGTCGTCCCGGTGGGGCCGCAGGCGAGTAAGCCGTGACCCTGGCCTGTATCGGACTGGGCGCCAACCTGGGCGACGCCGCGCAGACGCTGCGCGCGGCGTTCGAGGCGTTGTCCGCGCTGCCGCTGACCACGCTGCGGGCCCGCTCGCAGCTGTACAGCACGCCGGCATGGGGCAATGAAGACCAGCCGGCCTTCATCAATGCCGCCGCGGTGCTCGACACCGGGCTGGAGCCGACGCAGCTGCTGGAGGCCCTGCTGGGCATCGAGCGCGACTTTGGCCGGGTCCGCGATGCCGCCGTGCACTGGTGCCCGCGAACGCTGGACCTGGACCTGCTGCTGTATGGCGAGGCGGTGATCGACCTGCCGCACCTCAAGGTGCCGCACCCCTATCTGCACGAGCGCGCGTTCGCGCTGCTGCCGCTGGCCGAGGTCGCTCCGGAGGCGATGATTCCCGGGCATGGCCGCGTGCGGGACGCTGCGATGCGCATCGAGGCCTGCGGGATCGCGACAATAGGAGGATAATGCGGGGCTTATCGCCACCGGTTATCAGCTCATGAGTACCCACGCAGACAGCAAGCCCTGGACCGTTCCCGCGCTGGCCGAGGCCAAGCGCAACGGCCAGAAGCTGGTCATGCTGACCGCCTACGATGCAGGCTTCGCGCGCACCTTCGACGCCAACGGCGTGGACCTGATCCTGATCGGCGATTCGCTGGGCATGGTGGTGCAGGGCCATGACTCGACCCTGCCGGTGACCACCGACGACATGGTCTATCACACGGCCTGCGTGGCCCGGGTGCTGACCCGCGCGCTGCTGATCGCCGACCTGCCGTTCGGCGCCGATGCCACCCCGGAGCGCGCCTTCGAGGCCTCGCTGCGCCTGCTCCAGGCCGGTGCGGAGATGGTCAAGATCGAGGGTGCCGGGTTCAAGCTGGACATCATCCGGTATCTGGTGGACCGCGAAATTCCGGTCTGCTCGCACCTGGGCCTGACCCCGCAGTCGGTGTTGCGCCTGGGTGGGTATCGCGTGCAGGGCCGTGGCGACGCAGCGCGCCAGCTGGTGGACGACGCCAAGGCGGTGGTCGAGGCGGGCGCCAGCCTGATGGTGCTCGAGTGCGTGCCGACTCCGGTCGCGGCCGAGGTCACGGCGGCCGTTGCGGTGCCGACCATCGGCATCGGCGCGGGCCCGCAGTGCGACGGCCAGGTGCTGGTGCTGCACGATTTCCTCGGCCTGGACAGCGGCCACCGCCGTCCCAAGTTCGTCAAGGATTTCCTTGCCGAAGGCGGGTCGGTTGCCGGCGCCGTCCGTGCCTACGCCGACGCCGTGCGCGACGGCTCCTTCCCCGATGCAGAACACGCCTACGCCTCATGATCGACACCGTCACCGAACTGTCCCGCCTGCGCGCCATCGTCAACGGCTGGAAGCGCGAGGGCCTGCGCGTTGCGCTGGTTCCGACCATGGGCAACCTGCACGCCGGCCATTATTCGCTGGTCACCCTGGCCCGGCAGTACGCCGACCGCGTGGTCTCCAGTGTGTTCGTCAATCCGACCCAGTTCGGACCGAACGAAGATTTCACCCGCTACCCGCGCACGCCCGAAGCCGACACGACCGGGCTGGAGCAGGCCGGCTGCGATGTGCTGTGGCTGCCGACGGTCGAGTCCATGTACCCGTTCGGGGTGGAGCTGGCGGCCAGCGTCAATGTGCCGGGCATTTCCAGCCTGCTTGAGGGGGCGCACCGCCCGGGCCATTTCGATGGCGTGTGCACGGTGGTCTCGCGGCTGTTCAACCAGGTCCAGCCGGACGTGGCCGCCTTCGGCAAGAAGGACTACCAGCAGCTGGCGGTGATCCGCCAGATGGTGGAAGACCTGGCCTTCCCGATCCAGATCGTGGGTGGCGACATCGTCCGCGAAACCGACGGGCTGGCCATGAGTTCGCGCAACCAATACCTCGACCACAAGCAGCGCCATGTCTCTACAACCATTCACCAGGTCCTGCTGGGCATGCGCGAAGGCTTCATCACCGGCAAGGCGCGCGGCCTGATCGAAGCCGAGGCCGCCGCCGCCCTGCAGGCCGCCGGCTTCCAGGTCGACTACGCCGTAGTCCGCAAGCCGGACCTGTCCGAGCCCGCCGACAGCGAGACCGGCAACCGCGTCGCCCTGATCGCCGCCCGCATCGGCAGCACCCGCCTGATCGACAACCTCGAGTTCTGATCCGGTCGCCTGATCACGGGCCTCGTCTTGATGGCATGCAATTCCGTAGCGCCGGGCTCTGCCCGGCTGCTTCATGCATTTTGGCGAACAGCCCTTGGCTGATGCATGTCCTGAGCTGGGCCGGCGGGTGTGGGTTTGCGGGACACGCCGTGAACCCATCCTTGGGGGCTCGTAGAAAACATCCATGTTTTCTACGGTCCCGCAAACCCACCCCCGCCGACCCTCCGACAGTGGGTTGGTGGCCATGGGAAACGCGGAACTACCGACGTTGTCGGCAGTTGCCTTGGCCGGCGATCAGCCGGCACCGGCTTTTCCCGTGGCAACGACACACTGTCAAAAGGTGGGTCGGGGCGGGTTTGTGGGGGTGTGAGCGGCATGGATGCCGCGACCAAGCCTACAGGGACGTACTTGCGGCGTCCCCCACAAACCCGCACCGACCCGCCTAAGCCAGACGTCCCATCAGCCACACGGCTGTTCGCTAAGAACCATCAACAGCTGGGCAAAGCCCGGCGATCGTGGGCCCGTCGACTGCCGGCGAAAACCAGAGCCCTGCCAAGAACGCCCATCACCTGCCTGAACCGCCGGCAGCGGCCCACAGGCAGCCCCTGCCGCAGGGCGCCCGGGTGCTAGAATTTCGCTTTCCTTTAGCGTTGTCCCGTGCCATGCACCTCTCCCTGCTCAAGACCAAGATCCACCGCGCCACCGTGACCCATTCGGAGCTCAACTACGAAGGGTCCATCGCCATCGATGACAACCTGCTGCTGGCTACCGGCATCCGTGAGTTCGAGCAGGTGCATATCTGGGACGTCACCAACGGTGCGCGCTTCTCGACCTATGCCATCCGCGCCGAGGCCGGCAGCGGCGTGGTGTCGCTCAATGGTGGCGCCGCGCGCCACGTGCAGGTCGGTGACATCATCATCATTGCCGCCTTCGCCAGCATGAGCGAAGAAGAAGCTGACAGCTTCCGCCCGAAGTTGGTATATGTGGACGGCAACAACCAGATCTCCCACACCAACGACAGCATCCCGACCCAGGCCGCATGACACAGCACAACGGATTCGACCCGCTTCACTCCCATGCCCAGCGCCTGCGTGGCGCGAGCATCCCCGCACTGATCGCCGCCGAAGCCGGCCGCGCACAGACGCTGGGACTGCGGGTCGGTCCGTTGTATGCCAACTTCGCGCGGCAGAAATATGACCGCGCGGCGCTGGACGCGCTGCTGCAGCTCGCCGCCGACCGCGACGTCGCCGGCGCTTTCCAGCGCCTGTTCCGCGGCGAGACCGTCAACGTCACCGAAGGCCGCGCCGCCCTGCATACCGCCCTGCGCGGCGACCTCAGTGGTGCGCCCGTCGCCGGTGAAGCATTCGCCACTGCCGCGCAGGTGCGCGCGCAGATGGGCGAACTGATCGCCGCCCTGGAAAAAACCGACGTCACCGACATCGTCAGCGTCGGCATCGGCGGCTCCGACCTCGGGCCGCGCCTGGTGGCCGATGCCCTGCGCCCGGTCACCGGCGCGCGCTTCCGCGTGCATTTCGTGTCCAACGTCGACGGCGCCGCCATGCAGCGCACGCTGGCCATGCTCGACCCGGCCACCACCGCCGGCGTCCTGATCTCCAAGACCTTCGGCACCCAGGAAACCCTGCTCAACGGGCAGATCCTGCACGACTGGCTGGGCGGCAGCGACCGCCTGTACGCGGTCAGCGCCAACCCCGAGCGTGCCGCCAAGGCCTTCTCGATTGCTGCCGGCCGCGTGCTGCCGATGTGGGACTGGGTGGGCGGGCGTTATTCGCTGTGGTCGGCGGTCGGCTTCCCGATCGCGCTGGCGATCGGCTTCGAGCGCTTCGAACAGCTGCTCGCCGGTGCTGCCGAGATGGACGCGCACGCGCTCAACGCGCCGCTGGACCGCAACCTGCCGGTGCTGCACGCGCTCACCGACATCTGGAACCGCAACCTGCTTGGCCATGCCACCCATGCGGTGATGACCTACGACCAGCGTCTGGCGCTGCTGCCGGCGTATCTGCAGCAGCTGGTGATGGAAAGCCTGGGCAAGCGCGTGCAGCTCGACGGCAGCCCGGTGGGCAGCGATACCGTCCCGGTGTGGTGGGGCGGGGCGGGAACCGACGTACAACACAGCTTCTTCCAGGCGCTGCACCAGGGCACCAGCGTGATCCCGGCCGATTTCATCGGCTGCGTGCACAATGACGACCCGTACGAGATCAATCACCAGGCGCTGATGGCCAACCTGCTGGCGCAGACCGAAGCGCTGGCCAACGGCCAGGGCAGCGACGATCCGCACCGCGAGTATCCGGGCGGCCGGCCGAGCACGCTGATCCTGCTCGATGCGCTCACCCCGCAATCGCTGGGCGCGCTGATCGCCATGTACGAACACGCCGTGTACGTGCAGTCGGTGATCTGGAACATCAATGCCTTCGACCAGTTCGGCGTCGAACTGGGCAAGCAGCTGGCCAGCCAGCTGCTGCCGGCCCTGCAGGGTGAAGCGCATGGCATCACCGATCCGGTGACGCTGGAGCTGCTGGGACGCCTGCGGTAGGCGAGCGCAGGCTTGGCGCGAGGTAGAGCGGACTGTCAGTCCGCTGCGCTTCGCGCTGGGCCTGGCTTGTCCGCGAAAGGCAGCGGACTGACAGTCCGCTCTACCAGCATCGTGTCATTGCCGGTGCGCATCCTGTTCGCCGGTGCGTTTCAGCGCGACGGGTCGCGCTCGGGGCTGGGCCGCTTCGCCAGCTTGCGTTGCAAGGAACGCCGGTGCATGCCAAGCAGCCGCGCCGCCGCCGATACATTGCCGCCGGTCTCGTGCATCGCCTGCTGGATGTGCTCCCACTGCAGGCGGCTGATCGGCGTCATCGCATCCGGTGGCTCCATGTCGCCATCGTCGGCCGGGCCGTCGTCTTCCTCGCCCAGCGCACGCAGGATCATCGGCACCGTGGCTGGCTTGGGCAGGTAATCGTCCGCGCCCAGCTTGATCGCCTCTACCGCGGTGGCGATGCTCGCGTAGCCGGTGACCAGCAGGATGCGCATGTCCTCGCGCAGTGCCCGCAGCGGCTGGATCAGTGCCAGCCCGGATTCCGAGCCCAGCTTCAGGTCGATCAGCGCATATGCCGGCGGTTGCTGGCGGGCCAGCACCAGCGCCGAGGCGATGTCGCTGGCCGTCACGGTCTCCAGCCCTTTGCGGGCCAGGCTGCGCTGCAGCGTGCGCAGGTACAGTTCGTCGTCGTCGACCAGCAGGCCGTGGCTGGCGGGCGGGAGGGGCGGGGTGGTCATGCGGAACTCTCCGGTGCGGCCAGGGGCAGGCGGAAGCCGACGCGGGTACCGGCACCTTGCGCCGGCCGCATCCACAACTCGCCGTCCAGGCGCTCGATGGTGGCGTGGGACAGGGCCAGGCCCACGCCCATGCCCTGGGTCTTGCCGCTGTTGAACAGGGTGCCGGGCAGCACGGCGTCGCGCGCGTCGAAGCCGCGCCCGTAGTCGCGCACTTCGCCGATCAGGTCGTGGCCCTCGATGCGCAGGGTCAGATCCACCTGCGGTCGCTGCGCCTGTTCGCCCGCGTCGGCGGCGTTGTTGAGCAGCACCATCAGCAGGTGCCCGATGCCCGCATCCAGCGGCAGCTGCAAGGGCGCGTCGTCGTTGCGCTTGAGGGTGATGGTGGGGCGGACCAGCCGCCACTGTTCCAGCACCTGCGGCAGCGTCACCGCATCGCGCCCGCGCACCTGCCCGGAGGCCGGCCGGGCCAGCGCCAGCACGCGCTCGCGGCACTGCACCAGCAGCTCGCGCAGCGTATCGACGTCCTCGCGCACTTCGCGGTTCTCGGTCTGGTCGGCGATGTCGTCGGCCAGCAGGGTCATCGTCGCCAGCGGGGTATTGAGTTCGTGCGCCACCGAGGCGGCGTGGGTGGCCAGCGCGACGATGCCCTCATTGCGCGCGAAACGCTCGCGCAGCAGCGCCAGCTCGTGTTCGCGGCGGCGCAGTGCCATCGCCAGCCGCGTGGCAAAGGCCAGCACCACCGCCGCCGACAGCAGGAAGTTGGCGACCACGCCCCACTGGTGCAGATCCATCGCGCTGAAGTAGCCGTGGGGCAGCGGTTTTCCGAAGATCCCGCTCACCGCATAGCCGATCAGGCAGGCCGCGGCCACCGCCAGGGTCCAGCGCACCGGCAGGGCCAGCGCCGCCAGCGCGATCAGGATCAGGAACAAGGAGCCGAACGGGTTGGCCACGCCGCCGCTCCAGCCGACCATCCAGGTCAGCACCGCCACGTCCACCAGGATGTGGCAGAACGCGGTCAGCGGCGCGGTGTCGGCATCCAGCACGCGCAGCTGCGCGTACAGGTTGAACAGAATCAGTACCAGCACCCCGGACCACAGCGGCAGCTGCGGCAGCTGCAGGCCCAGTACCCAGCTGGCCACCAGGATGGTTGCCGCCTGGCCGGCCACGGCCAGCCAGCGCAGGCTGCACAGGGTGCGGAGGAAGGGGGCGTCGGTTCCGGTCATCGGCTGCCATCGTATGCGCTTGCGCGGCGGACTGCCTGCGACAATCGGCCGCATCGTGCCGCCTGGACCGAAAATGAGGGCGCCGCTGCCCGGCGCGCGGTAAAATGGGGCATGCACGACGCCGTCAGCCAACCGACCCAACCCTCCGACACCACCGTGTGGGCCCGCCGCCAGACCCAGGCCGTCCGCATCGGCGGCGTCGTCGTCGGTGGGGGCAAGCCCGTGGTGGTCCAGTCGATGACCAACACCGATACCGCCGACGTGGCCTCCAGCGTCAAGCAGGTCGCCGAGCTGTGGCGGGCCGGGTCGGAGATGGTGCGCCTGACCGTCAACAATCCCGAATCCGCCGCCGCCATTCCGCGCATCGTTGAAAAGCTGCGGATGATGGGGATCGAGGTCCCGCTGATCGGCGACTTCCACTACAACGGCCACCAGCTGCTGACCCAGGAGCCGGCCTGTGCCGAGGCGCTGTCCAAGTACCGGATCAATCCGGGCAACGTCGGTTTCGGCAAGAAGAAGGACACCCAGTTCGCCCAGCTGATCGAGTTCGCGATCCGCTACGACAAGCCGGTGCGCATCGGCGCCAACTGGGGTTCACTCGACCAGTCGCTGGCCGCGCGCCTGATGGATGAAAACAGCCAGCGGGCCCAGCCGTGGGACGCCGGCCGGGTGCTGCGCGAAGCGCTGATCCGGTCGGCGCTGGATTCGGCCCATACCGCGGTCGAACTCGGCCTGCCGCGCGACCGCATCGTGCTCTCGGCCAAGGTCAGCGGCGTGCAGGAACTGATCGCGGTCTACCGCGACCTGGCCCAGCGCTCGGACTTCGCCCTGCACCTGGGCCTGACCGAGGCCGGCATCGGCAGCAAGGGCATCGTTGCCTCGTCTGCCGCCCTGGCCGTGCTGCTGCAGGAAGGCATCGGCGACACCATCCGCATTTCGCTGACCCCCGAACCGGGCCAGTCGCGCACGCAGGAAGTGATCGTGGCCCAGGAACTGCTGCAGACCACCGGCCAGCGCGCCTTCACTCCGCTGGTCACCGCCTGCCCGGGGTGCGGCCGCACCACCTCCGAGTTCTTCCAGGAACTGGCCAAGGTCGTGCAGAACCACGTGCGCGGCAAAATGCCGGAATGGAAGGTCAGCCATCCCGGCGCCGAAAACATGACCCTGGCCGTGATGGGCTGCATCGTCAACGGACCGGGCGAATCGCGCCACGCCAATATCGGCATCTCGCTGCCCGGCACGGGTGAAACCCCGGCCGCCCCGGTCTTCATCGACGGCGAGAAGGCGGTCACCCTGCGCGGTGAGAACATCGCCCAGGAATTCGTGACCCTGATCGACGAGTATGTCGAACGCAAGTATGTCCGAAGCGTCGGATAAGCCCTCGATCATGGCGGCGCCGGAGCCGGCGGCCGGCTTCCGCCAGTGGATGGGCCGCAACGCCTGGCGCTTCGTACTGCTGTTTGCCGGCGTGCTGCTGCCACTGGCCGGCTTTGTGGCGCTGGCCGACGAAGTGCATGAGCTGGAGGCGTTCTACTTCGACGCACCGCTGCTGTGGAAGATGCACGACGTGGCCCGCCCGAGTCTGGATGCCGCGTTCGTGTTCATTTCCCGCATTGGCTACCAGTGGGGCGTGATCCCCGCCGATATCCTGATCGTGGCCGTGCTGCTGCTCCGCCGGCGCTGGCGCGAAGCCAGCTTCGCCGCACTCAGCTTTGCCGGCTCGGCCCTGCTGAACATCGGCAGCAAGCAGTTCTTCCAGCGCGACCGGCCCACCCTCTGGGAATCGATCGCCCCCGAGAGCACCTACAGCTTCCCCAGCGGCCACGCCATGGGCTCGATGACCCTGGCCGCCGTGCTGGTGCTGCTGGCCTGGAACACCCGCTGGCGCTGGCCGGCCGTGGTGTTCGGCGTGGTCTTCGCCGGCGCGGTGAGCCTCTCGCGCGTCTACCTGGGCGTGCATTACCCCTCCGACATCCTGGCCGGGTGGTGTGCCGCACTGGTTTGGGTGGTAGGGTGTTTCCTGGTGATGTTCCGCCGCCGCCATCCCTGGCGCCGCCGGCACTGACCCCCCACCCGCACCAGGCGGGCTGGAAGCGGCAGCGGTTCCCGTGGACGTCGATAGGTCCGGTGAACCGAAAAGGCCTGGGGTGAAAGGCTGAGGGCAGGGGTAGCCCGTTACGTTTGTGATGCGGGCATCAGAACGCGCTGATGGGGATCGATCTTCCTTGTTATCGCAGAACCCCGGGGCTAGGCTTGCCCCGGATTGCAGCGTTTGGAACAGGGTGGGTGGGATGACGATTCGAGTGTATCTGGTGGACGACCACGCGCTGGTGCGAACCGGCATGAAGATGATCCTGTCCAACGAGACGGACATCGAGGTGGTGGGTGAAGCGGAATCCGGCGAGGAGGCATTGCCTGCGATCCGCCAGCTGCGCCCCGACGTCGTCCTGTGCGACCTGCACCTGCCCGGGGTCAGCGGCATGGAAGTCACCGAGCGGGTGGTCCGCGGCGACCATGGCACCCGTGTGGTCATCGTCTCGGTGCTGGAAGACGGCCCGATGCCGAAACGCCTGCTCGAGGCAGGCGCGTCCGGTTACATCGGCAAGGCCTGCGACGCCCAGGAACTGCTGCGCGCCGTGCGCGACGCCGCCCTTGGCCGGCGTTATCTCGGCAACAGCATCGCCCAGAACCTGGCCCTGTCCAACGTCGAAGGCAGCCAGTCGCCATTCGACAGCCTGTCCCCGCGCGAACTCGAAGTCGCCCTGCTGCTGACCCAGGGCCTGCGCCAGGAAGACATCGCCAAACGGTTGAGCCTGAGCGCCAAGACCGTCAACACCCACAAGGCGCGCCTGTTCGAAAAGATGGGCATCCATGACAACATCGCCCTGGCACGCATGGCGAGCCAATACGGCCTGGTGGATCCGGCGCGGCCGATGTAACCGACGTACGGTGCCACGCAGGGCGTGGCACTACGCATTTCTGCGGGCGCTCAATGCGCCCGTACGCGCGCGACGATCTTCGCCGCCTGTGCCGCGCTTTCGCGGACCTTGTCCCACTCGCCGTGTTCGATCCAGTTGCCCGGCACCATCCACGAGCCGCCGATGCAGACCACGTTCTTCTGCTCCAGGTACTCCGCGGCCGTCGTTTCCGTGATCCCGCCGGTCGGGCACAGCTTCAGGTCCGGAATCGGACCGGCCAGACCCTTGATCATCGCCAGCCCGCCGACCGCCGAGGCCGGGAACAGCTTGCACACCCGGAAGCCGCGCGCGTAGAGCGACAGCAACTCCGTCGGCGAGGCCGCACCCGGCACCACAGGCAACGGCGCCGCCGCCAGCGCATCGGCCATGTGCGCCGGCGTGCCCGGCGTCACCAGGAAATCCGCGCCCGCATCGATCGACTGCTGCATCTGTTCCACCGTCAGCACCGTGCCCGCACCCACCACCACATCCGGCAGCTCGCGCTTGAGCATCGCCAACGCCTCCATCGCCACCGGCGTGCGCAGCGTCAGCTCGATGGCCGGCAGCCCCCCCTCCAACAGCGCCGCGCTGACCGCGCGGGCCTGTTCCAGCGTATGCACGGTCACCACCGGCAGGATGCCGGCGGCAAGGAGAAGGGATTCAGCGCGTTTTTGATGTTCGGCGATGGTCATAGAGAAGCCTTTCGGTTGTTCAAAGCATTGGATGGCAGGATCTGATGTCTGCCGAAGGTTGTGGTGCGACCGTAGATCCCGAGGGCCGACCAACGGTCGGCGCTACCAAGGGAGCGGCGCGCCGCAAAGAGGCGTACGGCGCTTGATCTGCGATGAGTGCCTGGCGAACAACGAGGCGCCGCAATGTGTGGTGAGGACCCCCACCGCGGCCTCACATCAGGCGATACCCACCGCCGCTTTTCGCTTCGGCTCCAAACCGCCGTCGCAAAGGCAACTGCGGCTGTCCGCGGAAGAGCATCAAGCGTCCTTGGCTTCGTGCGGCGCCAGCGCAGCAGCTGCGTCGTTCCCAAGCTCATATTCCGCGTCGTAATTCCACACGTCGCCGTCGTCAGCCGCCGGTCCGCAGGAAATCGAGATCGCCCCCTGATCGGCCGGACCCACCAGGCGCCGGTTCATCGCGAACAGATTGCGGCCCAGATCGTGCGCCGCCGGTGCCGTGTTCGGCGCCAGCTCGCGCGCTGCCCATTCCGCCGCGTCCACCAGCACCTCCAGCGTGCCCGCCTCACCGTCCATCCGGATGATGTCGCCTTCGCGCACCCGCGCCAGCGGACCACCGCGCGACGCCTCCGGCGTCATGTGGATCGCCGCCGGGAACTTGCCCGACGCGCCCGACAGACGACCGTCCGTCACCAGCGCCACCCGCCGACCCTGGTTCTGCAGCAACCCCAACAGCGGTGCCAGCGAATGCAGCTCCGGCATCCCGTTCGCACGCGGACCCTGATAGCGCACCACCGCCACGAAATCCTGCGGCAGCATCCCCGCCGCGTGCAGCTTGTTCAGCACCTGCGGCGCATCCACCACCACCGCCGGCGCCTCGATCGTCCGGTACTGCGGCTTCACCGCCGACAGCTTGATCAGCGAACGGCCCAGATTGCCGCGCAGCAGCCGCAGACCGCCCTGCGCCTCGAACGGCTCCGCCACCCCGCGCACCACCTCGCGGTCCGCACTCTCCGCAATGCCCTCGATCCACGTCAGCGCACCCTCGCGCAGCGCCGGATCCTGTGTGTACTGGCGCATGCCGCCTTCGGCCACCGTCACCAGATCCGCGTGCATCAACCCCGCGTCCATCAGCTCACGGAACACGAACGCCGTACCACCGGCCGCCGCGAAACGGTTCACGTCCGCTTCCCCGTTCGGGTAGACCCGCGCCAGCAGCGGCACCAGCTGCGACAGCTGGTCCATGTCGTCCCACGTCAGCACGATGCCCGCCGCCCGCGCCACCGCGATCCAGTGGATCGTGTGGTTGGTCGACCCGCCCGTCGCCATCAGCGTCACCACCGCATTGACGATCGCACGCTCATCGATCAACCGGCCCAGCGGCCGGAAGTCATCGCCCAGCGCACTGATCTCCAGCGCACGCGCCGCCGCGTGCCGCGTCAGCGCATCGCGCAGCGGCGTATCCGGATTGACGAACGACGCCCCCGGCAACTGTACCCCCATCGCCTCCAGCAGCGTCTGGTTCGAATTGGCCGTACCGTAGAACGTGCACGTGCCCGCCCCGTGGTACGACGCCGCCTCCGCCTCCAGCAACTCCTCGCGCGTGGCCTGCCCGGCCGCATAGCGCTCGCGTACCTCGGCCTTCTGCTTGTTCGGAATGCCCGGCGTCATCGGCCCGGCCGGCAGGAAGATCGCCGGCAGGTGGCCGAACGCCAGCGCTCCGATCAACAGCCCCGGCACGATCTTGTCGCACACGCCCAGGTACACCGTGCTGTCGAACATGTCATGGCTCAGCCCGATCGCCGTCGACTGCGCGATCACATCGCGCGAGAACAGCGACAGCTCCATCCCGCCGCGACCCTGCGTGACCCCGTCGCACATCGCCGGCACACCGCCGGCAACCTGCGCCGTCGCGCCCAGCGAGCGCGCCGTCTCCCGCAGGATCTCCGGATAGTGCTCGAACGGCTGGTGCGCCGACAGCATGTCGTTGTACGCCGTGATGATGCCCAGGTTGGGCGTGACACCACCGCGCAGCCGGCTCTTGTCGGTCGGGCCGCAGGCCGCGAAGCCGTGCGCCAGATTGCCGCAGCTCAGGCGGGAACGGAACGGACCGTCGCGCAGCGCGGCGTCGATGCCGGCCAGGTACGCCGCCCGCGAAGCGGCGCTGCGCTGGACGATGCGCTCGGTGATGGCATGAAGTTTGGGATGCAGGCTCATTGGCTACCGGCTATGAGAAGGCGAACGGGAGGGCAGGCACATCGAATCAGTCGCACCAGTGGATGCGCAGTTTCGGGCCGGCGATATCGATCGCATTGAGAATGGGATACAGCGCCGCATTGTTGCTTTCCAGCGCCTGCTTGAGCACCTCCAGCTTCTGCTTGCCACGCAGCAGCAACAGCCGCTGGCGGCACTGGCGCATGCCGTGCGGCGTCAGCGTGATGCGCAACGGCCACTGGTTCGCCCCCGGGCACCCGGTGGCATCCAGCGCCGCGTAGGGCAGGGTGCTCTCCAGTGCGCGGGCCAGGTCCTTCGAGCCCGGGAACAGCGACGCCGTATGGCCGTCATTGCCCATGCCGAACACCGCCAGCGATGGTGGTTGGGAGTGCTGTGCCTGCAGGTTGGCGCTGTAGACGCATTCGGGCAACGGCTTGCCGATGCGCACCAGCGGATCGAAGTGCGCGCCCTCCGCGCGATTGAGCAGGCTCTGCCTGACCAGCCACGCATTGCTGTCGCTATCCTGCGGCGACAGCCAGCGCTCGTCGACCAGACCCACCTCGACCCGGTCCCACTGCACGTCCAGTTCGGCCAGTGCCTGGTACACCGGTGCCGGCGTGGTGCCGCCGGACAGCAGCATGCGCGCTCGCCCGTTGCTGGCGATGTCATGGTTGAGGATCTGTGCCATTTCGGCAGCGACCATTTCGATCCAGGCATCGGCCTCGCCATGCCGGATCAGGGTGAAGCGGTCGGTGTTGTCCAGTGCGTTCATGCAGCGCCTCCTGGCAGATCGCGTTCAAGGTCGGCGGAATACGCGGCCGCGCCGAGCAGGCCGGCATGCGGGTGCATCACCGCCAGCGACGGCACCCGCGCCATGATCGACGAGAAGCGCCCCTTGTGCTCGAAGCGCTGGCGGAAACCGGAATGCTGCAGCGAATCGAGCATCTTCGGCACCAGCCCACCGGTCAGGAACACACCGTCCCAGGCACCCTGGATCAGCACCAGGTCGCCGGCGATCGCACCGAACACCGCGCAGAACACATCCACCGTACGCATCGCCTGCGGGTCGCCGTGCAGTGCCCGCGCAGTGACGTCCACCGGTTGCAGCTGGCCCGGATCGACATCGGCCATTTCGCATACCGCGCGATGGATGTTGACCAGGCCCGGGCCGCAGATCAGACGCTCGTTGGAGACCCGGCCGAACTGTTCGGACAGGATCTGCAGGATGCGGATTTCCTCGGGCGTACCCGGCGGGAAGCTGACATGGCCGCCCTCGGTTTCCAGCGGATAGCAGCGGCCGTGGCGCAGGATCAGTCCGCCCACGCCAAGCCCGGTACCCGGGCCGATCACCGCGTAGTTGCGCGGCTGGCCCGGCTTGCCCGGGATCCACGCCGCGCCACCGACCTGGACCACGTCCTGCGGCTGCAGCAGCGAAATCGCCATTGCCTGCGCGGCGAAGTCGTTGATCAGATGCAGATCGTGGAACCCCAGCATGTGCGCCGTGCGTGCACGCGAAATCACCCACGGGTGGTTGGTGATGCGCGCTTCGTCGCCGTCCACGCGGCCGGCCACGGCAAACACGCCGCGCTGCGCTTCGGCGCCGATCTGTTCCAGGTAGTGCCGTGCCGCATCGCCCAGCGACGGGAACTCGGCAACGGCGTACTCGCGGATGCTGTCATTGAGCAGCGGCGCGGCCAGGCCGGTGTCGGCCAGCGCGAAACGTGCGTTGGTCCCGCCGATGTCGGCGACCAGCGCCGGTTGGGTCGCCACCGTCATGCCGGATCCTTGCGGCCGGCGGCGGCCTCCACGTCGGCGGGCAGGAAACCACGCGCCTGCTCCGGACCCCACTGGCCGGCCGGGTAAGGCTGCAGCGGCAGCTGCGCCGCCTTCCAGGCTTCGCTGACACTGTCGATCCAGGCCCACGCCGCGCGCACCTCGTCGTCGCGCACGAACAGCGCGTGGTTGCCGTTGAACGCATCCAGGAACAGGCGCTCGTAGGCGATGCGACGGTGCAGGCCGGTGGGAACCGAAAGCTCCAGTTCCAGCGGGTGCAGTTCCAGCGCGCCCCATTCCGGACCGGCCAGGCTGCTCATCAGGCCCAGCTCGATGTTTTCCTGCGGCTGCAGCTGGAAGGTGATGCGGTTGGGCGTGGCGTTGGCACGGTCAGGGCGCTCGAACAGCCAGTGCGTGACCGGCTTGAGCGTGACCACCACCCGGCTGGTGCGTTCGGCCAGGCGCTTGCCGGTGACCAGATGGAAGGGCACACCGGACCAGCGCCAGTTGTCGATGTGGGCGGTGACGCCCACGAAGGTCTCCACCTCGCTGCCTTCCGGCGGCTGGTACGCCTGCGCGGGCTGGCCATTGATGGTGCCGGCGGTATAGCGCCCGCGCACGCTGTCGCGCGCGGCGTGGCTGGCGTCGAGCGGACGCAGCGCGCGCAGCACCTTGACCTTCTCATCGCGGATGCGGTCGGCTTCAAGCGATGCCGGCGGCTCCATCGCCACCAGGCACAGCAGCTGCAGGATATGGCTCTGCACCATGTCGCGCAGCGCACCGGAGCGCGCGTAGTAGGCATCGCGGCCGTCCACGCCTTCGCTTTCGGCGACCAGGATATGCACCGACTCGATGTAGCTGCGGTTCCACACCGCCTCGAGCAGGGTGTTGCCGAAGCGCAGCGCGATCAGGTTCTGCACCGCCGCCTTGCCCAGGTAGTGGTCCAGTCGGAACACGCGGTCTTCGTCGATCCACTGGCCGATGGTGGCCAGGATCTGTTCGGCGCTCTCGCTGTCGCTGCCGATCGGCTTCTCCAGCATCAGGCGGTGCGGCGCAGCCAGCGCGCCACCCTGGGCCAGGCCCTCGCAGGTAGAGATGTACAGACCCGGCGGAATGGCCAGGTAGCTCACGCAGTGACCGTCCACCAGGTCGCGGACGGAATCGGCGACCGACTGCGGATCGCGCAGGTCCACCGAACGGTAATCGATGCGCTCGAGCAGCGACTGGATGTCGTCAAGGCTGGCGGCCGGCATCGCCTGCTGCAGGCGCGGGCGCAGGATGTCGCGGAACGCGGCGGTGTCGTGCGCCGACAGCGCCAGTGCGCGGATCTTGAAGTTCTCCGGCAACAGCCCGTCGCCCAGCAGGCGCAGCAATGAAGGGAAAAGGTAGCGCTGTGCGAGGTCGCCGGTGGCGCCGAACAGGAAGAGGGTGTCGTGCATCGCTCGAGTTTCAGATCCGGGTGACATCGTTGTCAATCGCTTCTCGTCTATGTTCTCGGGGGTCCAGCGGGGCGCGGTGTCTGATTGCTGCGACGCAACATGAACAGGCGCGTTCCCACCCATAATGGGGCATGTCGCGGGCGATACGGGAGAGTGTGGTTCCCGCGACGCGACGCAGTCATGACCGATCACTGGATACTGCCACGTGAAAACGTTTACATGGCAGAATGTGCAGACTGTATTCGATTGCAGTGGTCGCCGTCATGCGGCACCACGCCATCGACGCTGCCATCGGGAGGGCCGAAGGCAGTTCCGCACAACAGCCCGGCAGCGGGCGGACTGGAATGGTGATATGGCAAAAGTGCAGTTGCAGGGCGTGCGCAAGGTCTACGACAACGGCCAGGTGGCCGTCCAGGGTGCGACCTTTGAAGTGGCCGACGGGGAATTGATGGTCCTGGTAGGACCGTCGGGGTGTGGCAAGTCGACCCTGCTGCGCATGGTGGCTGGCCTTGAGGAAATCAGCGGTGGCACGCTGAGCATCGGCGACCGCGTGGTCAACGATGTGGCGCCCAAGGACCGCGACATCGCCATGGTGTTCCAGAGCTACGCGCTGTACCCGCACATGACCGTTGCCGAGAACCTGGCGTTCGGATTGAAACTGCGAGGGCACGACAAGGCCACGATTGCCAGGCGGGTCGACGAAGCGGCACAGACGCTGGGCCTGACCGAGATGCTCGACAAGCTGCCCAAGGCGATGTCGGGCGGCCAGCGCCAGCGCGTGGCCCTGGGGCGGGCGCTGGTGCGCGAACCGGCGGTGTTCCTGCTCGACGAGCCGCTGTCCAACCTGGATGCCAAGCTGCGCCACAGCGTGCGCACCGAGATCGCGCAGCTGCACCGCAAGCTCGGCACGACCATGATCTACGTGACCCATGACCAGGTCGAAGCCATGACGCTGGGCCAGCGCATCGTGGTGCTCAAGGACGGGGTGATCCAGCAGATCGACACGCCGATGGCCCTGTACGACCGCCCGGCCAATCTGTTCGTGGCCGGCTTCCTCGGCAGCCCGGCAATGAACGTGCTGCGCGGGACCCTGCAGCGCGCCGATACCGGCGTAGTGGTGCAGGCGGCCGGATTGAACGCGCCGCTGGGCCAGGCCACCGTCGATCCGGCCTGGATCGGCAAGGCGGTCGCGGTGGGCGTGCGCCCGGAGCATCTGCAGCCGGCCGCGGCGGGCGAGGCTACGGCCTTCGAGGCCACCATCGACGGCATCGAGCCGGTCGGCAACGAGATCTTCGTCAACATGACCCATGGCGACCAGGCACTGGTGATGCGCGTGGCGCCGCAGGCATTGCCGGCGGTGGGAGAGACGATCCGGGTGGCGATCCAGCCGCAGGGGCTGCACTTCTTCGATGCGGATTCCGGCGAGCGGTTGAATCACGACGTGTAATGGATCCGGTCACGACCAACGGTCGTGACCTACCCGGAGAGGGACGGTTGACGGGACGCGACCGTGACGAATCCGGTAGGACACGACCGTTGGTCGTGTCGCCCCCAGACGAATCCGGTAGGACACGACCGTTGGTCGTGTCGCCCCAGACGAATCCGGTAGGACACGACCGTTGGTCGTGTCGCCCCAGACGAATCCGGTAGGACACGACCGTTGGTCGTGTCGCCCCCAGACGAATCCGGTAGGACACGACCGTTGGTCGTGTCGCCCCCAGACGAATCCGGTAGGACACGACCGTTGGTCGTGTCGTCCCCAGACGAATCCGGTAGGACACGACCGTTGGTCGTGTCGCCCCCTCAACGGGTCAGGCCGTCCAGCAACGGCACGCCGTGCGCTTCGGCGCCGCCCACGCTCAACACGTCCCCGGCCATCTCCAGCGGCAACACCGCCAGCGCCAGGTCGCCGGCCACGCTGGCCACGGTGCCGATGGCAGCGCCGTTCTGCTGCACCTGCGCGCCGCTTGCGGTGCCGTCCACCACCCGCAGCAGCTGCAGCGCGCGCTTGGCCTTGCCGAGGAAGTGGGTGCGGGCCACGATTTCCTGGCCCGGGTAGCAGCCCTTCTTGACGCTGTAGCCGTTCAGGCGATCCAGCCCCAGCTGCTGCGGGGTCCAGGTTTCGCGCTGGTCGGCGTCCAGCCGCGGCACGCCATACCGCAGGTCGGACTGGCGCCAGGCCAATTCGAAGGCGGCATCGGTCGAGGCGTTCTGGTCGGTAATGGGGGCGATCCGCAGCGTGCGGGGCAGGGCATCGCTGCCCACATCCAGCTCCAGGCAGTCGCCGTGCTGCGCAATCGCGGCCCCACTGGCCGCTTCCGGCGCGGTGAAGCTGCCGGCCACGCCCAGGTCGTGGCGCAGCTCGATCTTCACCTTGCGACGGAACACGAAACGCTGCAACTGCGACGCAATCGCATCGCCGTCGCCGTCCGCGAGAACCAGCAGCACGTGCTCGGGATCAACCCGCACCAGCTGAAACACAGACAGGGTGCGGCCCTTGGCGCTCAGCCAGGCGCTCCACTGCCAATGCAGCAGGGGCAGGGCGGTGACGTCGCTGGAAAACTGGGCGTGGGCGAAGACCGCCGCATCGGGGCCGCGCAGACTGAGCAGCGCGTGACCGCGAAGGCGCGGAAAACCGTTGAAATCCATGGGCAGGTTGTCAGGCACGTGAACGGGGTCTAAAATTTGTGCGTTGCGAGACCACCCATGATAGGCCAAACAACCCCCACTCCCGATATCGATCCTGAAGCCCCGCTGGTACCGGAGGAGCAGCCGCTCGCCGACACCCCGGCGGTGCCGGCGGAGATCGGTGGCCGCGGCGGACTTGATCCGGTGCGGTACGGCGATTGGGAGAAAAACGGACGCTGCATCGATTTCTGATCAGCATTGAGCCAACGCGGCATTGTGCCGCCCAGCCGAGACAACGAGCCCAGCGAATGGCCGCCAGAGAACGTCCCCTTTCCCCGCACCTTCAGGTGTATCGCTGGCAGATCCAGATGGCCACCTCGATTCTTCATCGAGCGACCGGCATCTTTCTGTCTGTTGGAGCCCTGATCATCGCCGGCGGCCTGCTCGCCCTGATGATGGGTCCTGAATCCTGGAACTGCTTCACCGGCCATGCCGGCAGCTGGTACGGAAAGCTCTTCCTGTTCGCATGGACGTGGTCGTTCGCCTACCACCTGTGCAACGGCATCCGCCACATCGTGCAGGACTTCGCGATCGGCTTCAGCATTCCCGCCTTCGTGCGCAGCAGCTGGATGTCGGTCATCGCCAGTCTGGTGATCACCGCGCTGGTCTGGGTCTACGTTTTCGTCGGAGCCGCCGCATGAACAAGTTCCGTACTCCGCTGAAGAACGTGCGTGGCCTTGGCGCCGCCAAGACCGGCACCGAGCATTTCGTGCTGCAGCGCCTGACCGCCACCGCGCTGGTCCCGCTGACCCTGTGGTTCCTGGTGTTCGTGCTGGGCCTGATCAACGCCGATTACGTGACCGCCGCCGAGGCGGTGTCCAAGCCGTGGAACGCCGTGCTGCTGGTCGGTTTCCTGGTGGCGATGTTCTGGCACGCCCAGATCGGCCTGCAGGTCGTGCTGGAAGACTACATCCACAATTCGTTGCTGGCCCTGGCGCTGCAGACCACGGTGAAGTTCATTGCCGTGCTGGGCGCGATCGTCAGTGTTTTTGCGGTTGCCCGCATTGCGCTCGGCGTTGCCTGAGTCCAGGCACCAAGACAGGAATCCAGAGTAGATGTCCGCTTACAAGATTACCGAACACAAGTACGACATGGTCGTGGTGGGCGCCGGCGGTGCCGGCCTTCGCGCCACCTTCGGCCTGGCCGCCAAGGGCCTGCAGACCGTCTGTCTGACCAAGGTCTTCCCGACCCGCTCGCACACCGTGGCCGCGCAGGGCGGTATTTCCGCCGCGCTGGGCAACATGGGCGAAGACGACTGGCGTTACCACTTCTACGACACCATCAAGGGTTCGGACTGGCTGGGCGACCAGGACGCCATCGAGTACATGTGCCGTGAGGCCATTCCGGCCATCATCGAGCTGGAACACTACGGCGTGCCGTTCAGCCGTACCGAAGAGGGCAAGATCTACCAGCGCCCGTTCGGCGGCATGACCACCAAGTACGGTGAAGGCCCGGCGGCGCAGCGCACTTGCGCGGCGGCCGACCGTACCGGCCACGCCATGCTGCACACGCTGTACCAGCAGTCGCTGGCGCACAACGCGCGCTTCATGATCGAGTACTTCGCCCTTGACCTGATCTTCGACGAAGAAGGCGTCTGCCGCGGCGTGCTCGCGCTGGACATGGCCGACGGCTCGCTGCACCTGTTCCGCGCCCAGGGCGTGGTGCTGGCCACCGGCGGCTACGGTCGCGCCTACTTCAGCGCCACCTCGGCGCACACCTGCACCGGCGACGGTGGCGGCCTGGCCATGCGTGCGGGCATCGCCATGCAGGACATGGAGTTCGTGCAGTTCCACCCGACCGGCATCTACGGCGCCGGCTGCCTGATCACCGAGGGTGTCCGCGGCGAAGGCGGCATCCTGCGCAACAGCAGTGGCGAGCGCTTCATGGAGCGCTACGCACCGCATTACAAGGACCTGGCCTCGCGCGACGTGGTGGCCCGTTCCATGACCATCGAAATCCGCGAAGGCCGCGGCGTGGGCGAGCACAAGGACCATATCCTGCTCGACCTGACCCACCTCGGCCCGGGCGTGATCGACGAGAAGCTGCCGGGTATCGCCGAAAGCGCCCGCATCTTCGCCGGCGTGGACGTGCACACCCAGCCGATTCCGGTCATCCCGACCGTGCACTACAACATGGGCGGCATTCCCACCAACTTCCACGGTGAAGTGGTGCGCAAGGTCGGCGACAACCCGGACGCCGTGGTGCCGGGCCTGTACGCCATCGGCGAAGCGGCCTGCGTGTCGGTGCACGGCGCCAACCGCCTGGGGTCGAACTCGCTGCTGGATCTGGTGGTGTTCGGGCGTGCAGTGGCCAACCGCTGCGCCGAGACCATCAAGCCGGGCGCGGCGCACAAGCCGCTGGCCTCGGACGCCTGCGACAAGGCGCTGGGCCTGCTCGACAAACTGCGTTACGCCAACGGCGACACCCCGACCTCGGTCATCCGCGATCGCATGCAGCGCACCATGCAGGCCGACGCGGCGGTGTTCCGTACCAGCGAAACGCTGAAGGAAGGCTGCGCCAAGATGGCGCAGGTGTTCGATTCGTTCCAGGACGTCAAGGTCAGCGACCGTTCGCTGGTGTGGAACTCGGACCTGATCGAAACCTACGAGCTGAACAACCTGCTGCTCAACGCGGTGGCGACCATCAACTCGGCCGAACAGCGCAAGGAAAGCCGCGGCGCACACGCGCACGAAGACTTCCCGGACCGCGACGACGTCAACTGGCACAAGCACACGCTGGTGACCGTGGACGACAACGGCAAGTGCAGCTTCGACTACCGCCCGGTGCACATGTACACGCTGACCGACGAGGTTGCCGTGGTGCCGCCCAAGCCGCGCGTGTACTGATCGCGACCCCCGCCTACCATGCAATCCGCGCCTGATGGCGCGGGCCGCCTGAGCCAACGAGAGCAGCCATGGCCGAGTTTTCCCTGCCAAAGAATTCCAAGATCACGAAGGGCAAGCACTTTCCCGCCGCCACCGGCGGGAAGAACCTGCGCACCTTCAAGGTCTACCGCTGGAGTCCCGACGACGACAGCAACCCGCGCACCGACACGTACGAGATCGATCTGGATACCTGCGGCCCGATGGTCCTGGACGCCCTGATCAAGATCAAGAACGAGATCGATCCGACCCTGACCTTCCGTCGTTCGTGCCGCGAGGGCATCTGCGGTTCGTGCGCGATGAATATCGACGGCACCAACACGCTGGCCTGCACCCGTGCCATTGCCGACTGCGGCAAGGCCGAAGTGCCGATCTACCCGCTGCCGCACATGAGCGTGATCAAGGATCTGGTCCCGGACCTGACCCACTTCTACGCGCAGTACGCCTCGATCAAGCCGTGGATCCGCACCCAGACCCCGCCGCCGCCGGACCGTGAGCGCCTGCAGTCGCCTGACGACCGCAAGAAGCTCGACGGCCTGTACGAATGCATCCTGTGCGCGTGCTGCTCGACCAGCTGCCCGAGCTACTGGTGGAACGGCGAGCGTTACCTGGGTCCGGCGATCCTGCTGCAGGCTTACCGCTGGATCGTCGACTCGCGCGACGAAGACACCGGTGCGCGCCTGGACGACCTGGAAGATCCGTTCAAGCTGTACCGCTGCCACACCATCATGAACTGTGCCCGGACCTGTCCGAAGGGCCTGAACCCGGCGCTGGCCATCGCCGAGATCAAGAAGCTCATGATGGCGCGCCGCGCCTGACCCGCACCGGCGCCCGCACGCGCCCGTAAGCCACGCCCGGCGTGGCTGCGACAATGATCACCCAGCAAGGCCACCCCACGGGGTGGCTTTCCTGTATCAGGGAACCCGGAAAATGGACGAACAGACCCTCCTCAAGAAGCTGCGCTGGCGCTGTCGGCGTGGCATGCGCGAACTGGACCAGCTGTTCGAGCGTTACCTCGACCGTCAATGGGCCAATGCACCGACCGACGAGCGCGAGGTTTTCCTGCGCCTGCTCGACTGCGAAGACGATAAATTGTGGCGCTGGTTCATGGGTTACGAGGCGTGCCCCGATGCCGAACTCCGCCAGCTCATCGGCCGGATCCGCGCCCTGCCGGCTTGAATGGCGTCCCTCGCGCTGGCAGGTTGCCGCGCACGCGCTGTTCGCGGCGCTGATGCCCTGGGTGGCCACCGCCAGCGCACTCCCGTCGGCCGCGCAGTGGCCGCTGGGCCTGCTGGCGGCCGGCGCGGTGGCGGGGCAGGGCTGGCGCTGTTCACGCCAACCGCGACTGGACATCGTCATCCCCAGCGGCGACACCCCGGCCCGTGTCGATGACCAGCCCGTGGAGGCGCTGCGCCTGCACGACCGCGGCCCGCTGCTGCAGCTGTCCTGGCGCCAGCACGGCCGGCAGCGGGCCTGCCTGTTCTGGCCCGACACCCTGCCGCCCACGCAACGGCGTGCGCTGCGACTGGCCATCCAGGCACGTCCCATTTCCCGTTCACGTCCGTGATGGCACCATAGCCTGAATTGTCCGGCGTACCTGCATGTTCAAACCCATTCCAGTCGCAATCGGCCTTCGTTATCTGCGGGCCAAGCGCCGCAACGGCTTCATCTCCTTCATCTCCATGGCCTCGATCCTGGGCATCGCTCTGGGCGTGACCGTGCTCATCACCACCCTGGCGGTAATGAGCGGCTTCCAGAAGGAAATCCGCGACCGCCTGCTGCAGATGACCGCGCATACCACCATCACCACCGATGGGGCGCCCATGTCCGACTGGCAGCGTGCGGTCGACGTGGCGCGCAAGGATCCGCGCGTGTCCGGCGCCGCGCCGTACATCGAGATCCAGGCCATGCTCAGTGGCCCGCGCGTGCAGGGGGCGATCGTGCAGGGGATCGACCCGGCACTGGAACCGGCGGTGTCGGTGATCAACACCAAGCTCACCAAGGGCAGCTTCGACAGCCTGAGCGACGGCAGCTACAACCTGCTGATCGGCAAGGAGCTGGCCCTGTGGCTGGGCGTGGACGTGGGCGACACCGTGCTGGTGACGCTTGCCGAGGTGCAGGGCACCCCGATGGGCGCGATGCCGCGGCTGAAGCGTTTCACCGTCAGCGGCATCTTCGAGGCCGGCTACAATGAGATCGACCGTGGCGTGGCCTACGCCAACATGGCCGATCTGGAGCGTGTGCTGCGCATGGACGGGGTGACCGGCGTGCGCCTGAAGCTGCATGACATGGACAAGGCGCTGGAAGTGGGCGTCGACCTGGCGCACAACCTGTCTGGTGCCTTCCGGGTGAGCGACTGGACCCAGCAGAACGCCAATCTGTACCACTCGCTGCGCATGGAGAAAGTGGTGATGGGCATCCTGCTTTCGCTGATCATCGCGATGGGCGCCTTCAACCTGGTCTCCTCGCAGGTGATGCTGGTCACCGACAAGCAGGCCGACATCGCCATTCTGCGCACGCTGGGCCTCACCCCGGGCGGGGTCATGCAGGTGTTCATGGTGCAGGGTTCGCTGATCGGGATTTTCGGCACCGTGCTCGGCGTCGTGGGCGGCATTACCCTGACCTTGAACCTGGAGCGCATCCTCGGTGCGATCGAGACGCTGTTCAACGTCAAGCTGCTGCCCGAGGACGTCTACTACATCACCGGGCTGCCGACCGACATGCAGACCCCGGACATCGTCGTCATCACCGTGGTTGCGCTGCTCATGAGCTTCCTCGCCACCCTGTACCCCGCGTGGCGCGCCGCCCGCACCCAGCCGGCCGAGGCCCTGCGTTATGAATGAGCCGATCAACCGCGGCGACGAAGTGATCCGCGCCCAGGGCCTGGCCAAGACCTACGCCGAAGGCCGCATGCAGACCCCGGTCTTCAATGGCCTGGACCTGAGCGTGTCCGCAGGCGAGACGGTGGCCATCATCGGAGCCTCCGGTGCCGGCAAGAGCACCCTGCTGCACCTGTTGGGCGGGCTGGACACGCCCACGGCGGGCGAGGTGTTCGTAGCCGGCAATCAGATGTCGGCATTGTCCGATGGCCAGCGCGGCCGCCTGCGCAACCGCGCGCTGGGCTTCGTCTACCAGTTCCATCACCTGCTGCCGGAGTTCACCGCGCTGGAAAACGCGATGATGCCGGTGCTGCTGGGCGGCGAAGACGTGGCCCAGGCCAGGTCGCGCGCTCAGGCCCTGCTGGAATCGGTCGGGCTGGGCCACCGCCTGGAGCACAAGCCGGGCGAACTGTCCGGCGGTGAGCGCCAGCGTGCCGCCGTGGCGCGCGCGCTGGTCAACCGGCCGGCCTGTGTGCTTGGCGACGAACCGACCGGCAACCTGGACGACAAGACCGCCGCCACCGTCTTCGAACTGATGCTGGAACTCAATCGTGCCCACCACACCAGTCTGGTGCTGGTGACCCACGACCGCAGCTTGGCGCGCAAGCTGGACCGCGTGCTGGAGCTGCGCGAGGGCAAGCTGCACGCGCTGGCGCACAGCCAGGTCTGAGCGCCGGGCTGGCAGCTGAACGGCCGGCAGCGCCCTGCTGCCGCCGCCGCGCGGCGGGTGCATGATCCGTGTGTTGATCGACGGCGGAGGTGCCATGAAGAAGCTGATCGTGTTGCTGGCAGCAGTGCTGCTGCTCGCTGGTTGCGCCACCGGTCGCCTGACCAGCGCGGAGCGGCTGGACCTGTACCGCGCCCACGCCGGCCCGCCGCAGCCCGCCATGCAGTACTTCGGATCGCTCAACGGCTGGACCGAACTCGGCGACAGCGCGCTGGCGGTCTGGACGCGGCCCAGCGAAGCGTACCTGATCGAGCTGCGCGGCCCGTGCTACGGGCTGAGCTATGCCACCGCGATCGGGCTGACGAGCCGCACGGGGCAGGTATCGTCGCGGTTTGACCGCGTGCTGATCCGCGACCCCAACCAGGGCCCCAGCGTGCCGTGCTTCATCGGCAGCATCCGCAAGCTGGATGTGAAGGCGCTGCGCGCGTCGGAGAAGGAGCTGCGCGAAGCGCAGGTCCAGGAACGCGACGTAACGCCCGGTTGAAGAGGGTAGTGCCGGCCGCTGGCCGGCTCCTCACTGTCCTGGCATCGCCCGGATCACGCCTCTGGCACGAATCCGGCCGGCTTCTCGGCGCCACCGCCGAACAGGTATTTTTCCAGCTCGGTTTCCAGGAACGCGCGATGCTTGGGGTCGCGCGGCGACAACCGGTTTTCGTTGATCAGCATGGTCTGGTGGGCCAGCCACTTCGACCACGCACTCTTGCCGATGCCGTTGAAGATGCGCTGGCCCAGTTCGCCGGGATAGGGCACGAAGTCGAGCCCCTCGGTGTCGCGTTGTTCGTACTGGCAGAAGACGGTGCGGGGCATGGGCTACTCGATGTGCTTCAGGGGTGGCGCAGCGCGTAGTTTACGGCGTGCGGCAGGCGAGGGCGGGGTGCTGCCGCTGTCCAGCAGTTTGCGGATCGGTGCGGGCAGGCCCAGCGTGGGCAGGTCGGCGGCCGAAACCCAGCGCAGCGAAGGTTCGTCGACGCGCAGCCCGTCCACCCGACGCGACAGGATCTGCAGATGCAGGCGGTAATGGCTGAAGGTGTGCTGCAGCACCGGCAGCGCCTCGGCATCCTCCAGCGAGCCGTGCACATGGGCATCGAACCAGTCCTGCAGCGCACTGCCGCTGTCGGCCTGGGGCAGCGTCCACAGCTGCGCCCAGATGCCGGTGTCCGGTCGCTTCTGCAGCAGCACCCGGCCCTGCGCGTCGCGCAGCAGCAGCGCCACGGCCTCACGCTCGGGCAGGACCTTGCTCGGCTTCGGCGTCGGCAGCTGGTCGCTGCGGCCCTCGCGGCGCGCCACGCAGTGGTCCTGCAGTGGGCAGATCGCGCAGGCCGGCCGGCTGCGCGTGCAGATCGTGGCGCCCAGGTCCATCTGCGCCTGTGTGTAATCGGCCAGGCGGCCAGCCGGAACATGCTCCACGTGCCGCTGCGCCAGCGCCCACAGCACGTTCTCCACGGCCGGCAGGCCCGGGAACCCGTCGATGCCGTGGTAGCGGGTCAGCACGCGTTTGACGTTGCCATCGAGAATGGCAAAGCGATCGTTCCAGGCCTGGCTGAGAATCGCCCCGGCGGTGCTGCGGCCGATACCGGGCAGCGCATGCAATGCGTCGACATCGCGCGGCAGCTCGCCGTCATGCCGTTCAACGCAGCGCTGCGCGGCGGCGTGCAGGTTGCGCGCGCGGGCGTAGTAGCCCAGCCCCGCCCATTGCGCCATCACCGCATCGTTGCTGGCGGCGGCCAGGTCGGGCAGGGTGGGAAACACCGCCAGGAATTTCAGGAAGTACGGTATGACCGTGGCCACCTGGGTCTGCTGCAGCATGATTTCCGACAGCCATACCCGGTACGGCGTGCGCGGGTGCTGCCAGGGCAGATCGTGCCGGCCGTGTCCGTCGAACCACGGCAGCAGACGCGCGACGAACGCATCGTCGGTCGCGGGCGTGTCGCTGGCGGAAGGCTGGCGGGGCATCAGGTTCTCTGGCACGTGGCCGCAGGCGATGATCGCACTGCGGCCACAGCCACGCAGGGCGTGGCGCTACGGCGGGGTGGAGCGGGTGTCAGGCACCCAGCGCTTCGGGAAGGAGGGCGTCGACGAAGGCTTCCGGATCGAACACGCGCAGGTCTTCCGGGCGCTCGCCGATGCCGGCGAAGCGGATCGGAATGCCGAACTCGCGCGCCAGCGCGAAGACCACGCCGCCCTTGGCGGTGCCGTCCAGCTTGGTCACCACCAGGCCGGTCACGTTGACGGCGGCATGGAACTGGCGCAGCTGCGACAGCGCGTTCTGGCCGGTAGTGCCGTCGATGACCATCAGCACTTCGTGCGGGGCGCGCTCATCGATCTTGCCGAGCACGCGGCGGATCTTGCCGAGCTCGTTCATCAGTCCGCCCTGGGTATGCAGGCGACCGGCGGTGTCGGCGATCAGTACCTCGGTGCCGCGTGCCTTGCCGGCCTGCAGCGCGTCGAATGCCACCGAGGCGGCGTCGGCGTTCTGGCCCTGCGCGACCACGGCCACGCCGTTGCGTTCGCCCCAGGCCTGCAGCTGCGCTACCGCAGCAGCGCGGAAGGTGTCGCCGGCGGCCAGCATCAGGCTGTGGCCGTCATCCTTGAAGCGCTTGGCCAGCTTGCCGATGGTGGTGGTCTTGCCAACGCCGTTGACGCCCACGGTGAGGATCACGAACGGCTTGGCGGCGCGGTCGATCAGCAGCGGCTTGGCTACGGGCTGCAGGATGCCGATCAGCTCGGCGCGCAGCGCCTTGAGCAGCGCCGGGGCGTCGGCGAACTCGCGCGCCTTCATGCGCTTGCGCAGGCCTTCTACCAGGTCGGTGGTGGCGCCGACGCCGACGTCAGCGGTGATCAGCGCGGTTTCCAGCTCATCCAGCAGATCGTCGTCGAGTTTCGGGTTGCGCGAGAACAACCCGCCGAAGCTGCGCGCGATGACGCTGTTGCGCAGACGGTCGCGCCAACCGGTCTTGCCGGGTGCGGCCGGGGCGGCTTCATCGGCCGCGGCAGGCGACGCCAGCGGCTGCACGGCCTCCTGGACGATGTCCGAGGCCACCAGCACCGGGGCGGGCGGGTAAAGCGGCGCCGGCGCGGCCTGCACGGCCTCGATGCGTGGCGCATCGGCGGGTGCTGCCGGTGGGGCGACGGGCGGGGCTGGAACCTCTACAGCCGCCGGCAGTGGCGGCGTTGACGGTGGTGCGGTTTCAACCGGCGGTGCGGCCGGCGCGATGGCCGGCGCCGCCGGGTCGGCGGCGGGTTCTGCGGACGGGAACGCGGCCGCCAGCTCTTCAGCCGAATAGTGCTGGGTCTTGGGCGCGTCCTGCGGAGCGTCCTGGGGCTTTTTTCGACGGAAGAAACTGAGCATGGGAGTCGGCGCTGAAATCAGGGGGATATGCTACCACCCGGGCCCGTAAGGCCCGCGTGGAGCGGCGGACGGGTCGCGGCGCTTCCGGCGCCTGCGCACGACCAACGGTCGTGCGCTACCCCGCAAGAAGGGCCGGGTACCGACCGTGGGTCGGTACGCCGCAGATCATGGTAGGTACCGACCGTTGGTCGGTACGCCGCTCAGGCGGACAATTCCAGCAACAGCTTGTTGAGCCGGCGCACATAAGCCGCCGGATCCTTCAGCGTATCACCCGCGGCCAGCGCGGCCTGGTCGAACAGCACGCGGCTGAGGTCGCCAAAGCGGCCCGCGTCGGCTTCCTGGTCCAGCTTGGCGATCAGCGGGTGGCCCGGGTTGAACTCGAACACCGGCTTGCTCTCGGGCACCTTCTGACCGCTGGCTTCCAGGATCTGGCGCATCTGCAGGCCCAGGTCCTGCTCGCCGATGGCCAGGATCGCCGGGGAATCGGTGAGGCGGTGCGAGACACGCACGTCGGCCACGTCATCGCCGAGCGCGCTCTTGATGCGGTCGACCAGCGCCTGCTTTTCCTTGGCCGCTTCTTCCTGCGCCTGCTTGTCTTCGGCCGTTTCCAGCGCGCCCAGGTCGAGGTCGCCGCGGGCGACGTCGACGAACGACTTGCCGTCGAACTCGGTCAGGTACCCCATCAGCCACTCGTCGATCCGGTCGGTGAGCAGCAGCACTTCGATGCCCTTCTTGCGGAACACTTCCAGGTGCGGGCTGTCCTTGACCTGGGTGTGGCTCTCGCCGGTCAGGAAATAGATCTTGTCCTGGCCTTCGATCATGCGGCCAACGTAGTCGGCCAGCGACACGCTCTGCTCGCCGCTGTCGTCGTGGGTGGAGGCGAAGCGCAGCAGACCGGCGATCTTTTCGCGGTTGTTGAAGTCTTCGGCCGGACCTTCCTTGAGCACCTGGCCGAACTGCTTCCAGAACCCGGCATACACGTCGGGTTTGTCGGCAGCCAGCTTCTCCAGCATGTCCAGCGAGCGCTTGGTGAGTGCCGACTTCATCGAATCGATGACCGGACCGGACTGCAGGATCTCGCGCGAGACGTTCAGCGACAGGTCGTTGGAATCGACCACGCCCTTGATGAAACGCAGGTACAGCGGCAGGAACTGCTCGGCCTGGTCCATGACGAACACGCGCTGCACGTAGAGCTTCAGGCCCTTGGGCGCGTCGCGGTGGTACAGGTCGAACGGCGCATGGCCGGGTACGTACAGCAGCGAGGTGTACTCCAGCTTGCCTTCGACCTTGTTGTGGCTCCACGCCAGCGGGTCCTGGTGGTCGTGCGCGGCGTGCTTGTAGAACTCCTGGTACTCGGCGTCGCTGATGTCGCTGCGCGGGCGGGTCCACAGCGCGCTGGCGCGGTTGACGGTGTCCCACTCGGGCTCGGCCGGTGCGTCCTCTCCATGCGGTTCCTTGATCATCTGGATCGGCAGGCCGATGTGGTCGGAGTACTTCTTGATGATGCCGCGCAGGCGCCAGGCATCGGCGAAGTCCTGCTGGTCATCCTTGAGGTGCAGCACGATGCGGGTGCCGCGCTCGGGCTTGTCGAGGGTTTCCACCTCGAACTCGCCTTCGCCGCGCGAGGACCAGTGCACGCCCTCGCTGGCCGGCAGACCCGCCCGCCGCGAGTACACGTCGACCTGGTCGGCCACGATGAAGGCGCTGTAGAAGCCGACCCCGAACTGGCCGATCAGCTGCGAATCCTTCTTCTGGTCGCCGGACAGCTGGCGCAGGAAGTCGCCGGTGCCGGACTTGGCGATGGTGCCCAGGTGGGCGACCGCCTCATCGCGGCTCATGCCGATGCCGTTGTCGTCGATGGTGACCGTGCGCGCCTGCGGGTCGACGCTGACCTGGATGCGCAGCTCCCCGGCGTTTTCCAGCAGGCCCGGCTGGGTCAGTGCCTCGAAGCGCAGCTTGTCGGCGGCGTCGGCGGCATTGGAGATCAGCTCGCGAAGGAAGATTTCCTTGTTGGAGTACAGCGAGTGGATCATCAGCTGCAGCAGCTGCTTCACTTCGGTCTGGAAGCCCAGGGTCTCTTTGTGGGACTGCTCGGTCATGGGTCGGATGCTCCTTGGACGGTGCCGCGCCCGGCGCGGCGGCTGCATAAGGAGTGAGGATGGATTGTCCCGGTTTCAAGGCGTCAGCGTTTCAATTGCTACGTGCTGGGAGGCCGACGGGCAGCCCCCTCCGGGACACGCCGTGAATCCATTCCTGGAGGCTTGTCAAAAACATCCATGTTTTTGACAGTCCCTACGGGGGCTACCCGTCGGCCTCCCTCGACGGTGGGTCGCGGGCGGCTCGGAAAGCGTTGCAGCGGGAGCGGGTGGTGACCGTTACGGTATTCTTCACGCATGAAAGCACGCTCTTCTGCATCCACTGCCGTTGGCCAGGTCCGCATCATCGGCGGCAAATGGCGCAATACGAAACTGCCGGTGCCGCTGGCGCCGGGCCTGCGCCCGAGCAGCGACCGGGTCCGCGAGACGCTGTTCAACTGGCTGATGCCGCGGCTGGGCGGGGCGCGGGTGCTGGACCTGTTCGCCGGCAGCGGTGCGCTGGGGCTGGAGGCGGTCTCGCGCGGCGCCGCACAGGCCACGCTGGTCGAGCGCGACGCTTCGCTGGCCCGCCAGCTGCGCGCATCGGTGGCGCGGCTGGGGGCCCAGGGCGAGATCGAGGTGGTCCAGGCCGATGCCCTGCACTGGCTGGCCCAGCGCCCGGCCGGGCTGGCCGACATCGCCTTCATCGACCCGCCGTTCGCCGACGGGCTGTGGGAGGCCGTGCTGGCCGGGCTGGGGCCGCACCTGGCGGCGGACGCCTGGCTGTACGTCGAATCGCCCGCCGGGCAGGCCCCGCGCCTGCCGGCCGGCTGGCTGCTGCACCGCGAAGGGGGCACCCGCGAGGTCCGCTTTGCCCTGTACCGGCGCGCCACTGCTACACTTTCACCAGATCAGAACGCGTAGCTTCCGCATGACCGTAGCCAACCGCCGCATCGCCGTGTACCCGGGCACCTTCGATCCGATCACCAACGGTCACATCGACCTGGTGAACCGGGCCGCGCCGTTGTTCGAGAAGCTGGTGGTCGGCGTGGCGCAGAGCCCGTCCAAGGGCCCGTCATTGCCGCTGGAACTGCGCGTGTCGCTGGCGCGCGACGCGCTGGCCCACCACCGCAACGTGGAAGTGCGCGGCTTCGACACCCTGCTGGCGCATTTCGTGCGCTCCGAACAGGGCGGGGTGCTGCTGCGCGGCCTGCGCGCGGTGTCCGATTTCGAATATGAATTCCAGATGGCGAGCATGAACCGCCACCTGATTCCGGAGGTCGAGACCCTGTTCCTGACCCCGGCCGAGCAGCACAGCTTCATTTCGTCCTCGCTGGTCCGCGAGATCGCCCGCCTGGGGGGCGACGTGTCCGGCTTCGTGCCGGCCTCGGTGCTCGAGGCGCTGCGCAAGGTCCGCGAAGCGAAGTCGGGCCCTTCGTAACCCCACGTTCCATACATACCAAGAATCACCAAGAGGGAGGATTTCCATGAACAACACCATGCGTGCCATGTTGATCGCGTCGTTCGCGCTGGCGTTCACCGCCTGCAAGAAGGAAGAGGCCGCGCCGGTCGCCGACGCCCAGCAGGCGCTGGTCGCGCCGGCCAAGGACGACGATGCGGGCTGGAAGAAGTACCTGCAGGCCGTGGCCGTGCAGAACATGGGCAACATCACCAACAGCCCGTTCCTGTACTACCTGGCGCCGGAGTCCGATCCGGAGTTCCAGGCCAAGTACGACCGCCAGGTCGAGAGCGCCACCGCCGCCGTCGCCCGTGGCGTGCAGCCGGGCAACATGCTGGCCTTCGGTTCGTCCGCCTCGGGCAAGATGGCCGACATGATCCAGGCCGTGTTCAAGGACGTGTCCGCCGACTCGATGAAGGGTGTGCGCGTGGTGTTCATCGGCCAGGCGGCCGACAACGCCCGTGTGCAGTCGATCATCCAGCCGACCGGCGCCGAGTACATTTTCGTCGAAGCCAAGTAAGCCGTGCCATGGCGGCCACGCTGCGCGCGTGGCCCGGGCGGCGTCCCCCGGGGCGCCGCCGTTGACCGGCCCGCGCGCATGCGCAGGCCGGTTTTCCTCTGCCGGCACTGGCGTGGAGTAACGCCATGTCGCTGAAAATCAATGAGCTCTGCGTCAACTGCGACGTATGCGAGCCTGCCTGTCCCAACCAGGCCATTTCGATGGGTGAAACCATCTACGTGATCGACCCTGCACGCTGTACCGAATGCGTGGGGCATTTCGACGAGCCGCAATGCGTGGTCGTCTGCCCGGTGGAATGCATCGATCCCGATCCGGACATCCCGGAAACCCAGGAAGCGCTGCTGGCCAAACTGCACGGGCTGCAGCGCGATCATCCCGAACTGTATGCGGAGTCTGCCCCCGAATGAAAACCCCCTCGCGTCGCTGGTTGCTGCTGGTCCTGCTGTGGACCCCCGCGCTCTGGGCCGCTGAGCCGACCCCGGCTCAACTGGCCGCCCATCCCAAGGGGGCGGCCATCGCCAGTGGTCACCACCTGGCGACCGAGGCGGGCATGGAGATCCTGGCCAAGGGCGGCAATGCGTTCGATGCAGCGGTGGCGGTCTCCTCCACACTTGCCGTGGTCGAGCCGATCAGTTCCGGACTGGGCGGGGGCGGGTTCTTCCTGCTGCACGATGCCAGGACCGGCAAGGACGTGATGCTGGACGCGCGCGAGACCGCGCCGGCCGCGGCCACGCCCGAGGCGTTCCTGGACAGCAGGGGTGACCTTGACCGCGACCGCTCGGTCAACGGTCCGTGGTCGGCGGGTATCCCGGGTCTGCCGGCGGCGCTGGTGGAACTGTCGTCGAAACACGGCAAGCTGCCTCTGGCGGCGTCGCTCGCCCCGGCGATCCGCATCGCACGCGAGGGGTTCCCGGTGTACGCGCGCATGGCCAAGGGCTATGCCTCGCGACGCGAGGTGATGGAGCGCTATCCGGGAACGCGCGAGGTGTACCTGCGCAACGGCAAGCCGATTGCGGAAGGCGATGTCTTCCGGCAGCCGGAACTGGCGCAGACGCTGGAGCGATTGGCTGCAGGCGGTTTCGATGGCTTCTACAAGGGCCAGACCGGCACGCTGCTGCTGGCCGGGGTGAAGCAGGCCGGCGGCAAGTGGACAGCCGACGAACTCGCCGGCTACCGGGTCAAGCAGCGCGAACCGATCGTGTTCAACTACCGCGACTGGAAGGTGACCACGGCCTCGCCGCCGTCGTCGGGTGGCATCGCGCTGGCATCGATGCTGCAGATCCTGGAAGGCTGGGACCTGAAGGCGATGGACCCGGCGCACCGTACGCATCTGGTGGTCGAATCGATGCGTCGCGCATTCCGTGACCGCACGTTCTTCCTGGGCGATCCGGATTTCGTGCAGATTCCGCAGAAGGTGCTGACCAGCCGCGATTACGCGCAGGGCCTGCGCGCCACGATCCATCCGGAGAAGGCGACCCCGAGCGATCTGCTGTCGGGCAACCCGACGCCGCTGGAAGACGATGAAACCACGCACTTCTCGATCATCGACCAGGACGGCAACCGGGTCGGCGCCACCCAGACGGTGAACCTGCTGTACGGGTCGGGCCTGATTCCGTCGGGCACGGGCGTGCTGCTGAACAACGAGATGGACGATTTCGCGCTGAAGCCGGGCACGCCCAACGCGTTCGGCGTGATGGGCTACGCGGCCAATGCACCGAAGCCGGGCAAGCGCATGCTCAGCTCGATGACGCCGACCTTCATGGAATCGGCGGACAAGGTGGTGGTGCTGGGCACGCCGGGCGGCAGCCGCATCATCACGATGGTGCTGCTGGGCGTACTGGGCTACGACGACGGCCTGGATGCACAGCAGGTCGCAGCGTTGCCGCGCTTCCACCACCAGTGGTTGCCGGACGTGATCGAGGCCGAGTCGGGCGCCTTCGACGCGGCCACGATCAAGCAGCTGCAGGCGATGGGTCACAAGATCGATCTGCCTGGCGACAGCGCCGAAGGCGGGCGCGGCTCCAGTCACGTATGGGGCAATCTGCAGACCGTGGAATGGAACCGCCGCAGCAACCAGCTCAGCGTCGGCAGCGACCCGCGCAACCCCGTGGGCAGCGGCGCGATCCGATAACCAATCTGGCCGGTGCCGATCGATGATCGGCACGCAGGCACCGGTAGGTACCGACCGTTGGTCGGTACGCAGGCTAAAGCCAAAGCCAAAGCCGGGATCTGCGGCTTTCCGTGCTGAGGGCCGGCGGGGGCAGGGTTACGGGGGACGCCGTGAACCCGTCCATGGGGGCTTGGTCGCGGCATCCATGCCGCTCACACCCCCGTAACCCTGCCCCCGCCGACCCTCCGACAGTGTGTGGGTGGCCAGGGGAAACGCGGTTGTGCCGGCCTTTGGCCGGCCCTCAAAATTCGTGTCGTCCGGCTCGATGACACGTGTAAATGCACAAAGTGCGGCAGTCTGCTTAGTGCCTTTCCAACCGCTCACAGCCATGTATGGGGGCTGCCCGCCAGCCGCCCCTGCACGGATCAATGAAACGCTGCTTTGGCCTTCGGCTTTCGGCTTCCGCTTCAAGCGCTTCTGCAGCAACCAGCCGCATAGCGATTTATTAACGCCCGCGGCCGGATAATTTACCGATGAAACTATGGTCCATCCGCGGTAACTCACAGAAGCTCGATGGCGGCGCGATGTTCGGCAACGCGCCGCGCGCGGTCTGGGAAAAATGGGCGGCACCGGACGATCTCAACCGGATCGAGCTGGCCTGTCGTGCGCTGCTGGCCAGCCCGCTGGCTGGCAAGACCGTACTGTTTGAAACCGGCATCGGGGCGTTCTTCGAGCCCAGACTGCGCGACCGCTACGGTGTGCAGGAACCGCGTCATGTGCTGATTGAATCACTGCGCGAAGCGGGGTTCGAGCACGAGGATATCGACGTGATCGTGCTCAGCCACCTGCATTTCGATCATGCCGGTGGCCTGCTGGCACCGTGGAGCGAAGGCCGCGGACCCGAACTGCTGTTTCCCAACGCCACCTTCCTGGTGGGCGCCGAACACTGGGAGCGCGCGCTGCATCCGCACGCGCGCGACCGCGCCAGCTTCATCCCCGAACTGCCCGGCCTGCTGCGCGACAGCGGCCGGCTGGAAATCGTGCAGGGGCCATACTCGCGCACGCTTGGCCAGAGCGTGCGTTTCAGTTTCAGCGACGGGCATACCCCCGGCCTGATGCTGGCCGAGATCGTCGGCCCCGAGCAGATCGAGGGCCAGCCGCGCGGTGGTGTGGTGTTCTGCGCAGACCTGATTCCCGGGCGCTCCTGGGTGCATGTGCCGATCACCATGGGCTACGACCGCAACGCCGAACTGCTGATCGACGAAAAGCGCAGCTTTCTTGAAGACAAGCTGGCGCGCAACGTGCACCTGTTCTTTACCCACGACCCCGAGTGCGCGCTGGCGCAGGTTACCCGTGATGACAAGGGCCGGTTTGGCACGGCCCATGAGCAGGGCGAACTGAAAGCGCGCGCCTTGGCCTGAGGTCGCGGGCGACACGCGAGGCGGATCAGCCGGCCACACGGGTTCCGAAAATGCGGTCGCCGGCATCGCCCAGGCCCGGCAGGATGTAACCCTTGTCGTTGAGCCGCTCGTCGATCGCCGCGGTGAAGATCTCCACGTCCGGATGCGCGGCCTGCACCGCCGCAATGCCTTCCGGTGCCGCCACCAGGAAAATGCCCTTGATCCGCCGCGCACCGGCCCGCTTGAGCATGTCGATGGTGGCGATCAGCGTGCCGCCGGTGGCCAGCATCGGGTCCAGGATCAGCGCATCGCGCTCTTCGAGCCGGCCGGTCAAACGCTCGAAGTAGGGCACCGGCTGCAGGGTCTCCTCGTCGCGCTGCAGGCCGACCACACTCACCCGGGCTGCCGGGATAAGCGAGAGCACGCCACTGAGCATGCCCAGCCCTGCACGCAGGATCGGCACCACGGTGATCTTCGCCCCGGCGATGCGCTGCACCGTGACCGGGCCGGCCCAGCCGGGGAGGGTGTGCGCTTCGGTGTCCAGGTCCGCAGTTGCCTCGTAGGCGAGCAGACCGCCCAGCTCATTGGCCAGCTCGCGGAAGTCCTTGGTGCTCAGGGACGCGTCGCGCATCAGGCCGATCTTGTGCTGCACCAGCGGGTGGCGAACTTCGACGATTTTCATGGGAATGCCAACAAAACGGGGAGAACGTCATTCTGCCGCACCGGCGCCACACCCGGCCATAGGCACATCGGGGGATCGCCATCGCCACCGGTGTCACGTTCATGCAATCTCGCCGACATACCGTGCTGACCCAATCTTTACACCGTTGGGGATGCCGTGCAGAACAAATCGCCGTTGGGGCTGGCCATCAGCCTGTCGTTGCTGGTCCTGTCCACCGCGCCCGCCGTGGCCGCCGCGAGCGGGGAACTCGCCGGCGCTGCGGCGGCCACCGAGCTGGACCGGGTCGAAGTCCGCCCGCAGCTGGAGTCGCAGACCCGCGCCGTGGACCTCAAGCGCAGCAGCGATGCCATCCAGGACGCGGTATCGTCCGATGCCATGGGGGTCTACCCGGACAAGAACGTGGCCGAATCGCTGCAGCGCCTGCCGGGCGTGAGCGTCACCCGCGACCAGGGCGAAGGACGCTTCGTGGTGGTCCGCGGCCTGGACGCCAACCTCAACAGCGTCAGCATCGACGGCGTTTCGGTGGGTACCCCGGAAGACTCCAGCCGCGCCGCGCCGCTGGATGTGATCCCGTCCGATTCGACCGAGCGCCTGCGCGTGGTCAAATCGCCCACCCCGGACATGCCCGGCGACGCCATCGGCGGCGCGATCCTGGTCGAATCGGCCTCGGCCTTCGACCGTGATGGCCGCAGCCTGCGTGGCAAGCTCGAAGCCAGCCACCAGGACCTGTCCGGTCACACCAGCCCCAAGGCCGCATTCAACTACAGTGAAGTGTTCGCCGACGCCTTCGGCGTGGCGCTGGGTGTGAACTACCAGAACCGCAAGTTCGAATCCGACAACAGCGAAGTCGAGTACGGCGAGTACGACGGCGGCAGCGAAGACGACCTGTTCGCCACCAGCCTGCAGCACCGCAAGTACGAGATCGAGCGCAAGCGCATCGGTGCCAACCTCAATTTCGACTGGCGCCCCAACGAAGACAGCCAGTACTACCTGCGCACCCTGTACAGCCAGTTCGACGATGCCGAAACCCGCCAGCGCACCCTCTTCAACTTCGGCGATGGCGAGGTCACCGCACTGGGCAACAATCAGTTCCGCGTCGACGACCTGCCGGCCGACGCGATCCAGAAGCGCATGCGCTACCGCACCAAGAAGGAAAACACCTTCGCCACCAGCCTGGGCGGCGAGAACCGCCTGACCAACGCCGTGCTCGACTACAAGGTCGGTTACACCCGCACCGAGGAGCGTGTCAACGACGAAATGGAAGCGCGCTTTGAGTACAACGGCGACGACCTTGCCGCGACGGTGGACCAGAACAGCGGCATTCCGCGCTACACCCTCAGCGACGCCGGCTGGATGGACAACGGCAACTACGACGTCGACCGTTTCGTCCTGTCACCCAAGCGCGTGGACGACAAGGAGCACAGCGCGCAGGTCAACATCCGCTTCGACGGCGACAGCAGCAGCTACAAGTTCGGCCTGCTCGGCCGCTGGCGCGACCGCGACGTCGATACCGACGAGCGCGAACTTCGCGTCGGTCCGGACGTGGCATTGTCCGACTGGACCACGTCCACCCCCGATCATCGCGGCGGGAGCCTCGGCCAGGGCATGAGTTCGGATGCCATGCGCCGCTACTGGGCGCAGTTCGGCAGTCAGTACAGCGCCCGTCCGCAGGACGTCGGCGCCAATGCGATGACCTCGCTGGAAGAAGACTACACCGCCAGCGAAGACATCTTCGCCACCTACGCCATGGGCACCTGGGACATCGGCAGCCTGCGTGTCATCGGCGGCGTGCGCGTGGAGAACACCCAGTTCCAGGCTACCGGCAACCAGGTGGACGTGGCCGCCAACGGTCGCAGCTACACCGTCACCCCGCTGACTGCCGACCGCAGCTACACCAACGTGCTGCCTGGCCTGCACCTGCGCTACGACGCCGGCAGCGACTGGGTGCTGCGCGCGGCCGCCAACAAGACCGTCTCGCGGCCCTCGTTCGGCGACATCGCCCCGCGCATCGGCTACAACCGCGGCGACGAGGAAGTGCGGCTGGGCAATCCCGAGCTGGATCCGTACGAATCCAAAAACCTGGACCTGTCCTTCGAGCGCTACATCGGCAGCACCGGCATCCTGTCGCTGGGGCTTTTCCACAAGACCATCGATGGCTACATCGTCAACACCGTCAGCGACAGCGATCCCGACTACCCGGGCTTCGAGGTCACCCGCGTGATCAACGGCGACAAGGCCAAGGTCTACGGCGCCGAGTTCAACTGGCAGCAGCAGCTGAGCTTCCTGCCGTCCGGCTGGGACGGGCTGCTGGTCGGCGCCAGCGGCACCTGGCTGGACACCGACTTCGATCCGGGCCTGGAGGACCGTGCCGACGAGGACTTCACCCTGCCGCGCGCCTCCAGGCATGTGTACAGCGCGCACGTGGGGTATGAGAAGGATGGCTTCAGCACCCGTCTTGCCGCGGTGTACCGCAGCGAATACCTGGACACCCTTGGCGACAGCCGTGCCTACGATATTTTCGTGGCGCCCAACACCCAGCTCGACTTCACCCTGGACTACAAGATCACGGAAAACGTGAGCATGTACGTCGAGGCGCAGAACCTGCTCGACAAGCCGCTGGAGCTGTACCAGGGCGTGCGCTCGCGCACCCTGCAGAATGAAGAGTATGGCCGCACCTACGCGCTGGGCCTGAAGGTGGCACTGTGATGCGCGCGCGTCCTCTGCCGGGCCTGCTGGCCATTGCCGTGCTGGCCGGCTGCAAACCGTCTGCAACGCCTGCGGTGGTGCCGGCCGCGACCGCTCCGGCGCCCGCTCCCGCTGCTGCCACCACCGGCCGCTCGGTAGCCACGGTGGCCGAAGCCTTCCTGACCCCGATGACGCCGGCCGACAACATCGACTCGCCGGCCAGCTGGACCACGCCGGACGGACAGGTGTGGCTGATCGCCACCGCCAAGGCCACCGACAAGCTGGTCGTGTATGACGGGCAGACCGGCGCGCACCTGCGTGACGTGGGCAGTGCCGGCACCGCGCCGGGCCAGTTCGATCGTCCCAACGGGATTGCCGTGGTCGACGACCTGCTGCTGATCGTGGAGCGCGACAGCCACCGCGTGCAGGTGCTGCAGTTGCCGGACTTCGCCCCGCTGGGCGTGTTCGGTGCCGGCGACCTGCGCAAGCCTTATGGCCTGTGGGTGAACAAGGCGGGAGGCGGTTACGAGGTCTACGTGACCGATTCCTACGACGCCGGCGAAGACGCGCAGGGCAACGACGTGCTGCCGCCACTGGCCGAGCTGGACAAGCGCGTGCGCCGCTACGCGCTGCAGGTGAAGGACGGCAAAGCACAGGCCACGCTTACCGCCAGCATCGGCGATACAGGTGAAAAGGGCGCGCTGCGCGTGGTCGAATCGATCTGGGGCGACCCGGCCAACGACCGCCTGCTGATCGCCGAGGAAGACGAAAGCTACGCCAGCGAGATCAAGGTGTATTCGCTGCAAGGAAAATTCAGCGGTACGACGTTCGGCCGCGATGCGTTCAAGGCCCAGGCCGAAGGCGTGATGCTGCGCACCTGCGGCAAGGACGGGTGGTGGATCACCACCGAGCAGGGCAAGCAGCGCAGCGTGTTCCACCTGTTCGACCGGCACACCTTCACGCATGTTGGCGCGTTCCAGGGCAACGCGGTGGCCAACACCGATGGCATCTGGCTGAGCCAGGCCGCCTCGCCGCGGTTCCCGCATGGCGCGCTGTATGCCGTGCATGACGACCAGGGTGTGGTCGCCTTCGACTGGGCCAGCGTGGCCAAACAGCTGTCGCTGCCGCTGGAGTGTGGCGCATGATCCGGAGCTTGCGCAGCGCCACCGTGCTGACCTTCGCCTTCATGCTGGTTGCAGGTGCCGCAGCGGCCAAGCCCGACGCCAAGGCCGAACCCAACACCCAGGTGCCGGCAGGCAACCGCCACTACGCCGCCAGCGGCTTTCCGGACCGCATCGTGGCTTCGCCGGCGCAGGACGCCGCGCGCGGCTTCGCGGTGGCCTGGCGCACCGACAGCACCGTGACCGCGCCGGTACTGGAGTGGGTGCCGGCGGGCGACTCGCCGGATGTCGGCGCGCCCACCCGCGTCACAGCGGTGACCACGCCGCTGAAGACCGAGCTTGGAACATCGCACCATCACCGCGCCGACGTGACCGGGCTGACCCCGGACACGCTGTACCTGTGGCGCGTGCAGGGCAATGGCACCTGGGGCGCCTGGAACCAGCTGCGCACCGCCGGTGGCGCCGACCAGCCGCTGACCCTGCTGTACTTCGGCGACACCCAGAACAAGAACCTCAGCCATGTCTCGCGCGTGCTGCGCGCCGGGCTCAAGGCCGCGCCCGACGCCCGTCTCAGCCTGTTTGCCGGCGACCTGGTCAGCGGTGGCGACGGCCAGGACGACAGCGAGTGGGGCGAATGGTTCGCCGCGGCGGGCTGGCTGCCGCAGGAAACCGCAGTGGCGCCCGCGATCGGCAACCACGAGTACGTCGAGCAGTTCGAGGACACCCCGCAGGAACGCCGCGTACTGGGCCAGCATTGGCCGGTGACGTTCGCGCTGCCGCGCAACGGCGTGGATGCCGCCTCCACCAGCACTTACTGGTTCGACTACCAGGGCGTGCGCATCGCCGTGCTGGACGGCACCTCCGCGCTCGACCTGGGCACCGCCCAGGCCCAGGCCGCGTGGCTGGACAAGGTGCTGTCGGCCAACCCGCACCCGTGGAGCATCGTGCTGCTGCACCAGCCGTTCTATTCTCCGCGCGAAGGGCGCGAGAACGCTGAACTGCGCGACGTGCTGCTGCCTGTCGTGCGACGCCACCAGGTCGACCTGGTGCTGCAGGGGCACGACCACACCTACGGGCGCCGTGGGGAAGGGCAGGGCGCCACCCCGCAGTACATCGTGACTGTGGCCGGTCCCAAGCAGTACCGCCTCTCCGGCGAAGCGCGCGCCACCATGGCACCGGTCGGCGAGGACACCCAGCTGTTCCAGGTGCTCACGATCGATCCACGCCACCTGCGCTACGAAGCACGGACCGTGACCGGTCGCCTGTACGACGGCTTCGAGCTGAACCGCAGTGCCGACGGACGCAAGCAGAAGACCGAACTGACCGAAGGCCGCATCGCGCCCCGCGACTGCACGCGCAGCCAGACCCTCAAGGGCCGCGCCGACCGTTGCTGGGAATGACGCCCACCGTTGGAGACGCCATGAACCCGCACCGCAACCTGCCCCTGATCGCGCTCGCCGCCGGCCTGCTGTTGCTGGCCGGCGCCAGCCTGGCCAGCGACGCCGTCCTGCACCCCTTCCTGGCCGCGCAGCCGAAGGAGGCGCCGGAGGAAGCCAACCTTGCCGTGGAAATCCCGGCCGGCAGCTTCACCAAATACGAGATCAAGGAAGACGGCCTGGTCCACGTCGACCGCTTCCAGTCGATGCCGGTCGCGTACCCGGCCAACTATGGTTCGATGCCACGCACCCTGGCGGGCGACAACGATCCGCTCGATGCGCTGGTGTTGACCCGCGAACCGCTGCATCCCGGCGTGATCGTGCGCTTCCGTCCGATCGGGTACCTGAAGATGGTCGACAAGGGCGAGCACGACGAGAAGGTGATCGGTGTGCCCACCGACAAGATCGACCCCACGTACGCCAGCATCCGCGACCTGCAGGACCTGCCGCTGATCGAGCGCCAGCGCATTGAAGCCTTCTTCCGCGTCTACAAGGACCTGCCCGAAGGCCGCAACCCGGTCGAACTCAGCGGATGGGGCAATGCAGCCGAGGCCAAAGCGCTGATCCGCGCATCCATGCGGCGCTTCGACGCCCAGCAGCGCCGCACCAAGGGCGACTGAGCGCGCCACGCGCTCAGAGCAGCATGCCTCCGCCCACTTCGATGCGTTGTGCGGTGACCCAATGGTTGCCGTCGCCCACCAGGGTGGCAACCATTGCCCCGATGTCATCGGCGCGACCCGGACGGCCCAGTGCCGTGTGGTCGCTGACGTAACGGCGCACGTCGGCATTGTCGCGCACGGCACCGCCAAAGAAGTCCGTCTCGGTGGCACCGGGTGCAACGGTGTTGACGGTGATGCCGCGCGGGCCCAGCTCCAGCGCGAGGTAGCGCGTCATCACTTCCATCGCCCCTTTCGTCGCGGCGTAGACCAGGCTGCCTGGCGCCGTGTGACGGGTCAGGCTGGTGGAGAGGTTGACGATGCGCGCCGCATCGGCGAGGACCGGCGCCAGGGTCTGGGTCAGCAGCAGCGGGCCCTTGAAGTGCAGGGCATGCAGGTGATCGATGTCCTCGGGGGAGATTGCGCCGAATGCCGCCGGTGCGTGCGCGCCGGCATTGTTGATCAGCGCGTTCAGCCGCATGCCTTGTCCGCGCGCGCGCAGCCAGTCGGAGATCGCGGCGAGGCAGGCGGGAAAGCTCTCGGGCGCGGTGACATCCAGCGCCACGGGCAGCGCCTGCCGGCCCTGTGCCGCGATCCCGACGGCGACCGACTGCGCCGCAGCCGCGTCACGCTGGTACGTTAAGATCACATCCCAGCCGCGTGCCGCGAGCTGCTGCGCGATGCTGCGGCCGATGCCACGGCTGCCCCCGGTGACCAGGGCGACGCGGGAGTGGGGAGTGTCGTCGTGCATGCCAGATCCATACGCAAGGGAGGAACCGCCATGATCGATCCCGCCGCCAGGCAGGTCTTGCGGATTCCTGCCGGACTGTTGCCTGATCCTGCACAGACGAATCGTTCTTGCGCATGAGCAGCCGCCTGCAGGACGCGGTGGAGACCCTGCTGCGCGCTTCGCCGAACCGCGGCGACCAGGTGCTGGCACCGTTGCCCGGCGTGATCGTGTCGACTACCACGCGCCTGCGCATGCCGAGCCACGTCGTGTATCGTCCCGCGCTCGGCGTGGTGGTGCAGGGGGCGAAGCAGGTCAGTGTGGGGACGCGCAGCCTGGTCTACCATGCAGGCCAGGCCCTGCTCACGCGCGTGGCGGTGCCTGCCAGCGGGAGGGTGATCGCGGCCAGCCTGGCGCAGCCGTTCCTTGGCGTGTCGATTGAGCTTGATCCGGCGGTGCTGCAGGAGGTGCTGGCGCAACTGGAGGCGCCGCTGCCGCCCCGTGACGCCGGCGCGGGTCTTTGCGTGCACGCGTTGCCGCCGCCGGTGCTCGACTGCACGGCACGGATCGTGGAAGCGGCCCAGCAGGGCACGGGCGCTGCCGTGCTGCTGCCCACGCTGCTGCGTGAACTCTCGTACTGGCTGCTGAGCGGTGCCACCGGGCCCGATGTGGCGGCGATGGCCCGACCCGAAGGCGCGCTGTCCCGCGTGGCCGATGCGGTGCTGCACCTGCGCCGCCATTTCCGGGAACCGCTGCGGGTCGAGGCGCTGGCCGCCGCCGGCAGCATGTCCGAATCGCTGTTCTACCGCCAGTTCCGCGCGGTCACCGGGCTGTCGCCGCTGCAGTTCCAGAAGCAGCTGCGTCTGCTGGAAGCGCGCAGGCTGCTCGAGGCGCGCGCGACGAATGTCAGCGCGGCGGCATTCGCGGTGGGGTATGAAGTCTCTCGCAGTTCAGCCGTGAGTACCTGCGGTGCTTTGGGCAGACGCCCCGGCAGACGGTTCAGGATGCCGCATCGGCTTGATTCGCGCTGCTCGGAACATTAATATCCATCCGGACGGATATTAATGGTTAACGACAATGGCCCGACCGCGCTCGATCGACCCGAACCACCTGCTGGACGCCGCCGAGCGTGTGGTAGCGCGCCAGGGCGTGCCCGCGCTGACGCTGGAGGCGGTGGCCGCCGAGGCAGCCATCAGCAAGGGCAGCGTGCTGTACGACTACCGCAGCAAGGCGGCGCTGGTCCAGGCGGTGGTGAATCGCGCGCTGGAGCGCGACCGCGAACACAACCAGGCCCGTATCGATGCGCTCCCGGCGGACGACAGCCCAGTGATCAAAGGGCGTCTGGCGGCCGCTGCGGACCCGTTGCCCGAGCCATTTCGCCCCGTAGCGCTGAGCCTGGTCGCCGCCATGGCCAGCGATTCGAGCCTGCGCGAACCGTTCCAAGCCCACCAGCGCGAAACGATTGCCGCCCTTGAAGCTGGTTCGCAGGCGCCGCGTGGGGCGCTGCTGGCCTACCTGGCACTGGAAGGCCTGAAGCTGCTCGAGTCGCTGGACTACCACAGCTGGCCTGCCGAGCAGCGCAGCCAGCTGCTGCGCGACATCACCTGGCTGGTGGACCAGCGCCCGCCGGACTGAGCACGCCCGGCGCGGCTACGCCTCGACGAAATTCTTTCCCCCCCCCCTGTGCGGCGCGATGGAGGCCGCAGGTATCCCCATGTCTGTTTCCCAGCGCATTTTCCTCACCGGCGGCAGTGGTTATGTCGGCCGCAATCTCATTTCCAGCTTCGTCGACCATGGCCACGAGGTCATCGCGCTGGTCCGCAGCGATGCCGCGGCGGCCGTTGTAGAACAACGCGGCGCGCGCGTGTTCCGCTCCGACTTGTTGAGCCCCGACCTTGCCGCCGGCATGCGGGGCTGCCAGGCGGTGGTCCACGCGGCGGCCGACACCGACCATGTTGCTGGCGGCGAGCGGCAGCGGCGCGTCAATGTCGAGGGCACCCGGCAGGTGGTCCAGGCCGCCCAACAGGCCGGCGTATCGCGGCTGCTGCTGCTCAGTACCGAATCGGTGCTCGCCACCGGTCGCGCACTGGTCAACGTGAACGAGACGGCGCCGCTGCCACGCCATGCGATCGGCGGTTACTCGCGCAGCAAGGCAGACGCCGAGCAGATCGCGCTGGCAGCCAGCAACGACCGCCTCGCCGTCAGCGTGCTACGCCCCCGGTTTGTCTGGGGGCGCGATGACACCACCGCCTTGCCGCAGTTGTGCGAAGCAGCGCGGACGGGGCAGTTGGCCTGGATTTCAGGCGGGCAGTACCTGACATCGACCACGCACATCGCCAATCTCTGCGAAGCGGTTTCGGCCTCGCTGGAGCAGGCCCGGCCAGGCCAGGTTTACTTCATTGCAGATCACCAGCCCATCGCGTTCCGCACCTTCATTTCCGCGCTGCTGGAAACACAGGGCATTGCGGCGCCAACGCGCTCCGTCCCGCGCGCGCTCCCACGCGTGGTGTCGGTGCTGGGCGATGCGCTGGCCGCACTCAGTGGTGGCCGCCTGCGCGCTCCCATCACCCGGCAGCAGTTCGCCGCGTCTGCGGTCGAAGTGACCCTGGATACCGCCAAGGCCCGCCGCGAGCTGGGGTACCGCGACGTCATTACGCGCGAGCAGGGACTCGACGAACTCCGTGCGCGGGCCGCAGCGGGCTGAGGCCGGTAACGCCGGCTCAACGTGAATTCACCCGTGAAGCGGAAGGCTCGTGGATCGGGCAGCGGTTGAACTGCGAGCGGAATTCGCGCGAGGCAGCCATCACGATCCGTCGCGCACGGTTGATGTTGCCCAGCGGCTGATGCGCGGCCAGCGCATGCCATGGCGCAAACGCCAGACGGTCTTCGCTGGCCTCTGCGTCGGCGCTCCACGACGGCTGCGCAGCCACCACCAGGCGACCGACCGCCTGATACGGGCTGAGCGTCTCGGGCCATTCCACCGAAGCATCTTCAATCGGCATCTTTTCCAGATCGCGGCACAGCTGCACGCGCAGTTCCCATTCGGCCACGGCGTCGGGTTGGGCGAAGAAGGCGGCGATGGCCTCACGCTGGGTGTCTGCTTCGGCGGGCAGCGTCTGCCCGGTCAGAGCGACCAGCGCGGGCGACACCGGCGCCCATGAGAACTTGGCCATGTACGGACCGTAACGGAAGGGCACCTGGGTGAAGAAGGTTTCGCCAAGCGGATGGTGCTGCGGTTCGCCGCCCAGCGCCTTCAGCGAGGCGCTTTCGCCACCGACCGCTTCCAGCGCCGCTTCGGTGCCGCGCAACGCCGCCGAGAGTACCTGTTTGGTGCGCGGCATGCGTTCGGTGGTGGCGGCCAGCAGTTTGGCTGAGCGCAGGAAGCCGTTGATGCCCGGCGTGTTGAACGCGGGCCCATTGACCATCAGGAAGTCCTGGCTGTGCTGCTCGTCGCCGCCTTCCACGCGCGCGCCCGGCACGTCCAGGATTTTCACCGCCATTGCCCGCGGCGTGGACACCGTATCAGGCAGCTGCTCGGCGGGCGGCGAGGACAACCGCACCAGCGCAGCGTACTCGGCCGGCGCCGCGAACAGGCCCTGCCGCAGTTCCGGTGACAGCCCGTCAAGCACATGGAATCGTCCGCGCAGCAGGGCATGGCCCTTCGCATGCACGGCACGGTGCGCGTGCCCTTCATGCTCGGCGACCACGCCCGCCATGCGGGTAAACACCTCGACCAGTTCGGCAATGGTGGCGTCCTCATCGGCCGCGCGGTGTTCCACGTCGGCGGAGTAGGCAACGGCGGGCAGGATCGGTGTCATCGTGGCAGGTCCAGGCGGGGAGGGGAAACGCCGGCGACCCCGGTGATGCTGCCTTGGCGGGGTCGGCTGGGCATGCGCCCACCTTGTCGGGTGCACCGTGCACGAGCAGTGCAGGCCGCATGGCGATGATGCGAAGGGCGCGTGCATTGCCTTCACTCCTGCTCGCTATCATGTGGCTTCTCCCTCTCGATGGCGGTATGCGTGTCGGCAGCTCTGGTCTGGTTTCGTCGCGATCTTCGGCTTCAGGACAACCCGGCACTGCAGGCCGCGCTGGACGCTGGGCACACGCCCGTACCGGTTTACATCCACGCACCGCAGGAAGAAGGCGCGTGGGCGCCCGGAGCGGCGTCCAACGCCTGGTTGCACCGTTCGCTGGCTGCGCTGGATGCCGATCTACGATCGCGTGGCTCGGCGCTGGTGCTGCGCGAGGGTGATAGCCTTGCCGCGTTGCAGGCGCTGATTGCCGAAACGGGCGCCGTGGCGGTGTACTGGAACCGCAAATACGAGCCGGCCACCCAGCCGCGTGATGCCCACATCAAGCGCACGCTGCGCGAGCAGGGCGTCGAGGCCGACAGCCACAACGGCAGCCTCATGTTCGAGCCCTGGGACGTCGCCACCCTGCAGGGCGGCCCGTACAAGGTGTTCACCCCGTTCTGGCGCAACGCGCTGACCCGCATGAACCTTCCGGCGGCCGCGCGGCTCCCGGACGTGCTGCCATCACATGCGGTGCGGGGCCTTGCGCTGGATACGCTGGGGTTGGCTCCGTGCCTGGACTGGGACAGGCACTTCTGGGACCACTGGCAACCGGGCGAGGCCGGCGCGCAGGAAGCGCTGTCGGTGTTCATCGACGGCGCATTGAATGGCTACCGCGAACAGCGCGACCTGCCGGATCGGGTCGGCACGTCGCTGCTCTCACCGCATCTGCACTTCGGCGAAGTATCGCCGTGGCAGATCGTGCGCCGTCTGGAGCAGGAACGCAGCGCAAGCCGCGATGCGGACATCGATGGCTATATCCGCGAACTGGGCTGGCGCGAATTCTCGTACCACCTGCTGCACCATTTTCCGCAGACGCCGGAACGCAACCTCAACCCGCGCTTCGATGCCTTCAAATGGGCCAGGCACAACGGGGCGCAGCTGCATGCCTGGCAGCAGGGCCGGACCGGGGTGCCGATCATCGATGCCGGGCTGCGCGAGCTGTGGGCCACCGGCTACATGCACAACCGCGTGCGCATGCTCGTGGCCAGCTTCCTGTGCAAGCACATGCGCCAGCACTGGCTGCAGGGCGCGCGCTGGTTCTGGGACACGCTGGTCGATGCGGATCTGGCCAACAACACGATGGGCTGGCAGTGGGTGGCGGGAACCGGTGCGGATGCGGCACCGTACTTCCGGATATTCAATCCGGTGACGCAATCGCAGAAGTTCGATCCGCACGCGCGTTACATCACCCGCTGGGTGCCGGAACTGGCGGCGCTTCCGGTCAAGGCGCGGTTCGCGCCGTGGCAGTCGCCCGCGCTGCTGGCCGAGTTGGCGCCGCGCTATCCGGCGGTGCCGCTGGTGGACCTGGCGGCGGGGCGGGAGGCGGCGCTGGCCGCGTATCGGCACACGGGTTAACCGGGCATAACCTGAATGAAATGCCGAATGCGTGCCTGTTCATCATGCCGGCGTCGCGTCGCCGTGTTTATGCTTCTGGCCGTTCGCACGCCGACTGCCGGCATCTCAGGAGAACTTCTATGATTCGACCCGCAACCCGCAATGTGGCCCTTGCCCTGATGACCGCAGCCGCCCTTTCGGCCTGTGCCACCGGTGGCTCGTACGTGCAGAGCGATCAGTACGGCAACCCGACCGAGCAGCAGAGCCGCACGGGCCGCAACGCGCTGATCGGTACCGCCATCGGTGTCGCCGCCGGCCTGTTGACCGGCGACAGCGCGACCGAGCGCCGCCAGCACGCGATGGTCGGTGCGGGTATCGGTGCCCTGGCCGGCGCGGGCGTCGGCGCCTACCAGAACCGCCAGGAACGCGAGCTGCGCGATCGCACCGCCAATACCGGCATCGACGTGCAGCGCCAGGGCGACAACATCGTGCTGAACCTGCCGGACGGGGTGACCTTCGACTTCGGCAAGTCCGCGCTGAAGCCGCAGTTCTATGGCGCGCTCAATGGCGTGGCGGGCACGCTCAAAGAGTACAACCAGACCATGATCGAAGTGGTCGGCCACACCGACAGCATCGGCAGCGATGCGGTGAACAACAAGCTGTCGAAGGAGCGTGCCGATTCGGTGGCCGACTACCTGGCCGGGCAGGGCGTGCAGCGTGTGCGCATGGAAACCCTGGGCGCCGGCAAGGCCTACCCGATTGCCGACAACAGCACCGATGCCGGCCGCGCCAAGAATCGCCGCGTTGAAATCCGCGTGATTCCGCTGACGCAGTAACCCGCGATCTTGCATGTTGTCGCGAAAATGCCGCCCAACAGGGCGGCATTTTTTTGCATCTGCCTTTCTCGCATCTGCTTTTCCCGCATCTGCTTTTCCCGCATCTGATTTTCTCGCATCTGCTTTTCCGAATCTGCTTTTCCGCATCTGCTGTAGAGCCGACTGTTAGTCGGCTGCGTTACCATTGGCGTGCAGCCAAGCCGCGCTTTGCGCGTAGCCGACTAACAGTCGGCTCTACCAGCCGACTAACAGTCGGCTCTACCAGCCGACTAACAGTCGGCTCTACCAGCCGACTAACAGTCGGCTCTACCAGCCGACTGACAGTCGGCTCTACCAGTCGGCTCCACCTTGCCGCACTACCGGCTCGCCTATGCCGTCACCGTTTCCAGGATGCGCTTCCCGGTCGCTTCCAGCTGTTCCGCTTCGGCTTCCTTCTGCTTGGCCAGCTTCGCCGCCGGGCACTGCGCCAGCATGTAGTTGGCGTCGAAATTGAGCTTTTCCACCAGGAAATCCACGAACGCGCGCACCTTCGGCGAGACCAGTCGGCCACCGGCGAACACGGCATTGAAGTCCACTTCCGGCCCCGTCCAGCCCGCCAGCACGCGGCGTACCATGCCCGATTCGACGAATGGCTTGGCCATCACGTCACCGGTGAGCAACAGGCCTTCGCCGCAGACCAGCGCGCCGTTGAGCGCGGAGGGATCGTTGGCGACCAGCAGCGGGTTGACCGGGAAATCGCGCAGGTCGCCGCCGTTTTCGCCCAGCTGCCAGAAGAACCGGTTGTTGTTGAGGTTGCGTGCCTTGCGCATCGCCAGGATGCGATGGAACTGCAGCTCGTCCGGATGCAGCGGCTCGCCGTAGCGTTCGATGTAGGCCGGGCTGGCGAACACCTGCGTGCGCAGGCTGCCCAGCTTGCGCGCCACCAGGTTGGAGTCGGGCAGGGTGCCCACGCGCAGTGCCAGGTCGGCTTCACCGGCAATCAGGTCCAGCTTCTCGTTGCCCAGGTGCATGTCCAGCTGGATCTCCGGGTACTGGGCATGGAACTGCCCCAGCAGCGGCGCGATCCAGGTGATGCCGATCGAATAGGGCACGGTGAAGCGCAGCCAGCCGCGCGGGCCGGACTGCAGCTGGTTGACTGCACCTTCGGCTTCTTCCAGCTCGCGGGCGATGCGCTGGCAATGCTCGTGGTAGACCGAACCGGCTTCGGTCAGGCCAAGCCGGCGCGTGGTCCGGTGCAGCAGCCGCGCACCCAGGCGCGTCTCCAGTTCCTGCACCTTGCGGCTGACGGTGGTCTTGGGCAGGCCGAGCGCATTGGCGGCGGCGATGAAGCTGCCTTGCTCGACCACCTTGACGAAGATCAGCGTGTCGTTGAGATCGTGGGCCATGACGGAGATCCAAATCGTGGGTGGGTAGGGTGCCCGAAAGATTGTGCCGGGTACGGGACGATTATTCCCCTTAATCCGGACTAATCAAGGGGGAGTTCGAGGGCTAATCTGGCGCCATTCCCGATATGGAGGACGCCAACCATGTGGTTGCAGAACATTCTAGGCCGTGTCATCGGTGGCCGCACCCCCTCGCTGGACCTGGCCCTGACCGTTGAGAAGCGGCCTTCGGCCTTCTCCGGCAAGGCTTTCCGAGAGTTCACCCCGCCCGCCAACCTGCAGCGCGGTGGCAGCCTGCGGCTGGGCGCCCGCAACGGCGGCCGACTGGGCCGAATTGGGATTATCCCGGCGACGGGAGTTAAAGTCCCATGAGCGGGATGCTGGCCCCCGAGGTTGTGGTGCTGGGCGGCACCGGCAGCGTCGGGCAGGGCATCGTGGCCGCGCTGCTGGAGGCCGGCAGCCCGGTCCTGGTGGTCGGCCGCGACCCGGGCCGGCTGGCAGCCCTGCAGGAACAGTTCGCCGATGAGCCCGGGCTGGAAACCCTGCTCGGCTCGCTCGGCGACGATGGCTCGGCACGTACCGTGGCCGAGCGCATTGCCGTGCGGCCGCGGCCGCTGGCGGCGGTGGTCGATGCCATGGGCGGCCCGTACAACCGCGGCCGGGTCACCGACCGCAGCGGCGATGCACTGCTGCAGGCGCTGCAGGCCGACGTGATGCCGCATGTGCATGCCGGCCGCCATCTGCTGCCGCTGCTGCGCGGTGGCACGCACGCGCGGCGCTATGTGCTGGTGGGCGGTCCGGCCGGATTCAAGGCCTGGGCCGGCCATGGCGAATCGTCCATCACCATGTCCACCACGCGCATGTACGCGCAGGTGCTCCACCAGGAAGCGCAGGCACTGGGCGTGCGCGCGCAGATGCTGGAAGTCAGCGATCCGGTGTGTACGCCCAGCAACGCCGCCAACGCCTGTACCGAATGGCCGAGCGCGCTGCTGGTCGGGCGCCGCCTGGTGTCGCTGCTCGACAACTGCACCGACAACCGCGCGATCGTCCGCTGCGACAACCGCGATGCCGAACTGCCGCGCGGCCTGCTCAACCAGGACTGGCCATCCCCCTTCCAGCGCAACACCGCCGGCACCGCTTGACCTTTACCTAGGTTCAGGTCCCAGCCTACGCCCCCACGTTGTCCCGCCGCCCCGGATTTCGTTTCATCCCCCCCTTTCCGTACGGATACATGTCATGACCTCCCACATTCCCACCCCCTCCCGCATCGCTCGACGGCTGACCATGGCCGGCGTGTCGATCCTCGCCGCTGCGGTGTTGGCCGCCTGCAGTGGTGGCCACGCCGAAGAAGCCGGTGCGCCGCCGCCGCCGTCGGTCAGCGCCGCGCCGGTGCTGATCAAGCCGGTCAGCCAGTGGGACGACTTCAGCGGCCGCGTCGAAGCGGTGCAGAGCGTCGAACTGCGCCCGCGCGTGTCCGGTTACATCGACAAGGTCAACTACGTTGAAGGCGAAGAGGTGAAGAAGGGCGATGTCCTGTTCACCATCGACGCCCGCAGCTATCAGGCCGAGTACGACCGCGCCCGCGCCGAACTGACCCGGGCACGTACCCAGTCCACGCTGGCGCGCAGCGAATCGGACCGTGCCAAGAAGCTGTCCGACCAGCAGGCCATCTCCACCGAAACCTGGGAGCAGCGCCGTGCGGCTGCCGACCAGGCCGGGGCCAGCGTGCAGGCCGCACAGGCCGCGCTGGATGCCGCGGCACTCAACCTGGAATTCACCAAGGTGCGTGCGCCGATCAATGGCCGCGCCGGCCGCGCGATGGTTACCGCCGGCAATCTGGTCACCGCCGGCGACAGCGCCAGCGTGCTGACCACGCTGGTGTCGCTGGATACGGTGTTCGTGTACTTCGACGCCGACGAATCCACCTTCCTGCGCTATGCCCAGATGGCGCGCAAGGGCGAGCGCCCGAGCGAGCGCGACAGTGACCTGCCGGTCAAGGTCGGCCTGTCGGGCGAAGAGGGCTTCCCGCATGAAGGCAAGGTCGACTTCCTGGACAACCAGGTGACCCGCAGCACTGGCACCATCCGGGTGCGTGCGCTGCTGGACAACGCCGACCGCGCTTTCACTCCGGGCCTGTTCGCCCGCGTGCAGCTGCTCGGCAGCGGCCAGTTCCAGGCCATGCTGATCGACGACAAGGCGGTGCTGACCGACCAGGACCGCAAGTATGTGTACGTGGTCGACAAGGACGGCAAGGCGCAGCGTCGCGACATCACCCTGGGCCGAACCGCGGAAGGACTGCGCATCGTCCAGCAGGGCCTGAAGGCCGGCGACCGCGTGATCATCGACGGCGTGCAGAAGGTGTTCATGCCGGGCATGCCGGTACAGGCCAAGGCGGTTGCGATGCAGCCTGCCGCGGCGGCTTCGCCGGTCGCGTTGAACTAAAAAGCAGCCGACCCACGGTCGGCTCTACATGGAAATGCCTCGTGAGCCCCCGTTCCGCTGTCGGTCTCGACAGCGGCCGGGGTGCTGCACGCCGGCATTGCTGAAAACACCAGGAATCCACCCATGGACTTTTCCCGTTTCTTCATCGACAGGCCGATTTTCGCGGCGGTGTTGTCGATCGTGATCTTCGCCGCCGGCCTGATCTCCATCCCGATCCTGCCGATCGGCGAGTACCCCGAAGTGGTGCCGCCGTCGGTGGTGGTGCGTACCGTGTACCCGGGTGCGAACCCGAAGGTGATCGCCGAAACGGTGGCCACCCCACTGGAAGAGGCGATCAACGGCGTTGAGGGCATGATGTACCTCAAGTCGGTGGCCGGCTCGGACGGCGTGCTGCAGATGACCGTCACCTTCCGCCCGGGTACCGACCCGGACGACGCGGCGGTGAAGGTGCAGAACCGTGTCGCCCAGGCGCAGGCGCGCCTGCCTGAGGACGTACGCCGGCAGGGTGTAACCACCCAGAAGCAGTCGCCGACCTTCCTGATGGTGGTGCACCTGACCTCGCCGAACGGCAAGTACGACACGCTGTACCTGCGCAACTACGCCCGCCTGCACGTCAAGGACGCACTGGCCCGCATCCCGGGCGTGGGTGACGCGCAGATATTCGGCGGTGGCGACTACGCCATGCGCGCCTGGCTCGATCCGGACAAGGTGGCCGCGCGCGGCCTGACCGCCAGCGACGTGGTCCGCGCCATGCGCGAGCAGAACGTGCAGGTGTCGGCCGGCCAGCTCGGCGCCGAACCCATGCCCAACAGCCAGTTCCTTACCCTGATCAATGCCCAGGGCCGCCTGCGCAGCGAACAGGAGTTCGGCGACATCGTGCTCAAGGCCGGCACCGACGGTGAAGTGGTGCGGCTGGCCGACGTGGCCCGGGTCGAACTGGGTGCGGGCGACTACACCCTGCGTTCGCAGCTGGACGGCAAGAACGCGGTCGGCATCGGCATCTTCCAGGCGCCCGGCGCCAACGCGCTGGAGATCCGCGATGCGGTGATCGGCACGATGGACGAGATGCAGAAGACCTTCCCGGCCGACGTCAAATACGAAGCCGTGTACGACACCACCATCTTCGTGCGCGACTCGATCAAGGCCGTGGTTTCCACGCTGCTGGAAGCGATCGCGCTGGTGGTGCTGGTGGTGATCCTGTTCCTGCAGACCTGGCGTGCCTCGATCATTCCGCTGATCGCGGTGCCGGTGTCGATCGTGGGTACCTTCGCTGCGCTGTACGTGCTGGGCTTCTCGATCAACACGCTGAGCCTGTTCGGCCTGGTGCTGGCCATCGGCATCGTGGTCGATGACGCGATCGTGGTGGTGGAGAACGTCGAACGCAACATCGAAGAGGGCCTGTCGCCGACCGCGGCAGCGCATCAGGCGATGCGGGAAGTGTCCGGCCCGATCATCGCGATCGCGCTGGTGCTGTGCGCGGTGTTCGTGCCGATGGCGTTCCTGTCCGGTGTCACCGGCCAGTTCTACAAGCAGTTCGCGGTCACCATCGCCATTTCCACGGTGATCTCGGCGATCAACTCGCTGACCCTGTCGCCGGCCCTGGCCGCCCGCCTGCTCAAGCCGCACGACGCGCCCAAGGATGGCCCGACCCGCATCATCGACCGCCTGTTCGGCTGGATCTTCCGTCCGTTCAACCGCTTCTTCAAGTCCAGCTCGGAGAGGTACGAGCGCGGTGTCTCGAAGATCCTGGGCCGCCGTGGCGCCGTGTTCGTGGTGTATGCCGTGCTCCTGGTGGGTACCGGCTTCATCTTCAAGCTGGTGCCGCCGGGCTTCATCCCGACCCAGGACAAGCTGTACCTGATCGCCGGTGTGAAGCTGCCGGAAGGCTCGTCGATCGCGCGTACCGATGAAATGCTGCGCAAGGTCGCCAAGATCGCGCAGGAAACCGACGGCGTGGCCCACACCATTTCGTTCCCGGGCCTGAACGCGCTGCAGTTCACCAACACGCCCAACACCGGCGTGGCCTTCATTCCGCTGAAGCCGTTCAGCGAGCGTCATGGCCGCACCGCTGCGGAAATCAATGCCGAGATCAACCAGAAGATCGCCGGGCTGCAGGAAGGCTTTGCCTTCGCGATGATGCCGCCGCCGATCCTGGGCCTGGGCAACGGCAACGGCTACCAGATGTTCATCGAAGACCGTGGCAACCTGGGCTATGGCGCGTTGCAGACGGCGGTGAGCCAGATGCAGGGTGCGGTGGCGCAGACCCCGGGCATGGCGTTCCCGATCACCAGCTACCAGGCCAACGTGCCGCAGCTGGATGCCGAAGTGGACCGGGTCAAGGCCAAGGCGCAGGGCGTGCAGCTCACCGAGCTGTTCGACACCCTGCAGACCTACCTGGGTTCGTCCTACGTCAACGACTTCAACAAGTTCGGGCGCACCTGGCAGGTGATCGCGCAGGCCGACGGGCAGTTCCGCAACAGCGTGGAAGACATCGGCAAGCTGCGTACCCGCAACGACCGTGGCGAGATGGTGCCGATCGGCTCGATGGTGACCGTCAAGGAAACCTACGGCCCGGACCCGGTGCTGCGCTTCAACGGCTACCCGGCTGCGGACCTGGCCGGCGAAGCCGACCCGCGCCTGCTGTCGTCGGCCGAAGCGATGAACAACCTCACCGAGATCGCCGCCAAGGTGCTGCCGGTGGGCATGACCACCGAATGGACCGACCTGAGCTACCAGCAGGCCACCCAGGGCAAGGCCGCCTTCATCGTGTTCCCGGTGGCGATCCTGCTGGCGTTCCTGGTGCTGGCCGCGCTCTATGAGAGCTGGTCGCTGCCGCTGGCGGTGATCCTGATCGTCCCGATGACGCTGCTGTCGGCCCTGTTCGGCGTATGGTTGACCGGCGGTGACAACAACGTGTTCGTGCAGGTCGGCCTGGTGGTGCTGATGGGCCTGGCGTGCAAGAACGCGATCCTGATCGTCGAGTTCGCCCGCGAACTGGAAATGGGCGGCAAGGGGATCGTGGAAGCCGCGCTGGAAGCCTGCCGCCTGCGTCTGCGTCCGATCGTGATGACCTCCATCGCGTTCATCGCCGGCACCATTCCGCTGGTGCTCTCGCACGGCGCCGGTGCGGAGGTGCGCTCGGTGACCGGTATCACCGTGTTTGCCGGCATGCTGGGCGTGACCCTGTTCGGCCTGTTCCTGACCCCGGTGTTCTATGTGGCCCTGCGCACCTTCGTCAGCCGCAATGGCGGCGGCAAGCTGGTCGCCCACGGGCAATCCACCCTCCATCATTGATCCCGCCCCCCACGAGGACTTACCCATGAATACCGCTACTTCCAAGATCGCCCTGGTCACCGGTGCCACCCGTGGCATCGGCCTGGAAACCGTGCGCCAGCTGGCCCAGGCCGGGGTGCACACGCTGCTGGCCGGGCGCAAGCGCGACGTTGCCGTTGCCGAGGCGCTGAAGCTGCAGGCCGAAGGCCTGCCGGTGGAGGCGATCCAGCTGGATGTCGGCGACGCCGCCAGCATCGCCGCTGCGCTGCAGGAGGTCACCGACCGCCACGGCCGGCTGGACATCCTGGTCAACAACGCCGGCATCCTGCTCGACAATCCGGCGTTGGCGCCGTCGGCGCAGACCCTGGACACCTGGCGCGACACCTTCGACACCAACGTGTTCGCAGTGATCGCCGTGACCCAGGCGTTCCTGCCGCTGATCAGCCAGTCGCCGGCCGGCCGCATCGTCAACGTGTCGAGCATCCTTGGCTCGCTGACCCTGCACAGCCAGCCCGGCTCGCCGATCTACGGTTTCGCGGTGCCGGCCTACAACGCGTCCAAGAGCGCGGTGAATGCCTGGACCGTGCAGCTGGCGTACGAACTGCGCGACACCACCACCAAGGTCAACACGGTGCACCCGGGTTACGTCAAGACCGACATGAACCGCGGCGAAGGCGAAATCGAAATCGCCGACGGCGCCCGCTCCAGCGTCGGCATGGCGCTGATCGGTGCCGATGGCCCCAATGGCAGCTTCACCTACCTGGGCGAGGTGCTGCCATGGTGATGCGTGTGTTGACCGCGGCCGTGGCCAGCGCGCTGCTGGCCGGCTGCGTCAGCGTCGGTCCCAACTACCAGGCACCGCCGGCGCAGCCGGTGGTCCTGCAGGGCGCCGCTGCGCCGGTGTTCAGCAGCGTCTCGCCGGTGGCCAGCTGGTGGGCGCAGTTCGACGACCCGGTGCTGGAGCAGCTGGTACACGATGCGCTGGAGGCGAACCTGGACCTGCGCATTGCGATGGCGCGCGTGCGTGAAGCGCGCGCGGTCTTCGTCGAGCAGCGCCTGGACCAGCTGCCGCACGTCACCGCGGGCGGCAGCTATGACCGCCGCAAGCAACCGGACGCGACCGTCGGCGGCGAGCGGGTGTTCAGCGAAACCTACCAGCTCGGCTTCGATGCCGGCTGGGAGCTGGATCTGTTCGGACGCCAGCGGCGCGCTGCCGAGGCGGCACGCGCCGACCTGGGGGCCGAGCAGGACAATCTGGCCGACGCCCAGGTCACGGTGGCGGCCGAAGTGGCGCGCAACTACTTCGAGCTGCGCGGTACGCAGAAGCGCATCGACGTGGCCGAGCGCACCCTGGTCAACCTGCGCGACACCCAGCGCCTGACCGAGGCACGCTGGGAACTTGGCGCGGGCAGCGAGCTGGATGTGCAGAGCAGCCGCGCGCGGCTGAAGGCGATTGAAGCGGACATTCCGTTGCTGGAAGTGGCCGAAGTCCAGTCGCGCCACCGGCTTGCGGTGCTGCTGGGCCAGCGCCCGGACGCGCTGGATGCGCGGCTGCAACCGCGCGAAGTGCCCGCGTATGCGCGTGCGCTGCCGCTGGGCGACACCACCGACCTGCTGCGCCAGCGCGCCGACGTACGCAGTGCCGAGCGGCGCCTGGCGGCCGCCACCGCACGGGTGGGCGTGGCCACGGCGGACCTGTTCCCGCGTATCAGCCTGAGCGGTTTCGTCGGCTTCCTGTCCGGCGATGCCAGCGGTCTGGTCAACGGCAACAACAAGGCGTGGTCGGTCACCCCGTCGATCAGCTGGGCGGCGTTCGACTTCGGTACGGTCCGGGCCCGTCTGCGTGCCAGCAAGGCGCAGGCCGATGGTGCGGCGGCGGAGTACGAGCAGGCCGTGCTGCTGGCGCTGGAAGACACCGAGAACGCCTTGACCCGCTACGCCAAGCAGCAGGCGCGGCTGGGCATCGTGGTGGAACAGGCGCAGGCGGCGCGGCGTGCCGAGCAGCTGGCGCAGATCCGTTACCGCGAAGGATCGGAAGACTTCCTGACCCTGCTCGATGCGCAGCGCACCCAGCTGGCGGCGGACGATGCGCTGGCGGCGGCCGAATCCACCGTCAATGTCAGCGTGGTGGGGGTGTACAAGGCGCTTGGCGGCTGGGGGCAGCAGCAGGATGCAACGCCGCCGGCCGTGGCCGGCACGCTGCGGTAAACCGGTGCAGGGGGCGGCAAGAGTCGCCCCCTGCACACTTTGTAATGGTTCGCCGCGATGGCGTACCGGATAACCCCGCTCTGACGGCATTGCCTCTGCCGGCCGGGTCCGGCGCGGTGCTAAAAACACCGCCTGTCCGGGAGATGCGTGATGCAACGGAAATGCTGTGGGCCGCAACGTGCGGCCAGGGAAGAGCGCCCGCCGATGAGCGCGGGCTTGTCGGCGAGCGTGATCGTGCTGCTGGTGGTGGCCGCGCTGACCGTCAGCCTGGGGTTTGCGCGCTTGCCCGACAGCCTGCTCGGCATCGGCGTGGTCGGGGTCGGGGTGTTTCTGGCGGTCAGTGCGCGGATCTGTCAGGCACGCGAACAACACCACGCCTTGTGTCGCGCGCTGGACGGCTTGCGCCGGCCGTCGCACCCTTGAGTTACGGCCACTGGTTGGCCGGCGCCGAGCCGCTCCGGTCACGCATGCGAACGATGCAGAACCGGTGTCCGGTAGGAGCCTCCATCACCCACCAGCGTTTGACGAAGCCGATGCGCCGCGCCCCGAGCTGTTCCAGCCGTTGGGCTTCGGCATCGATGTCGTCGCTTTCGATATCCAGGTGCACCCTCGAGGCGTGCGACACCCGCTGCACCTCCACGTTCAAGCCGGCAGGCGCGCCCTGCAGGTCCGCGTATTCCGCGCCCTCTTCAGCGTAGGCCGGCTGCGCCTCGTAGCCGAGCGCGGCCGACCAGAACGCGGCCGCCTTGTCGGCGGCGGTGTCCTGGCAATCGATGATGAATCCGGCAAGCCGGCTGCGATGGGCCATGGCGGTGCTCCAGGGGGGAAGCGGCCTGTATCGCACTGGGGGCATGGACACCGCGTGAGCGTCGCGACCGCAGCTGCGGCGCGCGACGACCTGTTCGCTGGACCCGCAACCGCGGCCTACCGGGCCGGGAACGTGAGCTCGGCCAGCACCGGGTAATGATCGGACGGCACCACGCCACCGGGTTTCTGATCCAGGGTCTTGAACTGGTTCACGCCGAAGCCGCGCACCAGGATCCAGTCGATCTCCGCCGTCGGCGTATCGCTGAAGTTCTGGAAGGTCAGGCGCGGGCCGTCCACCTTGCGCGCCAGCTTCCGCGCATCGCCCAGGGTCTGGGTGAACGCGGCATAGGTGGTGCTGCCCGGCTCGCTGTTGAAATCGCCGGTGACCACGACCGGAACATCCTTGGGCAGCGCTGCCAGACGCTTGGCAATCAGCTTGGCACCGAGCACGCGGCGCGGCTCGTCCTCGTCGCGGTAGGGCAGGTGGGTGTTGTACAGGTAGAACTGCTTGCCGTCGGCCTGCCGCTGGAACAGCGCCCAGGTGACCATGCGCGGCATCAGGTTGCCCCAGGTGATGCTGCCGGCGACCTCCGGGGTGTCCGACAGCCAGAAGTTGCCTGATTCGACCACCTTGAGTACGGCGGTGTCGTAGAACACGCCCATGTGTTCTTCGTTGTCGCCCGGCCCGCGCGGCTCACCGAACCAGCGGTAGCCGGGCAGGTGCTGCACCAGGTAGTCGGCCTGGTTGGTCTTGAGTTCCTGGGTGCCGAAGACGGCCGGATGCTGCTGCTGCAGCAGCGTCACCATGGCGTCGCGGCGGTCGTCCCAGCGCTTGCCCGGTTCGGTGTCCACCGGGGTCCGCACGTTGAACGACATCACCCGCAGCGGTTCGGGCGTGGCGGCGTGGGCGGCAGCCAGCGGCAGCGCCAGGGCGAGCACCAGACCCAGGGCGCGGCGCGGAAAACGATTGAGCATGGGAATCCCTCCATTCCGTGAAAACGATTCCAGAGCGTCGCATGAAACGGCGGGCAAGACCATGCGCGGTGTGGCGGATCCGGTCACGGAGCATGGTCAAACGTAGTTCATGAGAAAGCGCACGCTTACCTTCACATCGTTCGACAACATCATGCGCAGCTGGGGCAGCACCACGCCGCCACAGGATGGGCAGGTGTCCAGCACGGTGAACACCTGTACGGACGCGATGTCGTCCGCGTCGAGGAGCCGCAATGGATTGTCAGAGCTCAAGTCGCGTTTGAGGATGGTGGCAATAAGCCGTTCGGCATCCAGCTCACGCCCGAACACGATCTCAGGCAGCTGGTCGAGGTGGCGCACCACCGGCAGGCTGGTGATCCCCGGGTCCGGCGGCTGGTTGCGCATTTCCAGCCGCGCATTGACATGGTCGATATCGCCCCCCAGCCCTTCGGTATCCCGCGTGGCCAGCCCGGACGCGCGCCTCCCGTCTGAAATCGCCTGGTAAAGCACCGTCTTGCCGCTGTGCGTGGTCACCCGCGCGAAGGCAAGATTCGCGCCGTTGAGGTGGCGGAGCAGGGTCACGCCGATTTCCGGGTCGGCCAGACGCGCGGCGGTCAGGGGTTCCCATCCTGCTTCCTTGCCCACAAGCGGCAGCAGCGTGTTGAGCACCTGTGCGATGGCCTCGCGCTCCTCCTCCGGCCGCGTCTGCAACAGCGCCCAGTCCGGAATCAGCTTTCGCCCATTACGGATGAAGGTCTCCTGCTGCCGTTGGCCGGACAGCACCTTGTCGGCGTAGGCTTCCAGCACGTTGGGCTTGCCGTTCTGTTCGCACCAGCGTACGTAGCTGTCGTAGTCATCGAACCGGGCCAGCGCTGCGTCCTCGCTGGCGCCGGGGACTCTACGCATGTAGTTGAACGCCATCGCGGCGATATTGCGCCGGTCCTGCGCGGCCGACGCGCGCATGCGCTGGAAGCGGAAGGCTTCCGAGCGGCGCAGGTAGTCGGCGATGGTCGCCCGGTCGCGCAGTCTGACGAAGTGCAGCGGCTGGTCGGCGGCGCGGTCGGCGGCAAACGTCGCCTCGTAGAAGATGCCGGTATCGGCTTCGACGCATATCGAGCGCCGCCCGTTGACGGTCGTTACGATGCCCCGCAGGCGACGTCCGTCGTTGACCCCGGCCGCGATCGGACCCAGCTCGACCACCGGCAGGGTCTCGTCCAGCGCGCTGGCCGCCTCGGCAGCGGTGCCGGGCAGCCCCAGCGTGTCGCCGACCCGGTGGTGGCCGCCCACAATGGGCAGGTACTCCACGGCGTCCGGCACGCCCAGCGCGGTGGCTTCCTCGGGAGTCAAACGGGTCAGCCGAGCCGGCAGCCGTCTCGGCTGCTGCTTGCGCCGCACGATCGGCGGCGGTTCGCTCCAGTGACAGACCCAGCCTTCATGCACCATCAGATTCGCCGGGGTGGGGCCCGGCTGCTCGGGGGCATCTGCAACCTCGGCATCGCCTTCGGACGGCTCCAGCGGCGCGGCGGCAGGGTCATCGCCGGCCCGCGCCGTGTGCAGACGGTACTCGCGGTAGCCCATGGCGTGACTGCCCAGCTCCGCCACCGTCGGTGCATCCGGCAGCGGCGCGGCGCCGTCTGGCACGAACTGAAGGCGCACCGGCGGCGCGCAGGGAAGCTGGCCCAGCGCACGCGCGATCCTGCACAGGCCGGGCTCCATCGGTCGCAGCTCGCCCGGCTCGTGACCATGCACATCGCGCAGCTGCAGATCGGCGGCGTCCGGCGTGAGCCGGTAGGCCTGGTCACCGATCCACACTTCCCACTGGTCCGGGCCGCGCTCGACAAAGCGCGCACCTTCGCCCGGATTGAAACGAACGCCGCGTGCCGTGGGCACGGTGGGAATGGACGCGGGCAACGGCTTGACGAGGGTCACCTCGGGCAGGGGCGGGCCGTAGGGCGTGTTGCTGACCGGGTCGAAGCGGAACCAGCGGTTGTCGGCGTTGAACAGCAGCGCCGGTGTCTGCGCAGGCGCGTGCCCCGCCGCAAGCACGCCATCGCCTGTGGTGGTGTCCAGCAACGCCCGCCGCGCGTCGTCATCCTGCACAAGCCCGTGCGCCAGGTCCTGCGCTCCGGCGTCCAGCGCACGTCCGCGCTCCAGCACGCCCCGCAGCCAGCCGGCTCCGGCCAGCGCCTGCTGCCACGCATGGCTGCCCACCCAGAGCGCCCCCCGGCCCAGGTCGCGGAGCAGGAACACACCACTCTGCTGGACAAGTTCGACCGCAAACGTGCGCAACGCGCCGCCCGCCTCGGCAGCGAGCGAAAACACCGTGCGCTCACCGGCCGTACGCAGAATGCGCACGGTGCTGCCCAGCAGCTGACCGACCGGAATGAGGCCCAGGCCCACATCGACGACGCAACCGCCGATCGCCGTGGCCGAGTAGTCGCCGCGCGCCATGTCTTCCGTGCAGGCGAAGAACGGGATGGTGAAGCGCGCGGTGGCGTCGAGCAGGCGTTTCTCCTTGTCCCACGCTGCCTCCAACCGGGTCTGCTTCGCCAGTTCGTCGCTGCGGATCTTGTCCAGCCACGGATCCCACAGGTGACGCGCGGCCGCCTGCGCCACCGTGCGCAGGGACGCGGCACCGCCTGCCGGTGCGACGGGGGATGCAGGCACCAGGGTCAATGCGTCGACCGCCTGCATCCGCTCCACCTCCCGGTGGCGCAGCAACGAGCCGCGTACCATGGCCCGCGCTTCCACGTGCGCGCCGTGGCCCGGCAACGTCCACGCACGCCGTGCAATGCCTGCGCTCGGGAACACTTCGATGTAGAACACCTCGGCACCCGCATCGGCCGCCGGTTCGCAGCGCAGCAGCAGCCCCTGGTAGCCATCGTGTCCATTCCACTGCACGCGCTGCGGGGTGACGGTGCTGTTGCGCACCTGCTGCGTGTCTTCGGGTGGCAGTGCGTCGAGCATGGTTTCGATGAGGCCGGCCAACCCCGTTTCGACACGTCGCCGGTAATCATCGAACGCGGCGTCGAACAGCGCGCGGGTGCTGGGCCCGGTGGTCGGTACGTAGGCGTCGGCCATCAGCAGCTGCTGCAGCGTATCGTCGGCGGTCACCAGTGCATTGCGGTGGAACAGGTGCTCCAGCCCCATGTTCACGCCGGGCGGCAGCGCGGCCTCCAGCGCAAGGCTTTCCAGCCACACGGTGCCGGCGGTCACGATGCCGTGCGCGTCCAGATAGCCGTCGGGCAGGTCAGAGGGGCGCTCGGTCCACCGCGTCTTCTCCACCCCGGCAGCGGTCAGGACCCGCGCTGCCATGTTCTCCCGGCGCGGCGGCGATGCACCGACCTGACCCAGGTGCAGCGCCTGCTGCTCCAGCTGATCCTGCATGAAGGTCAATGACGCGTCGGCCTGCGCGGGCGTGGCGGCGTCCAGGTGGCGCAGCCCTGGCAGCCTGCCGTGGGCGACCGCGTAGTACAGCGCAGGACGCAGCATCGTGCGCGCCCACAGCGCGTTCACTGCATCTTTCTCTCCAGCGTGCGCACCGGGCTGCGCCAGCTGGGACGCCAGTTGGCAGACATCATCGAAGCGGGCCCACGCACTGGCGCCGGGCTGCAGGGCTTCCAGCAGTTCCACGCCGTGCAGGAACGATGCGCCCTGCAGCGAGCGCGCATCCAGCCAGTACGGAATGTCGGGCACGTTCAGCGCGGGCTGTTCAAGCTCACTGGCGACCAGCCAATGCAGCACGTCCAGGGCAGCACGCGACGCGTGAGGATGCAGGGTCTGCAACGTCGTACGCAGGTCGGCCGCCAGCGCGACGAAGGGACGATTGACGCTGTCCGGCGCGGTGAAACGCTCGCGCAGAGTCTGGAGCTGCGTGCGCCCCACGTACTGGTCCAGCATCTGCTGGGCCACCCGCAACTGAATGCTCTGCGGCGAACGGGTGGCGTTTGGCGCCGCGCCCGCCCAGTCGCTGCCGCGCAGCAGGGTTTGACCGATGTCGGCAAACGCCTGCGTGCGCGACATCAACGCCCAGCTGTCGGCCGGCGACAGTGCGGCGCCCGGCGCGTTACCGTGCAGCGGGGCAAGGCCGAATCGCGTCAGCAGATCGTCCAGGGGAGGGAGGGCGTGCGGGTCAAGCGGCGTCGATGCCGGCGCCGTGCACAGCGGAAACGCCAGCGGCAGGCGTGCGGGGCTGGCGCTGGCGTCGTGTGGCAGCAAGGCGACGGCCAGCCACACCGCCTGTTCGGGCTGCAGCGATGCATCGCCCTGGATCAGCTGGACCGCCAGCGACAACACCGGCGCATTGCCCTGCGTGAACAGCGCCGGGACGTCCGCTGCGGGCGGGACCATCGCACGCAGCGGCTCGGGTAGCTGCGACAGCACTGCATTGCGCAGGCGCTGCGCACCGGCCTCCCAGCTGTCATCGCCTGCGTCTCCGCGGCCGGCCCAGCCAACGGCGGCAGCACGTCCTTCGCGGCTGTCCAGCCACTGCTGCAGCGCGTGCGGCCCGTGGATGATGTGATTCCAAAGCGCTGGAAGCGTGCGGCTGTCCGGCAGCGGCGAGGCGGTCACCCGAGCGGCAATCCACGCGCCGAGGCCGTCGCGCACACTGGCTGCACCGGCAGGACAGATACGGCGGGCCAGGGTCTGGCCGTCCGGTGGACTGCCGGCATCCACCGCGTCATACAGGCGCTGAAAAGTGGCATGGTCGGCGATGTAGTGGACATCGACGTCCTCCAGCGGCACCTCGATCGCGCTGTACAGGCGGTGCAACGGTTCCACGTTGTCGCGGATGCGCGCAAGCAGCTGCCGCGATTCGGGCGTGGCGTCCCGTTCTGGACCCAGCGCCATCCATCCGCGCAGCATGACCGCAATATCATGGAAGTAGACGCTGAGCCCCATTTCCCACGGACGGGTCACGAAGGGGCCATCGACCAGTGCGTTGGCCACGGCGCGCCACCTGCGCGCATCTGTCGGCGCCTCCTGCCGCTCCGAAGGCGCATCGCCGAGGAGACGAGCCACGCGGACGACGATCTGCGCCAGGCAGCGGTTGGACTCGGACATCTGCTTGAACTGCAGGTGCGTGAAGACGGGGTCGGTGCCGTCCACCAGCCAGCGGCGCACGTCGACCATCACAACCTCCGGGCACGCGTCGACCGATGCAACCACGCGGCGTCCGCGCAGCGCGTTGACCAAGGCGTCCACCGGCGTGGGATCCTCTGCACCGGCCGGCCTTGTGCGGTGCAGGGTGCGGGTGAAGTAGCCGGTGCGCATGTCTGCGGGAACATCGCGGTACTGGTCCAACAGCTCGTGTGCGGACCGGCCCAATCCCGCCAGGAAATGCAGCGCGGCACGTTCGGTTTCCGGCGGCGCGCCACCTTGCGCGCGACGGTCGTTGTCGAGCCCCCGCATCAGCTGGCGCAGCATACGCATGAACGCATACACCCGGGTGGCGTCATCGCTGGCAAGCAGCGCATCGTGCTGCCAGCCTGCAAGCGCCGGCATCCGCCTCACGGCAGTGAAAAACGCGCTGCCGTGTGCCGAGTCCAGAAACTGCTGCAGCGCCTCTGGACCCGGCGGGCGGCCGTACAGCGGCACCTCCGCAAGGGCGAACAGCTCTTCCAGTGCATCCCGCAGGCCTTGTGGCGTGTGGGCGACATGACCTGGCAGGGTGGGCCACCATGCCTCGGTGCGGACGTTGTCGAGCATGCCCTGCAGCAGCTGCAGGGGAGCATGGCCGGCGACTTCTCCCAACCACTGGGCATCAGCACCGGGGAGCAGGGCTGCCTCGGTTGATGCGGTCTGCGTCCACCTCCCGGGTCGGGTGAGCGCCCCTGTCAGTGTGCCGGGGTAAAGGGGATATGGAGCCTCCGACGGTTCGCACACCCCTGCCGGCGCAGTAGGCACGGCATCCGCAGCACCAGGTTTCTCACGACCAAGCTGGGTGTGAAATGCGCGTTCCACATCGCCGGCATTCGCACCGGGCAGCAGCTGCCGGTGCATGAACTCGAGCACTTTGTGCGCCTGCTCTACCCGCAATCCTGGGATGGTGTGGTAAATCGTCGCGCAGGCATCTGGCCGCATCAGCGCCGTGCTGCTCTGCGTGCGGCCCACCAGCGCATCACCCGCGGCGATCTGCAGGTCGTGCATCGCCGGAGACTTCCCCTCGGAGGCCTGAGCCAGGACCTGCGGCCCGCACACCTGCACCTCCACCCGCGCCGACCATCGATCCTGCGGGACGTATCCCTGCGAGGCCGCAGCGAAGGAGCCTTCTTTCGCCACCGTGAATCCCAGCTCCTCGGCAATAAACAGGCCATCGGCCACCAGTTGACGCCAGTCGCCCACTGAGGGCATCGACAACGCCCAGACCAGGGCCTCGGCGATCGTGGTGGGGCGCCGCGTCAGCGCCACGGCAGTCTCGGGCAAGGTCCAGGTCTGGTCGGCCGCAGTGACCAACAGGTCGGCCAGCGCACGCGAGGCACCTCCGGTGACGCACCCGCTCACCAGCGGCGCGTCGCCTGCCTTTTTCACCCACTGTGCGATGGCGTCCCGCTCAACGTCTACGATGGCCGCACGCTCAAGCATGTCCAGCACGCCAACGTGCGGGTCCAGCAACCCCCGCTCGGTTTGCTCCTGTTGGCGAATGCGTTTCATCGCAGACGCGACGGCCGCGTTATTGGCACCGGGCACCATGGCTTGCAGGCGCTGTCGGACCCACTTATGCCGGCCGGGCATGTCGCGTACACCACACGTTTCGCCCTGCCTTTTGAGCGCAAGCGAGTGACTGTCCTGCGTTGGCTGCGCTTTGACCCTTTCCTGCCATTCGGCGCGGGACATCTCACAAGGCCGGTAAGCGGCATCCCGCAGCGCCTTGAGCAGCGGATGCGAGCCGGCAGCATCGAACGAAAGAGCGCTTCTCCACTGCGTCGCGACGATTTCCCAGCGCAGGGCGGGCAGACGTAACGCGTGCAGCAGCACCTCCCGCCACAAGGCCTGCTCACGTGCGTCGATTCCAGCGGGAAGCACACAGCGCGCAACCAGATGATCTGCCAGCATCAGCGCCAAGGGCGAAGCCGGGAAGTCGGACGCCAGCAGCGTCTGCATCAGGTCCAGGTCGATCGGGCCGGCGGCCAGCGCATGGGCCAGCTCGTCCAGCAGTGTCGTTGGCAGACCGACCAGCGCGGCGGTGCGCGGCTCGCTGCGGTGCCTGGCCATCATCGGTGGCGGTTGGATGTCCAGCGCGTTGCGCACGTTCGCGAGCTGGTGCGGAACCACGCGATCGACGTGTGGCGGTGCGGCGCGGGGGTAGGAACAGGACGAAACGGATGAGCGGCAGGAACCAGCGGAAGACAAAGCGGAGGTCATGCAGAGGCCGTGCAGGGGAGGGCGCTCGCCTCAGCGCGGGCTGCAGCGAGGGCGCCTACGGTCGCCTCAACCTGTCGCAGGTGTAATAGGAATAGTCAGAAATCGTGCGTGCAGGTCTTGCATCGACGCACGCAATGGCGCAGGCGCACCACGTCGTCGACGCGCTGCGTGAGGTACGCTGGGATGTTCCCATTCCCCTGGCAGGCCCCATGGATTACCAGCTCATCATCAAGTTCTGGAGAAAGTCGCTGGACGACGAGGCCTTCCTGGCCACGCTGGAAGCGGAGCTGAGCACCGCTTTGGGCAGCGCGGCAACGCTGGACGGCTACGACGTCAGCGCCAAGGAGATCAATCTCTTCATGTTCACCGCCGACCCCCGCCCGACCTTCCGCCGCGCCAAGGATGTGCTGGAACGTCTCGGTGTACTGCACAGCGTCTCGGCTGCCTATCGCCTGGTCGGCGGCGCGCAGTTCACCTCGCTGTGGCCGACCCGGATGGCGCGAAAGTTCACGCTGCCCTGAAGCAAAAAGCCCGGGGACCCTCTGCGAGGATTCCGGGCTTCTTCGGACCCTTGCGGGCCCGTCATTGGTGGAGGTGGGCGGAATTGAACCGCCGTCCGAAGGCACTCCATCCCCAGTTCTACATGCTTAGCTCACCGTTTGGTGTCGTCCTGGAGCAGTACGGTGTGCGAAACGCACCCCAGGATCAGCCTGCTTTAGGTTAGGTCGCGACTGACAGGCAGCCATCACGACCGATTCCATGATAATGACCCTACACCGACGAGCATGGACACAAGTGGGTTCGGGGCTCCGCCTAAGTCGGCAGAAGGTAACTCAAACAGCTTTTAGGCTGCGAGAGCGACCGGAGCGTAGTTGTCGTCGTTGGCAACTAGAGTTTTGCGGCTGGATTTACGAGGAAAGCTGCCCCCTCGGCATGCACCAAGTGACTTCACAACCCCCGTCGAAACCAATGCACCCCCGGTTTCTTCAAGAACTGCAAGCCGTCTACGACTAGACGCAACTTGACGGGGCCGATGCTACTCCCTTTCAGCTGAACAGTCACCTGAAAGCGTCACGGCCCGCGCGGGGTTACCGGCCTTCGCGCTGACGCTTGCTGTCGGCCTGGTGCTTGGCGCGGACCTTGCGGTCATGGTTCTGCGCGTTGCGCTGGGTCATGGCCTGTTTGCGGGCTTCGGGCTCGGCCCGGGCCATCAGCGCTTCCACCCGGGCGACCAGGCGGCGGTGCTCCAGGGTGTCGTAGCTCTGGCTTTCCGAGGCGGCGCGCTTGGCGTTGCGCAGCACGTAGGTCAACACCTTGAGCAGGGCGGCCGGGTCCATTGCCCGGGTCAGCTCGGCGAAGATGGCCTCGTAGGCGGCGACATCGGCCTGGAGTACGGCGATGGGGTCCGCGCTCTGGGCGGTCTCCTGGGGAATTTCCTTGGTCACGCGATGCTCCGGACGGTGGGGCGGGTGAGGCGGCTGGGCAGAGCCCGGCACTACGGGTGGGGAACCGGCTCGCGGGGCGCGGGCCGGTGGTGGGCGTCAGGCGTCGCGGTTGTGGCGGCGCATGGTGCGCTGCTTCTCGCGGGCCCAGTCGCGGTCCTTCTCGGCATCGCGCTTGTCGTGGGTCTGCTTGCCCTTGGCCAGCGCCACTTCCAGCTTGATCTTGTTCTTGCTCCAGTACATCGCGGTGGGCACGATGGTATAGCCGTCGCGTTCGACCTTGCCGACCAGCTTGTCGATCTCGCTCCGGTGGAGCAGCAGCTTGCGCTCGCGGCGGTCGTTGGCGACCACGTGGGTGGAGGCCTGGATCAGCGGGGTGATCTGGGCGCCGATCAGGAAGATTTCGCCCGATTTTACGTAGGCGTAGGCATCGATGATGTTGCCGCGCCCGGCCCGGATCGACTTCACCTCCCAGCCCTGCAGGGCCAGGCCGGCTTCGAAGCGGTCCTCGAGGGAGTACTCGTGGCGGGCACGCTTGTTGAGCGCGATGGTTTTGTTGGCCGTCGCGTTCTTTGCTTTATCCTTGGCGCTGTTCTTGCTCATTTACCTATTGTCTCCGATTCGGGCCCCCTGCGCTCGATTTGCCGGCCAAGCCCTCGCATGCCAACCATCAAACGTAGTGCCCTGGTCGAACATTCGGCTGCCCGCATGTTCGACCTGGTCAATGATATCGACGCCTACCCGCGCCGCTTCCGCTGGTGCTTGGCCGCGCAGATACTGGAGTCCGGCCCGGACCGCCTGGTGGCGCGGCTGGACCTGGGCCTGGGGTCGTTCTCGACCTGGTTCATGACCGAAAACATCCTGCAGCGCCCGCACCACATCGATATGCAGCTGCGCGACGGTCCGTTCAAGCGCCTGCATGGGCGCTGGGAGTTCCATGCGCTGGCCGAGGACGCCTGCAAGGTGAGCCTGACCCTGGAATTCGAACCCAACTCGCGCCTGCTTGGACCGGCACTGGCGCTGGGCTTCCAGGGCCTGGCCGACCGCATGGTCAACGACTTCGTGCGCGTCGCCGACGAGCAGGACTGAGCCGTGATCCGGGTGGAGGTGGTGCTGGCCTGGCCCGACCGGGTCGAGTCACGCCTGCTGGAACTGGCCGACGGCGCGAGGGTGGGCGAGGCCATCACGGCAGCCGCGATCGACGGCAGTGCGGACTGCCCGGCCGTGGCGGTGCACGGGCTGCTGGCCAACGCCAGCAAGGTGCTCAACGATGGCGACCGCGTGGAACTGCTGCGGCCACTGCTGGCCGACCCGAAGGACAACCGGCGGCGGCGCGCGCGTGGTGCTGCCCGGGAACCCTGAAGCCGGGCAGCGCCCGGCTCCCGGACGGATCAGCGGCCGCGCTGCTTCTTCTTGTCCTTGGCCAGGTTGCGGCCGAACTGGCGCACCTGGTCCCGGGCCAGCTGGGCATCGTTGTTGGGGAAGTAGTCGCCTTCCCAACGGGTGACCTGGTCGTTCTCGAAGAAGACCACGAAGTTCTTCACCTCGGTGCGGCCCAGACGGTCCACCCGCTGGCTGGCGGTGTAGTCCCAGCGCTGGGCGTGGAACGGGTCGTCGATGGAGGGGGTGCCAAGCAGCGCGTTGACCTGCTGCTTGCTCTGGCCCACCTGCAGCTGACCGACGGCCTGCTCCCGGATCAGGTTGCCCTGATAGATGGGTTGCTTATAGATGATGCCGCAGCCCGTGGTGGACAGGGCAACGGCGGCGACCAGCAGGAGATTGCGCATCGGGAATGGCGGTTGGGGAAATCGAGTCGATGATACACTCCGAACGTGTCGCCGCGACCCGATCCGAGGCAGCTGGCGCTAAATCGCCAATGAACGGAGACCTATGGAAACCCACGACCTGCGCAAAGTCGGCCTGAAGGTGACCCATCCGCGTATGCGGATCCTTGCCCTTCTCGAGCAGCGCGACGCCCAGAAGCATCAGCACCACATGACCGCCGAAGACATCTACCGCCAGCTCCTGGAGCACGGCGACGAGATCGGCCTGGCCACGGTGTACCGGGTGCTGACCCAGTTCGAGGCGGCCGGCCTGGTACTGAAGCACAACTTCGAAGGCGGTCAGGCCGTTTACGAGCTGGACCGCGGCGGCCACCACGACCACATGGTCGACGTCGACTCGGGCAAGATCATCGAGTTCGAAAGCCACGAGATCGAGGAACTCCAGCGCAAGATCGCCGCCGACCACGGCTACGAGCTGGAAGAGCACTCGCTGGTGCTGTACGTGCGCAAAAAGCGCAAATAACGTCACCGGTACCGGCCGCAGGCCGGAACGCCGTTGAGCCAACCCCGGGCACCGTCCCGGGGTTTTTCATTTCAGCAGCGCGGCCAGGTCAACCGCCTCGGCCATCGCGCGGTTGCCGGCATCGCCGGGGTGCAGGTGGTCGCCCGAGTCGTAGGCCGGCGCGATGCGGGCGGGCCGTTCCGGGTCGCGCAGGGCGCGGTCGAGATCGATCACCGCATCGAACCCGCCGCCTTCCCGCAGCCAGGCATTGAGCCGGTGGCGCAGCGCGTCCTTCTCCGGCTGGTAATAGTCGTCCAGCGGAGTGCCCGGCAGGGCACCTTCAAACGGGGTCAGGGTGGCGCCGATGATCCGCAGGCCCCGCGCATGCGCCCGCGCGACCAGCTGGCGGTAGCCGGCCTGCAGGGCCGCCAGTGACGGCAGCGGCTCGGCGGGCGCGAACGCGGTACCGGGCCAGCTGATGTCGTTGATGCCGATCAGCACCACCACGCTGGTCACGCCGGGCACGTCCAGGACGTCACGCTGGAAGCGGGCCAGCGCGGCCTCGCCCATGCCGTCGCGGAGCAGGCGGTTGCCGGAGATGCCGGCATTGACCACCGCCACGCCCTGCGGCGCGAGCCGGGCGGCCAGGTGGTCGGTCCAGCGCTGGTCGCGGTCCAGGCTGGCGGTGGCGCCGTCGGTGATGGAATCGCCGATCACCACCACGGTCTGCGCGCGGGCAGGCGCCTCCACCTCGATTCCGGTCAGGAACAGGCGGGCCGTCGTGGCACTGCTGGCGCGCAGTGCCGGGGTCTGGGTCTGGTCGCCCGGGGCGATCGCACTGGTCTGGCGCCCGTCCCAGTGGAAGGTCTTCAGTGGGGTGGGGCCCGCGACATGGACGTCCACCTGCACAGCCTGGAGATCCTGGCTCGGCAGGGCCAAGGGGTCGCTGAGACGATCCTGACCCGGCGCGATGTCGGTTCCGGGCCGACCGTCGAAGGACAGCGCGACCGGCGCCGTGCCGGGGCGGAGTGCGACGCTGGCCGCCCCGATCCGCAGGGGGGTGCTGCCATAGGCATTGCTCAGACGCACGCGCAGGCGAGGCCCGCCCAGGCTCAATCGCGCCGTCTGCCGGAAGGTCTGGTCGTCCAGCGCGACGGGTATGCCGGTGGGAAACAGGAAGTTGGCGTCCCAGACCGGCTGGGGACTGGCCTGCCAAGTGGCCACCCAACGCAGTGCGACAGGTGCCGGGGCGTGTTCCGGGGCAGCGGGGGTGGCAACAGTGGCAGCCGAGGCCAGGGAGAGCAGGGCGCCGGCGGCGAGCGGGATCATGCGGTGCATGGGAGGCATTCCGTGGAAAGAGGCGGCCATGGTGCGCGGCGCTTCATCTGTGAACTAGACTGCCAGAGGACAATCATCTGTGAATTGGATTCACTCCATGCATGCACCTGACATCAACCGTTCCGGCCAGCTCGAAATCTTCGTGCGGGTCATCGAGGCGGGCAGTTTCTCTGCCGCCGCGCGCACCCTGGATCTGAGCCCGTCGGCGGTCAGCAAACTGGTGGCCCGGCTGGAACAGCGACTGGGCACCCGCCTGCTGCAGCGTTCAACCCGGCAACTGCAGCTCACCCCGGAAGGCTGTGCGTTCTATGAGCGCGGCCTGCGCGTGCTGGCCGACCTGGACGAGGCCGAACGTTGCGCGAGCGCCCACGCCGAGCCGCGCGGACGGTTGCGGGTCAACGCCAACGTGCCGTTCGGGCATCACTTCCTGCTGCCGCTGCTGCCCTCGTTCCTGGCCCGCCACCCGCAGGTCGGGGTGGACCTGGTGCTGACCGACGAGGTGATCGACCTGCTCGAACAGCGCACCGACGTGGCCGTGCGGGCCGGGCCGTTGAAAAGCTCCAGCCTGGTCGCGCGCCGGCTCGGCGCGACGCGGATGATGATCGTGGCGGCGCCGGACTATCTGGCCCGGCATGGCCTTCCGCCGGACGCCGACGCGCTGCTGGCGCACAACCGGCTGGATATCGGCCATGTCCGCGCGCAGTCGGGCTGGCCGGTGCTGAAGGGGGGCCAGGTACACGTGGTGCCGCCGAGCGGCAACGCGCGCGCCAGCGACGGCGAGGCCGTGCGTCGGCTGGCCGTGGCCGGACTGGGGATGGCGCGCCTGGCCGCCTTCCAGGTACAGGGCGATATCGCGGCAGGACGCCTGGTGCCGGTACTGGAACACGCCAACCCGGGCGACCTGGAAGAGGTGCACGCCGTGTTCGTCGGGCAGGGCGGCTACCTGCCGTTACGGGTGCGGGCGTTGCTGGATTTCCTGGTGGAGCAGGTGGACCTCACCCGGCCGTCGATCCCAGGGTAGGTGCCGACCGTGGGTCGGCACGCTGTCTCAGCTTTCCTGCAGCAGCTTGCGGGCAGCAGCGCGGGCTTCCTTGCTGACTTCCACGCCACCGAGCATGCGCGCCAGTTCCTCTTCGCGCGCGCGCGCGTCGAGTTTCTCGACCGCGCTCTGGGTCATCCCTTCGACCGGCGCCTTGCTGACCCGGTAATGGGCGTGACCCTTGGAGGCCACCTGCGGCAGGTGGGTAACGCACAGTACCTGGCGCTTCTCGCCCAATGCGCGCAGCTTCTGGCCCACGATATCGGCGACCGCGCCGCCGATGCCGGAATCGACCTCGTCGAACACCATGGTCGGCACCGCATCCAGACCCAGTGCCGCCACTTCGATGGCCAGCGAAATGCGCGACAGTTCGCCGCCGGAGGCGACCTTGCGCAGGGCGCGCGGCGGCTGGCCAGCGTTGGCCGCGACCAGGAACTCCACGCGCTCGGCGCCATTGGGGTCGGGCCGGGCGGCGGTGTGCGGTTCGATCTCGATCAGGAACTGCCCGCCGCCCATGCCCAGCTCGCCGATCAGAGCGGTGGTGGTCTCCGACAGGGCCCTGGCAGCCGTGCTGCGGCTGGCGGTCAGGGTGGCGGCCACGGCCTGCCATTGCGCCGCGGCGCGGTCGATCTCGCCGGCCAGCGCCTGCAGCCGCGTATCGGCCCCGCGCAGCTGCTCGACTTCGGCTTCCATCGCGTCGCGGTGGTCGCCCAGGCCTTCCATGGGCACGCGGTGCTTGCGGGCCAGGTCGTGCAGGCGGCCGAGGCGGCGCTCGATGTCCTCGAACTGCTCCGGATCGGCATCCAGGTCGTCATGCACCCGATCCAGCAGGGCAAGCGCTTCATGCAGCTGGATGACCGCGCTGTCCAGCAGCGCATCCACTTCGCCCAGGCGGGCATCGTGTTCGGCCACGCGCGCCAGGTCATGCCGGGTCTGCTGCAGCAGCTGCAGCACCGATACCTCGTCGTCGCCATTGAGCCGGGCCGCTGCCACGTCGCAGGCGCTGACCAGCGCCCCGGCATGGGCCTGGCGACGGTGGCTGCTGCCCAGCGCGGCGATCGAGGCCGGCTCCAGATCTTCGCGCTGCAGCTCACCGAGCTGGTGTTCGAGGAACCCGATGCGGTCGCTGACATCGCCCTGGCGGGACAGCGACTCGGCCTCGTCGACCAGGGCCTGCCAGCGCGACGCGGCCTGGCGGACCTGGGCGCGCTCGGCGTCGTTGCGGGCGAAGGCGTCCAGCAGGGCCAGCTGCGACGGGCGCGCCAGCAGCGCCTGCTGCTCGTGCTGGCCATGGATCTCCACCAGCATGCCGGCCAGCTCGGTCAGCTGCGACAGGGTGACCGGGCGCCCGTTGATCCACGCGCGGGAGCCCCCGTCGGCGCGGATGATACGGCGCAGCTGGCACTGGTCGTCGTCGTCGAGCTCGTTCTCGCGCAGCCAGCGGCGCGCCGGTGCCTCCGCACCCGGCGCGAACTCGGCCGACAGTTCGGCACGCGCGGCGCCGTGGCGGACCACGCCGCTGTCGGCGCGCAGCCCGGACAGGAAGCCCAGCGCGTCGACCATCAGCGACTTGCCTGCGCCGGTCTCGCCGGAAACCACGGTCATGCCCGGGCCGAACTCCAGTTCGGTGGCGCGGACGACGGCAAAATCCTTGATCGATAGATGTTTAAGCATGGTCTTCGGTTCTCGAGCCGCGCAACGCTAGCATGGGAGGAGAGCGGCTCCAATCGGAAGTTGTCGATCGTCCCGCCGTGATCGACTCACGCCATCACTTGCCAAGCTCCGGCCCGACCATTATCTAATGTGCCGTCTCACAGGCTGATTCCATGCATCCTTCGACTCCCCAACTGGCGCCCCGCGCCCGCCATCTGCTGCGGACGCTGATCGCGCGCCACATCCAGGACGGCGAGCCTGTCGGGTCGCAGACCCTGGCGCGGCTGGCCGGCCTGGATGTCAGCCCGGCCACCATCCGCAACATCCTGGGCGACCTGGAGGACCTGGGGCTGCTCAGTTCGGCCCACGTCTCCGCCGGGCGGGTGCCGACCGCGCACGGCTACCGCGTGTTCGTGGACAGCCTGGTCAAGATGCAACCGCCCGGCGAAGGCGAACTGCAGCGGCTGCGCAGCGAGCTGTCCAGCGGGGCGGGCACGCAGGCCTTGCTGGGCAGTGCCTCTGAGCTGCTGTCGGCCATGAGCCATTTCGTGGGCGTGGTGGGTGCCCCACGGCGCGAGCAGTTCGCGTTCCGCCACATCGATTTCGTGGCGCTGGACGCCCGCCGGGTGCTGGCCATCCTGGTGTTCGCCGACAACGACGTGCAGAACCGGGTGATCGAGCCCCGGCGCAGCTGGGAGCCGGCCGAGCTCGAACAGGTCGCCAATTACCTCAATGCCCACTGCGCCGGCCGCCCGCTGGCCGAGATCCGCTCGCGGCTGCTGATCGAGCTGCGCGAGGCGCGTTCGGAAATGGAGCAGCTGCTGGCCCACAGCGTGGAGCTGGCCGAGCAGGCCATGGCGCCGCCGGCCGACGACATCGTGCTGGCCGGCCAGACCCGGCTGATGGGGGTGCAGGACCTGTCCGACCTGGACCGCCTGCGCGAGCTGTTCGACGTGTTCGCCAGCAAACGCGAAATCCTGCAGCTGCTGGAGCGGACCATCCAGGCGCCGGGCGTGCGCATCTTCATTGGCGAGGAAACCGGGGTGATGCCGCTGGAGAACGTCTCGCTGGTCACCGCGCCGTACTCGGCCGGTGGCCAGGTGCTGGGCGTGCTCGGGGTGATCGGCCCGAAGCGGATGGCCTACGACCGCATGATTCCGCTGGTGGAGGCCACCGCGCAGGTCCTGGGTGCGGCGCTGGATGCCCCCGCGGGCAGGGGATTGTCCCGGGATCGCACCTAAACGCAGGTTCCGCTCTTGAATCGGGTCCGGCCGCCCACATAGGGGTGGGTGGAGGCGGAGAGTCACCGCCAAGGATCCGGAAATGAACCAAGATCAGCCTGATAACGCATCCCAGACCCCGGCCGGCGACGCCGCCGCGGGAGATTCCCTGCAGCAGCAGCTGGACAGCCTGCACAACGAGCTGGCCCTGCTCCGGTCCGAGTCGCTGCGTGAGCGCGCCGACCTGGACAACCAGCGCAAGCGCGTGGCCCGCGACGTCGAACAGGCGCGCCGCTTCGCCAACGAAAAGCTGCTGGGCGAACTGCTGCCGGTGTTCGACAGCCTGGACGCCGGTCTGACCGCCGCTGGCGCCGAACCCAGCCCACTGCGTGACGGCCTGGAGCTGACCTACAAGCAGCTGCTGAAGGTCGCCGCCGACAATGGCCTGACCCTCCTGGACCCGACCGGCCAGCCCTTCAACCCGGAGCATCACCAGGCGATCAGCCAGGCCGACGCGCCGGGTGCGGCGCCGGGCAGCGTGGTCCAGGTGTTCCAGAAGGGTTACCTGCTCAACGACCGCCTGCTGCGGCCGGCGCTGGTCGTGGTCGCCCGGGACTGAGCTGAACGCGTTGGGCCGGTATCGGACACAGCGTTCGATGGATGGCTTGAAAGTGTCAAAGGCGTCCCACACATCCCATTCATAACCCGGCAGCTGCCGGATGTTCCCAACTTTCAGGAGTCTCCCCCATGGGCAAGATCATTGGTATCGACCTCGGCACCACCAACTCGTGCGTGGCGATCATGGACGGCGGCAAGGCCCGCGTCATCGAAAATGCGGAGGGCGACCGCACCACGCC
>Ga0209050_1000417_pt1 | contig 78631 bp, 83 predicted proteins | sample Araplavi_mTSA_r2_FD_184276 | JGI IMG/M metagenome (GOLD analysis project Ga0209050, IMG submission 184276) | Arabidopsis root microbial communities from North Carolina, USA - plate scrape MF_Cvi_mTSA_r2 (SPAdes) (version 2) | ecosystem: Host-associated > Plants > Roots > Endosphere | place: USA...
GGGCTGGACAGGCGTGGCACAATGGACGTCCCGATGAAGACGGTGGCCTGATGTCCTATCTCGTCCTTGCCCGCAAGTGGCGTCCGAAGCGTTTTGCCGAGCTGGTGGGCCAGGAACACGTGGTCCGTGCGCTCAGCAATGCGCTGGACAGCGGCCGGGTGCACCATGCGTTCCTGTTTACCGGCACCCGAGGGGTCGGCAAGACCACCATCGCGCGCATTTTCGCCAAGTCGCTCAACTGCGAACAGGGCACCAGCGCCGATCCCTGCGGCCAGTGCCCGGCCTGCCTGGACATCGATTCCGGGCGTTACATCGACCTGCTGGAAATCGACGCGGCCTCCAACACCGGCGTGGACGATGTCCGCGAGGTGATCGAGAACGCCCAGTACATGCCCTCGCGCGGCAAGTACAAGGTCTACCTGATCGACGAAGTGCACATGCTGTCCAAGGCGGCGTTCAATGCGCTGCTGAAGACGCTGGAAGAACCGCCGGAACATGTGAAGTTCCTGCTGGCCACCACCGACCCGCAGAAGCTGCCGGTCACGGTGCTGTCGCGCTGCCTGCAGTTCAACCTCAAGCGCCTGGACGAGGACCAGATCCAGGGCCAGATGACCCGCATTCTCAGTGCCGAGGAGATCGAGTCCGACCCGACCGCCATCGTGCAGCTGGCCAAGGCGGCCGACGGCAGCCTGCGCGACGGGCTGTCGCTGCTCGACCAAGCCATCGCCTATGCCGGCGGCGCGCTGCGCGAGGACGTGGTGCGCGCCATGCTCGGCACGGTCGACCGTACCCAGGTGGCGGCCATGCTGGACGCGCTGGCCGACGGCGACGGCGTGCGACTGCTGCAGGTTGTAGCCGCCCTGGCGGAATTCTCGCCGGACTGGAGCGGCGTGCTGGAGGCGCTGGCCGAAGCCCTGCACCGCATCCAGGTGCAGCAGCTGGTGCCCAGGGCGCAGGCCGACGGCGAGGGCATCGATGCCGCCGCCTTCGCCCAGCGCCTGCGCCCGGAAGTGGTGCAGCTCTGGTATCAGATGGCGCTCAGCGGTCGCCGCGACCTGCATCTGGCGCCGAGCCCGCGTGCCGGTTTTGAAATGGCCGTGCTGCGCATGCTTGCCTTCCGCCCGGCTGCCGCCGTGCCGCCGGTGCCGCGTGACCCGGGCACCGGCACCGATGCAGGCACCGGTGCGCGCGGTGCGGAGCAGGGCGGCATGGCCGCCGCGCCGGCGGCCGCGACCGCTCCGGTCGCGGTTGCCGCCCCGGTCGCCGCCGTGGTGCCGCAGACTACGTCCCCCGCACCGGTCGCCCCGCCGCCGGCACCGGTGGTCGTGCCGGCCGCGCCTCACACACCCGCCCCGGGCGCCGAAGCGGACGCCGACGACCTGCCGCCGTGGCACCAGGCCGAAAGCGACGATCGCGATGAAGCGCTCGCGGTGGAACTGGCGGCCCCGGATGCGGCCATGGCCGCGCCGTGGGAAGCGGCGCCGGTGCGCCCGGCCGCCGCGGCCGCGCCGGCAGCGCGGCCGCACGGGTTCGCGGTGACGCCGCCGGCGGCTGCCGCCGCGCCTGCGGCACCCGCTGCGGTCACCCTGCAATCGGCCGAAACCTGGCTGGAACTGGTCGCCCAGAGCCAGCTGAACGGCCCGTCGCGACAGCTGGCTGCGCATGCCGCGTTCATCGGATTCCAGCACGGTGTCTTGAAACTGGCCGTATCGCCCGGATTTGAATACCTGTGTTCGGACCGCTCGCTGGCCGCCCTGACCGAGGCGCTGTCCGGCCCGCTCGGGATGACCCCGAAGATCGTGATCGAACACGGCAACGCCGGGGCCGAAACGCTGCACCAGCGTGCCGACCGCCAGCGTGGCGAACGACAACAGGCGGCCGAAGCCGCCTTCATGGCCGACCCATCGGTGCAGCTGCTGATCCAGCAGCATGGCGCGCGGGTCGTGACCGATTCCATCCGTCCTTTTGATGAGTAATACGACATGCGCGGCAACATCGCTCAATTGATGCAGCAGGCCCAGAAGATGCAGGAAAACCTGCAGAAGGCCCAGGAAGAACTCGCCAAGCTGGAAGTCACCGGCACCGCCGGCGGCGGCATGGTCAGCGTGACCCTGACCGGCGCCAAGGAGTGCCGCAAGGTGCGTATCGATCCGTCGATCCTGTCCGATGCGGAAATGACCGAAGACCTGGTGGCGGCGGCATTCAATGACGCCTCCAACAAGATCGACGCCGAATCGAAGAACCGCATGGGCTCGGCCACCGCCGGCATGCAGCTGCCGCCCGGCATGAAGCTGCCGTTCTAAGCGTGAGCCTGCCCCTGCTCGAACAGTTGATCGAGGCCTTCCGGGTATTGCCGGGCGTGGGTCAGAAGACCGCCCAGCGCATGGCGTACCACGTGCTCGAACGCGAACGGGCCGGTGGGCAGAAACTGGCCGAGGTGCTGGCCAAGGCGATCGAACGCATCGGCCATTGCGCGCAGTGTCGTGACTTCAGCGAAACCGAGGTCTGCGCGGTGTGCGCCAATGGCAGCCGTGAGCGCCAGCAGCTGTGTGCGGTGGAATCGCCGGCGGACCGGCTGGCGATCGAAACCGCCACCGGCTTCCGTGGCGTGTACTTCGTGCTGCAGGGCCGGCTGTCGCCGCTGGACGGCGTCGGCCCGCGCGAACTCGGCCTGGACCAGCTGGAGGCCCGGCTGGCCCAGGGCGAAGTGCAGGAGTTGATCATCGCCACCAGCGCCACGGTGGAAGGCGAAGCCACCGCGCATTACCTGGCGCAGCTGGCCCGCGCGCACAAGGTCCGGCCCAGCCGCCTGGCGCAGGGTCTGCCGTTGGGCGGTGAGCTTGAATATGTTGATCGCGGCACCCTGTCGCATGCGTTCGGTACCCGTACCGACGCGACCTGATTGCCATCGGCCTGCCGGCCCTTGCGAACGATGGCATTCTCTCTTGGCCGGCCAACGGTCGGCGCTATCGGCACCTATCGAGAATACGCATGAGCCAGGACACCCTTTTCGGAAAGATCATCCGCCGCGAGATTCCCGCGACCATCGTCTATGAGGACGACGAGGTGCTGGGGTTCAAGGACATCGCGCCGCAGGCGCCGGTGCATGTGCTGTTCATTCCCAAGAACGAAGCGATTCCGACCCTGGACGACGTGAACCCCGCGCAGGCGCACCTGATTGGCAAGCTCGCGCTGGCTGCCGCCGATTACGCGCGCCGCGAAGGCTTCGCGCAGGACGGCTATCGCATCGTCATGAACTGCCGCGAGCATGCCGGGCAGACCGTGTTCCACATCCACCTGCACCTGTTGGCCGGTGCGCCGCTAGGGCATTTTGGTACCCAGAACCAATAAAAAAGCCGCCTTCAAAGGCGGCTTTTCTGCATGCCTGCGCGGCCGGCATCTCTCCGGAGAAACAGCCCCCTTGAGTCAAGGGGGCGCGGCCTTTACCACCAGCCCCAACCGCGATAGCCCCAGCCCGGGCCCCAGCCCGGACCCCACGGGCCGTACGGATAGACCGGCACCACATCGACTTCGCGCTGTTCCGGCCACAGGTACACCACGTCCGCGTCCAGCTTGGGCAGGCGGTAGTCGTACTCGCCGATGCGGGTGTTTTCATACCCGGCGATCCTGCCGATGAAGGTCACATCGCGGCCGGCTTCGAACACGGCCGGATCGTAGAAGCCGGCGCGGCAGGCCACGAAGCGGCCGTCGCTGGCGTCGTTGGATGCGGTGTTCGGGCGGCCGCTGCCATTGAGCGGGCGCGACAGCAGCTGGAAGCAGGTCTGGCCCTGGCCGGGGGTGGTTTCGATGATGCGGCCGCCCCAGCGGACCGGCGTGCCGACCTGCTGGCTGGCGACCGAATCGCGCGGGCTGACCACGCTGAACTGTCCCTGCAGCGGTTTGGGAGCCGTGGCACAGGCGGCCAGCGCCAGCGACGCGGCAAGGGGAAGCAGAATCTTGACGTTCATGAGGTTGCTCCGGTGGACGGGCGATGCCTGTGCAGGTCGCGCACGAGTGAAGGGTCGAGCTCAGCGCCAGCGTAGCGCGCCTGAACGAAACGCTGGCTGAGCGAAATGAGCGCCGGGTCGGGGCGCTGCTGGTGGACGCGCTGCGCCCAGTCCGTGGCGGTTTCCGCAGGTTCCCTGGCCAGGCCATGCCGCACGTAACGCCGCCCCAGCCGGTGCCAGGCCCGCAGCAGGGGGTCGCGTTCGCGTTCCCCGCGGGCCAGCAGCCATGCCATCCAGCCTAGCGCGCCGCCCGCGAAGGCAATGAAAATACCGATCAGCTGCGCCGGTGCAAGCGTGTCGATGCCCAGCGGGCGCAACAGCTGCTGCTGGCGGTTGGCATCGAAGCTCAACACCAGGTCGTTCCAGCCCTGTCGCAGGAAATCCCCCACCTGTCCCAGCTGCAGCCAGCGACTTCCCAAGGTGTCGCCGGTGCCGGCGCCCAGCCGGTCTTCCAGCGTGTCGTAGATCCGCTCCGGCGCGACGGCGGCGGTGGGGTCCACCCGCACCCAGCCGCGCTGCGGCAGCCACACCTCGGCCCACGCGTGCGCGTCCATCCGGCGCACCACGTAGTAGTTGCCGTAGGGGTTGCGCTGGCCGCCGGCAAAGCCGGTCACCACCCGCGCCGGAATGCCCGCGTTGCGCATCAGCACCACAAAGGAGGAACTGAAGTGCTGGCAATAGCCGGCCTGCTGGTCGAACAGGAATTCGTCCACGCTGTCGCGGCCGGGGGCGGGCGTGGACAGGGTGTAGGCAAACTTCGAGCGCACCCAGTCCAAGGCGCGGGCGACGATGGCTGCATCGTCGCTGCCGGCGTCCTGCCGCCACTGCCTGCCCAGTGCCGCCGTGCGCGGATTGAATCCGGGCGGCAGCTGCAGCGCCTGTTGCCGCTGGAAGGGCGTGAGCGCGTCCACATACGTCGCCGCGGGCGCGGACTGCAGGCGCCAGCGGGTCAGCGATGCCAGGTTCTGCTGGCTGCGCAGGCTGTAGTCGCCGCCCAGGCTGGCACCGGCGGGCGCGCGCAGCGGCAGGTCCAGCGCGACCAGCTGACGGCGGTCGGTGGGCTCGTAGTCGATCTGGTAGTCCCACTGCGGTGCCGCCCGCGTTACCGGGGCGGGCGCGTGGCGGTCGCTGTACGCATCGCGCTCCCAGCGGCGGCCATCGAAATGGGTCATCACCGGGCCACGCCAGTAACGCTGTTCCGGGCTCGGCACGGCGCCGAAGAAGGTCACCCGCAGCGCGGTGGCATCATCGGCCATCAGGTCCAGCCACTCCGACGGGTCCATGCGGTCGGACAGGCCGGGCTTGCCGGCGGCGCGATCCGGCAGGCCCCACAAGGGCTCGCTGAGCCGCGGGAACAGCCAGAACGCGGCCAATGCGAGCGGCAGGCCCAACGCAAGCAGTCTGCCCACGCCGCGCAGCTGGCCACCGAGCGTCGCGTTGGGGGCTTCGCCTTCGGCGCGCGCCAATCGCTGCAGGGTGAGCAGGGTGGCCAGCGCCGCCAGCATGGCCAGCGCCATGGTCAGCGGGCCCTGATCGAGCAGGAAAGCGGCGAACGGCGCGAACAGGGCAAAGCCGAGCAGGCTGCGGGCGTCGCGCAGGCTGCGCAGCTCGCTCGATTTGAGGGCCAGCATGGCCGCCAGCAGCGCGCAGCCGGTGTCGCGCCCGGGGCGCGCGCCGAGCTGCCAGTAAACCGCGGCCAACATGCCCAGCACCAGCAGCAGGCGCACCGGTCCGGGCAGTACCCGTTGTGCGGAGGCCAGGGCAGTGATGACCGCCACGACCGCGAATACGCCCGACAGCAGGGGCGGCAACTGCAGCAGCAGCGGCAACAATGCCAGCGCGCCACTGGCCAGTGTCCAGCGCCGGGCAGAAGGCGAAATCAAGGCAGGAGCAAGGTCAGCCATGTGGCATCAGCGCCAATGCGCGTTGGCAGAGGTGGTGGTGGCTGCTGCCCTGGGCCGCCCCCAGCACCGGTTGGCCGGGCAGCCGCAGCGTATAACGGCGGCCCTCGCGTTCGGCCAGGTCGACCCAGCGCGCCAGCCGTGCGATGCGCGCTTCGCCCGGCAACGGCGACAGCGTCCGCCAGTCCAGCACGATGTCCACGCCGACCGGCTTCTCATAGTCGCGCACCAGCAGGGTGTCGCGCCGCGCCGAGTGCTTCCAGGCAATGCTTCGGGGGGCATCGCCGGCGCGGTAGGGGCGCAGCTGGTGCAGCTCATCGCCACTGGCATGCACGCGCGTGTGCAGCGGATCGCCATCGCCTTCGGGCAGCGCCGGGGCCTGCGCTTCGGGCGCGGCATAGACCAGCAGCGGTGCATCCGGCCACACCCACGACCATGCCCGCACCAGGCCGAGCGGCTGCGTCGTCGAAAGCCGGATGCGCTCCAGGTCCAGCCAGCCACGGCGCTCGGTGGGCAGTGGCAGGTCCACTTCGATCGCGTCGGCGTCGACCAGGTGGCCGTACGCCACCGCGTCGCCCAGCGACACGGCCAGGCCCCGGCGTACCCGGGTGTCGGCGCGCGACAGGTTGATGCGCAGCCGCAGGGTAGCGCCCGCGATCACCGGTTCGGCCGACACCGCATCGATGCGCAGCCCCGACAACTGAAGATGCGCACTGAAGGTGCTGGCAATGGCCACCGTGGCCAGCAGCAGCGCCAGCAGCAGCGCCGGGTTGTTGTTGTAGTTCAGCGCGCCCAGCAGCATGGCCGCCAGCAACACCGCCACGAACATTCCGAAGCGGGTCGGCAGCACATAGATGCGGCGTCGGTCCAGACGCTGCGGCAGGGTCTCGGGCAGCCTCGGCCGGGTAAACCGGCGGCTGCCAGCCGACAGCATGCGTTTCAACCGGTCCCCCCAACCGTTGCCCACTCAGTCCACCGCAACCGTCTGCAGGATGGCGCGCGCCAGCGCCGGTCCGCTGCTGGCTTCGGCCTCCGGCACCAGCCGGTGGCCCGCCACGGCGACAAACAGCGTCTGCACGTCTTCGGGTACCACATGGGTGCGGCCAAGCAGCAGTGCGTGCGCCTGGGCGGCGCGCAGCAGGGCAAGGCCGGCACGCGGCGACAGGCCCACGCGCACGCCCGCATGCTGGCGGCTGCGCGCCAGCAGCGACTGCACGTACTGGATGAGCGCTTCGCTGGCGTGCACCTGGTTCACCGCCTCGCGCAGTGCGCGCACCTGGTGGTCATCCAGGCAGGCAGTGGCCTGCGCGATCAGGTGGCGTCGATCGGTGCCGCGCAGCAGTTCGCGTTCTGACTCGGCATTGGGATACCCCAGCGCCAACCGCAGCAGGAAACGGTCCAGCTGCGAATCGGGCAGCGGGAAGGTGCCCGACAGATCCACCGGGTTCTGCGTGGCGATCACGAAGAACGGATCCGGCAGCGGATGGGTCGCCCCATCCAGGGTGACCTGCTGTTCGGCCATCGCCTCCAGCAGCGCACTCTGCGTGCGCGGCGGTGCGCGGTTGATCTCGTCGGCCAGCAGCACATGGGTGAATACCGGCCCGGGGTGGAACTGGAACTGGCGGCTTGTCGCCTCGTAAACCGAGACGCCCAGCACATCTGCGGGCAGCAGATCCGAGGTGAACTGCACGCGCTGGAAGCCAAGGCCCAGGCTGGAGGCCAGTGCGTGGGCAAGCGTGGTCTTGCCCAGCCCGGGTAGATCTTCGATCAGCAGGTGGCCGCCGGAGAGCAGCGCAACGAATGCAAGGCGGACTTCATGGGCTTTGCCCAGCACCAGTCCATTGACCTGGTCCTGGGCGTTGCGCAAAGCCTGTCGCAGTTCTTCGGGTAGCATGGCGGGCACGCGGGGCGAATTGTCCATGTCCGTCTCGTGTCGATGATTCCTTCGATTCTATAGAGCAATGCAGGGCGAACAACGCGCGCGCACAATTTTTCTGGTGTTGTGGACGCTCATCACGGCGGTCAAGCTGGTGGTGGCCGCGCGTCTGCCCCTGTTCGTGGACGAAGCATTCTATTGGCAGGAGGGTCAGCACCTCGCCGCAGCCTATTCCGATCTTCCCGGCCTGACCGCCTGGCTGGCGCGGCTGGGCGTGGAGCTCGGCGGGAACCATGTGCTGGCGCTGCGGCTTCCGTTCCTGGCGATCGGCGCCACCCTGCCGTGGCTGGTGTCACGCATCGCCACGCGCTGGTTCGGCGCGGTGGCGGGCTGGCAGGCCGGCAGCCTGACCCTGCTGATGCCGCTGTCGGCCACCCTGGGCATGCTGGCCGTGCCCGATGTGCCGATGGCGCTGGCCGCGGTGCTGTGCCTGGACGCCGGCGCGCGGCTGCTGCGCAATGTCGATGCCGCTGCGGCGGTGAAGCTGTCACTCGGGCTGGTGATCGGCGCACTCAGCCACTACCGCTTCATCGGCGTGATCATGGTGGGCTTCATCGCCCTGCTGTTGTTGCCGCAGGGGCGGCGCACGCTGCGCGATCCGCGCGTGTGGGTGGCGCTGGCGGTGGGGGTGATGGCCTGGCTGCCGCTGCTGGCCTGGAATGCCGACAACCAGGATGCCGGGCTGAAGTTCCAGGTGGTGGACCGCCATCCGTGGGCATTCCAGTGGAGCGGCCTGTGGTTCCTGGTGATCCAGCCGATGCTGGTCACCCCGATCCTGTGCGTGGCCATGTGGAGGGTGGCGCTGGCCGGTACCCGCTCCGGCGGAGGCGCACGCGCGCAGTGGCGCTACTTCGGGCTGGTCGGTGCGGTCTCCACGCTGGCGATCTTCGCGCTGGGTTTCTTCACCGACGTGGAGCGGATCAGCTTCCATTGGCCGTTGCCCGGTTACCTGGCCCTGCTGGTGGCGGTGCCGGTGGTGCTCAACGGCTGGCCGCGCTGGCTGCGCCGGACCGGCTGGTGGCTGGCCGGGTCCGGGCTGGCGCTGGCGTTCGGCTACTACCTGGTGGCCTCCACGCCGGGCCTGCGCGAGACCCTGGCCGGCGACAAGTTCTACCCGCGCAACTTCGCCGGCTGGGCGCCGCTGGCTGACGAGGTGCGCGCGGAGCTGGCCGGCATGCCCGCCGGGACGCGGGTGCTGGCCGGCAACTTCAAGGTGGGTGCAGAGCTGGGCTTCCAGTTGCGCGATCCGCGCATCGAGGTGCTGCGTCATCCGCTCAACGACAAGCACGGGCGTACCGCGCAGCTCGGCTTGTGGGGCCTGCTGCACGATGGTCAGCGCGACGCGCCGATGCTGCTGGTGCTCTCGCCCAGCGACCAGCGCTACCGCGATCTGCTTGAGCGATACCACGACGTCTGCCAGCAAGTGGGCCCGTTGCCGCCGCCGCGCGTGGTCAGCCAGGACCATGGCTACCAGCGCTTCCTGCTGTTCAAGTTGCCGGCGCAGCGCGTCGATGGCCCCTGCGTGACCCCGGCCATGGCCTGGGTGGACGTGCCCGAACAGGGCGCGGCAGTGGGCGAGCGGATGGAAGTGCGCGGCTGGGCCTTCAAGGATGGCGTGGGCCTGTCCCGGGTCGAACTGCTGATAGATGGCACGCCGGTCGGCGATGCCGCGTATGGCCGCGCGCGCGACATCACCGCGGCCTGGAAGATATCCACCGACCCGCAGCACCCGCATGTGGCGTTCGACGCCACACTGGATACCGCCGGGCTGGCGCCGGGCCGGCATTGGCTGGGCATGACCCTCTACGGCAGGGACGGCAGCGTGGAGCAGTGGCAGGAACAGGCCTTCACCGTTCCCGCGCGCTGAAGCCGCAGGTCAGGGCAGGGTGTGGCCGGCCTGGCGCAGCAACCCGCTCAACGCGATCAGCGGCAGGCCGATCAGCGCGGTGGGGTCACGGTTCTCGATCGCCTCGAACAGGGTGATGCCCAGCCCTTCGCACTTGAAGCTGCCGGCGCAGTCCAGCGGCTGTTCGGCCGCGACGTAGCGGGCGATCTCGTCGGCGGTCAGCGTCCGGAAACGGACCTGGGTCAGGTCGCAGGCCTCCAGCAGCCGGTCATCGCGGACCAGACAGACCGCAGTGTGGAACGCGACGGTCTGCCCGGACATGGCGGCCAGCTGCGCCTGCGCCCCGGGAACATCGCCGGGCTTGCCCAGCGGGGCCCCATTCAGGTCCGCAACCTGGTCCGAGCCGATCACCCAGCGGCCCGGGTGACGGGTGGCCACCTCGCATGCCTTGGCCCGGGCCAGGCGCACCGCCAGCTCACGCGGCGCTTCGCCCGGGGCAGGGGACTCATCCACTGCGGGCGGCGCGGTGTCCACGGCCAGCCCAAGGCGGCCAAGCAGTTCACGGCGGTAGCGGGAGGTGGAGGCCAGCAGCAGGGGAAGCATGCGACAATACCGGACAGCAGGGGTGGGCGGCACTCTACCGCACCCGGCGTCCCCCGGGGCGCGGGGGTATTTGACAACGGCCGATGTCGTCCTTAACATTCAGCGGCTTATGTCCGCGAACGTGCCCGAATTGCTGGATGCCTGGCGGATGGTCGCAGCACGAAGGTGCTTCGACGGTCAGGTAGAACTGGCAGAAATGACCCGCCTGCAGGGCCTTGTTGCCGATACCGAGGGAAAGTGCAGCTTTGCACTCGAATTCGGCCACGACGACGTCCTGCGGGTATCCTATGTGGACCTGTCCATCGAGACCGAGCTGCCGCTGATCTGTCAGCGCAGCCTGCAGCGCTTCCTGCTGCCGGTGTCGGTGAAGCAGCGGCTCGGCCTGATCCGCAACGAAGACGAAGAGTCCTCGCTGCCGGAGGAGTACGAGGCGATGCTGGTGCCCGAAGACGGCACCCTGCGCCCGCTGGACCTGGTCGAGGACGAGTTGGTCCTGGCCGTCCCCGTCGTGCCGCTGTCGCCCGAAGGCGAGGCAGTGAACCGGGACTGGGCACCGACCGAAGAAGAACAGAGCAAGGCCAATCCGTTCGCGGCATTGGCGGCGCTGAAGAAACAATAGCAGCCGGATTGTCGTCGGCGGCTGCGGCGAAAGCGAAGAATGTGCTGGGCGCTGGCGTCCTGCGCGACGATACGACGAAGCAAATCGAACCGAGTTTGGAGCAATCCCATGGCTGTGCAGAAATCCCGTGTTACCCCGTCCCGCCGCGGCCAGCGCCGTTCGCATGACGCCCTGAGCGCCAAGCAGCTGTCCACCGACCCGACCACCGGCGAAGTGCATCTGCGTCACCACATCACCGCTGACGGTTTCTACCGCGGCAAGAAGGTGATCGCGACCAAGTCGAACTCGGCCGTCGAAGAAGATTGATTTGTGAAGGCCGCTGCCCGGTCGGGCAGCGGCCTTTACCCCATTCTTCCTGGCCGCCGTTTCCGGTGGCCGCGCAACAGGAAATGCAATGAGCAAGCGGATCTACTCGAGGATCGCGGGCACTGGTAGTTATTTGCCCGAAAAAGTGTTGACCAACCAGGATCTGGAGAAAATGGTCGACACCAGCGATGAGTGGATCCAGACGCGCACGGGCATCCGGGAGCGGCACATCGCCGCAGACACGGAAACCACCAGCGACCTCGGCTACCACGCCGCGGTACGTGCGCTGGAAGCGGCCGGTATCGACGCTTCCCAGCTCGACATGATCGTGGTGGGTACCACCACCCCCGATCTGATCTTCCCGTCCACCGCATGCCTGATCCAGGCCAAGCTCGGTGCGACCGGCTGCCCTGCCTTCGACGTCAACGCCGCCTGTTCGGGCTTCGTGTTCGCGCTGGGCGTGGCCGACAAATTCATCCGCTCCGGCGATGCACGGCATGTGCTGGTCATCGGCGCGGAAACCCTCACCCGTATCGTTGACTGGAACGACCGCACCACCTGCGTGCTGTTCGGCGATGGCGCGGGCGCGGTAGTGCTCAAGGCTGACGAAGACACCGGCATCCTGAGCACCCACCTGCATTCGGACGGCAGCAAGAAGGAACTGCTGTGGAACCCGGTCGGCGTCTCGGCCGGTTTCGGCGAGGGCGAGCAGGCCCGCGGCGCGATCCTGATGAAGGGCAACGACGTGTTCAAGTACGCCGTGAAGGCGCTGGATTCGGTCGTCGACGAAACCCTGGATGCCAATGGCCTGAGCAAGGCCGACCTGGACTGGCTGATTCCGCACCAGGCCAACCTGCGCATCATCGAAGCCACCGCCAAGCGGCTGGACATGTCGATGGAGCAGGTCGTGGTCACGGTGGACAAGCACGGCAACACCTCGTCCGCCTCGGTTCCGATGGCGCTGGACGTGGCGGTGCGCTCGGGCCGGGTGCAGCGCGGCCAGCTGTTGCTGCTGGAAGCCTTTGGCGGCGGCTTCACCTGGGGTTCGGCGCTGCTGCGTTATTAATACGTTAAAGGGTGATGTGCCGACCGACGGTTGGCATCTACCGGCACGGCCCCTTTCGGGGCCGTTTTGCATTTCTGGAGGTGCGTCATGGTCGAACCGATCATCATTGAAGGCCAGCGCGCCTGGCTCAAGCAATACGGAGAAAGCAGCCGCGCGGTCGCGCTGGGGCTGCTGAATTTCATTGCCAACCGCTTCCAGCTGGACGCGCTGCGCCCACCGCCGCACCGCGGCGGCGACGCAGCCCGGGAAACCGAAGCGCGCCGTCTGGCCGAACTGCAGGCCCAGGGGGTCAACGTGCCGCACGTGATCGGCAGCGGCCACGCGTCGCTGGTACTTGGCGACAACGGCAGCGCCTTCAATACCTGCCTGCGCCAGGCCGACGATGCCGGGCGCGATGCGCTGGTCGCGGTCGCGATGCAGGCCATTGCCGCCGCGCACGCCAAGGGCGCGTACTTCGGCCAGCCGCTGCCGCGCAACCTGACCTGGGACGGCCGGAACGTGGGCTTCATCGATTTCGAGGAAGACCCGCTGGAAGTGATGGATCTGGCCCAGGCCCAGGCGCGCGACTGGCTGATGTTCGGCTATGGCGTGGCGAAGTACTACGAGCACCGCCCTGAACAGCTGCAGGCCCTGATGGCTGCGGCGCTGGACGGGGCTCCCCGGCCAGTGGTGGCGCACGCCCACGCCGTCTCCGGGCGGCTGCAGCGCCTGGCGCGGTACAGCATGAAAATGGGCCGCTCGGCGCGGGCGCTGGCCCACGCCATCCTGATCGTGCATGGGGCCACCACCCTGGGCATGCTGATGCTGTTCGCCATCTGCTTCGATTTCTTCAGTGACGGCGATCTGGATATTCTGCAGTTGCTTGTCTGATAGGGCAGCCGACTGACAGTCGGCGCTACCTGCCGGCGGGGGGTCAATACGCGCCAGTACAGACGAAGCGCGGTTTTCCCCCTTATCATTCGCCGTTCGTTTTTTGCAGGCGGATTTCCGCGTGACCGATTCCAATCTCGCTTTCGTGTTCCCCGGCCAGGGCTCGCAGTCGCTGGGCATGCTGGCTGAACTGGCCGAGCTGCACCCGCAGGTGCGTGAGGCCTTCACCGAAGCCTCCGATGGCGCCGGCGTGGACCTGTGGGCGCTGTCGCAGGGCGGCCCGGAAGAGATGCTCAACCGCACCGAATACACCCAGCCGGCGCTGCTGGCTGCCAGCATTGGCGTGTGGCGTGCCTGGGCGGCCGTGAACGGCGCCAGGCCGGCCGTGCTGGCCGGGCACAGTCTGGGCGAATACACCGCGCTGGTTGCCGCTGGCGCATTGTCGCTGCGTGACGGGGCGCACCTGGTGCGCCTGCGTGGCCAGCTGATGCAGGACGCCGCCCCGACCGGGGTGGGCGCCATGGCCGCCGTGCTGGGCGCTGAAGACGCCCTGGTCAAGGAGGTCTGCGAACAGGCCTCCGGCAGCCAGGTGGTGGTGCCGGCCAACTTCAATTCGCCCGGCCAGATCGTGATCGGCGGCGACGCCGATGCCGTCGACCGTGCGCTGGCCCTGCTCGCCGAAAAGGGCGTGCGCAAGGCCGTGAAGCTGGCCGTCAGCGTACCCTCGCATACCCCGCTCATGCGCGAAGCCGCCAATCGCCTGGCCGAAACCATGGCCGGGCTGGACTGGCGCGTGCCCTCCCTGCCGGTGGTCCAGAACGTGGATGCGCGGGTGCATGACGGCATCGACGCGATCCGCAGCGCACTGGTTCAGCAGCTGTACCTGCCCGTGCAGTGGACCGGCTGCGTCGAAGCGCTCGCCGCGCGCGGGGTCACCCGCGTGGCCGAATGCGGTCCGGGCAAGGTGCTCAGTGGATTGATCAAGCGCATCGACAAGACCCTGGATGCGCGCACACTGTCCACGCCCGCCGACTTCGAGACCGCCCGCGAGACCTGGGCTGCCTGATGACTTTCGACCGTGTTCGCCACGCGCCAGCCTTCGGGCCGGCACGCGGGAGCGGTCCCGTTCGAGGAAACAGAACATGAGCAAGACCCTTCAGGGTGAAATCGCACTGGTGACCGGCGCCAGCCGTGGCATCGGCGCGGCGATCGCCGACACGCTGGCCGCCAAGGGCGCCACCGTCATCGGCACCGCCACCACCGACGCCGGCGCCGCTGCCATCGGCGAGCGCCTGGCGGCCGTTGGCGGCCACGGCCGCGCACTGAACGTGACCGACCCGGCCGCGCTGGAGGCGGTGCTGGACGGCATCGCCAAGGAATTCGGTGCCATCACCATCCTGGTCAACAACGCCGGCATCACCCGCGACAATCTGCTGCTGCGCATGAAGGACGAGGACTGGCAGGCCATCCTCGACACCAATCTGACCAGCGTGTACCGCACCTCCAAGGCGGTCATCCGCGGCATGATGAAGGCACGCAAGGGCCGCATCATCAACATCGCCTCGGTGATCGGCGTGACCGGCAATGCCGGGCAGGCCAACTACGCTGCGGCAAAGGCCGGCATCATTGCCTTCTCCAAATCGCTGGCCAAGGAAATCGGCTCGCGCGGCATCACCGTCAATGTGGTGGCACCGGGCTTCATCGATACCGACATGACCAAGGCCCTGCCGGAAGAGCAGCGCGCCGGCCTGGTCAAGACCATCGCCCTGGAACGCCTGGGCGAGCCGTCCGACATCGCCAATGCGGTGGCGTTCCTGGCCGGACCCACGGCCAGCTACATCACCGGCGAAACCCTTCATGTGAACGGCGGCATGTACATGCCGTGAGCATGTGGTGCAGGGAATGCACCGCAAGTGTTTGATCCGAATGGTGTTTTGCGCTGATGCAAGGCGCCTTCGGTTTCCACTACACTATCCAGCGTCCATCGCCACAATGATGGCGTCACTTTTGAACCACTACTCCATCTGGAGCGATATCCAATGAGCACCATCGAAGAACGCGTCAAGAAAATCGTCGTCGAACAGCTTGGCGTCAAGGAAGAAGAAGTCACCAACAGTGCATCGTTCGTCGATGACCTGGGTGCGGACTCCCTGGACACCGTTGAACTGGTGATGGCGCTGGAAGAAGAATTCGAGTGCGAGATCCCGGACGAAGAAGCCGAGAAGATCAGCACCGTCCAGGCTGCGATCGACTACGTCAAGGCTCACGTCAAGGCGTGATGTCGGGCGGCTTGCGCGCGGTTGCGGTGCCTACCGCCGCCGCGTGCAGCAATCCCATGGGGCCGCGCTTGCGGCCCTGTGCTTTTGAGCGTTACACCGCGTCAACCCCGCAACACCCGGGTCAGGAGAATCTGCAATGAAGCGTCGCGTCGTCGTTACCGGCATGGGCATGGTCTCGCCGTTGGGCAATGATCTGGCCACCAGTTGGAAGGGCATCACCGAAGGCCGTTCCGGCATCGGTCCGCTGACCAACGTTCTGCAGTCCTACCTGGACCGTTTCACCACCAAGATCGCAGGTGAGGTCAGGGACTTCGACATCACCGCCGACAACGAACAGTTCGGCAGATTCCGGGTCAGCGGCAAGGATGCCAAGAAGATGGACCCGTTCATCCATTACGGCCTCGGTGCGGCGTTCATGGCCCTGCACGATTCGGGCCTGGAAATCACCGACGCCAACGCGGAGCGCGTGGGCGCCATCGTCGGCGCCGGCATCGGCGGCCTGCTCGGCATCGAAGAGCAGACCATCGAGTTCCACGAGGGTAAGAAGATCTCGCCCTTCTACGTGCCCAAGACCATCATCAACATGCTGCCGGGCCAGCTCAGCATCATCACCGGTCTGAAGGGCCCGTCGTTCTCGGCGGTGTCGGCCTGCGCCACCTCCAACCATTCCATCGGCACCGCGATGCGCATGATCCAGTACGGCGACGCGGACGTGATGGTGGTCGGCGGTGCCGAGCGCGGCTCCTCGCCGACCGCGCTGGGGGGCTTCTGCGCCATGAAGGCCATGAGCACCCGCAACGATGCCCCGGCCGAAGCCTCGCGCCCGTGGGACAAGGACCGCGACGGCTTCGTGCTCGGCGACGGTGCCGGCATTCTGATCCTGGAAGAATACGAACACGCCAAGGCGCGTGGCGCGCGCATCTACGCCGAGCTCGCCGGTTTCGGCGCCAGCTCCGACGCGTACCACATGACCGCGCCGAGCGAGAACGGCGAAGGCGCCGCGCGCTGCATGACCATGGCCCTCAAGGACGCCGGCGTCACCCCGGACCAGGTCGGCTACCTCAACGCGCACGGTACCTCCACCCCGCTGGGTGACCTGGGCGAAACGATGGCGATGAAGACCGCCTTCGGCGACCACGCTTACAAAATGATGGTCAGCTCCACCAAGTCGATGACCGGCCACCTGCTCGGCGCGGCCGGCGGCGTGGAAGCGATCTTCTCGGTGATGGCGCTGCGCGACAACATCATTCCGCCCACCATCAACCTGCATGAAGCGGGCGAGGGCTGCGACCTGGACTACGTGCCCAACACCGCACGCGAGGCCAAGGTGGACGTGGTGATGTCCAACGGCTTCGGCTTCGGCGGCACCAACGGCACGCTGGTGTTCAAGCGCGTCTGAGTGCCGCGCTGCCGCCCGATCCCATCAAGGCCGCCCACCGGGCGGCCTTGATGCATCTGGCTAACGCGCGCGGTAGCGCCGGCCGCCGGCCGGCCTGCACACTATCTCTCCGGCGGATGCCGGCCCCAACACCCTCGCCGGTACCCGAATGTTCCAGACCCGCCCGCTGCCCGCCACCACCGACCTGCTCGCCCTGCAGCGACTGTCCGCCGCGCGTTACCCGCTGCTGATGGAATCCACCGCCTCGGGCACCGCCCAGGGGCGCTGGGACCTGCTGTTGATGGCCAATGGTGAATCGCTGGCGCTGCAGGCCGATGGCATCGTGCGCGACCACGCCGGGACCGTGCACGCCGGCACCTTCCTGGATGTGCTTGACGCGCAGTGGGCCGCCCAGCGCCTGCCGCGCGGGGGCACGCCTGATTCGCCTTCGCCAGTTGCTGGCGCAGGGCCCGGCCTGCCGTTCCGCGGGGGATGGGCGCTCATGCTGGATTACGAACTGGCCGGCCAGATCGAAACCGTGCTCGACCTGCCGGCACGTGCCGACGGCCTGCCCAGCGCGCTGGCGCTGCGCTGCCCGGCTGCCGTGCTGCACGACCGCGTGCTCGGCCAGTATCACGCCGTGTGCGAAACCGACCACGCCGTTCTGTTCGACACGCTGCTGGCCGACCTGGACGCCACCGCCACCCTGCCGCCGCTGCCGCAATGGCACGCCCCGGCCGAGATGGAAGAGGACGCGCCGACGCGCTTCACCGACGGCGTGGGCCAGGTCATCGACTACCTGCGCGCCGGCGACGTGTTCCAGGTCAACCTGTCGCGTCGCTGGGTCGCGCACTTCGAAGCGGCGCTGTCGCCGCAGGCGCTGTATGCGCAGCTGCGGGTGGCCAACCCGGCACCGTTCGCCGGACTGTTCATCGCGCAGGGCAGGGCGGTGGTGAGTTCTTCGCCGGAGCGCCTGGTGTCGGTGCATGGCGACGAGGTGCAGACCCGCCCGATTGCCGGCACCCGCCCGCGCTTCGAGGGCGACGACGACGCCGAGCGCATCCGCGAACTGGTGGGGCATCCCAAGGAGCGCGCCGAGCACGTGATGCTGATCGACCTGGAGCGCAACGACCTGGGCCGCATCTGCACCGCCGGCAGCGTGGAGGTGGACGAACTGATGAGCGTGGAAAGCTATGCCCACGTGCACCACATCGTCAGCAACGTGCGCGGACGCCTGCGCCCGGACGTCAGCCCGGGGCAGGTGATCGCCGCCACGTTCCCCGGCGGCACCATCACCGGCTGCCCCAAGGTGCGCTGCATGCAGATCATCGCCGAACTCGAACAGACCGCGCGCGGTGCCTACACCGGCGCGTTCGGCTGGCTGAACCGCGACGGCGACCTGGACCTGAACATCCTCATCCGCACTGCTGAAGTGGCCGATGCGCACGCCGCGTTCCGCACCGGTGCGGGCATCGTGGTGGATTCGGACCCGCTCAAGGAGCTCGACGAGACGCGCGCCAAGGCCCGTGGCCTGATGCGCGCCCTGGGCCGCCACGACTGAGGTCGTCCCGTGCAGCATCCCCAAGGTATCCTGTGCAATGACGCCGGGTTCCGCCCGGCCTGCATCACACCCCGGTAGCGCCGGCCGTTGGCCGGCCCTCGGGACTGCATCAACAACATCGAGGTGACCATGGCGGGTGCGAAACGGGGTTGTCTGGCCATTCTGGCGGTACTGCTGCTTGGTGCGCTGCTGCTGGCCGCCGCAGGCGCCTGGTTCTGGCAGTCCCAACGCAGCTTTGCCGACGCGCCGATCAGCCCCACCCGGGAAAGCGTGGTCATCGCGCCCGGCGATGGCCTGCAGACGGTGCTGCGCAAGCTTCGCGACGCAGGCGTGGATGAAGGCAACGACACCCAGTGGCAGCTGCTGGCGCGCCAGCTCGATGCCGCCGGCAAGCTCAAGGTGGGCGAGTACGCGCTAGATGCCACGCTCACCCCGCGCGAGCTGCTTACCCGCATGCGCCAAGGCCGCACCCTGCAGCACCGCGTCACCATCGTCGAAGGCTGGAACATCCGCCAGCTGCGCGCCGCGCTCAAGCGCGCCGACCCGCTCGTGCACACAACCGATGACCTGGACGACGCGGCGTTGATGAAAGCACTCGGCTTCCCCGGCCAGCACCCGGAAGGCCGCTTCCTGCCCGAAACCTACGTCTACCAGCGCGGCGACACCGACCTGGACGTGCTCAAGCGCGCGCACGCTGCCATGGAAAAGGAACTGGCCGCCGCCTGGGAAAGCCGCGCCGACGACCTGCCGTTGAATTCGCCGTATGAGCTGCTGATCCTGGCCTCCATCATCGAAAAGGAAACCGCGCTGCCCAGCGAGCGTCCGCAGATCGCGGGCGTGTTCGTCCGGCGGCTGAAGATGGGCATGCGCCTGCAGACCGATCCCACCGTCATCTACGGCATCGGCAGCAGCTACGACGGCAACATCCGCAAGCGCGACCTCACCACCGATACCCCGTACAACACCTACACCCGCGCCGGCCTGACCCCGACTCCGATCGCCATGCCCGGCCGCGACGCCCTGCAGGCCGCCGCACGCCCGGCTGCAGGCGACGCGCTGTACTTCGTGGCGGTGGGCGACGGCAGCGGCGCGCATGTGTTCTCGGCCACCTACACCGACCACAACGCGGCCGTGGCGCGGTACCTGCAGCAGCTGCGCCAGCAGCGCAGCCAGGCGGTGCCGAAGTGAGCGCCGCACTGCACCGCCACCCGCGTTTCATCAGCCTGGAAGGCGGCGAGGGCGCGGGCAAGACCACCGCCCTCAACGCCATCCGCGACGCCCTGCAGGCGCGCGGCCATGAGGTCGTGCTGACCCGCGAGCCGGGCGGCACACCGCTTGCCGAGCGCATCCGCGCGCTGGTGCTGACCCCGGACGCGGAGATTGCGGGCGAACCGCTCAGCGCCGAAGCCGAACTGCTGCTGGTATTCGCCGCCCGCGCGCAGCATGTGCGGCAGGTGATCGAACCGGCGCTGGGCCGTGGCGCCTTCGTGCTCAGCGACCGCTTCACCGATTCCAGCTACGCCTACCAGGGCGGCGGGCGCGGCCTGGAGCCGGCGTGGATCGCCGATCTGGAACGCCGCGCCGTGGGCCTGCTGCCCGGACTGACCCTGCTGCTGGACGTGGATGTGGCCATCGGCCGGGCCCGCGCCAACGGCCGCGACCTTGGGCCGGACCGCATCGAAAGCGAGCAGGACGACTTCTTCCAGCGCGTGCGTGCGGTGTTCCGCGAGCGCGCAGCGCACGACGCTGCACGTTTCCGCCTCATCGATGCCAGCCAGGACCAGGCCGGCGTGGCTGGCCAGGTGGTGGGTGCGATCAACGCCTGGCTGGCGCAGGAACAGAGCCATGACTGACACGTTTTCCCCCTGGCAGCAGCGTGCCTATGACCAGACCGTGGCCGCGCTCGACGCCGGCCGCCTGGGCCACGGCCTGCTGATCTGCGGGCCGGCCGGGCTGGGCAAGCGCGAGGTCGCGCTGCGCCTGGCCAGCCATGTGCTGGCCGGCGGCGATTCGCCCGCGGCCCAGCGCAGCGCCCAGCTGATTGCCGCCGGCACCCACCCGGACCTGCAGCTGGTGTCGTTCATTCCGAACAAGTCCGGCGACAAGCTGCGCACCGAGATCGTCATCGAACAGGTGCGCGAGATCTCGCAGAAGCTGGCGCTCACCCCGCAGTACGGTGTGGCCCAGGTGGTGGTGGTGGACCCGGCCGATGCGATCAACCGCGCCGCCTGCAACGCCCTGCTCAAGACCCTGGAGGAGCCGCAGCCCGGCCGTTACCTGTGGCTGATCAGCAGCGACCCGGCACGCCTGCCGGCGACCGTGCGCAGCCGCTGCCAGCGCCTGGAATTCAAGCTGCCGCCGCGCGAGGAAAGCCTGGCCTGGCTGCAGGCCCAGGGCCACAGCGAAGCCAGCGCCCGCGAAGCCCTCGAGGCCGCGCGCGGCCACCCCGGCCTGGCCGACGACTGGCTGCGCCACGACGGCCTGGCCCTGCGCCGGCAGGTGGCCACGGACCTGGAAGCGCTGGTCGCCGGCCGCTCCGGCGCGGTGGAGCTGGCCCAGCGCTGGACCAACGACGAACACGCGGCCCTGCGCCTGCGCCACGCCGCCGACCTGGCGCTGGCCCAGGCCACCGGCGGTGGCTTGACCGATCCGGAGCGATTGCACAAGCTGGGCGCCTGGTTCGACGCCGCCAACCGTACCCGCGATCTGTTGCGCACCACCGTGCGCGCCGACCTGGCGGTGGTGGAATTGTTGTTGGCCTGGAACAAGGTCAACGAGCGGCACGCAAAGGGGAATAGAGCATGAGCGCCACCAACGCCCGCCAGGGCATCCTGTCGCTGGCCGTCAAGGACAAAGCGTCGCTGTACAGCGCGTACATGCCGTTCGTGAAGAACGGCGGCATCTTCGTGCCCACGCCCAAGCGTTACTTCCTGGGCGACGAGGTGTTCCTGCTGCTGACCCTGCCGGACTCCAGCGAGCGCCTGCCGGTGGCCGGCAAGGTGGTCTGGGTGACCCCCGCAGGCGCCCAGGGCAACCGCGCGGCGGGCATCGGCGTACAGCTGGCCGACGGCCAGGAAGGCGAGAACGTACGCAACAAGATCGAGACCGCGCTGGCCGGCACCCTGAACTCGGACAAGCCCACGCACACGATGTGAAGAAATTCACCCAAACCCGTTGACGCGAAATTTTGCCGCCCTATAATGAGCGGCTCAGCAGCATCGGGCGGTTAGCTCAGCGGTAGAGCATTGCCTTCACACGGCAAGGGTCGCAGGTTCGAACCCTGCACCGCCCACCACGATTCAGTCAAAAAAGCCTCCGGAAACGGAGGCTTTTTTGTTGTATTGAAGTCGGCAATTGCGACGCGACTTCTGCGATGTATCGTGTATCGGTATACGATACGATCGTGCAGGCAGAGAAGGTGCTTTGGGCGAACGTCTGAAGTTGTGACCCACGGAATGAAAAACGCGAACGTGCCGGTCCATCCAGGGGAAATTCTGGCGGAAGAGTTCCTTTCACCATTGGGCATGTCTGCGCGCGCCCTGGCAGCGGCGATTGACGTTACCCCCGCCCGCGTCTCGGACATCATCGCCGGGCGTCGCGGCATCACCGCCGATACCGCACTGCGCCTTGGGCGCTACTTCGGCACGACTGCTCAGGTCTGGCTGAACCTGCAGGTGAACTACGACCTGGAAATTGCCAGTCGCGACCTGGCCCATGTGATCGCACGCATCCGGCCTCGTGCGGGCTGACAATGTTGTCCGATTTGAAAGCGTGCGATTCGCGTCACACCTGTTGATGGAGTTTATGGATTCCTGCGTATCTGCAGAGAAAAACGATTTCCCGTCGTCGCCGTTCTGCGTCACTGTGGTGTATCGGCCTTCGAAGGATCGGGATCTCGCCATCCACCAAGTGATGAAGAGGTTTTGCAGTGTCATCCCGTCATGACAACCCGAAGGAGCCAACGCACCGACTGGTCACGATGAAGGATGTGCATGGATACACTTTCAAATTCGGAAGATGCTTACAAGGCCCTGGTCGATAAGGATCCCGGAGACTGGCTGCTGGGCCTGCTGGCTTTCGCAGTCCTCGAGGAGCAGAGGATCGAATGGATGCGTCACGTCGAGACCAGATCGGGGCGATTTCCTACAACCGAGCAAGTTTGCAACTGGTACGAGCAGCAGCCAGTTTCGGCGTTGGATAGAGCGCGGAACACTGCAGAGAACGTGTTGAACGGTTACGCGGAAGACCTTTCTCGATCAATTGACGAGGGCTATAGAACGTCCATACGTGATGGGGTCGTTGTTGCCGAGATTCGATCAACCAACAGGTTTTGGCCGAACTTTCTTGCCAACGTGGCAGCTGGCGTTGTCAGCGCGGTCCTGTTTTCAGTTCTTCTTGTATTGATCGTGCTCGTTGCAATACGCGATCCTTCCCCTGTGGGGCTGATCAGGCAGATTCAGGAGGTGCAAAGTGGCAGATGAAATCACTTCTCGTCAGGTGGCCCTGGCCGTGCTCAACGTGCTGCGCGATCCTGAGAACAGTAAGAAGGCAAGAATCGCTGCTGGCTTGTATGCATCCCAGCCGCGATATTGCTACCCCACCTTTTCGGCTGCAAAGACTGCCGCATACCGGATTCTCAGGGACCCTGCCAGGAGCAAAGCTTCCACGGTTGCCGCCGGACTTGATTTGACGAGGCGTCCGAAGCAGTAGTTCCCAACACTTCAGCTGTTGAGGGCCTGATAGTTCTGGTGTGTGACCTGTCTGCACGGGGGCGCAGCTGTCGGCCTGCTGACGCAGGCTTCAGTGCGACGAAACATAGGCCGCGCCTGGCCACGCCTGCGGCACCGCGAAGCTTTCGCGCATGCGCCGGGCTTCCCTGGCAGGCGTCAGCCCGAAGAGGCGCTTGAATTCCCGGCTGAATTGCGAGGTGCTTTCAAACCCTACTGCGTGGCAGGCGGCCGCGGCGGTCATGCCTTCCCGCACCATCAGCAGGCGTGCCTGGTGCAATCGCGTTGACTTGAGGTACTGCATGGGGGAGGTGCAGGTCACGGCTTTGAAGTGAGTGTGAAACGACGGCGGACTCATGCCTGCCTGCTGCGCCAGTTGTGCAACATCCAACGGTTGGGCGTAGGTGGCATGGATGCACTGAAGCGCCCTGGCGATCTTTCCAAAGCGTCCCTGCATCGACAGCGCTGAACGCAGGACGGGTCCCTGTGGACCGGTGAGAACGCGGTAGTACAGCTCGCGAAGCAACTGTGGGGCCAGCAGCGCTGATTCCATTGGGTCGGCAAGTGCCCGGAGCAAGCGTTCCAGCGACCGCTCCATGCCCGCATCCACGGCGCTGGACATCATGCTTCGTGGCGGCACCGCGCGTGCGCTGCCGCCCTGGCGGTCGATCTCCAGCGTCAGCTCAGCGGCAAGCGAAACATCAAGGTGCAGGTACAGTGCAAGGAGTGGCGCCTCGACCGATGCATCGGTCTCCATGCTGAAGGGCACTGGCACGGAGACGGCCAGGTACTGGTTGGCATCGTACACATAGGTATGCGGACCAAAGTGGCCGCGCTTGCAGCCTTGGCAGACGATCACGATGCCAGGGTCGTAGAGCACCGGTGCACGCGACAGCGGGCGGTCGGAGCGAAGTACACGGACGCTGGGAAGTGCGGTCACGTTGTAACCCTCGACCGGGGCCAGTGCGAGCACCAGTGAGGCCAACAGTAGAGGCCCGCCATTCCGAGGAGTTGCGGTTGCGTCGGATGAGATCATAGGAATAGGCAATTCTTGGATCGAAACATAGCTTATCTGGCTCGGAGGGCGGAAGTATTGTGCGCCCATTCCCAATGCTGGAGCATTCGATGACGCACCCCAGGCACCTCTTCATCACCGGCGTGAGTAGCGGCTTCGGCCTCGCGCTGGCGCGTGAGGCCTTGGCCGATGGCCACCACGTGACAGGCACGCTGCGCCAGGTTGACCGCATCCAGGCATTTGAGGCGCTGGCGCCGGGGCGTGCACACGCACGTCTGTTGGACGTTACCGATGAGGCGGCCATCGAGCAGGTGGTTGGCGAGGTCGAGGCCGAGCTTGGCCCGATCGAGGTGTTGATCAACAACGCCGGCTACGGCCACGAAGGAGTGATGGAGGAATCACCCGTGTCGGAACTGCGCAGGCAGTTCGATGTGAACGTGTTCGGCGCGGTGGCGATGATGCGTGCGGTACTGCCGGGGATGCGCGCGCGCCGCTCCGGCCGCATTCTCAACATCACCTCTATGGGCGGCATGATCACGATGCCGGGCATTGCTTACTACTGCGGCAGCAAGTTCGCGTTGGAAGGCATCAGCGAGGCGGTGGGCAAGGAGGTGCGCGACCTGGGCATCCACGTCACGGCGGTAGCGCCGGGCTCGTTCCGCACCGACTGGGCTGGGCGATCCATGGTGCGCTCGCCGCGAATCCTGCACGAATACGACGCCTTGTTCGATCCCATCCGCGAGCGTCGGCAGCAGGTCAGCGGAAAGCAGCTCGGCGATCCGCGCAAGGCTGCGCGCGCCATGCTGGATGTCGTGGACTGCGAGGTGCCTCCCGCACATCTGCTGCTCGGTAGCGATGCGTTGAATCTGGTGCGCGAGAAGTATCTTGCTGCATTGGAGGACCTCGCGCGCTGGGAGCGCCTCACGAGATCTACCGATGGATGAACGCAGAAGGCCACCGTGACTGCACGCCTGAATCATCGGCGCTGATTGCACCGCGTCAGCGGTGCAGGGCGTCGATGATCACGCCGGTGGCGATCTCCACGAGCAGATACTCAGTGTCGGACTGCCGCACCCAGCGATGGCCACGGCCGGGCTCACGCAGGTCGTAGCGCGAGTAGTCGTCAACCCAGTAACGGCGGTCGACCTCCGACCAGGTGAGGCGGTCGCCCCGGTGCCAGGCCTTCTTCTGCCACCCCGGCGGCGGCGCGTGGCGCTTGTCCGGTCCGCCGGCATGCGCGGGCGGACCATTTCCCCGCGCGTGGTGCGGCGGATCGGCCCACGCGGGCGCAATGGCCAGTGCTGCGGCGGTGCACAAGGTAATTCCAAGGGTGCGTGCGGTGTTCATCTGAACCTCCCAGCCCAGCCGCGGCATGCGGCAACATGGTTAGGAATATAAGACGGCCGCTGTGAAGGGACCGGGTGGCAAACTGCCGTCCCGCAACATGTTCAATCTCCGGCGCCACGTCGTGTTGACAGGCAGCGGGCGATTGGCCAGATTCGGCGCATGGACCTGATCCGGCTGCTGCGCTCCCTCGAAGAGTTCCTGTACGAGCTGGTCGGCTGGCTGGTGTTCTACCCGCGCACGTGCTGGCAGATTGTGTGCCACCCCGGACAGATTGCGCGGTACACCCAGGACGAGCTGCGCAAGCCGCTGGAGGAACGTTTCAAGGCCACCATCAGCCCGGTGCTGATGCTGATCCTCACCGTGGCGCTGGCGCATGCGATGGAGCTGGCCGCGCTGGCCACGCTGCCTACGTTGCATTCGCCGGTGGGGCGCATCCTGTTCGGCAGCGAGGAAGGCATCATGCTGACCCGCTCGGCGATCTTCTGCATCTACGCGCTGGGCGCGGCGCTGGGCACGCTGCGCCGGCAGAAGGTGTACATCACCCGCGACACGCTGCGTGAGCCGTTCTCCATCCAGGCCTTCCTGGCGTGCCCGTTCGTGTTGGCGCTGGCGGTCGGCGAACTGCTGCTGCGCTTGCCCGGGCACGATTGGGCTGCGCCGGGCGTGGCGCTGCACGCCGTTGCCGTTGGCTGGTATCTCTGGGCGCGCACGGCTGCCTATCGCGCGCTCAACCCCTGCGGCTGGCTACGTGCGTTCGGGCTGGTACTGGCCTCGTTCGTGGTCACGACGATCGTGGTGCTGGCGCTGGCGGCGGTGATTCTGGTGTAGCCACGGCGAGCCGCTGCGATGTGCGGCTCACTCCACCACGACGAGCTGTTGCGCATAGCTGGGCCACAGCGCCAGCTTGTGGGTGATACTGGTGATGGTGCGGCGTGGATCGGTCGGGTGGGGGCGGGTGGAGGTAGTGGTTCTGCCCTGCCGCCACAGGCCGAACATCACGATCTCCGCGCCTACCCGTAAGGAGCGCAGCCATGCGGCATCGTGATGCCCGATGCTGACTTCGTAGAAGTCGCGCCGGTCGGGGATGCCGGTGTGCTGGTACTTCGGCGCGCAGTTGAGGAACAAGGCGCCGGGCTGTGCGGCACGGTGGGAGCGGACGGTGCCGGCCAGCGCCATGGGCAGGTCGGTGGCGCTCGCGCCAAGGCGCTCCCACGCTTCGTCGTAGCGGTCCTGGCTGTAGACGAAATGTGACCAGTCCACTTTCTTCTTGCCCAGGCGCAGGGTCAGACCGTCGGCCAGCACGCTGTCGCTTCCGCACAGTGCATGCAGGATCAGCAGCCTGGACACGAGATGCAGCTGGCGCTGAATGACGTCATCCTTGTCTGCAGGCCCTCCGCCTGTGCGCTTCAGGGCCTGCTGCAGCGGCAGCAGGCGCAGCTCATGCCTGCCATCCGGAAGTGCGCACAGGAAATCCGTATCGGCCGCGCTGGTGAGCAGCGCCTGCAGGTAAGCAGGTGCGTTGTACCTGCAGCCCGCTTGATGCTCGGCACCTTTGCTCAAGGCGATGTACGGCGGCACGTGGACGGGCGTCGCCGCACCGGCCCCGCTGCGGGTATGCCCGGCCACGAAGGTGACCGACGCGCCGCATCCGGGGCTGTCGCACAGCAGCGTCGGCAACGTCTGCTTTGCGTCGTAACGTTTCTGCAGGTCTTCAAGACCGTGCAGGGTGCCGTGCGTGCCCACCGCACGGCGCAGTTTGATGGGGCGGTTCATGACGGCCGGGAAGGCCTCAGCCCGGGAACGCAGGGAAGCGCTCGTCGGGGTGGTGCTTCTTCCATTCGGTGTGCGCCACGGTGCCTTCCCACGCCAGGAAGGACTGCGGCACGCGGCCACGACCGGACCAGGTTTCCTGGCTGTGCGGCAGCCAGTAGCGCGGCGGCAATGGCTCGCTGGCGGATCTGGCAGGTTTGGCGCGTTTGATCGGCTTGGCGGCTGCGTCACCGGCAACCAGTGCGCGGATCCGCTGCTGCTGCTCCGGGCTGAAATCGGCATAGCTGGCGGTGAGCAGCACGGTGACGCGGTCATACGCTTCTTTGGTGGCTGCCCGCAGCAGAGCGTGCGGCGAGGCGGAGGCAGAAGACGTGCGGGGCATGGGATTCCAGCGTGAAGGACGACGCCGGGCACGATAGCAAATACCGGTGTGATCAACCCGCTTTCGGGCGATAGGGGTGTCGTTGCTCACTCTTTCGGGGCATGCGCCACGGCGTAAACGGGTCCCCAATGGCGGCGGCGTGATCGAACGCAGGAGGCGACGGGTGCAGCTGCTCCACGCAACATTCCCTGACCGCATGCCGGGAGCAGGCCTGCTCGTGCTGCGCCTGCTGGTGTCGTCGATGCTGGTCTGGCCATGGGGCCTGCGCACGGCACTACCGCAGGGCGACCTGCTCGGCTGGGCGTGGATGGCCGCAGCGCTCATCGCCCTGGGCAGCCTGCTTCCGCTGGGACTGCTGGCATCGGTGTTCGTGGCCTGCCTGGATCCCGGACTGCAGGGGTGGGCTGCGGCCGGCCTGCTGCTGTGCCTGACGCTGTTGGGACCGGGGGCCTACTCGGTGGACGCCATCCTGTTCGGTCGGCGGGTGGTGGAGCTGCCGGCCTCGCAGCGCACGCGCCGTCACGCGGCCCCCGATGACGATCACCCGAAAGAGTAATGGGCCACCCCGCCGATCGGGGCTTTGTCCGCGCGCGGCGCAGGATCAGCATGCAAGGCAACTCCGGCGAGGTTCTTTCCTGTGCGCGCCAGCCCCGTGCGACCCAACCCGGCACCGTTGCCCGCGCCGCCCGCATCCCTGCATGTGCGAGAGCCGGGCGCCACGACACGCGCCGTTGAGCGGGGGCGGGACTACATCGACGCCAATCTTTCCGAGCCGGTGCAGCTCAGCGCGATCGCCGAGGCGGCGTGCATGAGCCGGTTCCACTTCGCCCGCATGTTTCGCGAACAGACCGGGCTCAGCCCGATGGAATACCTGCGCATGCGCCGGATCGAACGCGCCCGCCAGCTGCTGCGGATCGACGGGCGGCGCATCGGCCAGATTGCCAGCGAACTGGGCTTCTACGACCAGAGCCACTTCGTGCGCTGGTTCCGCCGCAGCCTGGGCTGCACGCCGTCGGCCTATCTTGAGGACGCACGCGCCGACAGCCCCGGCCGGTAAAAGTCGCGACCGGCCCGGTCCCGCGTTTTGTATGATGACGCAGCGCCACGGGCGCGGGGGACCGATGACGTCGTACATATTCCGGGTACTGGCCTGCGCCTGTCTGTTGCTGCCCGTCTGGAACGTGGCGGCACTGGATCCTGCGCGAAGGGTCGGCCAGTTCCACCACACGGCCTGGACCGTCAACCAGGGGGCGCCGGGCCAGGTGACCGCGCTGGCGCAGACCGCCGACGGGTACCTCTGGCTGGGGACTGAAATCGGACTGTACCGGTTCGATGGCGTGCGCTTCACCCGCTTCATGCCGGCTGGCGGCGAGGCCTTTCCCGCGACCAGCGTCTCCACCCTGTATGCCGCCCACGACGGTGGCCTGTGGGTGGGATTCCGCTACGGTGGGGCCAGCAGGATCGAAGGCGCCCGGGTGCAGCATTACGGGCAGGCTGAGGGCCTGCCGACCAGCACCGTCTTCCGGTTTGCCGAAGACGGCCAGGGCCATCTGTGGGCGGCCACCTTCACCGGGCCGGTGACCCTGCGGGGAAAGGGCTGGCAGCGGCCGGCACCGGCCATGGCCTATCCGGGCCGGCAGGCGCGCACGCTGTTCACCGACCGCGAGGGCACGCTGTGGGTGGCGACCGAAGGCGGCATGGTGGTGCTGCGGCGCGGCGCCGATCATTTCACCCGCGTGCCGTCCAGCGTGGGCCGGGTGAGCCAGATCGCGCAGGCACCCGACGGCGCGATCTGGGTGGCCGAAGCCGATGGCGGGGTACGCCCGCTCGACCCCACAGGCAGCCGTCGGCCCGTATCGCTGCCGGTGGGTGCGATGTCGTCGGCGGGACTGATCTTCGACCGCGACGGCGTGCTCTGGGCGACCACCCTGGGCACCGGACTGGTGCGCCGTTCGCCTGCGCAGGCCGGTGATGAGTTCGAGAGCTTCCGGCGCGTGGACGGGCTCAGCTCGGACTACCTGCAGCCGTTGCTGGAAGACCGCGAAGGCAATCTGTGGGTGGGCAGCAGCCGTGGCCTGGACCGCTTCCGCAACGCCAACCTGCTGCAGGCCGCGATGCCCGAAGGCGCGCAGGACTTTGCCATCGCCGCCGATGGCGATGCGCTGCTGGTCGGCACGCGCAACCACCCCCTGCAGCGGGTGCAGACCGGGTCGCGCCAGGCGCTGGCACTGACGGCGGCGGTCACCGCGATGCACCGCGACGCCGGTGGCACGCTCTGGCTGGCCGGACCGGAAGGTCTGTGGCGGATGCAGGGTGGCAGATTCGAGCGGGTTTCCGATCTGCCGGTATCGGCGCGTTCGGGAGTGCAGGCCATTGCGACCACGCCCGACGGGGCGGTCTGGCTGTCGTTGAACACCCCCGGTCTGTATCGGCTGCAGCAGGGCCGCTGGACCCACCTCCAGGACCTTCCCGCGCTGCCGGCGAACGGTTCGCCGCTGAGCATGCAGGTGGATGCACGCGGTCGGCTGTGGCTGGGCTTCGCCCGCAACGTCGTGGTCGTGCTGGACCACGAACGCGCTTCCACGCCCTGGGCGGGTGAGCCACTGGATGTGGGCAATGTCACGGCGCTGTTTGAAGACGGGCAGGGCATGTGGGTCGGTGGCGAGCGCGGTCTGGCCAGGATCAGCGAAGGCCGGCTGCGCAACGTGGTGAGACGCGTGCGGGAAGACCTGCGCGGCATCAGCGGCATCGTCGCCGGGCCGGAGGGCGACATGTGGTTCAACGGGGCGCGCGGTGTGGTGCGCGTGCGTGCCGGCGACATCGACCGCTTGTTCGGCGCACCGCCCGCGCCGCGCTACGAGCGCTTCAACGCGCTGGACGGCCTGCCCGGCATTCCTGCGCAGTTCCGGCCGCTGCCGACCGCCGCCCGCACGCAGGAGGGACGCCTGTGGTTTGCCACCACCAGCGGACTGGTGTCGATCGAACCCGGGCAGATTGTGCGCAACCCGGTGCCGCCGCCGGTGGAAATCCTGTCGGTCAGCGTGGATGGCGCCGCTGTACCGATCCATGGCGGCCAGGTACAGCTGCCGGCCGGGACGCGCAACCTGCGTATCGCCTTCACCGCGCTGAGCCTGTCGATTCCCGAACGGGTCCGTTTCCGCTATCGCCTGGAGGGTTTCGAATCCCAGTGGACACAGAGCGCGGCGCGTTCGGCGCTGTACAACGCACCCGGCTCGGGGCGCTACGTGTTCCGGGTGCGCGCCAGCAACAACGACGGGGTATGGAATGAAGACGGCGCCCAGCTGGTGCTCACCGTGGCGCCGCACTACTGGGAAACGGGCTGGTTCAAGCTCCTGTGCGTTGCCGCAGCGGTGGCGTTGCTGTGGCTGCTGTACCTGGCGCGGTTGCGGCAGCTGGCGGCCCGCATCCGCGCCCGCCTGGACGAGCGACACCTTGAACGTGAGCGCATTGCGCGCGAGCTGCACGACACGCTGTTGCAGAGCACGCAGGGGCTGATCCTGCGGTTGCATGCCTCCAGCCGCAAGCTGCCGCCGAGCGATCCGGTCCGGCAGGAACTGGAAGCGGCGATGCGCATGGCCGAACAGGTCGGGGCCGACGGACGCGAACGGGTGCGGGGCCTGCGCGGGGACGTGGACCATGCGCGCGACCTGGGCGCGGCGTTGATGGGGGTCGTGGAGGAATCGCACGGGCTGGACACGCCTGCGGTCCGGCTGGTCGTCGAAGGCACGCCGCGTCCCATGCAGCGCTGCGCGGCCGAGGAGGCTTACATGATCGGCCGCGAGGCGATGCTCAATGCCTTCCGGCATGCCCGTGCCAGCACCGTGCAGGTATCGCTGCGCTACGGGCGGCACGCGTTCCAGCTGCGCGTCCACGATGATGGCGTGGGTTTCGCCCAGGATGTCGCGCTGGAGGGGCACTGGGGCCTGGAAGGCATGCACGAGCGCGCCGCGCGTGCCGGCGGCGCCCTGACCATTCTCTCCGGCCGACCTGGCCGTGGCACCGAGGTCGACCTGCAGATTCCGGCGACCTTCGCCTGGGCGTCGAGGTACCGGCCGGGCATGGCCGGGCTGCGCGATCGTCTGCGGGCACTGCTGGCACGGCTGCGCCGTACCCGTCGCGGGTAAAGCGCACCGGCGTACAAGCGTCCGCGCATGCCGGTCTGTTTCCATGTGGGCTGCCGCCCCTGTGAAGGAAGCACCCATGCCCCCACACCCCCTCGATACGCTGACGTTCACCCGCCGCCAGGTGCTGCAGGCAGGCGCTTCGGCGCTCGCTGTGGCGGCCCTGCCGGGTTTTGCCGCACCGCGTACCCCTTCGTCCCCACCGGAAACCACGCATATGTCCGAGAACTTCGTTACCACCAAAGATGGCGTCCGCATCTTCTACAAGGACTGGGGCCCGCGCGACGCGCAGCCCATCGTCTTCCACCACGGCTGGCCGCTGTCTTCCGATGACTGGGACGCGCAGATGCTGTTCTTCGTGCAGCACGGCTACCGCGTGATCGCGCATGATCGCCGTGGCCATGGCCGGTCGGCCCAGGTCAGCGACGGCCACGACATGGACCATTACGCCGCTGACGCCTCGGCGGTGGTCGAACACCTCGACCTGCGCAATGCGGTGCACATCGGTCATTCTACCGGCGGTGGCGAAGTGGCCCGCTATGTCGCGAAGTTCGGCCAGCCGCAGGGACGTGTGGCCAAGGCCGTGCTGGTCAGCGCGGTACCGCCGCTGATGCTGAAGACGGCGTCCAATCCGGGCGGTCTGCCGATCGAGGTGTTCGACGGCATCCGCGCCGGCGTTGCGGCCAATCGCGCGCAGCTGTTCATCGATTTCCCCACCGGCCCGTTCTATGGCTTCAACCGCCCGGGCGCCAAGGTATACCCGGGCGTCATCCAGAACTGGTGGCGGCAGGGCATGATGGGCAGCGCCAAGGCCCACTACGAGGGCATCAAGGCGTTCTCGGAAACCGACCAGACCGAGGACCTCAAGGCGATCACCGTACCCACGCTGGTGCTGCACGGCGACGACGACCAGGTGGTGCCGATCGCCGATTCGGCCGAGCTGTCGGTCAAGCTGCTCAAGCACGGCACGCTCAAGGTCTACAAGGGCTACCCGCACGGCATGCTGACCACCCACGCCGATGTGATCAACCCGGACCTGCTGGCCTTCATCACGTCCTGATCGGCGCCTGTGGCACTACGGTCAACTCCGTAGTGCCACGCCCTGCGTGGCACGTCCGATCCGCCGCCTCACCCCACCGCGTTCGGCATGCGGAACACGAACACGGTCCCGCTGGACGCGTCGGACGCCACCGTCAACGACCCGCCATGCGAGCGGGCGATCTCGGCGGCGATATACAGTCCCAGACCCAATCCCGGCCGCGGCTGCTCTGCTTTCTCCCGCGAGAACGGGCGGAAGATCGACGCCAGCTGCTCGGCCGGAATCTGGCCGCCATTGCGAACCGACAGCAGCAGCGCGTGCGGATCGGCCTGCACCTCCAACCTGATCGGCACCGCCTTGTCGCCATGCTGCGCCGCGTTGGTCAGCAGGTTCGCCAGCAGCTGCGCCAGCCGCTGGGGATCGCACTGCACACTGCAGGCGAGCTGCATCTGCACGGCGATGTCGGCCCGGCCGGTGGCATGGGCGACTTCGTTCACCACGTGCTGCAGGGTCATGCCCAGGTCGTCGGTGGCGCTCAGCGCCACGGGGATGCCACCGCCCAGCCGACCACGGGCGAAATCCAGCACATCGCCCACCAGTCCTTCCATGCGTGCAACGCTCGACGCGATGTGGCCGAACAGGCGCTGTTGCCGTTCCGTGTGCGGCTCGGCTTCCAGCGTTTCGGTCACGATCGCGATCGACTGGATAGGATTACGCAGATCGTGCCCCAGCACCGCGATGAACTGGTCGCGCAGCTCGGCAACCTGGTGGGCATCGGACAGTTCGGTCGCAGCCTGTTCGAGCCGCTCTTCGGTATCGAGGTAGTTGCCCACTAGTTCGGCCAGCAGCTCCATCGAGCGCTGGACATGCGCCACATCGAAGTTGGCCGGCGCCGGATCGATCGCGCACAGGGTGCCGAAGAAGCGCCCGTCCGGGCGGAAGATCGGCACCGAGGCATAACTCTCCAGCCCGTAGATGCGCGGCGTATGGTGCTCAGCGTATTGAGGGTGCCGGCTCGCATGCGCGAACACCACCGCGGTGGCCGACTGCCGGATCTCGTTGCACAGGGTGGTCTCGAGCACCAGCTGCCCGCCGGGAACCAGGCCGAAGCCCAGCGTGTCGTAGGTCGCGCACGCGGTCCAGGTGGTCTCGGTCACCCGGGCGATCGCGGTGAAGCGTGAGCCGGTGATGTGCGCCACCGTCTCCAGAATGCGGGGGACGGCCTTGATCCGGCTGATCTCGGCGATGTCGCCAAGCAGGGCGGGGTCGGAAAGGGGAGGGGGATATTGCACGGGCATAGGGTGCAAATCTTCACACGAATAACGATCGGCTGCTCGCTCTTCCCGTCGCTTCAAAGGCCGCGCGGGGCGCGGCCGGAACCGGGCCCAGGCTGACACAGTGCCAGCCGGGCCACTTGGGCAGCGGGGCGCAGGTCAGACCTGCGCCATGCCGCCGTCCACGAACAACTCGATGCCGTTGATGAAGCTGGCGTCGCTCGACGCGAGGAAGGCCACGGCATTGGCGACTTCCCGGGGTTCTCCCAGACGCGCCAGCGGCACCTGCGCTGCCAGATGGTCGAACAGGCCCTGGCGCGCTTCATCGGGCACCAGTCCGCCCAGACCGGGCGTGCGGATCGGGCCGGGGCTGACCACGTTGACACGGATGCCACGGTCCTTCAGGTCCAAGGCCCAGGAGCGGGCGAAGTTGCGGATCGCCGCCTTGCTTGCGCTGTATACGCTGAAATTGGCGGTGCCCTGGATGGAGACGGTTGACCCGGTGAGAATCACCGATGCCCCATCGACCAGCAGCGGCAGCGCCTTCTGCACGGTGAACAGCACGCCGCGCACATTGGTGGCAAAGATGCGGTCGAAGTGTTCCTCGGTGATGGCGCCCAATGGCATCATGTCGCCGCCGCCGGCGTTGGCGAGCAGGATGTCCAGCTTGCCGGCCTGACGCGCGATCTGCGCATAGACCGTGTCCAGGTCCGCCGGTTGCGCGGCGTCGGCGCGGATGCCGGTGGCGGACGGACCGATGGCCGCCACTGCAGCATCCAGCTCGGTCTGGCGACGACCGGTAATGAAGACAGTGGCGCCGAGCGAGGCCAGATGCTGCGCGGTGGCAAGGCCAATGCCCGAGGTGCCGCCGGTTACGAGTGCGATCTTGCCGTTGAGGGTAGTCACGTTGCGTTCTCCAGTGAGGGCAGGGGAGGTTCCCGTGCCGTTGGGAGAAAGATAGGTCGATGTAATTGGTGGATAAAGGCGATGTATTGAGATGACTATGCACCTGTGTGCATAATTGCTTCATGGACCAGCTCTCCGCTATCCGCGCCTTCTCCCGCGTCGTCGAGAAGGGCAGCTTTACCCGTGCGGCGGATTCGTTGGACATGCCCAACGCGACCCTGAGCAAGCTGGTCCGCGAGCTGGAGGCCCATCTTGGCGTGCGGCTGCTGCAGCGGACGACCCGACGCGTGTCGGTGACGGCGGAAGGGCAGGCGTACTACGAAAGAGCCGGTCGCCTGCTCCGCGATCTGGAGGACATCGATACGTCCTTCAGCGTTGCGCGCGCCACACCGCGTGGTCTGCTGCGGGTGGATGTGGGCGGTTCCACCGCGCGCGACGTGCTGGTGCCGGCACTACCGGAATTTCTGGCGCGTTATCCGGACATCCGCGTTGAGCTGGGGGTCTCCGACCGGCCGGTGAATCTGATCAGCGAGAACGTGGACTGTGTGATCCGCGGCGGGCCGCTGGACGATTCATCGCTGGTGGCGCGGCATCTGGGCGATGCAGTGCTGATGACCTGCGCCAGCCCCGCCTACCTGAAGGCGCACGGCGTGCCGGCCTATCCGGACGAGCTGCACAACGGACACAGGCTCATCAGCTACCTGCTCAGCAACGGCCGCGCGGTGCCGTTCCGCTTCACCACCGAAGCGGGCCGGCTCGAGATCAAATCGGTGCATCGCCTGGGCATCAATGAAAGCAACGCGCACCTTGCCGCGGCCGTGGCCGGCATGGGACTGGTGCAGACCTTTGGCTATGCCGCGGCAGCCGCGCTGCAACGCGGGACACTGACCGAGGTGCTGCGGCCATGGCGTCCGGCGCCGTATCCGTTCCATGTGGTGCATCCGAACAACCGGCATGTCACGCGTCGGCTGCGGGTGTTCATCGACTGGCTGGCCGAGGTGATGCCGGGGCGTCTGGGAATGGGCGCGGAGCCCACTTGAGCGCGTGCGACAAGGCGAAGCGTGGCCCAGAAAAATGATCGGCTGCCCAAGTTGCCGGGGGACCCAAGAGCAGGGGTAGCATCCGAGTGGCTGAACACCGCCTGTGTTGACATCAGTTCGTACCCCGGTCAGTCTCCGCCACCGGGACACGCGCACTCATGGTGAAGCTGCGCTACAGGGATTACATGTCACAAGGAAGCGCGGCGCTTGCGGTCGTAGGTGATGAGGTGCTTGAAGAGCCGCAGACAAGCCTGGCGCTACGCGGGCTGGTGTTGCTCGCACAGTTTCATGGCGTGGCTGCAGACGCGGACCAGTTGGCGCACGAATGTGCCGCTGACGGCGGCAATGTGGACGACACCACCCTGGTGCTGCTCGCGCGTCGGCTGGGCCTCAAGGCCAAGGTAGTCACGCCGCCGGCGCAACGGCTGGCAATGGCAAATCTTCCCGCACTCGCGCTGTGCGCCGATGGGGATGCCTTCATCCTCGCGCGCATCAATGGTGACCAGGCACTGATCCATGACCTGCGCACGAAGCGGCCGCTGACGATATCGCTGGAGCAGCTGCGCGAGCGCTACGACGGCCGTCTGCTGCAGGTGGCTTCGCGTGCCTCTGTTCTGGGCGAGTTGGCGCGGTTCGACTTCAGCTGGTTCATTCCAGCGGTGGTGAAGTACCGCAAGCTGCTGCTGGAAGTGTTCGTCGTTTCCTTCTTCATCCAGCTGTTCGCGCTGGTGACCCCGCTGTTCTATCAGGTGGTGATGGACAAGGTGCTGGTCCACCGTGGCCTGACCACCCTGGACGTCATCGCAATCGGGCTGGTGTCCATCGCCGTGTTCGACGTGGTGCTCAGCGGCCTGCGGACCTACGTATTCGCGCATACCACGAGCAAGATCGACGTGGAACTCGGCGCGAGGTTGTTCCGGCACGTGTTGGCGCTGCCGCTGGCCTATTTCGAGTCACGCCGGGTCGGCGACACCATCGCGCGTGTCCGCGAGCTGGAGAACATCCGCAATTTCCTGACAGGGCAGGCGCTGACCTCGGTATTGGACCTGTTCTTTACCGTGGTGTTCCTGGCGGTGATGTTCTATTACAGCGGCTGGCTGACCCTGATCGTGGTGCTGTCGCTGCCGGTGTACGCCCTGATTTCAGCGGGCATCACGCCGGTGCTGCGCAAACGCCTGAACGACAAGTTCGCGCGCGGCGCGGACAACCAGTCGTTCCTGGTCGAAACCATCAGCGGCATTGGCACGGTCAAGGCCATGGCGGTCGACCCGCGCGTGACCCGCACCTGGGACAACCAGTTGGCGGGGTATGTCGGCGCGGGATTTGGCGTGACCAAAGTGGCCACGGTCGGCCAGCAGGGCGTGCAGCTGGTGCAGAAGCTGGTGAGCGTGGCGATCCTGTTCTGGGGCGCCAAGATGGTGATCGATGGCAAGCTGACCCTCGGCCAGCTGATTGCGTTCAACATGCTGTCCGGCCAGGTTGCCGCGCCGATCATCCGTCTGGCGCAGCTGTGGCAGGATTTCCAGCAGGTCGGCATCTCCGTCGAACGCCTGGGCGACATCCTCAACACCCGCACCGAGCTACCCGGCAGCCGCCTGGCCCTGCCGCCGATCAAGGGCCGGGTTACCTTCGAACGGGTCGGCTTCCGTTACCGGCCCGATGCGCCGGAAGTGCTGTCGGGCATCGAGCTGGACATCCGTCCCGGCGAAGTGATCGGCATCGTCGGCCGCTCAGGCTCCGGCAAGAGCACGCTGACCAAACTGGTGCAGCGCCTGTACACCCCCGAACGCGGCCGCGTGCTGGTGGATGGCCAGGACCTGGCCCTGGCCGATCCGGCCTGGCTGCGCCGCCAGCTCGGCGTGGTGCTGCAGGAGAATTTCCTGTTCAACCGCAGCGTGCGCGAGAACATCGCGTTGAGCGACCCGGGCATGCCGCTGGAGCGGGTGATCCAGGCAGCGACCTTGGCCGGTGCGCACGAGTTCATCGCGGCCCTGCCGGAAGGCTACGACACCAAGGTGGGCGAGCACGGCACCGGCCTGTCCGGTGGCCAGCGCCAGCGCATCGCCATTGCCCGCGCGCTGATCACCGACCCGCGCATCCTGATCCTGGATGAAGCCACCAGCGCGCTGGACTACGAGTCCGAGCACGCGGTGATGACCAACATGCGCTCTATCTGCAGGGGCCGCACGGTGCTGATCATTGCCCACCGCCTGTCCACCGTCCGCCACGCCAACCGCATCGTGGTCGTGGAAAAAGGCCAGATCGTGGAAAGCGGTACGCATGACGAGCTGGTGGCCCGCCCCAATGGCCACTACGCGCATCTGTACCGCCTGCAGCAGGGGGTTGCATGAAGCACATCCGCGATGGCATCGGCGACTTCCTGAAGCGCTACCGCGCGGTGTTCGGCGCGGCGTGGAAAGCGCGGCGCGAGATGGACCCGCCGGCGCGGGGCGAGGACGAGCGCGCCTTCCTGCCCGCCCACCTGGAACTGATCGAAACCCCGGCCTCGCCGACCGCGCGCTGGAGCATGCGGATCATCATCGGCATGTTCATCGTGGCCGTCACCTGGGCCACGCTGGGCAAGCTGGACATCGTGGCGGTGGCGCCGGGCAAGACCGTGGTGGATTCGCGGACCAAGGTCGTGCAGCCCAGCGAAACGGCGGTGGTGCGGCGCATCCTCGTGCGCGACGGTCAGCAGGTGAAAGCCGGCGACCTGTTGATCGAGCTCGATGCCACCGCGACCGGCGCCGACGTGGCCAAGGCCGGCGACGCGCTGGCCAACGCGCGCATGACTGCCATGCGTCAGCGGGCCCTCGCCGAGGCCATCGGCACCGGCCAGCCGTTGCGCTTCGAGGCCGTGCCCGGGGTGCCCGACGCCCGCGTGGCCGCCGAACAGGCGCTGGCGCGCAGCCAGTACGACGCACTGCAGGCGCGCCGGCACAATCTGCAGGCAGTGATCGCCCAGCGCCGTGCGGAACTGGAAACCACCCAGGCCAGCATCCGGCCGCTGGACGAATCGGCGCGCATCTCCCGCACCCGTGCCGAAGATTACGCCAAGCTGGTGGAAGGCAAGTACGTAGGCCGTCACGACTACCTGCTGCGCGAGCAGGAACGCATCGCCGCCGAGCGCGACCTGGCGACCCAGCGCAACCGGGTGCAGGAGATCCGCTCTGCGCTGCTGGCCGCCGACGAGGAGCTGCGCGTGCTGGTCACCGATTTCCGCCAGCAGACGCTGGACGGGCTGCGCAGCGCCGAAGAGCAGATCGGGCAGATGAACCCGGAAGTATCCAAGGCCGGTCAACGCGACCGCCTCATGACCATGCGCGCGCCGGTGTCCGGCACGGTACAGCAGCTCGCCGTGCACACGGTGGGCGGCGTGGTCACCCCGGCGCAGCCGCTGATGGTGGTGGTTCCCAGCGAGGATGCGCTGGAAGTGGAAGCGACCGTGCTCAACAAGGACATCGGCTTTGTCCGCCCCGGCCAGGCGGTAACGGTGAAGGTGGACAGCTTCCCCTACACACGGTACGGCTACCTGACCGGCAAGGTAGTCAGCATCTCGCACGACGCCGCGCAGGACGAGAAGCTGGGGCTGATATTCCCGGCGCGGGTCAAGCTGGAGCGCGCGACGCTGAACATCGATGGCGTGCAGGTCCGGCTCAGCGCCGGCATGAGCCTGAGCGCCGAGATCAAGACCGGCAAGCGCCGGGTGATTGATTATCTGCTCAGCCCATTGCAGCAGCACACTACGGAATCGTTGAGAGAGCGCTGAGCCGAAATGATCGTCTCCCCTGACGCGTCGCAGCCCCACTGCAGGGCAGATCAGCGGTGCGTGGCTACCGGGTCCGCTTTACCCATGCCCGCAGCACCAGCCCGATCAGGGCGGCGAACACCAGCCACGACACCACATCGAAGATGCCGTCGCCTACCAGTGCGCTGACCAGGCCCAGTACGCTGGCCGCGGCGATCCAGGCCGGGGCGGTAAACGGGCTGCCGCCTGCGGCGGAAGGTCGGCTCATGCGGCACCCCCAGTCTTTTCCGCACGTTCGATTTCGGTGACCCGCGCCTCGGTGCTGCCGCGCTTGAACCACAGGTACAGGCCGCTGACCAGCACCGCGATGGTGAGCAGATCCAGCAGCGCCCACAGGATCTTCAGCGGCAGCTTGCCGTAGTCGCCGAAATGCAGCGGCTGGCTGAGCAGCAGCACACTCATGTAGGTGGGCAGCTGCGGCTGCGCGGTGAGCGCGCCGGTGGCGGCGTCGATCAGCACCGGGCGGTACAGCCGCTCGGTCAGTGGCGTGTCGCCCTGCATGAACACCCCATAGTGGTGATCGCCGCTGTAGCCGGTGCCGGGGAAGCTGACGAAGGCCGGGCGCATGCCGGGCTCAGCGGCGCGCGCGGTGTCCACTGCGGCCTGCAGCGGGGCCAGGGTGGTCGGACGCGGCTGGCCGGCGTAGCGCGCCGCGAACTCCCCCAGCTGCTGGCTCTGCCAGGCGCTTTCGAGTGGCTTGGCGATGGTGTTGATGGCGCCGGTAATGCCGACCACCAGCGCCCAGCCGAGCGTCACCACGCCGATCACGTTGTGCAGATCCAGCCACGCCAGGCGCCGGCTGCGGCCGGTGCGCAGCGTGCCGAAACGCTGGCGGCGCATGAACGGTCCGTACAGCACCAGCCCGGAAATGATCGCCACCGCGAACAGCAGGCCCATCGCGCCCATGAACAACATGCCCGGCAGGCCCAGGAACAGATCGGTGTGCAGGCGGTACAGGAAGTACATCACGCCTTCGTTGAACTGCGGCGCCGGCAGCACCGCGCCACTGCTGGCGTCGAGCAGGGCGGTCTTCATCTGCGGCGGTGGCGTGGCCGGCTCGGTGCCGGTGTTGACGTAGACGGTGTGCCCCTCCCAGTCCCAGCCCACGAACAGCGGCACGTTGCCCGGATACTGGGCAACGGCCGTGCGCACCTGCGCATCCAGGTCGCGGTGCGGTGCCTGCGGGTGCGGCGCGTCCACATGGGGTTCGCTGAGGTGCGCGATCTCCTCGCCGAATACCAGTGGCAGGCCGGTGATGCACAACAGCAGCAGGAACAGGGTGCAGATCAGGCTGGTCCACTTGTGGACCAGGAACCAGGCTTTGATGGTGGTGCGTTGCATGCGGTTCTCTGGCGGCGGCTGGAGAGGTGGGGCGCTGCCGACTGACAGTCGGCACTACCCGTCAGAAGCGGTAACTGATCGTGCCGGTGACCGTGCGCGGGTTGCCGGTGAAGCAGTCGCCGAAGTTGCGGCAGGGGGCGAAGTACTTCTTGTCCGACAGGTTGGTGATGTTCAGCGCCATCGTCCAGTCGGTCACCTGCACTTCGGCCAGCGCATCGACCAGGGTGTAGCTGGGGGTACGGATGAAGCCGCCGTAGCCCAGCGACTGCGTGTTGCCCACGTAACGGCCGCCGATGCCGAGGCGCAGGCGCGCGTCGTCGACCAGGGTGAAGGCCTTGCCCAGCCACACCGACGCCAGCTCCTGCGGGGTGTCGTTGAGGCGCTGGTTCACTTCCATGGCGAAGTTGCTCCTGGTGACTTCGGCCTTGTTGCGCGAGTAGGCCGCGGTCAACGTCAGCGCATGGGCGAACTGGAACTGGCCCTCCAGCTCCACGCCTTTGGATTCGATCTCGCCGGTCTGGACCACGTTGAGCACGTTGTCCGGGTCATTGGTCTGGCGGTTGGTTTCAGTGATGCGGTAGGCCGCCAGGGTCACCAGCATGTTCTGCGCGGGCTGCCACTTGATGCCGCCCTCCCACTGGTCGCCCTGCATCGGCTTGAACGCCCGGCCGTACAGGTCTTGGCCGGTCACCGGCAGGAACGACTCGCTGTAGCTGATGTACGGCGACACGCCGGCGCCGACCTCGCCGATCAGCCCGGCGCGCCAGGTGGTGGCGTTGTCGGTCTGGCTGGGCAGGCCCTCGGTCTTGCTGCGCGCGTGGTCGCGGCGGGCGCCCAGCACCATCGAGACGCGGTCGGCCCAGCGGATCTGGTCCTGCAGGTACACGCCCAGCTGGGTGGTCTGCTGGTCGGGCAGGCGGTCCCAGCCGTTGATGGTCACCCCGGTGGAAACCGGGTCGTAGATGTCGATCGGGGTCGGCGTGGCGTCCAGGTTGTAGGACTTCTCGCGGTAGTCGCTGTAGTCCACGCCGGCCAGCAGCAGGTGCTGGAACGCGCCCGTGGCGAAGTCGAACTGCACCGCATTGTCGCTGGTCAGCGAGCGCACGTCCGGGCGCACGCCATACGCATTGCGGTTCAGTACGCGCCGCTCGGCATCGATGAACGGATCGGTCGGGTTGGAATAGGTGTCGGGGTAGAGCTCGCGGAACTCGGTCTTGCCGTCCAGGTAACGCACCGCCGAACGCAGGCTGATGCTGTCGGTGAAGGCGTGATCGAACAGTGCGGTGACGCTGTAAACGCGCGAGTCGAGCGTGTCGAAATCGCGGTCGCCCAGGAACGTCGAGGGATCCAGGCGCGGCGTGCCAGGCGGTGCGTGCAGGGTGGCCACCACCGGCAGGAACTGCTGGCTGGAGGCCGTCTTGTCGTGCTGGTAGCTGGCCAGCACGGTGAGGTTGCTGCGCTCGCCCTGCCAGCTGATGGACGGTGCCAGGTACACCCGGTCGTCGTCGATGTAGTCGGTCTGCATGCCCGAATCGCGCACCAGCCCGACCAGGCGACCGGCAACGGTGCCGGCCTCGTTGAGCGTGCCGCCGACATCGCCCTGGAACTGCCTGCGGTCGAAGTTGCCCAGCTGTACCGCCACTTCACCGCCGATGTCGCCGAAGGTCGGGCGCTTGGTGATGGCATTGATGATGCCGCCGGTGGCGCCGGCGCCGTACAGCACCGAAGACGGTCCACGCAGCACTTCCACACGCTCCAGGCCGTACACCTCGGTGCGCGCCAGCGGGTTGAAGCCGTAGCTGCGGCGCAGGCCGTCCAGGTACTGCACCGGGTCCAGGCCACGCACGGTGCTGCCGTCGCTGCGGGTGTCCAGGCCATAGGCGTCGGCGGTTACGCCCGCGCTGTAGCGCAGGGTTTCCTGCAGGTTGCGCGCGCCGCGGTCGGTGAACAGTTCACGGGTGACTACGCTGATGGCCTGCGGGGTCTGCGTCAGCGGGGTGTCGGTCTTGGTCGCGGTGCTGGCACGGTCGGCGACCACGCTGACCGCGTCCAGGGTGCGGGCATCACCGGCGTCCTGGGCCTGGGCGATGGCAGCAGCAAGCAGGGTGGGGACCAGCAGGACGAGGGCGGAGCGGCGCGGCAGGGCGGACATGTCGATTTCCCGGGACTGAGGGCCGGAATTATCGGGAGGTGAGGATGCGAACGCAAATGACTATCAGGTACAACGCAGCCGGTTTCATCCCGCTGCCACACGCCCTGCACGCCTCCTGCGCGTCGGCATCCCTAACGTAGGCCGTCCCCACGCCGTTTCCGGAGACCGCCATGAATACCCTGCAGACAGCCGCCCGAGCGATGCGAAACGGCCTGGAGGAAGTGGCGGCCCTGCTGGTCGGCGAGCGCGCCGAAGCGCTCCGCCGCGACGACAGCGCAGCCCCCGGCGTCGGCATTCCGATGCCCCGCCGCTTGCCGCTTCGCCGCACGCTTCCGCGCGGACGCAAGGGCATGGCCCCCTGGCAGAAGGTGGGCGCTGGCCTGCGCTGAGCCCCGCATTGGCGGCACCCCGCGTTGATCCGCCGTACCTGAACAGGGAAATATGTCCCCTGTAGGCCAGTTATGGCTAACTAGCGCCCCCGATCAACCGACGGAACGATGCGTGAAGACAGCAGGACGATGGGCGCTGGCGGCAGTCATGCTGGCTGCGGGGCTGTGGAGTGCGGGTCTGTTGGCTTACCAGCTGCCGGGCCCCGGCGGGCTGCGGGGCCTGGCGCTTGTCGTATGGGCGTGCTTTGCCCTCACCACAACGGTTGCGGTCTTCCGGTCCCGGGGCGGACGCTGGCCTGGCGCGGTGTTTGCCGTCGCGCTGGTGGCCTGTGGTGTCTGGTGGTTGCTGCTCACACCGCGTCAGGACCGCGTCTGGGCCGACGACGTCGCCCAGCGGCTGAAGGTGGTGAACGTCGATGGCTCCCGGGTGGTGCTGGACAACGTGCGCAATTTCACCTGGCGCAGCGAGGATGACCACGACGTGCGCTGGGAGCGGCGCGAATACGACCTGGAGCAACTACGCTCGGCCGATCTGGTGATGTCGTACTGGATGGGGCCGATGATTGCCCACACCCTGATCTCGTTCGGATTCGCCGACGGGCGCTACCTGGTCTTCTCGCTGGAGATCCGCAAGGAGCGCGGCGAGTCGTTCTCGGCGCTGGGTGGGTTCTTCCGCAAATTCGAAATGACCCTGGTGGCCGCCGAGGAAACCGACATCGTCCGGGTGCGCAGCAACGTGCGCGGGGAAGACGTGTATCTGTACCGTCTGAAGGGCATGACCCACGCGCAGCTCAAGGCGCTGTTCGTGGCCTACCTCGGCGAGGCACGCCGGCTGGATGCGGCTCCGGCCTTCTACAACACGCTCACCAGCAACTGCACCACCATCGTCTACGAACTGGCCAGGCAGATCGCGCCGGGATTGCCGCTGGATTACCGGTTGCTCGCCTCGGGCTACTTCGCCGGGTACGCGCACGACCTTGGCGTGCTGACGCCGGGCGTGGAGTTGGCCACATTGAAGACGCGAGGGCGCATCACCGAGCGGGCGCGTGCGGCCGGCGACGACCCGCGCTTCTCGCAGCTGATCCGCCAGGGCGTGCCCGGCGTGGGTGCCGAGGAACAGCCATGACCCGGTTGCTGCACCGCAGTCTGCCGCTGCTGACCCTGGTGATGTCGCTGCTGCTGTCCAGCGGCTGCGCGATGGTCACCATGAAACAGGTGTCGCCCACCGACTATCTGGCCAACAAGCGTGGTGACGTGCTGACCTCCGGCAGATTCAGCATGGCCTCGCAGGAGACGCTGAGCGTGATCGGGCTGGACGTGGCGCTGTGCGAGAAGGACGTCGCGGTCTGCGAAAAGACCCTCAAGGAGACCCGCGACCTGCCCGAGGAACAGCGGTTGTCGGCGCTGTCGGAACTGTGGGTGAAGAATGCGCTGGCGCTCACGCCCAAACCGAAGGATCGCGACAAGACCCCGATGTCCGACGCGGCACTGGATGCGTGGCTGGAAGCGGCGCGGTATGCCTACGCCTACCTGTTCTTCAGCGGGCGCACGCCGTCCGACCGCGCCTTCGAAGACCGGCAGACCCAGGTGCGCGACTACTACAACTATGCCGCCGAGCAGACGGCCACAGTGGTGTTCAAGCGCAGCCGCGAAAGCGCGCTGGAGGGCGAAGACTACAACGCCGCGGTGGCGGGCGAGCGCTGGACGCTGACCTCGGACTTCGACGAACTGCGCCTGACCAGCATTCCCACCACGATGGTGTCGGCGTCGTCGGTCAGTTTCGCCGGGCTGCGCAGCACGTACCGCCGCGATGGCTTCGGTGCCGAGCTGGTGGTGGTGATGGACCCGCCCAAGCTGATCGCGCCGGTGGACGGTGAAAAGGCGGAGATTCCGCAGTACAGCGAGATGTCGGCGATCAATGCAACAGCGTTGCTGCGCTTCAAGGGCGACACCCTGCAGCAGGTACTGGACACGACCCAGGTGCTGTTCGATGTGTACTCGCCCGAATCCACCGAGAGCGTGGACCTGCACGGCGAAAAGGTGCCGCTGGCCGGCAACTTCACCGCGGCCTACGGCATGTGGCTGGCGCAGTCCGGGTTTGCCACGCAGTCGCTGCGCACGCTGTTCGGGCTGAGCCAGGGCATTGCCGAGCCGCACATGTACCTGATGCAGCCGTGGGACCCCAACCGACGCATCATCTTCATGCTGCACGGACTGGGCAGCAGCCCGGAAGCGTGGGTGAACGTGGCCAACGAGATCCTGGGCGATCCCGAGCTGCGCAGGCATTTCCAGGTCTGGCAGGTGTACTACCCCACCAACGCGCCGATCGCGCTGAACCGGTTCGAGATCGACCAGGCGTTCGACAACACGTTGAAACACTTCGATCCCAAGGGTACGTCGCCGGCGTCCCGGAACATGGTGTTCATCGGCCACAGCATGGGCGGCGTGCTCGCGCGGCTGCTGGTCACCACTTCCGGCGAGACCCTGTGGGACCAGCTGCTGGCCAACTACGACCTCAAGGGGGAGCGCCTGAAACGGGTGCAGACCAAGCTGGGCCCGCTGCTGCACTTCGACGCCGAACCCAATGTGGAGCGCGCGATCTTCATCGCGGCTCCGCACAAAGGCACCGACATCGCGGGCAACCGGGTGGGGCGTTTCATTGGGCGGCTGGTGCGCCTGCCGATCACGATCCTGGGCAAGTTCGAGGACGTGTTCCAGACCCTGCAGCAATCCGAGCGGCAGTCGGCGCAGGCGACCAAGCTGCAGATCCCCAACAGCATCGACAATTTGAAAGCCAGCGACCCGTTCGTGAAGGCATCCAGCGCGCTGCCGATCATGCCGGGCCTGAAGTACCACTCGATCATCGCCCAGCGCAAACCGAACGTGCCGTTGGAACAGTCCGACGACGGGCTGGTGCCGTACTGGAGCGCGCACCTGCCGGGCGCGGTGTCGGAGAAGGTGATCATCTCCGGCCACAGCGTGCAGGAAACGCCGCAGGCGGTCTTGGAGATCCGGCGCATCCTGCGTGAGGATCTGGAAGAGGTGGCGCCCTGACCTTTCTACACTCGCCGCGCCACCACCAGGCTGGCGGCGGCGAGCAGCAGCATGATCCCGAACGTCTGCAGGTATCCCAGCGTCACATTCACTGACAGCATCAGTGCAAACAGCGACCCGGAAATGGCCAGCGTGGTCGCCACGGCCAGCGCCTCGCTCAGCTGCAGCGCCGAGGTGTTCGCGCCCTGCTGTGCCGGCGGCGACAACGACAGCGTCAGTACGGAAAGACTGGGGTAGATCAGGCCCATGCCCAACCCGGTCAGCGTCCAGCCCGCCAGTGCCAGTGCCAGCGGCACGCCAGGCTGGATCGCCAGCGCGGTGCCGATGATGCCCGCACACATCAGCAGTGCACCGGTGGTCACCAGCTGGCGCCGCGACAGGGCCTGACCGCCGTGACCCTGGAACCATGAACCGCTGAACCAGCCGAGCGCGCCCAGGCTCAACGCCACTCCGGCCAGCAGCGGGCTGAGCCCACGCTCGCGCTGCAGCAGCAACGGCAGGAACGCCTCGCAACCGAAGAATGCCGAGGCCGCGATGCCACGCAGTGCGATCACGCTGGGCAGCCCGCGCTGCAGCCGCAGCGTTCCCTGCGGCAACAGCTTCCAGCTGCACACTGCCAGCACTGCAACCGCGGGCAGCAGCACGGCCAGTGCCGGCCAACCTGTCTGCTGGCCGCCCACATACAGCAGCAGCGCACCGGTCGCAGCGCCAAGGGCCCAGCGCACCACGCGGCGGTTGGGGGCGGCAGTGGCAGCTACCGGCGGCACCGCGCGCAACGCCGGCCGCAGCAGCAGCGCAGCGGGAACGGCCAGCAGGGGCACACCCAGAAACACCCAGCGCCACCCGGCGTGCTGCACGATCAGGCCACTGATCGCCGGGCCGATCAGCGAAGGCACCACCCAACCGGCGGAGAACGCGGCGAACACCCGCGGCCGCAGCGATTCGGGGAACGTGCGGCCCACCAACACATACAGCGCCACCGAAATGGCACCCGCGCCCAGCCCCTGCAGCAGCCGCCCGAGCACCAGCACGGGCATGTGCTGGGCCAGCCCGGCCACCAGCAGCCCGGCGATGAAACAGCCCAGCCCAAGCCACAGCGGGCGCGCCGGACCCATCCGGTCGCTCCAGCGCCCGGCCAGGGTCATGCCGATCACGCTGGTGGCCAGGGTGCCACCGAAGGCGAGGGCGTACAGTCGCAGCCCGTCCAGCGCATGCGCCACCGTGGGCATGGCCGCCGCCACCGCGAGCGCTTCAAAGGCATGCAGCGAGACCAGCGCCACCATGCCGATGGTGGTGGCGCGGTAGCGCGGCGACAGGATCGAGGCGGACGGATCGGGGGTGGACAGTACAGCGGCATCGGACGTCATGCGGGTTCCAGGCAACGAAGAGGCGCGGTGCTTGCGGCACACCACGAGGTGCCGCACGATGACACCTTAACCATGGTTGAGGTCAAGCGGTGATCGCACAGGAACTGAGTGTGGGCGAGGTGTCGCGCCGCAGCGGCGTAGCGGTGTCGGCGCTGCATTTCTACGAGCGCAAGGGGCTCATCCGCAGCCTGCGCACCGCCGGCAACCAGCGCCGCTTCAACCGCGAAGTGCTGCGCCGGCTGGCAGTGATCCGTGTGGCCCAGCGCGTGGGCATGCCGCTGGAAGCGGTCGCCCACGCGTTTGCGGCGCTGCCGGAGAAAAAGACGCCGACCCGCGCCGAGTGGGCGAAGATGTCGGCGGTGTGGCGCGCCGAGCTGGACCAGCGCATCGAGCAGCTGCTGTTCCTGCGCGACCAGCTCACCGACTGCATCGGCTGCGGCTGCCTGTCGCTGAAGCGCTGCCGCCTGGCCAATCCGGGCGATGCGCTGGGTGAGCAGGGCGACGGTGCGCAGCGCTGGGGATGAACGCGACGCACGCCAGCCCGCCGGCGTGCAATGAGGATCAGTCGTTGGCGCTGGACAAGGCGCGACCGCGCCGGGTCGCCGCATCGATGGCACGATCGACAATGGCCTCGAATCCATCGGCCTGGAAGCTCTCGATGGCGGCCTGGGTGGTGCCGTTGGGCGAGGTCACCCGGCGCCGCAGTTCGGCCGGTGCTTCGCCGGATTCGTCCAGCATGCGGCTTGCACCCAGCAGGGTCTGCACCACCAGCGTGCGCGCGGCAGCGGCCGGCAGGCCCTGCGCGATGCCGGCTGCCTCCATCGCCTCGGCCAGCAGGAACACGTACGCCGGGCCGCTGCCGGAGACTGCGGTGACGGCGTCCATGCGTGTTTCATCGTCGATCCATACCGTACGGCCGGCGCTGCGCAGCACAGTGTCGGCCTGCCCGCGCTGGTCGGCGCTTACGCCGGCGGTGGCAAACAGCCCGGTGACGCCCGCGCCGAGCAGTGCCGGGGTGTTGGGCATGGCGCGCACGACCGCGGCGTCACCCCCCAGCCAACGCACCAGCTGCGCACTGGTGATGCCGGCGGCAATGGACACCACCAGCGGCGCCTGGGCCTGGGCCATGTCTGCCAATGCGGCGCAGACATCGCGCAGCACCTGCGGCTTCACCGCCAGCACCCACACCGTGCCCTGTGCGGCCGCTTCAGTGGCGCTGGCGTAGGTCTTCACGCCGAACTCGGCGGTGAGCTGGCTGCGCAGGTCGGCGACCGGTTCGGCCACGTGGATGTGGCCCGGAGCGGCCCCTTGGCGGATCAGGCCGGCAATCAGACTGCGGGCCATGTTGCCGCCGCCGACGAAGGTGATGGGGCAGGTGGTCATGTGCGCTCCTTGAACAGGGGTGGGGCGGGGCGTGCCCCGAACAGGGCGGTGCCGACGCGGACCATGGTGGCGCCGTGGGCGATGGCCTCGGGATAGTCCCCGCTCATGCCCATCGACAGGGTGTCGATCTGCGGATGCCGGCTTGCAAGGTCGGTAAACAGCACGTGCATGCGTTCGAACGCCTGTGCGCGGCGATCCGCGTCCGGCCAGGGTGCGGGGATGGCCATCAGCCCCCGCAGGCACAGCCGAGGCTCGGCGGCGACGGCTGCGGCCAGCGCGGGAACCGCGTCCGGGCTGCAGCCGTGCTTGCTGTCCTCGTCGTCGATATTGACCTGTACCAGCACGTTCAAGGGCGGCAGCGCGGCCGGGCGATGTGCCGCCAGCGCAGTCACCAGCTTGGCGCGATCCACGCTCTGCACCCAATCAAAGTGCCGCGCGGCCAGCTCGGCCTTGTTCGACTGCAGGTGGCCGATCAGATGCCATTCCAGCCCCAACGCCGCCAGGGCCTCGATCTTGGCCACCGCTTCCTGCACGTAGTTCTCGCCAAAGGCCTGCTGGCCCTGCGCCGCCAGCTGGGCCACCGCCTCGGCGGGCTGGGTCTTGGACACCGCCAGCAGGCGGGGCGTTGGCCGCCCGGCGGCCGCGGCCGCGTTGTGCAGGTTCAGCAACAGGGTGGGCAGGGGCAGGGCGGTCACAGGCAGGGCACTCAAAGGGCATTTCCCGGCGGATCAGTGCGGCTATACTGCCGACCGGGGAAAGATCCTTCCAGTCGCAGCAGTCTATGGGGAGTAGCAGCGTATGGATATCGCCGAGCTGTTGGCGTTTTCCGTTAAGAACAAGGCGTCGGACCTTCATCTGTCGGCAGGCCTGCCACCGATGATCCGCGTCGACGGCGATGTCCGTCGCATCAACATTCCGGCCCTGGACCACAAGCAGGTCCATGCGCTTGTTTACGACATCATGTCCGACAAGCAGCGCCGCGACTACGAGGAATTCCTTGAAGTCGACTTCTCGTTCGAGATTCCCAGCCTGGCGCGTTTCCGCGTCAATGCGTTCAACCAGAACCGCGGTGCCGGTGCGGTGTTCCGTACCATTCCCTCCGAGGTGCTCACCCTGGAAGACCTGGCGGTTCCGCCGATCTTCCGTGAGCTGATCGACCAGCCGCAGGGCCTGATCCTGGTGACTGGCCCGACCGGTTCGGGCAAGTCGACCACGCTGGCGGCGATGATCGACCACATCAACAAGAACGAATACGGCCACATCCTCACCGTCGAGGATCCGATCGAATTCGTGCACACCTCGCAGAAGTGCCTGATCAACCAGCGCGAAGTGCACCGCGACACGCACGGCTTCAACGAAGCGCTGCGCTCGGCGCTGCGTGAAGACCCGGACATCATCCTGGTGGGCGAACTCCGCGACCTGGAAACCATCCGCCTGGCGCTGACTGCGGCCGAAACCGGTCACCTGGTGTTCGGTACCCTGCACACCAGCTCGGCGGCCAAGACCATCGACCGCATCATCGACGTGTTCCCCGCCGGTGAAAAGCCGATGGTGCGCTCGATGCTGTCCGAGTCGCTGCGCGCGGTGATCTCGCAGGCACTGCTCAAGAAGGTGGGCGGCGGTCGTACCGCTGCGTGGGAAATCATGGTCGGCACCCCGGCGATCCGCAACCTGATCCGCGAGGACAAGGTGGCGCAGATGTACTCGGCGATCCAGACCGGCCAGCAGATGGGCATGATGACCCTGGACCAGCACCTGCAGGACCTGGTCAAGCGCAGCCTGATCACGCGCAACCAGGCCAAGGAATACGCCAAGGACAAGCGCATCTTCGAATGATGGGGACTCGCCCCCCGCGCAATCGGTAGTGCCGGCCGCTGGCCGGCTCCAGGCAATCTTCGGAGCACATCGCAATGAACACCACCAGCACCACCATCGACTTCACCTCGTTCCTGAAACTGATGGCGCACCAGAAGGCGTCGGACCTGTTCATCACCGCCGGCATGCCGCCGGCGATCAAGGTCAACGGCAAGATCTCGCCGATCACCCAGAACCCGCTGACGCCGCAGCAGAGCCGCGACCTGGTGCTGAACGTGATGACGCCGGCGCAGCGCGAGGAATTCGAAAAGACCCACGAGTGCAACTTCGCCATCGGCCTGTCCGGCGTTGGCCGGTTCCGCGTGAGCTGCTTCTACCAGCGCAACCAGGTCGGCATGGTGCTGCGCCGTATCGAGACGCGCATTCCCACCGTGGAAGAGCTTAGCCTGCCGCCGATCATCAAGACGCTGGCGATGACCAAGCGCGGCATCATCCTGTTCGTGGGCGCCACCGGTACCGGTAAATCGACCTCGCTGGCGGCGATGATCGGCTACCGCAACCTGAACTCCACCGGGCACATCATCACGATTGAAGATCCGATCGAATTCGTGCACAAGCATGAAGGCTGCATCATCACCCAGCGCGAAGTCGGCATCGATACCGACAGCTGGGAAGCGGCGCTGAAGAACACGCTGCGCCAGGCGCCGGACGTGATCATGATCGGCGAAGTGCGTACCCGCGAAGGCATGGATCACGCCATCGCGTTCGCCGAAACCGGTCATCTGGTGCTGTGTACCCTGCATGCCAACAACGCCAACCAGGCGATGGACCGCATCATCAACTTCTTCCCCGAAGACCGCCGCAACCAGCTGTTGATGGATCTGTCGCTGAACCTCAAGGGCGTGGTCGCCCAGCAGCTGGTGCCCTCGCCGGACGGCAAGTCGCGCAAGGTCGCGATGGAGATCATGCTGGGCACGCCGCTGGTGCAGGATTACATCCGCGATGGTGAAATCCACAAGCTCAAGGAAGTGATGAAGGAGTCGGTGCAGCTGGGCATGCGCACCTTCGACCAGAGCCTGTTCGAGCTTTACCAGGCCGGCGAGATCAGCTACGAAGACGCGCTGCGCTACGCCGATTCGCAGAACGAAGTGCGCCTGCGCATCAAGCTGTCGCAGGGCGGCGACGCACGCACGCTGTCGCAGGGGCTGGACGGGGTGGAGATTTCCGAAGTCCGCTGAGCAGGCGGCTGACGGATAGTGGGCGCGCGCGGTGCAATGCCGGCGCGCCCTTGTTGTGAGTGGTGCTTCAAGGGGCCGGCACCGCGCCGGTAGCACTGCAACTGAAGAGAATGCACATGGAACTGCATGATCCTTACCGCGCGCCTGCGCGGCCCGCCGCATCCCAAGGTCCGGCCACGCCGGTGGACATGTCGGGCATTTCGTTCACCAGCGATGATCGGGTCTCCAGCGCGGCCACGATCGCGAGCGGCTATACCTCGTCCATCATCGCCGCGCGGTGGTTGGCCACGATCATCGACACGGCAGTGGTGCTGGCGCTCTTCTTCACGCCGGTGGTGGCCATGGAGCGGTCTGTCGCCGAGAAGGTCATCTGGGTGTCGCTGGCGTTGATCGTGGCGTATTTCCCGGTGATGGAGACCCGCTTCGGCGGTTCGCTGGGGAAACTGGCGACCGGCACGCGGGTGGTGAACATCCGGGGTGAATGGCCCGCGTGGTGGCAGTCGATCGTGCGTACCCTGCTGCGCCTGATCGAGGTGAACCCGTTCCTGATGGGCGCGATCCCGGCGGGCATCATCGCGCTGTGCTCATCCCACCGGCAGCGCCTGGGCGACATGCTGGCCCGCACCTATGTCCTGCGGCGCGGGGACATTGCCCGCATCCGCAGGACGGGAGCGGCGCGCATCGCCGAGCCGGTGTGGTCGCCGGCACCGGCGGCTGCACCGGTACCGGTACCGCCCCCGCTGCCGCTGGTGTCGGGCGCCGACGACGCGCGGTGGCAAGGACCCTGACCGATCCCTCGCAACGGGCGGGAGGGCCCGGCCGGAAGGAGCACCGCATGCAGACACGAACCCTTGGCAACAGCGGCCTGCGCGTTTCCGCGCTTGGGCTGGGCTGCATGGGCCTGAGCCATGCCTATGGCACCGCGCCCGACGTGAGCGCCGGCGTTGCCCTGCTGCATGCCGCGGTGGAGCGCGGCGTGACCTTCTTCGACACCGCCGAGGTGTACGGCCCGTTCCGTAATGAGGAGCTGCTGGGCCAGGCGTTGGCGCCGTACCGCGACCAGCTGGTGATCGCCACCAAGTTCGGGTTCAAGGGCGCCAATGCCGATGCCGGGCTGGACAGCCGCCCGGAGAACATCCGCGCGGTGTGCGAGGCCAGCCTGAAGCGGCTGAAGACCGACCGGATCGACCTGTTCTACCAGCACCGGGTCGACCTCAACGTGCCGATCGAAGAGGTCGCTGGCACGGTGAAGGCGCTCATCGCCGAAGGCAAGGTCAAGCATTTCGGGCTGTCCGAAGCCGGCGAAGACACCCTCCGCCGCGCCCATGCCGTCCAACCCGTGGCGGCGCTGCAGAGCGAGTACTCGCTGTGGTGGCGCGAGCCGGAACAGACCGTGTTGCCGGTACTGGAAGAGCTGGGCATCGGCTTCGTACCGTTCAGCCCGCTCGGTCGCGGCTTCCTGACCGGCGCGATCACCGCCGATACCGAGTTCGCCGCCAACGACTTCCGCAGTTCGCTGCCGCGCTTTGCGGTGGACGCGCGCCGCGCCAACCAAGCATTGGTGGAGGCCATCGCGGCCATCGCCACCCAGCGGCAGGCCACCCCGGCCCAGGTCGCGCTGGCCTGGCTGTTGTCGCGCAAGCCGTGGATCGTGCCGATCCCCGGCACCACCAAGCTGCACCGCCTGGAAGAGAACCTGGGCGCGGTGGACCTGGTGCTGGGCGAGGACGATCTGCAGCAGATCGCGGCGGCGCTGGACGGCATCGCCATCGTGGGCGACCGCTACAACGCTGAACGGCAGAAGCAGGTCGCGCGGTGAAGGGAGGTAGCGCACGGCCAATGGTCGTGCGCTATCGGGATGTCGATCCGGACCGTGCCCCGTCGTCGTAGTGATTGAACCCCTCACAAGGAACTGGTCATGAGCGACAACACCCCGGTCAAAGGCCCTGCCTCGTACTTCCCGTCCATCGAAAAGACCTACGGCCAGCCGGTGGGACATTGGCTGGCCCTGCTGGCCACCCAGGGCGGCCTGAAGCACATGGCGCTGGTGGGATTCCTGAAGGACCAGCACGGGTTGGGGCATGGCCATGCCAATGCGCTGGTGGCCCATCATCTGAAGCGTGGGCCGGGCTGAGTCACGGCACCGGCAAGGGTGGAGCGCGGCATTCGTTGCGGGATGAATCAATTTCACCTGCAACTGTCACGCCGATCGTGTCTAATACCGCTCCCCACGTGTCTGGCCCCACCCCCATGTCCCTTGATTCCCATGGCCCCGCGCCGTGCGACGACGCCGACGGCCATCTGGTCACCGCAGGTCCGCTGACCCCGCCGCCGGACAGTGCCGGGACCGTGGCTGACGAAAAGGCCCTGCGGCACTCGGTCGCCGAGGACGTGCAGGGCATGGTCCTGGCCACCCTGGTGGCATCGCTGGGGCTGGCGATCTTCGCCAAAGGCGGGCTGATGATCGGCGGCATGGCCGGGCTGGCGTTTCTGGCCCATTACGCCTTCGGCTGGAACTTCGGCCTGGTGTTCGTGCTGGTCAACCTGCCGTTCTACTGGGTCGCGGTGCGGCGGATGGGATGGGAGTTCACCCTCAAGACCTTCGGTGCGGTGACCGCCTGCGGCGTGCTGACCGATCTGCTGCCGCGCTGGGCAGATTTCGCGCACATGAGTTCGCTCTATTCGGCGCTGGTTGGCGGCGCGCTGGCGGGGTTGGGCATCCTGTTCTATATCCGCCACCGGGCCAGCCTGGGCGGCATCGGCATCCTCGCGGTCTACCTGCAGCGCACCCGTGGCTGGAGCGCCGGCAAGGTGCAGATGTCCTTCGACACGTTGCTGATGGGTGTGGCGTTCTTCGTGCTGGCCCCGGACAAGGTGCTGTATTCGGCCATCGGCGCCGTGGTGCTGAGCCTGGTGCTCATGTTCAACCACCGCCCCGGCAGATACATGGGGGTGTAAGAAAGTGGGGGCCGAACACCGGTAGCGCCGGCCGTTGGCCGGCCCACGGGGTCCCAGACATCACCTTTCCGTCGCAGCCCACGGCGGTGACAGCTTCGCCAGCCGCTTGTAGACCGGGCAATCCTTCGCGTGCGCCCCCGGCAGATACCCCAGGCTCATCAGGAATTCACCGGTGATCTCGCCGCCGGTGAAGCGGAACGTCTTCTTGAACAGCTTCACCCAGTCGGCCTTGTCGCGCGGGTGGTGGGCGTCCAGCCAGCCCGCGAAACTGCCGTGGCTGACCCGCAGCTGCTGGATCACCTGCGCATTGTGGATGGCCGCGTGCACCTTGAGCCGGTTGCGGATGATGCCCGGGTCGTTGAGCAGCCGCTCCACCTCGCGCTCGCCGTACCCGGCCACGGTATCGACGTCGAACTGGTCGTAGGCCGCGCGGAAACCTTCGCGCTTCTTCAGGATGGTTTCCCAGCTCAGGCCGGCCTGGTTGATCTCCAGCAGCAGCCGCTCGAACAGCTCGCGTTCGTCGCGTTGCGGGAACCCGTATTCGTGGTCGTGGTAGTGCCCATGGACCGGGTGTCCGGGGGCGATCAGGCAGTATCCGCTCATCTTCAGTCGCTTTCGGCAGGAAGCTCGTCGATGCCCAGTCTACGACCATCACCCGGCGGCATGAGGGCGCTGCGCGACCGCATCGCATCGCAGCACAGGCTCACGCCCGTGTGAGGACGCAGCGGGTAGAATGGTGGCCATGTCAACGCCGTCTACTTCCCTCGCCCATCACCTGCTGGTCGCGCTGCCCTCGCTGACCGATCCCACCTTTTCACGCACGGTGGCGCTGATCTGCCAGCACGACGAGAACGGTGCCATGGGCGTGCTGGTCAACCAGCCGTCCGAATACACGCTCGGCGACGTATTGGCGCAGATGGAGATCCAGACCGACGACAGCGGCCTGCGCGGTCAGGTGGTGCTCAACGGCGGGCCGGTGCATCCCGAGCGCGGCTTCGTCATCCATGACGATGCCCGGGGCTGGGAATCGAGCCTGCAGGTTGGCCAGGGTGTGTTCCTGACCACCTCGCGCGACATCCTGGAAGCCATGGCGCGGGGCGAGGGGCCGCGCAACGCGCTGGTCACGCTCGGCTGTGCCGGGTGGACCGAGGGCCAGCTGGAAGGCGAGATCGCCGACAACAGCTGGTTGACCGTGCCGGCCGATGCCGAACTGCTGTTCGAGACCCCGCTGGAACAACGCTGGCAGGGGGCGGCCGAAAGCATCGGCGTGGACCTGTTCCGGCTGACGGATTACAGCGGCAATGTCTGAGCCGGCCACCATCCGTCGCGACGGTACGGTGCTGGGCTTCGACGTTGGCTCACGGCGGATCGGCGTGGCGATCGGCAGCGCGTTCGGTACCCATGCGCGCGCGATCGCGGTGGTGGACGTGCACGGCAACGGACCGGACTGGACCGCGGTCGAGCGCCTGATCAAGGAATGGCGTCCTGACGGGCTGGTGGTGGGCGATCCGCTCACCCTGGACGGCCAGGACCAGCCCAACCGCAAGCGCGCGCAGGGCTTTGCCCGCCAGCTGCGGGAACGCTACAAACTGCCGGTGGTGCTGGTCGACGAGCGTTCCAGCTCGGTGGAAGCCGCCCGCCGCTTCGCCGTGGAGCGCGCCGAAGGCCGAAAGCGTCGCCGCGACGCGGCCACGCTGGATGCGGTGGCCGCCGCGGTGATCATCGAACGCTGGCTGTCCTCGCCCGATGACGCCACCCCCGTTTCCTGACCCTCAGACCCTGCCCATGACCGCCTCGCAACTCGATTCCGATGGACGCCTGCGCCACTTGTTGACCCTGGAAGGTCTGCCCCGCGAAACGCTGCTGCAACTGCTCGACCGCGCCGGCCAGATCCGCGATGCGGCGGTCGGCCGGGTCGGCAACAAGCGCCATGTGCTCGGCGGTGCGGCCGTGTGCACGCTGTTCTTCGAGCCCTCCACGCGCACCCGCAGCTCGTTCCAGCTGGCCGCACAGCGGCTGGGCGCGGACGTGCTGAACTTCGATGCGTCCACCTCGTCCACGCGCAAGGGCGAAACCGCCTGCGACACGCTGAAGAACCTGGAAGCGATGGGCGTGCGCGGCTTCGTGGTGCGTCACCCGGACGACGGCGCGGTGGCCGAACTGGCGGCCGCAGCAGGCGAGGGCACCGCGCTGATCAACGCCGGCGACGGTCGCAGCGCGCACCCGACCCAGGGCCTGCTGGACATGCTGACCCTGCGCCAGGCCAAAGGCGGCGACTTTTCGAAGATGAAGGTGGTGATCGTCGGCGACGTGAAACATTCGCGCGTGGCCCGCACCGACCTGCACGCGCTGCGCACGCTGGGCGTGGGCGAAATCCGCGTCTGCGGCCCGCAGTCGCTGCTGCCGGACGATGAGACCTTGAAAGGGTGCATCGTCGGCCAGGATTTCGACCAGATGCTGGAAGGCGTCGACGCGCTGATGATGCTGCGCCTGCAGCGCGAGCGCATGGAAGAGGGCCTGGTGCCGTCGATCGAGCAGTACCACGCCGAATACGGGTTGAACGCTGCGCGCCTGAAGCGTGCCGGCCAGGACGCCGCCGTGCTGCACCCGGGCCCGATCAACCGCGGCGTGGAAGTCACCAACGAGGTTGCCGACGGCCCGCAATCCTGGGTCCTGCGCCAGGTAGCCAACGGCGTCGCCGTGCGCATGGCGGTGCTGGAAACACTGCTGGGGTGAGGCGCCGGGTATCGACCAACGGTCGATACCTACCCCAGGCAACGACCGTCGCACAGGCCGGTAGGCAACGACCGTTGGTCGTTGCGGGCCACGCATCGGTATCCATCATCGGTAGATATCTACCGGGAATCGTCCTCCAACGGCCATCGGCACCACGCGAACGGATACTCACCGATCCGGCTCGCCAGCCCAGCCCGCACCGGATTTTCCATGAGGTAGAAGGCGTGGCGCCGGAACGATTCGTCCGAGCGAAGGCAGTGGTCGTGATAGCCGGTCTGCCACATCCTGCCCTGACGGTGATGCAGGCGGTTCAGCAGCAGGGCGCTACGTGATTTGAATCGTTGTGCCACATGGGAAAGCGGCCGCTCCCCCAATTGGAACAGCCAATGGACGTGATCGGGCATGACCACCCACGCCAAGGATTCGGTGAGACGTTGTTCGTCTAGTTGTGGAAACAGTTCCGCGACGATGCGAGCGTTTGCGGGATGATTGAACCATGGTCGTCGATGTTCGCAGACCATGGTGAGTTCGTACGCATGATGGATCATCGAGACACGGCCGATGCGTAGGCGTGGGCTGTTCATGCAACGATTTTTCTCGTTGCGGTACAAGGACGATATCGGCGACCGCCGTATTTCAGCGTAGGGAACGGGTGTAGTCGGGTATCGACCAACGGTCGATACCTACCAAGGGCGTCGACGGATTGTCGACGCATGCGGGCACAGCGCCGTATCGACCAACGGTCGATACCTACCGGTAGGCGACAACCGTTGGTCATCGCCCCAACACACCCGAACGCCCGGTAGGCGACGACCGTTGGTCGTCGCGCTCTTGCGTTACCGCCGCTGCACGAACAGCCACTCCCACATTGCTGCGTCGGCATACGTCGCATCCCACGCGTTGTGGTTGCCCTGCGGATACTCGGTGTAGCGCACGTCCTTCGCTCCGGCGGCGTCGAACGCGACCTTCAGGCGCCGGTCGTCCTCGGGCAGCACCACGTCATCGAGTGCCCCATGGAACATCCAGATCGGCGTGGCCTTCAATCGGGACGCCATCGCTGCATAGGGATCCGCTTCGCCCGACACCGGCGCAACGAACAACGTCGCCCGCACCGCGCGCGGCGCCAGCACCGCGCCGCATACCGGCACGATCGCGGCGAAACGGGTGGGGTGGTCGAGCGCGATGTTCCAACTGCCGTAGCCGCCCATCGACATGCCGGTCAGGTACTGGCGCGCAGGATCGGCACCGAATTCGGCGATGGTGGCATCCAGCGCCGCCAATGCGATGCGGTTGTTGATGCCCGCCCATTCCTCGTCATCCGGCACCTGCGGCAGCACCACCAGCGCGGGGAAATCGCGCGCATGGTCGCGCAGGTGGGGGCCCAGCCCGGCGGTGGTCTGGCGATGACCATCCGTGCCACGTTCACCCGATCCATGCAGGAACAACACCACCGGCAACGCGCCGCGCTGCGCCTTGGCATCGCGCGGCACGAACACCTGGTAGCGCGATTCGCGTCCGTCAACGGTCACGCGGCGCTCGACGAAATGCCCCTTGTCGGGAACGCGGGTGGTAGCACAGCCGCTCAGGACCAGCATCGCCACCCCCCACATCCACCACCACCCCGCGCGCTGTCGTGCCATTGCCTGCCCTCGATTGAAATCGTTTTCAGTCTAGGGGCGGACGCCACGGCAGGCATCTTGCAGTGCATCAGTCCGGGCGCGGTACCGAGGCCAAAATATCGAGCTGCTCGATTGCCTCGGGGTGTCCCTCGGCAGCAGCGGCCTGTACCTGCGCCAGGCTGGGATGAACCACCAGCAGGATCGGGTTCTCGCACTGCGGGCAGTCGAACTCGGCCTCGTCTTCGTGCAGTTCCATGCCCATGTCGCGCGCGGTGCCCTGCCATTCGCAGGCCGGGCAGGTGTGGCGCTGGTCGCGCCAGCCGGGAACGAAGTAGTTGTCGAGGGTCAGCGCCATGTTGTGGTTACCGGGTCAGTGCAGCAGGATCAGGGTGGCCAGGCCGAGGAAGCTGAAGAAGCCCATGACGTCGGTAACAGCCGTCACCACCACCGTGCCGGCCACGGCCGGGTCCACGTTCATGCGCTTGAGCAGCAGCGGCAGCAGCACGCCGGCCAGCGCCGCAGCGCAGAAGTTGATGATCAGTGCCAGGGTGATCACCAGCGAAAGCAGGAAGCTGTGGAACCACAGGTAGGCGATGATGCCGACCACCGTGCCGATCAGCGTGCCGTTGATCAACGCCACCCGCGATTCCTTCCACAGCAGGATGCGCGCGTTGCTCTGGCCCACCTGGCCCAGCGCGATGCCGCGTACCATCAGGGTCAGCACCTGCACCGCCGCATTCCCGCCGACACCGGCCACGATCGGCATCAGCACCGCCAGCGCCACGACTTTCTGCAGGGTCAGCTCGAACTGGCCGATCACCGTCGCCGCCAGGAACGCGGTACACAGGTTGATGCCCAGCCAGACCACGCGACCGCGCACGGCGCGCTTGATTGGCGAGAACAGATCCTCTTCCTCGTCCAGACCGGCCGCGCCCAGCGCCTGGTGCTCGGCCTGCGACCGGATGATGTCGACCACGTCATCGATGGTGATGCGGCCGAGCAGGATGTTGTTGTCGTCCACCACCGGCGCCGACACCCAGTCATGGTCGGAGAACTGGCGGGCCACTTCGTCGGCGCTCTCGCCCACGTCGATGGCCGGCTGCTCGTCGTCGATCAGGCGGTTGATGGGGGTGCTGTCTTCGTGGGTCACCAGCGCGGCCAGCGACAGGCGGCCCAGGTACTGATGGCGGCGGCTGACCACGAACAGGTGGTCGGTATGGTCGGGCAGTTCGCCGCGCAGGCGCAGGTAGCGCAGCACCACGTCCACGTTGACGTCGGCGCGCACGGTCACCACGTCCGGGTTCATCAGGCGCCCGGCGCTGTCCTCGGGGTAGGACAGGACCTGCTCGAGCCGCTCGCGGTTCTCGCGGTCCATCGACTTGAGCACTTCGTCGATGACCGTGTCGGGCAGGTCTTCGACCAGGTCGGCCAGGTCATCGATGTCCAGGTCTTCGACCGCGGCGATGATTTCGTCCGGGTCCATGTCGGCCAGCAGGCTTTCGCGCACTTCCTCGCCGACGTGGACCAGCACCTCGCCGTCGTCTTCCGGGTCGACCAGCCCCCACACCACTTCGCGCTTGCCCGGCGGCAGCGATTCGAGCAGGTTGCCGATCTCGGCCGGCGCCAGCGTATTGACCAGCCGGCGCACTGGACCCAGTCGCCCGCTGTCCAATGCATCGGACAACAGTCGCAACTGGCGCGCCGTCTTGTCGTGGCGTACGGCTTCGGCCATGCACAGCTCCCGCGGGAAAAGAAAAAGGCCGCTATCCCGGACAGGATGCGGCAGAGGGGGTGGTCACCGCGTCATTATCGCTTGGATTCCTGTTACGGCGCGACCACGTTGCCGCTTGGTCGGCGTATCGACCAACGGTCGATACCTACCGGGATGGGTATCGACCATCGGTTGATACCTGCCGGGATGGGTAGGTCACGACCGTTGGTCGTGACTTGGATTCCTGTTACGGCGCGACCACGTTGCCGCTTGGTCGGCGTATCGACCAACGGTCGATACCTACCGGGATGGGTATCGACCATCGGTTGATACCTGCCGGGATGGGGAGGTCACGACCGTTGGTCGTGACTTGGATTCCTGTTACGGCGCGACCACGTTGCCCCTTGGTCGGCGTATCGACCAACGGTCGATACCTACCGGGATGGGTAGGTCACGACCGTTGGTCGTGACCGGCCTTTTCTATCCAGCGTTCGATACCGCGTCGGTCGCGGGCGGCCAACAGCTTCGGGGCAGCTGCCTGCAGTTCGCCCAGGTGGCTGTCGCGCACGGCGCGGCGCACTTCCAGCAGGGTGCCCGGGTGCAGGCTGAACTCGGTCAGGCCGAGCGCGAGCAGCAGGCGGGTCATGCGCGGGTCGCCGGCGATTTCGCCGCAGACCGCCACCGGTACGTCGTGCTCGCGGCCGGTACGCAGAATGTGCGCGAGAAGGCGCAGCACCGCGGGGTGCAGTGGTGAATACAGCTCGCCCACCGCTTCGTTGTTGCGGTCGGCGGCGAGCAGGTACTGGACCAGATCGTTGGTGCCGATCGACAGAAAGTCGACCAGGTCGATGAAGCTCTCCAGCGCGATCGCTGCGGCCGGCACTTCGATCATTGCCCCGAACGGGATGTGCTCGGCCACTTCGTGGCCTTCGGCACGCAGCAGGTCGGCCTGCTTGTTTAAGCGCCGCCGCACCGCCAGCAGTTCCTCGCGCGTACTCACCATGGGCAGCAGGATGCGCAGTTTGCCGTAGGCGGAGGCGCGCAGGATCGCGCGCAGCTGGGTGTCGGCGACCTTCGGCCGGGCCAGCGACAGGCGCACGCCGCGCAGGCCCAGCGCCGGGTTTTCTTCATTGCTGAGGGTGAGCCCGGTGCGGTCGGCCTTGTCCGCGCCCAGGTCCAGGGTGCGGATGGTGACCGGGCGCCCGCTCATGCCCAGCGCGGCGTCGCGGTAGGTCTCGAACTGCTCCTGCTCGTCGGGCAGCTCGTCGCGCTGCAGGAACAGGAACTCGGTGCGGTACAGCCCCAGCCCGTGCGCGCCCAGTGCATGGGCCTCGGTGACGTCCTCTCGCGATTCGGCGTTGGCCAGCAGCGCGATGTCGACGTTGTCGCGGGTGCGGCTGGGTTTGCTGCGCAGCCGGCCCAGTTCGCGCTGCTCGCGGGCCTGGTCGCGCAGGCGCGCGCGGTAATCGCGCAGGTCCGGCGGCAGCGGGTTGACGGTGATCTGGCCGGTGCTGCCGTCGATGCCCAGCACGTCGCCGTCGGAAATCTTCTGCAGCAGGTTGGGAACGTTGACGATCAACGGCAGGTGCAGGCTGCGCGCCAGGATCGCGCTGTGCGAGAGCGCACTGCCGGCGGCGGTGACAATGCCGACCACGCCATGGGCCTGCAGCTGGGCCAGCTCGGACGGGGCGATGTTGTCGCAGACCAGGATTTCCCCGGCCAGCCCTTTCACATCCGGTGGGCGTTTCTGCAGGAAGGCGTGGATGCGTCCGATCACATGGTCCAGATCGTCCATGCGGCTCTTCAGGTACGCATCGTCCATGCCGTCGAACACCTTGGCCAGACGGTCGCGCTGCACGCGCAGCGCGTAGCCGGCGCTGTACGGACCGCTGCGGATCAGCTCGTCCAGGCCGAACAGCAGCTCGGGATCGTCCAGCAGCAGCGCGTGCAGGTCGAGAAACTCGCCGACTTCCTTGTTCAGGGCGCCCTGCAGGCGCTGGCGCAGGTCGTGCATTTCCGCGCGGGCCGCATCCACGGCCTGATGCAGGCGGTGCAGCTCATGCGCCACCTGGGCGGGCGCGATGCGCTGCTCGGCGACTTCCAGGGCATGCGGCAGGCGCACCCGCGCGCGGCCCAGGGCATTGCCACGCGAGGCACCGTGGCCGGACAGCAGCAGGGCACCGGACAAGGTCCGTGCCGGCGTGCTGTAGCCCGGTCGCGACGGTTGCCCCGGCATGCTCAGCTGTCCTCGTCGAAGCGCCGCTCGAACAGGGCAACCACTGCGTCCATGGCGGCGGCTTCGTCTTCGCCGTCGATACGCACGGTCACCGGCGTGCCCTGGCCTGCGGCGAGCAGCATCACGCCCATGATGCTCTTGGCGTTGATCTCGCGGCCCTTAGCGGCCATGGTCACGTTGCAGCGGAAAGGCGCCAGCTCCTGCACCAGCTTTGCGGTGGCGCGGGCATGCAGGCCCAGGCGGTTGGATACGGTGAGTTCACGTTCAAGCATCGTCGACAATCGCTCCATTGCGAGTGCCCGCCGCGGCCGTGGCGGGCAGTTGATCCAGTCCCTGCTCCGGATAATTCATCACCCGCAGCAACATCGGCAGGCTGAGCGCCGATACCCGGCGGGCCGGGGTGCCCAGGCGGGCCAGTTGCCCGGCCAGATTGCTGGGGCTGGCGCCGTACAGGTCGGTCAGGATCAGCACACCCTCACCGCTGTCCACCCGGCGCAAAGCGGCCGAGGCGAGCGGGAGCAGGGCATCCAGGTCTGCGTCGAACGGTACTTCGAAAGCTTCGGTCTTCAGCGGCAGGTGCCGCAGCAGCCGGGTAGCCACGTCCAGCAGGGACGTACCTACGCCGGGATGCGTTACAAGGAGAATGCCACAGGTCATTGTCGAACGTTAACATCCCAACATGAATTGGGGATACACCAGAAAGGCAACGGACCGTTGGTGCGTTTGCGCTAATCCAATTCCCGATGGAACGTCGCCACTTCGGGCCAGCCCTGTTCCCGCGCATGCCGCGCCAGGCGCTCGGCCAGGTACACCGAACGGTGCTTGCCACCGGTGCAGCCGAAGGCCACGGTCACGTAGCTGCGGGTGTCGTTGCCCAGCCGCGGCAGCCAGGTGTCGAGGAAGTCGACCAGCTGGGCCACGTACTGCTGCACGTCCGGTTGTGCATCCAGGTATTCGCGCACCGGGGCTTCGCGGCCCGACATCGGCCGCAGTTCGGGGTTCCAGTGCGGATTGGGCAGCACCCGGGCATCGAATACGAAGTCGGCCTCGGCCGGGACGCCGCGCTTGTAGGCGAACGATTCGAACAGCAGCGACAGCTTGTTGCCGTGGCTGAGGGCGAACTCGGTCACCACCTTGCGGCGCAGCTGGTGCACGTTGAGGCTGGTGGTGTCGATCACCGCGTCGGCGGCGCGCCGCAGCGGCGCGGTCAGTTCGCGTTCGCGCGCGATCGCTTCGGGCAGCGACAGTCCCAGCTGGCTGAGCGGGTGGCGGCGGCGGGTATCGGCGTAGCGCTTGAGCAGGGCTTCGTCGGTGGCGTCGAAGAACAGCAGCTGCGCATCCAGTCCGGCGGCCTTGGCGTCTTCGCGCCAATGCGACAGCTGGCTCAGGTCGCTCTGGCCGCGTACGTCGATGCCCACGGCCAGGCGGCGGGGGGCTTCAGCGTCATGGCCGGCCAGCAGGCTGCGCACGAAGTCGGGCAGCAGGTTGATCGGCAGGTTGTCCGAGCAGTAGTAATCGAGGTCTTCGAAGGTCTTGAGCGCGACCGTCTTGCCCGATCCGGACAGCCCGCTGACGATGATCAGGGTGGCGGGGGTGGGGTCGGGAACGCTCATGGCGTGCGGCGCTCGAGCAGGTTGCTGTGGCGGGCGATGAACATCGCGGCCGGGTCGATGCCCTTGGTGCGCAGGATATGCAGGCGGGTGGCCGCCTCGGTCAGGACCGAGAGGTTGCGGCCGGGCATCACCGGCAGGGTGATCAGCGGCACGTCCAGGTCGAGTACGTGGCGGGTACCGGAGTCGCCGGTCAGCCGCTCGTAGCCGTGGGGGGTCGGTTCGGTCATGGGCTTGGTCAAGTGCACGATGAGCCGAAGGTACTTGTTCTTCTTTACCGCTGTGTCACCGAACATCTCGCGGACATTGAGCACGCCCAGGCCGCGCACTTCGAGCAGGTCCTGCAATAGCTCGGGGCAGGTGCCGTCGAGCACGTCGGGCGCGATCTGGGTGAATTCGGGGGCGTCGTCAGCCACCAGGCGGTGGCCTCGGCTGAGCAGTTCCAGCGCCAGCTCGCTCTTGCCGGACCCGGCCTCGCCGGTGATCAGTACCCCGATCGAGTAGATCTCCATGAATACGCCATGCAGGATCACCCGGGGGGCCAGTGTACGGGCCAGGTGGTAGGACAGGTGGTTGAGCAGCTCATGGCCGCGCTTGGGCGATATCCACAGCGGCGTCTGCGATTCGTCGGCGGCCGCGCGCAGGTCTTCCGGGCACGGCTGGTTGCGGGTGATCACCAGCGCCAGCGGGTGCGAATGCATGATCCGCTCGATGGTTTCCCAGCGCTGGCGCGAGTCCAGCGAATCCAGCCAGGACAGTTCCTCGGTGCCCAGGATCTGCACCTTGTTGGGGTAGATCGCGTTGAGGTAGCCGGCCAGGGACGGACGCCGCGAGACGGTATTGCCCGCCTCCAGCTCACGCCGCTCGCCCTTCTGCCCGGCCACCCAGCGCAGGCCCAGGCGGTCGCGTTGCTGTTCGAACAGTTCACGGGCGGTGATGCTGGTGTTCATGCGGCGCTCGCTGGCGGCGGGAATTCGATCACCTGGCGCAGTGCCGCGCCGTCGCGTGCGTCGCGCAGCGCCTGGCGGAAAGCGGACTCGGAAAACAGCTCGGCCAGCTCGGACAGCAGCATCAGGTGTTGGTGGGTGTAATGGCTGGGAACGGCTATGGCGAACACCAGGTCCACCGGCTCGTCACCGCCGAAGTCGACGGCCTGTTCAAGCCGCAGCAGCGCACCGCGCGGGCGCTCCAGCAGGGGCGCACGGCCGTGCGGAATGGCGATCCCGTGGCCGATGGCGGTACTGCCCAGCGTCTCGCGCTCGCGCAGGTTCTGGTAGATCAGGTCGGCATTGGCTTCGCGACAGGCCAGCAGCCTGGCGGCGGCTTTCAGCACACTGTCGCGATCGGCGGCCGGCAGCACCTGGGTGCGCACGGCCGCCAGTAGATCAGTCAAAGGCATGGAAAGGGGAAAGCGGGGTCGTCAGACGCCATTGTCGCCCAACGGAGCCGGAACCGGGGCATGCAGGTGCTTTTTCTCCTTGTGCTTGATCACCAGCTGGTCGAGCTTGTCGGCCAGGATATCGATCGCGGCGTACATGGTCTGGCCATCGGCCTTGGCATGCAGCGCTTTTCCGGCGAGGGTCACGTCGGCGTCCACGTGATGCTGGGTCTTGTCCAGCTTGAGCGTCACCCGTATCTGGCAGTGCTGGTCGAAGTGTTTGCCGACGCGGCCGACCTTCTCGTTCACATAGCTCTGCAGGGCGGGGGTGACTTCCACGTTGTTGCCATACGTCTGAATTTCCATCGGTGCTTCTCCTCTTCGGATGTGCCAATGAACCTTCCCGCCCGGCGCGTGGAGCGTCAGGCGATGCGTACTCTTTCGTGCGAGGCGGAAATGTTCATGGCTTCACGATACTTCGCCACGGTGCGTCGCGCCACCGGTATTCCCGAGGTCTTGAGCAGGTCAGCCAGCTTGGCGTCAGAAAGCGGCTTGCGCGGGTTCTCGTCGTCGATGAGGCGCCGGATCATGGCCTGGATGGCCGTACTGGAGGCCTCGCCGCCGCTGTCGGTGTCGATCCCCGAGGCAAAGAAGGCGCGCAGGGCCAGGGTGCCGCGCGGGGTACGCACGTACTTGCGGGCGATGGCCCGGGAAATGGTCGATTCGTGCAGGCCCAGCTCGCCGGCCACTTCGCGCAGGGTCAGGGGGCGCAGTGCCTGTTCACCGAACTCCAGGAAGGCGGCCTGCTGCTGGAGCAGGCAGCGCATCACCCGCAGCAGGGTCTCGCCCCGGGCCTCCAGCCCCTTGAGCAGCCAGCGGGCCTCCTGCAGGTGCGCGCGCAGGTAGCCGGCGTCGCTTTCGCCGCAGCGGCGGATCATCTGCTCATAGCCGCGGTGAATGATGACCTTGGGCCCGGCATGACCGGCCAGGGCCGCCCGCCAGGTGCCGTTCTGGCGCCAGACGACGCAGTCGGGCACTACGTAGCTGTCGTGGTCCAGCTCGCCGATCTGGGTGCCGGGGCGCGGGTCCAGCGAGCGCAGCAGCTGGACCGCCGTTTCCACCGCGGCCACCGGCTCGCGCAGCTCGTGGGCAATGCCGTTCACGCCGCTGCGCGGCAGGCGCTCCAGCGGACCCTCGGCGATCCGCCGGGCCAGCTCCAGGCCCGGGGTCTGCGGGTCCAGCACGTCCAGCTGCAGCTGCAGGCACTCGCCCAGGCTGCGCGCGCCGACCCCGATCGGGTCGAAGCGCTGGATCTGGTGCAGCACGGTGAGGATTTCGGCCTCGTCGGCGTGAATGGCCGGAAGCAGGGTTTCGGCGATGGCCGACAGCGGCTCGCGCAGGTAACCGTCGTCTTCGAAGGCGTCGATCAGGGCCGCGCCAATGCTGCGGTCGCGGCTGGAGAGGTGGGACAGGTGCAGCTGCCACAGCAGGTGGTCGGCCAGGCTTTCGGTCTCGGCCACGCGCTCGGCGGCGCTGCCGTTGTCGTCGTCATCGAACGAGCCGCCGCTGCTGCCGCTGCTCCAGTCGCCTTCGCCGGGCGCCCAGTCGTCGGCGCCGTTCGCCCCGCTGTCGGCGTCGCCGTGGTCGCGCTGCTCGCTGGGCCCGGGCGCAGCGTCGACGCTGTCCGGCACGGTGTCCAGCGTGGGTTCGGCGTTCTCGGCCCAGTCCAGCAGCGGGTTGGTTTCCACCGCTTCGGCGATTTCCAGTTCCAGCTCGGCGCTGGACATCTGCAACAGCTTGATGGCCTGACGCAGCTGCGGCGTCATGACCAGTTGTTGTCCCAGCGATGTCTGCAGCCGTGCTTTCATGCCTGTGCCGAACGGAGGGAAGGCGCTGCAGCGGCCGGCGGTCAGAGCTTGAAGGTCTCTCCAAGGTACACGCGGCGGACGTCTGCGTTTTCCAGGATCGCGTCTGGTGCCCCCTGCGCCAGTACGCTGCCTTCGTTGAGGATATACGCGCGGTCGCAGATTCCCAAGGTTTCACGCACATTGTGGTCGGTGATCAGCACCCCGATCCCGCGCTGCTTGAGGTGGGTGACGATGCGCTGGATCTCGCCGACCGAAATCGGGTCCACGCCGGCGAAGGGCTCGTCGAGCAGGATCAGGCGGGGTTTGGCCGCCAGTGCGCGGGCGATTTCGCAGCGGCGACGCTCGCCGCCCGACAGGCTGGCGCCGAGCTGGTCGGCCACATGGCCGATCTGCAGCTCATCCAGCAGCGAATTCAGCTCCTTCTCGCGGCCGGCCTTGTCCAGGTCCTCGCGCAGCTCCAGCACCAGCCGCAGGTTGTCGGCCACGGTGAGCTTGCGGAACACCGACGGTTCCTGCGGCAGGTAGCCCACACCCTGTTTGGCGCGGGTGTACATGGGGTCGGCGGTGATGTCCTTGCCGTCCAGCACGATGCTGCCGGCGTCGGCTTCCACCAGGCCCACGATCATGTAGAAGCAGGTGGTCTTGCCGGCACCGTTGGGGCCGAGCAGGCCCACCACCTCACCGGCCTCCAGAGTGAGGCCGAATTCCTTGACCACTTCGCGCTGCTTGTAGCGCTTGCGCAGACCTTTGGCGACGAGCATTACTTCTTGCTCCCGGCGGTGGGGACGGTGGTCTTGGCCGGCGCCGCCGTGGCGGGGGCAGCACCCTTGTTCTTGGGCGGAATCACGGTGCGCACGCGCTGGCCATCGCCACCGCTGTTCATCTGGCCGGTGCGGGTGTTGTAGGTCATGGTGCCGCCGGTGTTGACGCCCTGCGCGCTTTCCACGCGGTAGTTGCCGGTCAGCACGATGGTCTCGGTGGTGATGTCGTAATCGATCTTGTCGGCGCGCGCGTTCATCCAGCTGCCGTCATCGAGCTGCTGCTTCATCGTCGCCGGATTGCCGGTGAACACCGCACGTACTGCCTGGCCGTCCTTCATGTGGATGTCGGCCTTTGCCGAACGCAGGTCCAGCGTGCCCTGGGTGATGATCACCCCCTGCGACAGCGTGGTGATGCCGTCGCCGATCAGCGTGCCGGACTGGGCACCCGCATCGATGGTCATTTCCTGGTTGCGGTCCGAGCTCTTGGCCTGCACGGTGAGGGCCGGAACCATCAGGCTGAGGACGACTGCTGCGGCGTAGAGGATCTTCATGACGTGGGGCATTCCTGCGTGATTCGGGGAAACGGCCAGTGCCGTCGTCGGAGTATCGGGGCGGATCATTGACGCGGCGTGTAACGGCTCTTGACCTGACTCAGGAACTGGTAGGTTTTGTCGCTGGAATTCAGCGCGAAGCCGACGCCTGACTGGGTCATGCCGGGCCGGGTCATGGTCACCAGGCCGTCGGCGGTTGCCCGGTTTTCCTTGGGGAACACGTCCAGCTGCTCGGTGCGGAAGGTGGTGGGCGGAATGCTGGGCACGCGCGGACTGTCACCGCTCACGTTGCCGGTGAGCCGCAGCTTGTCGCCCTCGGGACTGACCCAGCCGGTGTCGCTGCGCAGCTCCCAGTGATTGCCATCGCGGTCGGGCAGCAGGAACAACGGGGTCTTGATCGTGGTGGTCTCGTCGCTGCGCATGCGTTCCAGCAACGGAGCGCGCAGCGTGGTCGATTCGCGGCCCTGCTCGTCCAGCGCGACGATCTGGAAATCGTGCAGCACGTAATCGCGACTCGCGTCGTCGCCCACCGCAGGCTCGGCCTTGTTGCGGTCGCGCAGCAACGACCAGCCGCTGAAGAGAGCGGCCACCAGCAGCAGACCGCCGAGCAGGGTACGCCAGTTCATGCGCCGAACCTCGCCAGCACAGCGTCCACGTGGCCCTGCGCGGCCAGCAGCACGTCGCACAGTTCGCGCGCGGCGCCCTGGCCGCCATCGGCGCGGGTCTGCCAGTGCACGCGTTCGGCGATCCAGGGATGCGCGTTGGCCGGTGCCACCGCCAGGCCTACCGCGCACAGCGGGGCCAGGTCGGGCAGGTCGTCGCCCATGAAGGCCACCTGCTCCAGTCCGATGCCGTGCTGTTCGCACAGCGCACGGACGCTGGCCAGCTTGTCGCCGACCGCGATCTGGGTGTCGATGCCCAGATCCGCGCCACGCTTCAGCGCCGACAGGCTGTTGCGCGCGGTGATCAGCACCGGGTGGATGCCATGCTGCTGCAGCAGTTTCAGGCCAAGTCCGTCCTGCACGTAATACGCCTTGCTCTCGTTGCCCTCACGGTCGTAGTAGAGCCGACCGTCGGTGAGTGTGCCGTCCACGTCGAAGCAGGCCAGCCGGATACGGCCGGCGGCGGCATGCAGGTGGGACGGAAAACCGGGCAGCGGGGAGTAGGGCATCAGGAGCGCAGGTCAGCTGAATGGAGGAGTGTCACTGTGGTTTAAACCACCCGGGCCCGCAACAGGTCATGAATATTGAGCGCGCCCACCGCACGGCCTTCCCCATCGACCACGATCAGGCCGTTGATCTGCTGGGTTTCCATGAGCCGGGCGGCCTCGACGGCGAGCTGGTCGGCGCCGATGGTACGGGGGGTGCGGGTCATCACCTCGACAATCCGCGCGCTGCGCACGTCCAGGTCGCTGTCCAGGGCGCGGCGCAGGTCGCCGTCGGTGAACAGGCCCACCAGGCGCTGGTCGGCATCGACCACCGCGGTCATGCCCAGCCGTTTGCGGCTCATTTCCACCAGCGCCTCGCTCAGGCTGGCGGTTTCGCGTACCTGGGGCAGCTCCTCGCCGCTGTGCATCACATCGGTGATGTGCAGCAGCAGGCGGCGGCCCAGGCTGCCGGCGGGGTGGGAGCGGGCGAAGTCGTCGGCGGTGAAGCCGCGCGCATCCAGCAGGGCCACCGCCAGGGCATCGCCCATCGCCAGCGAGGCGGTGGTACTGGAGGTGGGGGCCAGCGCCAGCGGGCAGGCTTCGGCCGGCACGCTGACATCCAGATGCACGTCGGCGGCCAGCGCCAGCGACGAGCCGGGGCGGCCGGTCATGGCGATCAGCCGGTTGCCCTGGCGCTTCAGTACCGGCAGCAGCATCAGCACTTCGTCCGATTCCCCCGAATAGGACAGCGCCAGCACCACGTCGGCGTCGGTGATCATGCCCAGGTCGCCATGGCCGGCTTCGCCGGGGTGTACGTAAAACGCCGGGGTGCCGGTGGAGGCCAGGGTGGCGGCGATCTTGCGCGCCACATGACCGGACTTGCCCATGCCGGTGGCCACCACGCGACCCCGGCTTTCCAAGACCAGCCGGCAGGCCTGGGCGAAGCCATCGCCCAGGCGCTCGGCGACGGCGGACAGGGCGTCGCGCTCGATCTCGAAGACGCGGCGGCCGCTGGCAACCAGCGCGGCCGGGTCGGCCGATGAGGGGGGCAGGGGCGATACAGCCATGCGGGCGCCACGCGGAAGAGTAGAATGAGCGCTCATTTTATTAGGAAAGCCCGTTGGACGCCGAGACCATCCGAAAATTGATCGAAGACGGCCTTCCGGGCGCCCGCGCGGACGTGCAGGGCGACGACGGGGTGCATTTCGAAGCCACCGTGGTCTGCGATGCCTTTGCCGGCAAGCTGCCGCTGGCGCGCCACCGCATGGTCTACGCCACCCTCGGCGACCTGATGGGCGGGGCGATTCACGCGCTGGCGCTGAAGACGGTTACGCCGGCTGAAGTGGGCTGACGGGGCGTTCAGCCGACTGACAGTCGGCTCTACCCGTCGCCTGCATTCCTTCCTTTTCCCCCCTTTTTCTGCAGAGTTTATGGCCAAGATCGTAGTGACCGGCGGCACGCCGCTGCACGGTGAAGTGAACATTTCCGGCGCCAAGAACGCCGTCCTCCCCATCCTGTGCGCCACCCTGCTGGCGGATGCGCCGGTGGAAATCACCAACGTGCCGCACCTGCACGACGTGGTGACCACGGTGAAGCTGCTGGGCGAACTGGGCGCCAAGGTCACCATCGACCAGGGCACCCTGTCGCGCGGCAGCGCGATCGTGGTCGACCCGCGCGCGGTGAACCAGCACGTGGCGCCGTATGAGCTGGTGCGCACCATGCGTGCCTCGATCCTGGTGCTGGGGCCGCTGCTGGCCCGGTTCGGCGAAGCCGAAGTGTCGCTGCCCGGCGGCTGCGCGATCGGCTCGCGTCCGGTCGACCAGCACATCAAGGGCCTGCAGGCACTGGGTGCGGAGATCGTGGTCGAGAACGGCTTCATCAAGGCACACGCCAAGCGCCTGAAGGGCGCGCACTTCACGTTCGACATGGTCAGCGTGACCGGCACCGAGAACGTGCTGATGGCGGCGGTGCTGGCCGAGGGCACCACGGTGCTGGACAACGCGGCGATGGAGCCGGAAGTCACCGACCTGGCGCATTGCCTGATCGCGCTGGGCGCGAAGATTGAAGGGCTGGGCACCGCGCGGCTGGTGATCGAAGGCGTGGAGCGCCTGTCCGGTGGTCGCCACGAAGTACTGCCCGACCGCATCGAAACCGGCACCTTCCTGGTGGCCGCGGCGATGACCGGCGGCAAGGTCACGGTGAACCGTGCACGCCCCAACACCATGGACGCCGTACTGGCCAAGCTGGTCGAAGCCGGTGCGACCATCGAAACGACCGAGGACAGCATCACCCTGGACATGCAGGGCAAGCGTCCGCGTGCGGTCAATCTGACCACCGCGCCGTACCCGGCGTTCCCGACCGACATGCAGGCGCAGTTCATGGCGCTCAACTGCGTGGCCGACGGCGTGGGCGTGATCAACGAAACCATCTTCGAAAACCGCTTCATGCACGTCAACGAACTGCTGCGCCTGGGTGCCGATATCCAGGTTGAAGGGCACACGGCGATCGTGCGCGGTTCGGAGCACCTGAGCGGCGCGCCGGTGATGGCCACCGACCTGCGCGCGTCGGCATCGTTGATCCTGGCAGGCTTGATGGCGTCGGGCGATACCACCATCGACCGCATCTACCATCTGGACCGCGGCTACGAGAACATCGAAGAGAAGTTGTCGTCGCTGGGCGCCACCATCCGGCGCGTCGCATGATCCTGCGCGGCCAGTTCACCCGCCGCCGCAAGGCGCTGCTGATCCTGGTACTGGTGGTGCTGGGCTGGCTGGGCTATGCCTGGTTTGCCGGCATCGCCATCACCCAGGGCCTGGAACAGCAGGACATGGATTGGGACGGGGATGGCACGGTGAGCCGCACCGAGGTGCTGCAGTCGTTCTACGCCGTGGGCGTGAAAACGACCGAGGAAGGCAACCGGCACTGTAAGGCGTTCTACTGGCGCAGGACCGCCGAGCAGATCCGCGTGGACTGCAGGACGGTGTTCCAGGCGGAAACGCCGGCCAAATAAAAAACGCCCGCTCGATGCGGGCGTTTTTTTGTATCGACCAACGGTCGATACCTACCGTCGATGTCATGGCCACCGATGTGGTCGGTCGACGATGCCGTGGCTGCGCACGGCCGTCGATGTCATGGGCACGGCGGCCGATGGCACTGGTAGGTACCGACCGTTGGTCGGTACCCGGTGCATCACTTGAACGATTTGATCGTGAGGTCCAGCGCGTCCTTGCCGCCTTCGCGCTGCAGCAGTCGTGCCGGCACCGGGAAGTCCTTCACCACCCAGGCGATCAGCTCCTTGTTGCCGTCCACGCGCGAGACCTTGGTGGCATCATACGACTTGCCACCGACATTGACCTGTTCCTTGCCGACCACCTTGTAGGTCATCGGCTTGACCCGGCCTTCGTCAACCATGCGGTAGGTCAGCGGCTTGCCCGCCGCCAGGTCTCGCGCAATCGCCAGGTTGATCAGCAGGGCGTCCATGTCCCCCGCCTTCAGCGCCACCGGTCCAGCGCGCTCTGGTTTGATGTCGCCCGTCCAGGTGGCCTGGTTCTTGTTCCAGTCATAGTTGGCCTGCACGTTGCGCTTCTTCACCAGCAGCACCGAACTGTCCCTGCTGCTGAGCGGACGCAGTCGGCCATTGGCTTCCTCGAACACGGTGTTCTGGCTGAGCTGGGCCATCGGGCTGCGTACGTCCAGGCTGTAGGTCCACGTGTTGCCGTCACCCTTGGTCAGGGTCATGGTGCCCGGCGCCTGCACACCCATGTAGTTCGCCTGGTACAGCGCGGTGAAGGGCTGCATTGCCATGGCCGGCAGACTGCTGAGGGCCAGGGCGCCAGCGGCGATCCAGGTGAGCGGGCGGGTACGGATGGTCATGCTCAAACTCCTTGGTATTCGATCAGGCGCAGGTCGATCCGATCCTGACCGTCTTCGCGTTGCAGGATGCGAACCGGGGTAGGAACCCCGTTGGCGATCCAGAGGATGGTTTCGTCATTGCCGCCGTTGGTGCGGTACACCCGCAGCGCGTTGTAGGACAGCTCGCCGACCTCGACGTTCTCGGTGTCCGGCGCAGCCTGGTAGTCGTGCTGGCGGACCCGGCCGACATCGACATAACGGTAATGCATCTGTCCGCCCGGATGCGCATCGCGCATGATCGCCAGATTGATCAGCAGCGCGCTCTGGTCGCCCGGCTGCAGCGGAATGGGCTGGGTGCGCTCCTTTTTCAGGTCGCCGGTCCACTGGGCGGTGCCGGCCTTCCAGTCGTAGGTACCGGTAACCTTCTTGCCCAGGAACAGGCCCTTGCGCACGGTGGCCTGGCTGAGCGGCACATAGGTGGTGCCGTGTTTCTCGAACACGGTGCTCTGCTCCAGGTTCAGGCCCAGCACGCTGGCGAAGCCACGCCGGCCCACCACCTGCATGTCCACACGCCACTGGTCGCCACCGGTGTGGGTGACGCGCATGGTGGCATCGCCGGCTTCCTTGCCCTTGTACAGGGCCTGGTAGGTGGCGGTGAACGGTTCCAGCGGCGGCGCCTCCCATGCACTGGGCGGCGGCAGGACCGGCAGTTCCGGCGGCGGCGGTTCCTGTGCCTGCGCGATCGCCACCGTGCACAGCAGCGAAGCAAGCAGCACCAGCGGTTTGGACAGAGAGGTTTTCATGCGCGGCGCGGAAGCGGGGGAGGGAGGAGGATGCCAGCGGCCGGGTCAGCAGCGCGTGTGCGCCGCGGCTAGCGGGTCAGCTGATTGGCGCAATCTAGGCGCAGCGGACTGAACAGGGGGTTGCCGTCAACCTCGAGCTGACCGTTGCGTTCAGTTACGCGACCGCCCACCAGCCATTGCAGGCTGGCGATGAGCAGGGGGTGCTCCACCGCCAGCACGCGCTGGGCCAGCTGTTCGGCGGTATCGCCGGGCAGCACCGGCACGCGCGCCTGGGCCAGCACGGTACCGGCATCCAGCTCGGGCACCACGAAGTGCACGCTGGCCCCGGCCTCGGCATCGCCGGCCTCCAGTGCCCGCGCGTGGGTATGCAGCCCCTTGTACAGCGGCAGCAGCGAGGGATGGATGTTGACCAGTCGACCGCTGAAGCGCTGCACGAAGGCTTCGCCCAGAATGCGCATGTAGCCGGCGCAGACCACCCAGTCCGGCGCGAACCCGGCCAGCGCGTCGCCCATGGCCGCATCGAACGTGGCGCGGTCGGCAAAGTCTCTGGGCGAGCGCGCCCAGCGGCGGTCCGGGGCGACCTTGGTGAGCGCCGAGGCATCCGGCTTGTCCGACAACACCGCCACGACCTCGGCGTCGAGCGTGCCGGCGGCGATGGCGTCGATGATGGCCTGCAGATTGCTGCCGCGGCCGGAGGCCAGTACGGCGATGCGGCTGCCCGAACCCCCTGGCGCGGTGTTGCTGGCCGGGGTCATGCTGCGACCGCGCCGTCCGTGGTGCAGGTGCGAGGCGACCTGATGCGCTGTCCAGCCGCGGGGGACGTTCAGCGGCGGGGGCGTGGATGACATCGGGGGAACCTCAGGGCTGGGCAGTGGGGAAAGCGTCGAAGGCGATCTTGACCTTTGGGCGCAGCAGCACGAGGAGGGTGAATATCCCCAGCACAGTGCCCAACGGCATCAACATGCAGGACAGACCGGCCACCACCAGGCAGAGCGTATACCGACGCTGGCGGGCCAGGCAGCGCCCGGCGTAGGCCATGAAGCCGGCCAGGATCAGCCCGCATGTGATCATCAACGAGCCGGCCACGACGAAAATCCATCCGAACAGCCGGGTCTCCTGGAGCGTCGCCGCCCCCCCATTGCTTTCAATCGGCATGCCGCCGCTCAGCGCGGCGATGCCGATGCCCACATGGATCAGAGGGAACAGGGAAAACAGCGCGGTCAGGCCGGCCAGGACGTAATGGAAGATCGACAACAGTCGCAGGTGCGACGCGTCTTCCAGCGAAAGCACAGGGCTGGGCAGCACGGGCGTGGTCATGGCCGGTCACGTCCGAACAGGGCCTTCACAGGCGGGCGGGTCAGCAGAACCAGCGTCGGCACACCCAGGATCACGGCGGGGATGGTGAGGCATGACACGACGGCAGCGATCATGCAGGCGACATACCCGCAGCGGCGGGCCAGGCAGATTGCCGCGATCAGCAATACAACCGCCATGCCGACGGGAATCGCTGCGGACAGATAGGGAAGCATGTCAGCCCACGGCGCTGGTGGCCGCGCTTCTGCCGGCATGCCCGCGAAGAGGTTGTTGACGATCCACCAGGACGGCATTGCCCAAAGCAACAACAGCACCGCCATGATGACGTGCAGCCGCGGCAGCCAGCGCAGGAGGCGCTGGTCTGCGGGGCTCAGCCCGTGCGCATTCGATGGGAGGGGAATCGGTGCATCCATGCGCAACTCCTTCAGTGGAATGTCAGCCGATCCGCACGCGCTCGGCGCCGGTGGCCGGGGTGACCTTGCCGATGGTCCACTGGGCCAGGCCCTGGGCTTCCACTGCGGCGGACACCGCGGCCACCTGCTCCGGGGCGACGATCAGCACGAAGCCGATGCCGCAGTTGAACGTGCGCCACATTTCGCTGTCGGCCACGGCGCCTTCGCGCTGCAGCCACTGGAAGACCGGCGGCAGGGTCCAGGACGACGCATCGATGTCCAACCCCAGGCCCTCGGGCACCACGCGGATGATGTTCTCGGTCAGGCCGCCACCGGTGATGTGGGCCATGCCGTGGATGGCCGCACCGTGGCGCTTGAGCAGGGCCAGGATCGGCTTGACGTACAGACGGGTCGGCGCCATCAGGGCGTCGACCAGCGTCACCCCGCCTTCCAGCTCCAGGTCGGCCGGCTGGCCGGCACGGTCGTAGATGCGGCGGACCAGCGAGTAGCCGTTGGAGTGCGGACCCGACGAGGCGATGCCGATCAGCACATCGCCCTCGGCCACGCTGGCGCCGTCCTTCAGTTCGCTCTTTTCCACGCCGGCCACGGTGAAGCCGGCCAGGTCGTACTCGCCCGGGGCATACATGTCGGGCATTTCAGCGGTTTCGCCACCGATCAGCGCGCAGCCGGCCTCGGTGCAGCCATTGGCGATGCCGCCCACGACCGCCGCGGCGGTGTCGATGTCCAGCTTGCCGGTGGCGAAGTAGTCCAGGAAGAACAGCGGCTCGGCCCCCTGCACCAGCACATCGTTCACGCACATGGCGACCAGATCGATGCCGATCGTGTCGTGCCGGCCCAGCTGTTGTGCCAGCTTCAGCTTCGTGCCCACCCCGTCGGTGCCCGACACCAGCACCGGCTCGCGGTACTTGCTGGACAGGTCGAACAGGGCGCCAAACCCGCCCAGCCCGCCCATCACTTCGGGCCGGAAGCTGCGCTTCACCAGCGGCTTGATGCGCTCGACCAGTTCATTGCCCGCGTCGATGTCGACGCCGGCGTCGCGGTAGGTCAGGGGGGAGGGGTTGGACGGGGAATTGGTCACGGGCGTCGGCGCTGCGCTGGAGTGAAAGCGGGATT
>Ga0209050_1000418_pt1 | contig 78617 bp, 78 predicted proteins | sample Araplavi_mTSA_r2_FD_184276 | JGI IMG/M metagenome (GOLD analysis project Ga0209050, IMG submission 184276) | Arabidopsis root microbial communities from North Carolina, USA - plate scrape MF_Cvi_mTSA_r2 (SPAdes) (version 2) | ecosystem: Host-associated > Plants > Roots > Endosphere | place: USA...
TCGCTTCCATGTGTTTCAGGGCTTTCATGATGTTCTCCTTCAGGTCAGTGTTGAACTACTTCCGTGCTTCCATGGTTACACTGTACCTAAAGCCTCCCTGCCCTGCCTTGCACTTGCGACGAAGCGCAAAAATCACGGGATGAAATGCAGATTCCCCGGCCTGCAGCCGCCGCGCCGACCGCTTTATTCAGCGGGCTTCTGACTTTCCTCGACTGGAGCCGCCTTCAAAGGAGCGCCATCTTTCAGCCATTCAGCCACGTCCTCGCCTAACTCTTTGGTCACCTTATGGAACATGGGACAGGTCCCGCTAAACATTCCGCCCAGACCCATCGTCGAGCGCCGGAACGACGCCGACGACAGCGTGTTGCCGCCTTGCTTAAGCTCAGCGAGCACCTGCAATGACTTCGGGCCCGACCACCCGCCACCACCTGCGCCCCAGGCGTTGGTAATCGTAATCTTGATGACCTTGTCATTGCCAACATCGTCCTGGGCACTTGCCAATTCGACGCGGCCGTAATGCTTGCTGATCTGGCTTGAAGCGTACTCAACCAAATGCCGCTCCAGCTCGCATTGACTCTTGATGTTTTGCGGGACATACGCACCGGGACCGATTTGCACGGGGGTCTGGAGATAGATGCGCTCGGCAGCGGATGCGCCGAAAGATACTGCCAATGCGGACAGCAGGAGTGTGGCCTTGAATAGTTTCATTTATAAAATTCCGTTGCACCAACGCAAAATTGCGAATCCAGCACTATAGGGCCGAAAACGGCATGGTGCAATCGCGTTCAAGTTGTGCGGGCCTGTTCCAGCCAGCCCATCACGGCGCTATTAAAGGCTTCCGGCTGTTCACGCATGACCCAGTGGCCGCTGCGGAAGGCAATGACCCGGCTGTCCGGCTTGGACTGCACGGCCGCTTCGAAGCTGCGGGTGTGGAAAGGGAACGGCTTGCGTTTGCCATAGATATACAGCATGGGCCAGCGCAGCTTGAACGGCAGCGCTCCAGCGGCAGGCCTGGTGGCGCGCAGCCAGGTGATCGCATGGGGCAGTTGCAGGCGATGGCAAGCTTCGCGCGCTGCGCGGCTGTTGCTGCTTGATGCTTTCAGGCGGCGGTGGGCGAAGGCCAGGCGCAGGCGGGTTTTCCAGTCCAGCGAGGCACGGTAAGTCATCTGGCTCGAGCCGCCGATGCCCACGCTGATCACCCGGCTTACCAGATCCGGGTAGCGCAGCGCGAACTGGTAGCCGAAGACGCAGCCCCAATCGCTCAGCATCAGGATCACCGGGCGGCCGCCATTCACGGCATGCACGGTGTCGGCGTAGAGTTTTGATACCTCGTCTATGGTATGGCTGCCCTTGCCGCTTTGGTTGGGGAAGCTGAACCGCACGCACCGATAGCTGGCGGCGAAAGCGGAAACCTGGGCATCCCACAGGCTGCGGTCGTAAGGCCAGCCATGGATCATCATGATGGCCTCTTCACCTTCACCATCCACATGGACGGTCACTCCATCGACTGTCAGCCGCTCCGCCATTCCGCCCTCCGTTAAAATATTTACAACATCCTAACGTTGGACAATAGAAATGTAAACGGTTCGCTTAAGGGCTTCTCTTACTCCGGCAATAAGAATTGCAGGCGAGCATCAGCCTTGGCGGGCGTAAAGCCGGTCAGTTCCACTTCCACCAGTCCGTTGGCGACGAACGGATCTTGCGCCAGCCGCTCGCGTACGGCGCCCTCTTCCAGTCCGTGCACCAGGATGCCGCCGCCCGGCTGCCCCAGCAGGTTGCCCGCTGCGAGGAATACACCATCGTCAAACCCGGCCTGCAGCCAGTCTTTGTGTGCGGCCATCCACGGTGCAGCCTGTTCGCGGCTGCCGGTCAACTTGAGCGATACGATAAACATGATTCCTCCTCTATTTGGCAATGGCGTGCAGCCATTTGTGCAGTTGCGAAACCTCGTGCTTGATGAATGCACCGTCGTCAAAGGCGTTGGCGAGCGTGGCGATGCCCTGGCTGCGCGCCAGCAGGTGCATGGCCAGGCCATCGGCATCGGCCTTGGCGCCGAGCTGCTCGAATTGCACGCGCAGCCAATCGCGGAACAGGGTGAACAGGGTATTCGCCTGAGGTAGCGCGGGGTGTTCAAGCTTGGCGAGTTCGGTGCACATCGTGCCAACGGGGCAGCCGTTGCGGCGGATGGCCGGCGCATTCATCACCATCATGTCGATGAAGCGGCCGATGCGGGCAGCCGGCTGCGGCGCTTCCGCATCCCAGGCGTCGAGCATGGCTTGCGTCTTTTGCCGGCGCAGCTCGATCACCGCCTCGAGGATCTCGTCCTTCGTCTTGAAGTGGTAGTAGAAGTTGCCGCGAGAGAGTTCCACCGCCGCCGCGATGTCGGCGAAGCTGGTGTGGCCATAGCCGTGCTCATAGAACAGCCGGTCGGCTGTTTCGACGATGCGTTCGCGGGTGCTGGTCGGCTGTTTGTTCATGCCGACAAGCGTAGGACACTCGTCCTACGATGTCAAGCAATTAACCCTTGCGGGCTTCTTCGTCCAGTTTGCGCAGGAAAGCCAGTTTGTCGGCGATCTTGGATTCCAGTCCGCGCGGGACCGGCTGGTACCAGCCCGGTTCGGCCATGCCGTCGGGAAGATAGGTTTCGCCGGCGGCGTAGGCATCCGGCTCGTCATGGGCGTAGCGGTATTCGTGGCCGTAGCCCAGCTCCTTCATCAACTTGGTCGGCGCATTGCGCAGGTGGACCGGCACTTCGCGCGACTTGTCGCGGCGGACGAAGGCCATGGCGGCGTTGTAAGCGTTGTAGCCGGCATTGCTCTTGGCCGCAACTGCGAGGTAAATCACGGCCTGGGCCAGCGCCAGCTCACCTTCCGGTGAGCCGAGCCGCTCGTAAGTTTCAGCTGCGTCGTTCACCATGGTCAGCGCGCGGGGGTCGGCCAGGCCGATGTCTTCCCACGCCATGCGCACGATGCGGCGCGCCAGGTAGCGCGGATCGGCGCCGCCGTCGATCATGCGGCAGAACCAGTACAGCGCTCCGTCCGGATTGGAGCCGCGCACCGACTTGTGCAGCGCCGAGATCTGGTCGTAGAAATTATCGCCGCCCTTGTCGAAGCGGCGGGCATTGAGCGTCAGCGCGTTCTGCACGAATTCGCCGGTGACCTTGTTGGTGCGCGCAGTGGCGGCGGCGGTCTTGGTCTGCTCCAGCAGGTTCAGGAAGCGGCGCGCGTCGCCGTCGGCATAGCCGATCAGGGTGTCGATGGCCAGCTCGTCGAAGTCCAGGTCCGGCATGGCGCGTTCTTTGGCGCGGGCCAGCAGCTGGCGCATTTCTTCTTCCGTCAGCGCCTTCAGCACATAGACCTGGGCGCGCGACAGCAATGCGGAGTTGACTTCGAACGATGGGTTTTCGGTAGTGGCGCCGATCAGCGTCACCAGGCCGGATTCGACGTAAGGCAGCAAGGCGTCCTGCTGCGCCTTGTTGAAGCGGTGGATCTCGTCGATGAACAGGATGGTCTGCTTGCCGTTGGCGACGAACTGCTCCGCCTGTTCAATGGCGGCACGAATGTCCTTGACCCCGCCCAGCACGGCCGAAATCGCGATGAACTCGCAGTCGAAAGCGCGCGCGGACAGGCGGGCCAGCGTGGTCTTGCCTACGCCGGGCGGCCCCCACAGGATCATGGAATGCGGCTTGCCGGACTTGAACAGCAAATTCAGCGGCTTGCCCTCGCCCAGCAAGTGGCTCTGGCCGATCACGTCCGCCACGCTGTGCGGGCGCAGCGCCTCTGCCAGCGGAGGCGTGGGTTCGGCAGCGAACAGGTCAGCGGTCATTTTCTCGTGCACCAGTAGGGTTAATGGTCGGCAGCGGCCGCGTCAAAATGGGCCCGTACTGGGAGGCGAAATCCTTTTCCCGCAGGTTGGCCAATAGCTCGACGATTCCTCTGGGGCCGCCGTGCCGCACCGCCCACGCCTCCACTTCCGCCTTGGCCTGGCAATAGGTGGCATTGCTCTGGCCATTGCGCAAACGCGTGTAATCGAGCCAGTCGCGCATGGCGCTCAACTTCGACAAGTCGTCGATCCCCCTCGCGCCTGGTGCGCACGCCCTGCCGCCAACCATGCTTGCCAGCCCTTCATTGAACCAGGCAGGCACGCGCCGCCCGCCGGCGCGTGCATACAATTCAAGATGCGACAACTCGTGGCTCAGCACCGCAAGCAGACGCTCATCGGTGGCGAAACGATTGCTGGCCAGTGTGGTTACCACAATGCTGGGGTTTTCGAACACATGTTTTCCGTTCAGGTAGCGCTGGCCGCTCCTGGTATCGGAATATGAACGGAATTCCGGCCCTAACAGGAAGCTTGCGCAGCCCGGGCTTTTGCAGAAATAGATGTCGGGGGTGACGCCCTTCCGTTCGCCGAAGAAGGCGGTGACCCTGTCGAAGGCTGCAGGCACCAGCGGCTTGAGGCGGTCCAATTCGGCCTGGGTAAAGCTTGTTTCATAGACCATGCGGTCTTCGCGCACCAGGCTGTCCTTGTCGAAGTCCGCGGCAAAAGCGTTGATGGCATTGCACGCCAGCGCCAGCATGGTCAGGTAAGTCTTCATGCCTTAATTGTTGATGACGTCCGCGCCCTTGGGCATGACAAATTTAAAGGACGTTGCATTCAGGGCTGGATTTTTTTCAAACTTCTTGAACGACAGGAAGGAAATCTGGCCGAAGCTGTCTTTCAGCTCCATCGCTTCCGGCACGCCGTTTTTCAGGCCGATCTGGATCTGCTCAAAGCTGGAGTCTTTGGCTTTCGGGGTGGCTTTCAGCCATTCCAGGCCGTCGCGGGTACCGGCTTCGGACAGGGCAAAGTTCTTTTCGAGGTCGTTGGAGCCGAACAGGATGGCAGCCGGCGACGAACCCAGTGCATCGCCCAGTTTGCGCACGGTAACCTGGTTCAGGTCCTTGTCGAAGATGAACAGCTGCTCGCCATCGGCCTGCAGCACCTGGTCGTAAGGCTTGGTGTAGGTCCAGATGAACTTGCCCGGGCGGGCGAAAGTGAAGCTGCCGGACGACAGCTTGTCCTTGCTGCCCTGCGCCACGACTTTTTGCGTGAACTCGCCTTTGGCGGCCTTGGTGCTGGCCACGAAAGCCTTGAACTGGTCCAGCGCCGCAGCGCTGGCGAAACCTGCAAACAGCAGGCCGGCGGCCAGGGCCGCCATCAACTTGGTGGTCTTCATAGGATTCCTTATTCCGCCGACGCGGTAGGTGCGATGATTTCGCGGTTGCCGTTCGACTGCATGGCCGATACTACACCGCTGTTTTCCATCTGTTCCAACAGGCGCGCGGCCCGGTTGTAGCCGATGCGCAGGTGGCGCTGCACCAGCGAGATCGATGCCTTACGGTGCTTCAGCACGACCTGCACGGCCTGGTCGTACATCGGGTCGGCCTCGCCGTCCCCGCCGCCGCCAGCACCAGCCATGGCGCCGTCGCCGCCGCCCTCTTCCAGCGTGCCGCCTTCAAGGATGCCCTCGATATAGTTCGGTTCACCCTGGGCCTTCAAATGCTTCACGACACGGTGCACTTCATCGTCCGATACGAAGGCGCCGTGCACGCGGATCGGCAGGCCGGTACCCGGCGGCATGTACAGCATGTCGCCCATGCCCAGCAGCGTTTCCGCGCCCATCTGGTCAAGAATGGTGCGCGAGTCGATCTTGGACGATACCTGGAATGCAATACGCGTCGGGATATTGGCTTTGATCAGGCCCGTAATCACGTCTACAGATGGGCGCTGCGTCGCCAGGATCAAGTGCAGGCCGGCCGCACGGGCTTTTTGCGCGATACGGGCGATCAGCTCTTCCACCTTCTTGCCGACCACCATCATCAGGTCGGCCAGCTCGTCGATGATGATGACGATCGTTGGCAGTTTTTCCAGCGGCTCCGGCGAGTCAGGGGTGATCGAGAACGGATTCGGGATCTTTTCTTCGCGCTTGTCCGCCTCGGCGATCTTGGCGTTGTAGCCGGCCAGGTTACGCACGCCCAGCTTGGACATCAGCTTGTAGCGGCGTTCCATCTCGTTCACCGCCCAGTTCAGGGCGTGGCCGGCCTGGCGCATGTCGGTCACGACCGGCGCCAGCAGGTGCGGAATGCCTTCATACACCGACATTTCCAGCATCTTCGGGTCGATCAGGATCATGCGCACGTCATGCGGGTCGGCCTTGTACAGCAGCGACAGGATGGTGGCATTAATGCCAACGGACTTGCCGGAACCGGTAGTACCCGCCACCAGCAGGTGCGGCATCTTGGCCAGGTCGGCCACCACCGGCTTGCCTGCGATGTCCTTGCCCAGCGCCACGGTCAGCGGCGAATGGTTGTCGTTATAGACCTTGGAGCCGAGGATCTCGGTCAGGCGCACGATCTGGCGCTTCGGATTCGGCAGCTCCAGCGCCATGTAATTCTTGCCAGGGATGGTTTCCACCACGCGGATCGAAGTCAGCGACAGCGAACGCGCCAGGTCGCGCGCCAGGTTGACGATCTGGCTGCCCTTCACGCCGGTGGCCGGCTCGATTTCGTAGCGGGTCACGACCGGGCCCGGATAAGCGGCGACCACCTTGGCTTCCACGCCAAAGTCGGACAGCTTTTTCTCGATCAGGCGGCTGGTGAATTCCAGCGTTTCCACCGCCACGGTTTCCTGCTGCGGCGGCGCATCGTCCAGCAGCGACAACGGCGGCAGCGTGGTGTTCTCGATTTCCTGGAACAGTGTGCCCTGCTTCTCCTTGATCACGCGCTCGGACTGCACCACCTGGGTGATCTGCGGTTCGATCTTGACGATAGGCGCAGGCGGCGCATCCGGCGGCAGGTCGGCCGGCTTCGGATGCTTCTCCTCGTGCTTGACGCGCTCCTTGACCACCTTCTCCTCGCGCTTGACCACGGCCACGTCGCCGTGGCGGCGGTCTTCGCGCACCTCCATGCGGGCACGGAACCAGTCCACGGTCATCTCGATCGCGCCGCCGATCCGTTCGGCCACGGCCAGCCAGGACACGTGGAAATACAGGCTGAAACCGGTGGCAAACAGCAGCAGGAGCAGCAAGGTGCCCGGCGTAAAGCCCAGCGCCACATGGGCGAAATGGCCGATGTAATTGCCCAGGATGCCGCCCGGGGCCAGCGGCAGCTGTACTTTCAGCGAATGCAGGCGCAGGAATTCCAGCCCCATGCTGCCGATCAGCAGGGCGAAGAAACCGATGAAGCGGATCAGGCCTTCATGCTGGTGCGGCACATCCTCTTCCTTATCCAGCAGCCATTTATTGGTCAGCCGGCGATAGCCGCGCCAGACGTAATGCAGCAGGAAGATGCACCACCACCAGGCCGAAAAACCGAAGATATATAACAGCACGTCGGACAGTTTGGCGCCCACCGCGCCGCCCAGGTTGTGCAGGCGAGCGACGTCATTGCTGTGCGACCAGCCGGGATCTGCGCGATCGAAGCTGGCCAGTATCAGCACCAGGTACAGCCACACCCCAGCCAGCGCAAACCAGCGCGCCTCCGACAGCAGGCGGATCAACCGGTTGGGCACCGGTGGCCGTTCAATCGTCTTGCGAACGTTGCCAGAAGTCGATCCTTGACTCTTTTTACTCATTGCTTGGGGGCAAAAATTCCATAATTGCGCTTATTCTAAGGCATATCAAGCCAAACCGGCCCCACGGTACATGTGAAATGCACGCTTCGCATATAATTTCGGTTTGCTTGGGGCTGGACTTGTCGCATTCCTGTCCGCCTCCATATACCAGACACTCCAACTAGGTAAAGAATCCGCATATGACTACTACCAAACACGCCAAAGTCCTGATTCTCGGCTCCGGTCCTGCAGGCTACAGCGCCGCCATTTACGCTGCGCGCGCCAACCTGAACCCGATGCTGGTGACCGGCGTCGAGCAAGGCGGCCAGCTGATGACCACCACCGACGTGGAAAACTGGCCGGCCGACCCTATGGGCGTACAGGGTCCGGACCTGATGCAGCGCTTCCTGCAGCACGCCGAGCGCTTCAAGACCGAAATCGTGTTTGACCACATCCACACCACGCACCTGAACGAAAAACCGATCCGCCTGATCGGCGACAGCAACACCTACACCTGCGACACCCTGATTATCGCCACCGGCGCCTCGGCCCAGTACCTGGGCCTGCCGACCGAGCAGGAATTCATGGGCCGCGGCGTCTCCGCCTGCGCCACCTGCGACGGCTTCTTCTACCGTGGCCAGGAAGTGGCCGTGGTCGGCGGCGGCAATACCGCTGTTGAAGAAGCCCTGTACCTGTCGAACATCGCCACCAAGGTCACCCTGGTACACCGCCGCGACAAGTTCCGCGCCGAGCCTATCCTGGTGGACCGCCTGATGGCCAAGGTCGCCGAAGGCAAGATCGAACTGAAACTGAACTCCACCCTGCACGAAGTGAAGGGCGACCAGTCCGGCGTCAACGCCATCACCGTCAAGCACAATGACGGCGGCCTGACCGACGTGGCGGTGCACGGCCTGTTCATCGCCATCGGCCACAAGCCGAACACCGGCATCTTCGAAGGCCAGCTCGAAATGAAGGATGGCTATATCAAGACCCGCACCGGCACCGAAGGCATGGCCACCGCCACCTCCGTGCCAGGCGTGTTCGCTGCCGGCGACGTGCAGGACCACATCTACCGCCAGGCCATCACTTCGGCCGGCACCGGCTGCATGGCCGCACTGGACGCGCAACGCTACCTGGAAGCGCAAGAGTGAAAAGCTTCGCCGACCTGAAGGGGCTGGGCAAACAGCTCAAGGAACAGCAAGAGCAGCGTGAGGCTGAGGAAAAGGAGCGCGCCCGGCAAGCCAAGGCCGCTGCCGCCGCTGCCAACGTGTTCCAGTCCTCCATGGCCGGCGTGCAGAAAATGAAACCGTCCGACCGCTACGTGCCGCCGCCTGCCAAGGGCGCGGCCGCAGCTGGCCGCCCTGCCCCATCCGGCCCGCGCAAGCCGCAAACGGCCGAGGAACAGGCGGCGGACGATGCAGCCGTGCTGCGCGAGTCGATGCTGTCGGATATGTTCGACGTCGACCATTACATGGAAGAAGACCCTGCGCTGAACTACAGCGCGCCCGGCATCGGCCCGGACGTGATGAAAAAGATGCGCAAGGGCCACTGGCCGGTCCAGGATGAACTGGACCTGCATGGCAAGCGCCGCGACGAGGCGCGCCAGGCGGTGGACGACTTTCTGCTCAAAGCCAGGCGCCGCAACTACCGCTGCGTGTGCGTGATCTACGGCCGCGGCTTCGGTTCGCGCGGCGGCGAGCCGGTGCTGAAATCCATGGTCCACTCCTGGCTGGTGCAGACCGACGGCGTGATCGCCTTCTGCCAGGCCCGCGCCGAAGAAGGCGGCGAAGGCGCCATCATGGTGCTGCTGCGTTCAGCCCTCGCACCCCAGCGCTGATTAGCCCCTGCTTGCAGGTTTTGCTATCAGGATGCTAATCTGCGCCTCATGAAAATTGTCCCCGCCGTTTCCCTGATCACCATCATTGAGGTCGTAGCAATCCTGGTCGGGGCCTTCTCAGGATTTATCGAAGCGCGCCGCAAGCGCATGGACATCGTCGGCGTCTTTATCGTCGCCTTCATCACCGCCTTCGGCGGCGGTACCGTGCGCGACATCCTGCTCGACAAGCGCCCGCTGTTCTGGGTGGCGCACCAGGAATATACGATCCTGCTGTTCGTCGTGGCCCTGCTGGCAGCGCCCTTCTTCAAGCATATCCGCCATATCGTTTCCGAACGCCTGATCGTGATCGCCGACGCGGTCGGCCTTGGCCTGTTCGCCGTGGCCAGCGTGGCGCAGGCACTGGCGGCGGACATGCCGATCTTCGTGGCGGTAATGATGGGCGTGGTGACGGGTATTTTCGGCGGCGTGCTGCGCGACATTATCTGTAACGAGGTGCCGATGGTGTTCCGCGACGGGAAACCATATGCGATCTGCGCCTTCTTCGGCTGCTGGTTCTACATCGCGCTGCAATACACCCAGGTCTCGGACGACGTGGCCCTGTGGTCCAGCGCCGGCCTGATCACCGTGATGCGCCTGCTGGCCTGGCGCTTCGACCTCAAGATCAGCCGCCCTTAGGGCTATCGCTAATTAACTTTCAATTGAAAAGTTAAAACTTACCACAGGGAAACAACTGATACAATAGCGCAACTTTTTAAATTGCGCCTGCCTGTCCGTGTTTACCTTTGATGTCGCTACTGCAACTAGCCTGGTCGGCTTCCTGTCGATCCTGATTGCCTGCGCCTTCAGGGGCTTGCACGGGCGCTCCCTGGCTGGCACGCCCGGCGGGCAATGGGCCATGTCGGCCTTGACCGGAGGTGCGGCAGCGCTGCTCGTTGCCAATTCTGCCACTCTCCCCGACTACATCGGAACCGTCGCCGATAACACGCTTTCCGTCGTCAGCCTGGTTTTCATCCATCGCGGCACGGCGATGCTGGTTGGGGCTCGCTACAACGACCGTTATTACGCCCTGTGTGTCGGCACCGCAATCGCCGGCTTCGCCTGGTTCAGTTATGGCCACCCCAGCGTGCAGGCCCGCATCGAACTGGTTTCAGCTTATCGCGCCGCCTTTTACTGCGCCACCTTGCTGATGCTGGCCAAGCGCCCCGGCCTGCCCGCTGGCACGCGCTACCTGGTCGACATCCTGGCGCTGGCTGCCACCTGGAGCGTGGTGCGGCTTGGCGCAGCGGTGTTTTCGACAGGCCATGTCGACACCTTCCTGGAAGGCGGCTCCTCGTTTGCCGTCATGGTTTCCGTGAGCGGCATCCTGCATGTGCTGGTCAATGCCTTCCAGTTCCGGCTGGAGAGCGAAAAGATTCGCGACGAGCTGGCTGCCCACGCCGCACAGCTGCAGGAAAAGCGCGACATGCTGAAGGCCGTGGTAGCCGAACGCACCGCGGAGCTGACCAGGCAAGCCACCACCGACAGCATGACCGGCATCGCCAACCGCCGCCACTTCATGGAGCGCGGCAACCACGAAATCGAACGCGCCCGCCGCTACCACCTGCCGCTGACGCTCCTGCTGCTGGACATCGACCACTTCAAGCGGATCAACGACCGTTTCGGCCACCCCGCAGGCGACAAACTGCTGCAAGTGATTGCCCAGGCCTGCCAATCGAATGCCCGCAACGTGGACCTGCCAGGCCGCCTGGGCGGCGAAGAATTTGCCTTGCTGATGCCTGAAACCAGTGCCATTGCAGCCCGCCTGGCAGCCGAGCGGCTACGGCGCGCCATCACCGCCATCCCGCCCGCGCTCTCCGGCGTTCCGCACCAGGTCACGGCCAGCTTCGGCATCGCCGCGCTCAACTCGCATGACACGTCGATGGAGAGCCTGATGGCGCGCGCCGACACCGCGCTGTACCGCGCCAAGAACGGCGGCCGCAACCGCGTGGAGGCAGCTTGAATACCCTGCACCTCGGCACTTGCGACCTGACCCTCGGCATCGCCTGCCTGGCGATCGGCATCGCCTTCATCGGCCTGCACGCAGTTCGTGGCGGGCGTTCGGCGGGCTCGAACTGGAGCCTGGCAGCGATATGCCAGGGCGTCGCCTGGATACTGGCCGGCATGCGCGGCGAATTGCCGGCAGCGCTGACGTCCGTGCTGCCCGACGTGCTGATCGCAGCAAATGCCATGCTGTTGCTGCGTGGCGCAGCGCGCTACATGCAGGTATCGCCGGCTTGGCTGCTCAAACCACAGCCATGGTTGGGATTCCTTGTGACCACCACCCTGCTCTTCGCCTTGGCCAGCCGTGCGGGCGATCACGCTCAAGTCATCGCCGGCGCGATGATCCGCATTCCCCTGCTGCTGGCAGGCATCGCATTCCTGTCCCGCCACGCACCACGCAATGGCCGCGCCATCTTGTGCGCATTGTTCGGAATCGACGCTGCATGGCACTTGCTTGTTGCGGCAGCCGGTATGGCAGACATGACCGCGATCGGCATACTGCTGCGCGGCGCGCTCACCATCCTGGTCATCGCGGCCCAGTTCCGCATCGAGAGCGACAACGCGCGCACTTCGCTGCAGGCCCTGGCCGAAGCACTGGAAGTGGAAAGCCTGCAGCTGGAAAAAACGATCGACGACCGCAACCGGGAACTGCAGGAGATCGCGACCACCGACTTCCTGACCGGCATCGCCAACCGCCGCCAGTTCATGGCGCGCACCGAAATGGAAATTGAACGCTCGCGGCGCTATGGGCACAAGCTCTCGCTGCTGATGATCGATATCGACCACTTCAAAACGATCAACGACAGCTTTGGGCACCCGACCGGCGACCGCGCGATCATCGCCATCGGCCGCCATTGCGCCACCGCCTGCAGGCGCAGCGACCTGGCCGCGCGCCTGGGCGGCGAGGAATTTGCCATCCTGCTGCCTTCAACGGGCATCAATGAAGCCCAAATCGTTGCGGAGCGACTGCGGGCTGGCACCCAAGCGCTGAAAGTGCAGCATGACGGCCAGGCCGTGCCGCTCAAACTGAGCATCGGCATTGCCTGCCTGGAGGCGGGAGATACCGGGCCGGACACGCTATTGGCACGCGCCGACCAGGCCTTGTATGCGGCCAAGAATGCAGGCCGCGACTGCGTCCGCTACGCCTGATCAGACTGCATCGGGGCCGGTCTCGCCGGTACGGATGCGGATCACCTGCTCGATGTTTTGAACGAAGATCTTGCCGTCACCGATCTTGCCGGTGCGCGCAGCCTTGATGATCGCATCGACAGCGGTATCGACCACGCTGTCGTCCACCACCACCTCCACCTTCACCTTCGGCAGGAAGTCAACCACGTATTCGGCGCCGCGATACAGCTCGGTATGGCCCTTCTGGCGGCCAAAGCCTTTCACCTCGGTCACGGTCAGGCCGGTCACGTTCACCTCGGCCAGCGACTCGCGTACTTCGTCCAGCTTGAATGGCTTGATGATGGCGGTAATTTGCTTCATTGCGTTCTCCTTATAGTGGTTTAAGCGTCAGGCACGGTCTTCAGGTTTTCCAGCCAGGCTGCTGCTTCCGAATCGCTCGGCGCGCGCCAGTCGCCGCGCGGCGACAACGAACCGCCGGAGCCGACTTTCGGCGCATTCGGCACGCAGGTACGCTTGAACTGGGAAGTCTGGAAGAAGCGCTTGAGGAAGATGCCCAGATTGTGTTTGATGTCTTTCAGTTCGTACTGGTTGCGCATGACATGCTCGTCTTCCGGCCATTGTCCCACGTCGCGGTCGCGCCAGGCATGGTGCGCCAGGAAGGCCACCTTGGCCGGGGCGAAACCGAAGCGCAGCGTGTAGTACAGGTTGAAGTCCTGCAGCTCGTATGGACCGATAAAGTCCTGCGTCACCTGCGCCGGCGCCGTGTCGCCCGACTTGCCCGGCACCAGTTCGGGGCTGATTTCCGTATTCACCACGGCCAGCAGCACGCTCGAATTGACGTCGCCGAACTGCTTGCTCTCGGCCACCCAGCGCACCAGGTGCGTGATCAGGGTTTTCGGCACGCTGGCGTTCACGTTGTAGTGCGACATGTGGTCGCCAACGCCGTAAGTACACCAGCCCAGCGCCAGCTCGCTCAGGTCCCCGGTGCCGATTACGATGCCGTTGTGATGGTTCGCCATGCGGAACAGGTGGTTGGTGCGTTCGCCCGCCTGCACGTTCTCGAACGTGATGTCGTACTGTTCCTTGCCCTCGCTGTAGGGGTGGCCGAGGTCCTTCAGCATCTGGATGCAGCTTGGACGGATATCCACTTCCATCGCAGTGCAGCCGACGAACTGCATCAGCGCGCGCGCCTGGTCCAGGGTGCGGGAGCTGGTAGCGAAGCCCGGCATGGTGGCCGCGATGATATTGGTGCGCGGCAGGCCCAGACGGTCCATGGCCTTGGCGCAGACCAGCAGCGCATGGGTCGAGTCCAGGCCGCCCGAAACACCGATCACCACCTTCTTGATGCCGGACGAGGACAGGCGCTGCACCAGCGCGCTGACCTGAATGTTATAGACCTCGTTGCAGCGCTTGTCGCGCAGTTGCGGATTGGACGGCACGTACGGGAATCGCGCCACGCTGCGCTCCAGCGGCAGCACGCGATGCGACGGCAGCTCGACCGGGAAACGCGCAGTACGGAACTGCGCCACTTCGGCCTTGTGGCGGCGGCTCGAGTGGCCGAAAGTGGTGGTGCGCATGCGCTCGCGCGACAGGCGTTCCAGGTCGACGTCAGCAAAGATGATGTGCGACTCTTCCGCAAAGCGCTCCGACTCCGCCAGCATTTCGCCGTTTTCGTAAATCAGCGCCTGGCCATCCCAGGCCAGGTCGGTGGTCGACTCGCCCCGGCCGGCCGAGGAGTACAGGTAAGCCGCGATGCAGCGCGCCGACTGCTGGCCGACCAGCTGGCGGCGGTAATCGGCCTTGCCCACCAGGATATTCGAAGCCGACAGGTTGACCAGCACCGTCGCCCCGGCCAGCGCAGCAAAGGAAGACGGCGGGATCGGCACCCAGACGTCCTCGCAAATCTCGATATGGAATTTGAACAGTGGCAGGTTTTCCAGCTCGAACAGCTGGTTCGCGCCGAACGGCACCTGCTGGCCGAGCAGCGAGATTTCGGTGGAAAACGCCTCATCAGCCGCGCTGAACTGGCGCGCCTCATAAAACTCGCCATAGTTCGGCAGATAGGATTTCGGCACCACGCCGCGAATCACCCCGCCCGACACCACGATTGCGCAATTGAACAACTGGTGATCGACACGCAGCGGCGCCCCCACGACCATCGCCGCCGGAATGCGGCGCGAAGCCTCGACAACGGACTGCAAGGCCTGCAGCACGCCATCCAGCAGCGCACGCTGGTGGAACAAGTCATCGCAGGAATAAGCCGACAGTCCCAGTTCAGGGAACGCCACCAGCACAGCCCCCTTTGCCGCAGCCGCCTCCGCCAATTCAATCGTCTGCGCCGCATTAAACAGCGGATCAGCCACCCGGCAGCGCGGCACGCCAACCGCCACACGGGCAAAATCATGGTTGTACAAATTATGGAAGGAATGCGACATAGCTCAGCAAGGCAAAGGTGATGGCGAAGATTTTAACATTGCCCCGCCTCCCCGTACGGCTGAGCCCGTGTCCCACCATGGGGTCACACCCGAAATGGGACACGGGCTCGGGCGTCGGCTGGCTGAGTCCGTGTCCCGAAACGGGTGTGACCCCATGGTGGGACACGAACTGGGCCGTAATTGGCTAGAATGGCTGGATGGAATACCGTACCAGCGTCCTTTCTTCCCTTGCCGATGTCGATCCAGTTCAATGGGATCGGCTGGCGGCTGGCAATCCCTTTCTGTCGCACACCTTCTTGCACGCTTTGCATGAATCGGGCAGCGCATGTGCCGAAACAGGCTGGCAGCCACAATTCCTCGCCGTGTGGGAGGGGGAAAGCCTGGCTGCGGCCATGCCGCTCTACGTCAAATCCCACTCCTACGGCGAGTACGTTTTCGACTGGGCCTGGGCCGATGCCTATCACCGCAACGGTATCGAGTACTACCCCAAGCTGCTTTCCGCCATCCCATTCACGCCGGTCACCGGCCCGCGCCTGCTGGCGTGCGACGTCCACGCTCGCGCGTCCCTGCTGGCCTTCCTGTGCGAGCAGCAAAGCGTGGCCGGCATGTCCTCAACCCACATCCTCTACCCCCCAGAGGATGAGGCGGAACAGCTGCGCGAGGCTGGCTTCATGCTTCGCACCGGCGTGCAATTCCACTGGCTGAACCAGGGCTACGAAAACTTCGACCAGTTCCTGGACACGCTTGAGCACAAAAAACGCAAGAACATCCGCGCCGAACGCCGCAAAGTAAGGGAAGCCGGCATCGTGATGCGCCAGTTGCGCGGCCACGAAACGAGCGAGCAAGATTGGCGCTTCTTCCACCGCTGCTACAGCAATACCTACGCCGAGCACCGTTCTTCACCCTACCTGAACCTGGATTTCTGGCTGCGCCTGGCCCGCACCATGCCGCACAACCTGCTGCTGGTAGTCGCAGAGCGCGATGGCCAGCCGGTAGCCTCATCGCTGGTCATCCATACCGAGGACACGCTTTACGGCCGCTATTGGGGCGCAATGGAACACATCCCCTGCCTGCATTTCGAAGCTGCCTACTACCAGCCGCTGGAATTCTGCATCGCCAACGGCATCAAGACTTTCGAAGGCGGCGCCCAGGGCGAGCACAAGATGGCGCGCGGCTTCCTGCCGCAGAAAACGTATTCGGCCCACTGGCTGGCCCACCCCGCCTTCAGCGACGCAGTAGAGCGCTTCCTGGAGCGCGAGACAGGCGGCATCGACGACTACCTTGATGAACTGAACGAGCGCACGCCCTTCCGCCGCTAGCGCGGTGCGCGGTGGCTGCTGCCATGCTGCCCCGGCACCGGCTGGATGCCTGCTTCGTCATCGTCCAGTTCTTCCGCCGCCAGCGCCGTATTGGCAGGGCCGTGCAATACCGACCCATCGGCTGAAAAACGCGAACCGTGGCAAGGACAATCCCAGGAGCGCTCGGCCGGATTCCAGTTCACCGCGCAGCCCAAGTGAGTGCAGGCGGCCGACATGGCATGCAGCCCGCCGTCATCGTCGCGGTAGACCGCCAGCTTTTTGGCGCCGCGGTTCAGGATGGCGCCCTGCCCCGGTGCGATCTCCACCGCTGAATCGACCTCCCCGCCGCGCAGCCAGTCACCGTACTGTGCCAGCGTGTTGACCTGCTCCTGCATGAAATCGCGCATGCCCTGGTAAGGCTTGCGCGCCGGATCGTACAACTCGGCCCAGGGATTTTCCCGACCCATTACCAGGTCGCGCACGATCATCGCCCCCAGCGTGCAGTGCGTCATGCCGTTGCCGGAGTCGCCGCTGATGACGTACACCTGGCTGTTATCCATCGGATTACGGCCAAGGAAAGGCAGTCCGTCCGCCGGTTCCATCACTTCGCCGGACCAGCGCAGGGTTACCGCCCCTGCCATCGGGAAGCGCTCCCGCACCCAGGCTTCAAGCTGTTCGTGGCGATGGCGCGGGTCATGATCCTGCCCGACCTTGTGGTCGCAGCCGCCGACAATCAGTATTTCGTGCCCCGGGCTGGCGCCACTCGATTCAAGACGCACGTAATAGTAGGGGTCGCCGGTATCCCACAGCAGCATCTGCGGCAGTGAACCGCGCGGCACTTCGACGCCGATCACATAAGTGCGATAGCCATTCTGCTTGGTATGCAAGACCACGCGGTTGTTAAACGGCGTATTGGTCGCCACCACCACGGCGTTTGCCAGCACGCGGCCACCGGCCGTGTTCACATGCAGCTTGTCGCCAACCTTGTCGATGCCGATGGCGCGGCTGTTGCAGAAAATGCGGCCGTTGCGCCGGCGGACGCAGGCTGCCAGGCCGTCGAGGTATTTGAGCGGATGGAATTGCGCCAACTGGGCAAAGCGCACGCAAGTCCCGCTTTCAAACGGTAGTCCGGGCACCTGCGGCAGCAACTCGACTTCCAGCCCGGCACGCGTGGCAGCTTCGCTTTCACGCCGGATCTCATTGGGATCGCCAGTCGCTGAATACAGGTAGCCGTCGAGCCGCTCGAATTCACATTCCAGGCCTTCGCTGCCAACGATGGTGGCCACCTGGTCGATGGCGGCCATCTGGCCTGCGGCGACCAGCCTCGCGTTGACTGAGCCGAAGTCGTGTTCGATGCAGTGGTACCACTCATCCGGTGGCGCCAGGTGGGCTGTGGTGCGGCTGGTTTCGCCGCTCCCCAACTCGCGCGCCTCCAGCAGGATGACGCGCTGCCCTTCCAGCGACAACAGGTATGCGGTAGTCAGGCCGGCGATGCCGCCGCCGATGATGCAGGTGTCTGCCTGCAGTTCGCCGCTCAGTTGAGGCGTGGCGGCGATGGGGGCGGTCTTCGCCCAGATCGACAATGATCCTTCCATCTTGCGTCCTCCCTGTGTGGGTGCACGCAACGACTATACAAAAAAAGCGCCCCGTGGGGCGCTTTCTTCAATCAGGCCTGAGATCAGCCTTCTTGCTTGGCGGCTTGTGCTACGCCGTTCATGATTTCTTTCTTGGCTTCTTCCGGACCGTGCCAGCCTTCAACCTTGACCCACTTGCCTGGCTCCAGGTCTTTGTAGTGCTCGAAGAAGTGCTGGATCTGCTGCAGGCGCAGGTCTTGCAGGTCTTCCGGCTTCTGCCAGTGCTTGTAAATAGGCAGGATCTTATCGACTGGAACCGCCAGCACTTTTGCGTCTTCGCCGGATTCGTCGGTCATCTTCAACACGCCGATGGCGCGGCAACGCACTACCACGCCTGGGATCAGCGGGAATGGGGTGATCACCAGCACGTCGACCGGGTCGCCGTCGTTGGACAGGGTGTTAGGGATGTAGCCGTAGTTGCATGGGTAGTGCATGGCGGTGCCCATGAAACGGTCGACGAAGATGGCGCCGGATTCCTTGTCCACTTCGTACTTGATCGGATCCGCGTTCATCGGGATCTCGATAATCACGTTGAAATCGTTCGGCAGGTCTTTGCCGGCCGGTACTTTGTTCAGGCTCATGTTTTTCCTCGAGTTAATGCTTTTTTGGACAGTCTAACCTTGCAATTATAGCGAAGTGCGCGCCGCTTGTGCGGCGCAGCACCGTCACAAGATAGTTGCCAAGGCGCACTGGCGATAGTGATTCGCCGCTTCTTCGGGCTGGGACAGCGCTTCGTGCAACTGCGCCAGCTTGAGGTGGGATTCGCGCACCATGCGCGATTCGGAGGCGTCGGACAGGGCTTGCTCCAGGTAGCGCTGGGCCTTGCCCCACAGCTTTTGCTTCAGGCACAGGGAACCCAGGGTCAGCGCCAGTTCCGCGTCGTTCGGGCGCTCGCGCACCCAGCCTTCGCAGTGTTCGATCTGCACCAGCAGCGCGGCGGAACCGACCGGCGCGGCGGCGTCGCGGTAGGCGCGCAGCACGCGTTCGTCCCAGTTGGCGGCGAGCGATTCTTCGCACACCAGACGGGCTTCGTCGTGCAGGCCGCGCGCGTTCAAAGCGGTGGCGGCACGGCAGGCGACGTATGGCTTCAGGCGGTCGGCAGTCGGTATGGTGCTCCATACGCGCTGCAGCGACTCGGCGTCGTGCGCGTTATCGGACAGCAGGTCGTCGTAAGCCAGCTCGCGCAGGCGTGCCGACAGGGCCGGATGCAGTGCCTTGTGCTTGTCCAGCAGGCGCACCAGGCGCAGCACTTCCGGCCAGTTCTTGGCTTGCTGCTCGGCCTTCAGCGACCATTGCAGGGCGTGGATATGGCGGGTGCCGCTGGCATTCAGTTCGCGCACGGCTTCCAGCGCCGCTTCCGGCTGGTGGTCGTCGACCAGCAGTTCGGTCACGGTCATCAGGCGCGCGGTCTTCATGCTGTTGTCGCTGGCAATGCGGGCCAGCCACTGGTCGCGGCGGGCCTGCTGGCGCATGCGGTGCGCGGCGCGGGCGCCGATCAGGGCGGCGACGCCAGCGTTTTCCGGCAGTTCGGCGGCACGCAGCGCGGCCTTTTCGGCATGGCCGAAGCGGCCTTCGAACAGGGCTTTCAGTGCATCGCGCAGGCCTTTGTTGCCGTCGCGCTCACGCTTGTTCTGGCGGTAGGCCGCCACTTTGCGCGGCATGTCGACGGTGGCATTGAAGGCGCGCACCAGGAAATGCACCAGCAGGAAGGCTGCGACCAGCAGCACCAGGAAGAAATTGAGCGACAGGTCGACACGGTATGGCGGATAGAACAGCACCACATTGCCCGGGTTGAAACGTGCCGTCACGGCGATACCGATGGCCGCGGCCATCATCACAACGAGCCAGATGAAGAGACGCATTATGGCTTCGCCTTGTAGTTACGCACCGCGTTCAGGCTATCGGCCAGCGTCGGCATTTCGATCTGCAGGTTGCTGCCCTGCAGTTGGCGCAGGAGCTGCTGTGCAGTCTTGGTCTGGGTGGTCTTGGTGTCGAAGTAGCGGGCCAGCGATTCCTGCGCGGCCAGCAGGTCTGCGCGGAAGGCGGCTTCGTTACGGGACAACAGGGCCATGCGCGCGTTCAGCAGGCGCAGTTTCAGGTTTTCGCGCAGGAAGTAAGCTTCTTCCGGCGCCAGCATGATGGCGTCCGGCGTTTCGACGCGGCGCACGCGGATCAGGGTCGATACTTCCGACCACATATCGTTGCTCCAGTCCTGCCATACGCTCTTCAGGCGATTGCCCCAGCTGTCTTCATCTTCTGCAGGGGCGGAAGCGGTGTCCTTGGCTGCTGCGCCCTTGGCTTTTGCCTTGGCCGGTGCCGGCGCATGCTGCTTGCGCTCCGCTGGAGCCGGCGGGGTTGGCTTGGCGTCGGACAGCATCGGCAGGCCATCGACCTGGGCGATCACGTTATCCAGACGCACGGCCAGGCCGACGTTGTCGACGTTCGGCAGCGCCTTCAGGCGTTCGATGTCCTTGGCGATGGCGCGGCGGATGGTGATGAATTGCGGCTTGTCGGAGCGGGACAGGCTGCGGTCGGCATTTTGCAGCGCGATCAGCGCGCCCGGCACGTTGCCGGCCAGCTGCAACTGCTGGCTGGCGGTGGACAGCACTTGCTCGATCTCGGCCAGCGCCCACTCGTCACGGTTCTTCGACATGTCCTGGTACAGCTGCTCCAGTGCGAGCTGCTGCGCCTGGGCTTCCTGCTGGCGGTTCTCCAGCACGCCTACCTTGAGCTGGATTTCCTTGGCGGTTTCCTGGACATTCTTGGCCAGCTGGCTGGTCTGCGCATTCAGCGAATCGCCCTGCTGCAGGCGGCGCGCCATCTCTTCCCGCAGGCGGAATACCTGGTTCTTAGAGTAGAAGGCTTGCGCGGCCAGCAGGATGCCGAGCACCACCACGGCGATGGTCAGCGGCTGGCGCAGCGCGTCGCGCTCCTGTGCCGGCGGGGTCGCTGGCGCAGTCTGGGCGGCATTTGGAGTCTCGACGGCCGGCGCAATTGGCTGATTTGGCGGGACGTCTTTGTTATCAGTTTGGTTAGGCAAATCGTTCATGGACGTGATTGTAACGCGGCGAGCACCCGTTCGTCGCCTGATCCTGTGAGAGTCACATTCGGGAAACCCAAATTTCTTGCTGTTTCAGCAATGCGGGAATGGGGGACGATCAGGTGGTGATGTTGCAAAGATGCAACGATTGTCAACTTGTTTAATTCCTTTAGCAGCCCGACAAGGCCGCGCAGGGCTTCGGAGCTGGTGATGATCCAGTCGGCTCCCTCCCCGCCCGGCGCGCCTGCAAGCGCGGTCAGGCGAGCAGCCAGCGCCGGCGTCAACTGCGGCACGGCACGGCGGTAGGCTGGCAGCACGGTGACTTCAGCGCCGGCGGCGCGGAAGGAGTCGGCCATCAGTTCGCGCCCGGATTCGCCGCGCACGATCAGGACTTTGGCGCCGCGCAGGGCCGCCAGGTCGAGGGCTTGCAGCAGGTGTTCGGTGTCGCTCTGGGCCGGGTCGGCAGGGCTGGCGATCTGGCTCGCCGGAACGCCTTTTGCGATCAGCGCCAGCCGGCTGGCCTCTCCCACGACGGCGGCCTGCAAGCCTTTGGGCCAGGCAGGGATGTAGGCGAAGGCCGCATCGATCGCGTTTGGCGATACGAAAGCGACCAGCTGGTAGCTTGCCAGGCCGGCCAGCGCGTCGCGCAATGGGGCCTGGTCCGGTAGAGGGCTAATTTCCAGCAGTGGCAACACCTCCACCTGGCGGCCGAGGGCGCGGATGCGGCTGGCCAGGGGCTCGGCCTGCGCGATCGGGCGGGTGAGGATGACTGGACGCGGCATTCAAAACCGGTAAATCTGGGTCAGACCCAAGGGTCTGACCCTGGTTTGCGGGGGGCGCGGGGCGTGGCTGGCACGAGCGCCGGACTTAGGCCGACGGGGCGGCGTTGGGGTTCATGGCGTCGGCTTGTTCGGCGATGCAGGCGGCGAGGATGGCCTCGGCGTCCTGGGCACGCAGTTGTTCGGCGACGTTGGCGCCCAGCGCTTCGGCCTCGGTAGCGGCGCCGGTGATTTCGGCACGGGCGACGCGGGTGCCGTCGGGCGTGGCGACCATGGCGCGCAGGTGCATCTGGCCGCCGTCAACGGTGGCGAAAGCAGCCAGCGGCACCTGGCAGGAACCGCCAAATACCTTTGAGACTTTGCGCTCGGCCGCTACGGCTTGCGCGGTCGGCAGGTCGTTCAGCGGCGCCAGGATGGCTTTCAGGTCGACGCCATCGCTGCGTTCAGCGATCTCGATAGCCATCGCGCCCTGCCCTGCGGCCGGCAGCGAGTCTTCCGGCGCCAGCAGCGATTTGATGCGCTGCGGCAGGCCGAGGCGTTTCAGGCCGGCGGCGGCAAGGATAATGGCCGCGTAATCGCCGCGATCGAGCTTGCCCAAACGGGTATCCAGGTTGCCGCGCAAAGGCTTGATCACCAGATGCGGATAGCGCGCCGAGATCAGGGCCTGGCGGCGCAGGCTGCTGGTGCCGACAACGGCGCCGGCAGGCAGGTCGGCCAGCGAGGCGTAATCGTTCGAAACGAAGGCATCGCGCGGATCTTCGCGCTCCAGCACCGCCGCCAGTGCGAACCCTTCCGGCAGCTCCATCGGCACATCCTTCAGCGAATGGACGGCCAAATCAGCGCGCCCCTCCTCCATCGCCACTTCCAGCTCCTTCACGAACAGCCCCTTGCCGCCCACCTTCGACAGCGCGCGATCGAGAATCTGGTCGCCGCGGGTTGTCATGCCCAGGATCTCAATGCTGCACTGCGGATATAATTGAGACAAGCGCGCGCGGACATGTTCGGCCTGCCACATGGCGAGGCGGCTTTCGCGCGAAGCGATCACCAATTTGGAAGGGAGCTGTTGGGCCATTTCAGGAGTATTCAAAACCAGTTCTTTCGCTGTTGCTAGCGCCAAACCGGCGTTCACCAGTTTATTGCGCATGATTGGGACCACAAATTCTAGCATGCGCGCCCCTATGCAGACTGCGGCCACAAGCCTTTTGCACGACCATTCTTATCTTTTGACTGATTAACTATGGCAAATCAAGTAAGTGCAACAGACGAAGCAAACCAGAGCGCCGATAAAGACGCGCCGTTGAAAGAAGACATCCGCCTGCTGGGCCGCCTGTTGGGCGACGTCCTGCGGGAACAGGAAGGAGAGGAAGTATTCGCCGTCGTCGAAACCATTCGCCAGACCGCTGTCCGCTTCCGCCGTGAAGCCGACGCCGGCGCCGCCAAGGAACTGGACGGCATGCTGAAGATCCTGACACGCGAACAGACCATTACGGTGGTGCGTGCCTTCTCCTACTTCTCCCACTTGGCCAATATTGCGGAAGACCAGCACCACATCCGCCGCCGCCGCGCCCACTTGCTGGCCGGTTCGGCGCCGCAAAAAGGCAGCATCAGCTTTGCGCTCGACAAGCTGAAAGAATCCGGCGTCGAACTGGACACCGTGACCAGCTTCTTCAAGGAAGCCCTGATCAGCCCCGTCCTGACTGCCCACCCGACCGAGGTGCAGCGCAAATCCATCCTGGACGCGGAACACGATATCGCTCGCCTGCTGGCCCAGCGCGACCTGCCGCTGACGCCAAAGGAACGCGCTGCCAACCTGCACATGCTGCGCGCCCGTATCGCGACGCTGTGGCAGACCCGCATGCTGCGCTACTCCAAGCTGACCGTGGCCGACGAAATCGACAACGCCCTGTCCTACTACCGAATCACCTTCCTGCGCGAACTGCCGGCCCTGTACGACGATATCGAGACCGAAATCGCCGAGCACTACGGCGCCGCCCCGGCCGCGATCGACGCGCCGTACGTGCAGATGGGCAGCTGGATCGGCGGCGACCGCGACGGCAACCCGAACGTCAATGCCGGCACCATGCAGCACGCGCTGGAGCGCCAGGCCACCACCATCCTCGACTTCTACCTCGACGAAACCCACGCGCTGGGCGCCGAACTGTCGGTGTCGACCCTGATGGTTGGTTGTTCGCCTGCACTGCAAGCCCTGTCCGACGCCTCGACCGACACCTCCGACCACCGCAGCGACGAGCCTTACCGCCGCGCCCTGATCGGCATGTATGCCCGCCTGGCCAGCACTGCGCGCGCCCTGGGTGCGACCAACATCCTGCGCAAGGAAGTCGGCCACGCCGAGCCTTACCCATGCCCAGCCGATTTCTCGGCCGACCTGCAGGTGCTGATCGAATCGCTGGACGCCAACCACGGTTCCATGCTGGCCCGCCCGCGCCTGACCACCCTGAAACGCGCCGCCGACATCTTCGGCTTCCACCTGGCGTCGCTGGACATGCGCCAGTCGTCCGACATCCACGAGCGCGTGCTGGCGGAGCTGTTCGCCAAGGCCGGCGTGCAGGCTGACTACGCGTCGCTGGACGAAGAAGCCAAGGTCAAACTGCTGCTGGCGGAGTTAGCGCAACCACGCCTGCTGTATTCGCCTTACATCGAATACTCGGACGAGACCACTTCCGAGCTGACCATTCTGCGCACCGCGCGCGAGATCCGCCAGCGTTACGGCAAGCGCGCTATCCGCAACTACATCATCTCGCACACCGAGACCGTGTCCGACCTGCTGGAAGTGTTCGTGCTGCAGCAGGAAACCGGCCTGCTGCGCCAAAGCGCCGACGGCGAACACACCTCGGACCTGATGGTGATTCCGCTGTTCGAAACCATCCCCGACCTGCAGCGCGCCGCCGGCATCATGGAAGCCCTGATGGCCGTGCCGATGGTGCAAAAGCTGATCGCCAAGCAGGGCCAGATTCAGGAAGTCATGCTGGGCTATTCCGATTCCAACAAGGACGGCGGCTTCATGACCTCCAACTGGGAGCTGTACAAGGCCGAACTGGCCCTGGTGGAGATCTTCGCCAAGGCTGGAGTCAAGCTGCGCCTGTTCCACGGCCGCGGCGGCACCGTCGGCCGTGGCGGCGGCCCAAGCTACGAGGCAATCCTGGCGCAGCCGAAAGGCACCGTCAACGGCCAACTGCGCCTGACCGAACAGGGCGAAATCATCGCCTCCAAGTTCTCGAATGCTGAAATCGGCCGCCGCAACCTGGAGCTGCTGGTGTGCTCGACCCTGGAAGCGAGCCTGATGCCGCCGCCGGCCGATGCCTGCCACGGCCCGCGCCTGGCTGGTTTCGAAGCCGTGATGGCCGAGATCTCCGAACTGGCCTACAAGGCTTACCGCAACCTGGTGTACGAAACCCCGGGCTTCACCGACTACTTCTTCGCGGCCACCCCGATTGCGGAAATCGCGGAACTGAACCTCGGTTCGCGCCCGGCTTCCCGCAAATCGACCCGCCGCATTGAAGACTTGCGCGCCATTCCGTGGGGTTTCAGCTGGGGCCAGTGCCGCCTGCTGCTGCCCGGCTGGTACGGTTTCGGCTCCGCTATCGGCGCCTGGATCGCGGCCGGCAACAAGGAAGAACGCACGGCGCAGCTGCGCGACATGTTCCAGCACTGGCCGTTCTTCGCCACCCTGCTGTCGAACATGGACATGGTGCTGGCCAAGACCGACCTGGCGATCGCCTCGCGCTACGCAGAGCTGGTGACGGACAAGGAACTGCGTGAACGCATCTTCAAGCGCATCACCGAGGAATACCACCAGACCCTCGACTGCCTGGAATCGATCACCGGCACCCGCGAGCGCCTGGCAGGCAACCCGCTGCTGGCGCGTTCCATCACCAACCGCTTCCCTTACCTCGATCCGCTCAACCACCTGCAGGTGGAACTGATCAAGCGCCGCCGCGCGCTGGGTAATGAAGAAGAACGGGCAGACCCGCGCGTCAACCGCGGCATCCACCTGTCCATCAATGGTGTCGCCGCCGGCCTGCGCAACACCGGCTAAGCATCTCCCGGCAAAAGGGCTCGGAAAAAATCCGGGCCCGCTTAGCAAAAAGGCCATAACTAAGTCATAATCATGCGCTCTGATTTGAGGAGATCGTATGTTCCGTTTGACGCTGTTAGCTGCACTGCTTTTCCCCTCCCTCGCCCTGGCCGACGACCAGGTGCGCAAGTTCGACACCTTCTACGGCATCAATGTCAAAGGCCCGATCAGCGTCTATGTTGACGTTGGCAAGGAGCAGTCCGTCAAGGTCAGCGGCCGCAAGGAATACATCGACAAAGTCAGTACCGTGGTCGAAGGCGGCGTACTGCGCGTGGTCTACGAGAACACCAACAAAGCCCCGGTCAACGTGAAAGAAGGCGACAAGATCACCGTCACCGTACCGGCGCTGACCAGCTTCCGCGTCCTGGGTGCCGGCGAATCGCGCGTCACCAACATCAATGGCGAGCGCATCGACATCAGCTTTGAAGGCGCCGGAGCGCTGTACGCCAGCGGCAAGGTCAAGCTGCTGCGCATGAAAGGGCAAGGTGTCGGCGAGGCCAACCTCAAGGACCTGAAAGCCGAACGCGCCGACGTCAACTTCACCGGCATGGGCGACATCAGCCTCTACGCCAGCGACACCCTGAACCTGATCGTCGAAGGCATGGGCAACTTCACCTACTACGGCAACCCGAAACACATCAACAAATCGGCCAAGGGCATCGGCAACGTCAGTCCGGGCAAATAAGCCGCGCGTGCGCCAACTCGCGGGTTGCCAAGTATCCCATTGAGCGGTACAAGGCCTGGGCACGGGCGTTGGCCGCTCCCACGTGCAGCATGGGGCGCACGCCCTGCTGCTGCATGCCGTGCATGATGAACTCCACCAGCTTGCGCGCATAGCCGCGTCCCGTGAATTCGGGATGCGTGCAAACCGCGCTTACTTCTCGCATGTGGCCAAGGTCCATGCGCTCCCCGCTCAAGGCTACCAGCCGGCCGCTCTCATCGTGGATGCCGGCGTACCTCCCCATCTCGCCGGTGCGCGGCCGGAAGTAACCGGGGAAGGCGATATTGGTCAGCTCCACCATCGCTGGATCGTCGGCGGCCAGGACGCGGATTGCCTCCGCATCAGGCGCGGCGACCGGGCCGCCCTCGTAGACCATTTGCAGCACGCCGGATAGCGGCTGCAGCGACCAGCCCTGCGGCAATTCAGGCATGGCGCCGAGGAAGTAATAGCCCTCGCCGACGCCTTCCAGGTCGGCCGCAGACAAGGCCGCACCGGCTTCGGCGACCGCAATGAAGGGCGCCACGGCGGCCGGGTAGCGGCAAGCCGCACCTGCCGGAATGTTAAAATGTTGCTGAGCGCTGTTCAGCGCAGCCCAGATCGGGTTTTCCATTTCTTGCATGTGAGTTCCAATGTCTAATTTCCCAGCCTGCCCAAAATGCCAGTCCGAGTATACCTACGAAGACGGCGATAACTATGTTTGCCCTGAATGCGCCCACGAGTGGCCAAAACAGGCGGCCGACGCAGCCGGCGAAACTGCGCGCGTCTACAAAGACGCTGCCGGCAATATCCTGCAAGATGGCGACACCGTCACCGTGATCAAGGACCTGAAACCAAAAGGCTCCGGCGGCGTGATCAAGCAAGGCACCAAGGTAAAGAACATCCGCCTGGTCGACAGCGATCACGATATCGATTGCAAGATCGACGGCTTCGGTGCCATGAGCCTGAAATCGGAATTCGTGCGTAAAGTCTAAGCATTACAATTTGTGAATATTTTCTAGCAATATTCCCGTATAGTCTCCGGAGAAAATTACACTTCCCCCGGAGACTGCCTATGAAGCCTGTTTCGCTTGCCCTGGTCATCGCACTGGCCCTGCCCTTCGCCACCACCTACGCGGCTGGCCCGATGGGGGAACGAAAAACCGAATCCAGCACGATGACGGGCATTAACGCGGCAGGCGAATGGGTTGGCGAAATCAAGGACGAGGATGGCCGCCGCCGCGCAGTGCTGATGTCGCAAGGCCGCCGAATCGAGATCGGCACCCTTGGCGGCAGCGACAGCACTGCCAACGCCATCAACAACCAGGGCGTGATCACCGGTGGCGCGCTCACCGCAAACAACGCCTGGCACGCCTTCCGCTACGACGAAGCACTTGGCATGCGCGACCTCGGCACCCTGGGCGGCAGCAGCAGCGTCGGCACCGCAATCAACCAGTCCGGCCACATCGTCGGCTACGCCGATACGGCCGACGGCAATTACCACGCTTTCGTCGACACCGGCATCGCCATGCTGGACCTGGGCACCTTCGGCGGCAAGAACAGCTACGCTACCGCCATCAACGGTAACGGCTACGTGGTCGGCGCCGCGCAGTTATCGAATGGTTACCGCCGCGCCTTCCTCTACAAGCCTGGCAGCGGCATGATCGAGTTGCCCACGCTGGGCGGCCGCGTCAGTGTCGCCACCGGCATCAATGACCACGGCGTCGTGGTCGGCGCATCCGAAATGGAGAACCGCAGCTGGCATGCCTTCATGTATGACAACGGACGCATGATCGACCTGGGCGCCATGATTGCTCACGGTTCCAGCTTCGCCAACGGCATCAACAACCACGGCGACATCGTCGGCACTGTGCGCATCAAGGACCACGACGCCCCGCACACCTTCATTTACAAGGACGGCCGGATGCAGGTGCGCTCCGGCTACGAAAGCCTTTACCTGACGCGCGACATCACCGAAGATGGAATGGTGATCGGCTCGTCCTATACCGGCCACGTGCTGAAATCCGGTGCCGTCGATTCGGCCAAGCCAGACCATGGCCTCAAGCCGGTTGACTGGCTCACCCTCGGTTTCCTGGCCATCATCGCCGCCGTGGCGGGATTCAAAGTGCGGGACCACCTCCGCAAAGGCTTCGACTTCGGCATGAAAATGCTGTCGCTGGCATGATGCGCCGCGCTACCCTGCTTTCTTTCGTCCTGGCGCTGGCCGGCGCGGCAAATGCGCAGGCGCCTGCCACGACCAGCAGGCAATCCCTCAGCATCCAGCTGGACGCCAAGGCACAGCAGGCGGCGCAGGGCCGCCTGCTGATATTTGCGCGGGAGGCCAAGGCCGCCGAAGCGGAAGCGCTGGAGCAATCCAAGGGAAAATCCAGCCAGGTCACCAAGGTCGATGCAGATCCTTTCCAGGCCACTGCAACGACGGTCACGGCACAGGAGATCGGCTGGCTGCAGCCCGGGCAAAGCGTCACAATGAATAGCGGCGACATCGCGTTCCCCAAGCCGTACTCCGAGCTTCCGCCCGGCGATTATTATTTCCAGGCCGTGCTGGATGTGAATCACAGCTACAACTACAGTGGCCGCGGCGCAGGCGATTGGGTGAGCGACGTGGTGAAAGTCCGCCTGCCCGCAGCCGAAGTGCCGTCAATCCGGTTGGCGACGCTGCTGCCCGATAGCGATCCGTGGCTGCGCGAATCCGGTCCCGCCGAAGAACAGAAGGCCTTGCAAGCCGCCCGGACGCACGCCAAACCTATCGATTACACCAGTCCCGCCCTGAGCGCATTCTGGGGGCGCCCCGTCAAGATGCATGGCTGGGTACTGACGCCGCCTGGCTACAACGCCAAGCCGGGCGAGAAGTATCCCACGGTCTACTTCACCCATGGTTTTGGAGGCAACGCCGCCTACCTGGTGCCGATGCTGGCCAAACTTTACGGGGCCATGGACAGTGGAAAAATGCCGCCCATGATCTGGGTAATGCTGGACGAATCGAGTCCCACAGGCACACACGAATTTGCAGACTCAGTGAACAACGGTCCTTGGGGGCTGGCCTTGACCACCGAGCTGATTCCCCACCTTGAATCGCTCTATCGCATGGATGCCACGACCAACGGCCGCTTCCTGAACGGCCACTCGTCGGGGGGCTGGGCTACGCTTTGGCTGCAAACACGGTATCCCAAACTGTTTGGCGGCACCTGGTCCACTTCGCCGGACGCATCGAGCTTCCATGACTTCAGCGGCGTGGACCTGTACGCACCGCAGGCCAATGTTTTCCGCAAGCCCGACGGCAGCGCCTATCCCCTGGTGCGCGACCATGACAAAGTCCTGGGGACATTCGAGCAGTTCGCCAAGCTTGAACGCGTGCTGGGCAACTACGGTGGCCAGCTCGCATCGATCGAATGGGTCTTCTCGCCGCGCGGCCACGACGGCAGGCCGCTGCCCATGTTCGACCGGGACACCGGCGCAGTCGACCAGGACGTTGTCGCTTACTGGCGCGAACACTTCGACATCGCCCAACGCGTGCAGCGCGACTGGCCCGCATTGAAGGCCGACCTGGACGGCAAGATCCACGTCATCGTGGGCACCGCTGATTCCTTTTACCTGGACGGCTCCGCCCGCAGGCTGCAGGCCGTCCTGGACGGCTTGCATGCCAGGTCTGATTTCCGCTTCATGGACGGCAAGACCCATTTCGACCTTTACCGCCAGGGTGAGGACAAGCTGGCCTTGCTGAACCAGATCAGTTGGGAAATGTATGCGATCGCGCGGCCGGCATCCGCATTGAAGCCCAAAACCACGCCAGCTATGTAACGGCATGTTTCCCGCGTGCCGCCCAATGCTGCGGCACGCTTTTTCTATGCAATACTCGCCGGATGAAAACATTCGTCCGCACCCTTCCAGCCCTGATGCTCGCCGCAAGCTGCGTGCATGCCCAGGAAAAGCCGGCAGCCGAAGCCGCCGCCAAAACTCCTGCTGCCGCCGAACGTCCGGCCGAAACAAAAGCTTTTGACCGCACGCTGAAGGCTGAATCTTCCGTCAGCAAGAACAGCACGGTCACGATCAGGGGCAAGTCCGTTCCATACAAAGTCACGGCCGGCACCCAGCCTGTGTGGGACAAGGACGGCAAGGTCATCGCCTCGCTGTTCTATAACTATTACCAGCGCAGCGATGTCAGCGACAAATCGCGCCGCCCGCTGGTGCTGTCGTTTAACGGCGGCCCCGGTTCGGCGTCGGTGTGGATGCACATTGCCTACACCGGCCCCAAGGTGCTGAACATCGATTCGGAAGGCTACCCGGTCCAGCCTTACGGCGTGAAGGACAACCCGAATTCCATCCTGGACGTTGCCGACATCATCTACATCGATCCCGTCAACACGGGCTTCTCGCGCATTCTCGATCCCAAGGCCGACCGCGCCACTTTCTTCGGCGTGAACGCCGATATCAAATACCTGGCCGACTGGCTGCAAGCTTTCGTTTCGCGCGAAGGCCGCTGGACTTCGCCAAAATTCCTGATCGGTGAAAGCTACGGCACCGCGCGGGTTTCAGGCCTGGCGCTGGAGCTGCAGAATTCACATTGGATGTACCTGAACGGCGTAGTGCTGGTTTCCCCGACCGGCCTGGGTTTGAAGCGTGACGGACCGGTGGGCCAGGCGCTGTCGCTGCCCTATTACACCGCCGCCGCGTGGTACCAGAAAGCCCTGCCAGCCGACTTGCAGCAGAAGGATTTGAAGGATGTTCTCCCTGAGGCAGAATCGTTTGCGGTGAATGAATTGATCCCTGCGCTGGCCAATGGCGGCTTCCTCGACGCGCAACGGCGCAATGCCGTTGCGGCAAAGGTTGCGCACTTTTCGGGCTTGCCTGAAAAGGTAGTCCTGCAGAACAACCTGAGCGTACCGGTCGGCACCTTCTGGAAGGAACTGCTGCGCGACAAAGGCTACACGATCGGCCGCCTCGATTCGCGCTACCTCGGCATCGACAAGAAGGATGCCGGCGACAACGTCGATTACAACGCCGAACTGACTTCCTGGCTGCACTCCTTCACGCCGGCCATCAACTATTACCTGCGCGACGTGCTGGGTTATAAGACCGATCTTACCTACAATATGTTCGGCCCCGTGCACCCGTGGGACAATAAGGACGACAATACTGGCGAGAACCTGCGCCAGGCCATGGCCGCCAATCCTTACCTGAAGCTGCTGGTGCAATCGGGTTATTTCGACGGCGCCACCACTTACTTCGACGCCAAGTACACCATGTGGCAGCTCGACCCGAGCGGCCGCATGAAAGACCGCATGCGCTTTGAAGGCTACCGCAGCGGCCATATGATGTACCTGCGCGCGGAAGACCTGGTGAAATCGAACGACGACTTGCGCGACTTCATCCAGAAGGCGCTGCCGGGAGCAGGCGTGCCCGCGAAGTACTGAATTGCGGCAGGCGGTGAGCTCCGGCGCCAGGGCAAAAAAAAACGGAGGCCGAGGCCTCCGTTTTGATCACTTCTCCGTCAGGAACGTCTTCAGCTTGTCCGAACGCGAAGGCTGGCGCAACTTGCTCATCGCCTTGGCTTCGATCTGGCGGATACGTTCGCGGGTCACGTCGAACTGCTTGCCCACTTCTTCCAGCGTGTGGTCGTTCGACATCTCGACGCCGTAACGCATGCGCAGCACCTTGGCTTCGCGCGGGGTCAGGGAGTCCAGCACTTCCTTGATCACGTTGCGCATCGAAGCATGCAGCGCTGCATCCAGTGGCGCCAGCGTGGTGTTGTCTTCAATGAAGTCGCCCAGCTGGGAATCGCCGTCCTCGCCCATCGGGGTTTCCATGGAAATCGGCTCCTTGGCGATCTTCATGATTTCGCGCACCTTGGACTCAGGCATTTCCATCTTTTGCGCCAGGGTTGCCATATCCGGCTCGGAACCGGTTTCCTGCATGATCTGGCGCGAGATGCGGTTCATCTTGTTGATGGTCTCGATCATGTGCACCGGCACGCGGATGGTACGGGCCATGTCCGCGATGGAACGCGTGATCGCCTGGCGGATCCACCAGGTTGCGTAGGTCGAGAACTTGTAGCCGCGGCGGTATTCGAACTTGTCGACCGCCTTCAGCAGGCCGATATTGCCTTCCTGGATCAGGTCCAGGAACTGCAGGCCGCGGTTGATGTACTTCTTCGCGATCGAGATCACCAGACGCAGGTTGGCCACGGTCATTTCGCGCTTCGCGGTACGCGCGCGCTTTTCGCCGGCAGCCATCTGCTTGTTGATCTTGCGCAGGTCGGCCAGCGGCAGCGCCACGCGCTCCTGCAGGTCGATCATCTTGTTCTGCAGTTCCTTGATGGCAGGAACGTTACGGCCCAGCACTGCGCTGTATGGATAGCCGGCAGCCACTTCGCCGTCCACCCAATCCAGGTTGGTTTCATTGCCCGGGAAGACCTTGATGAAGTGCGCGCGCGGCATGCCGCAGCGGTTCACGCACAGTTCCAGCACGGCGCGTTCGATCGAACGAACCTGCTCCATCTGGCCGCGCAGGGTGTCGCACAGCTTTTCCACCACTTTGGCGGTGAAGCGGATGCCCAGCAGCTCGTTGGAAATGATGTCCTGCGCCTTCACGTAAGCAGCATTGCCGTAGGCGGCCTTGCGCATCTTGTCGTACTGGGTCGAGATCAGGGCGAACTTGGCCAGCGCATCTTCTTTCAGCTGCGCCAGCTGTTCGGTCGAGTAGCCGGCGGCGCCGCCGTTGACGTCACCGTCTTCTTCCTCGTCATCCAGCTCTTCTTCTTCCTCTTCATCATCAGCGGCAGCCACTACTTTGGCAGGCGCCGGCGCAGGCGCGTCTTCGTTCAGGTCCACGAAGCCGTCCACCACGTCGTCGACCTTCATCTCGTCTTTCGCGATCTTCTCGGCCAGCAGAAGGATCTCGTCGATGGTGGTCGGGCAAGCGGAAATAGCCTGGATCATGTCGCGCAGGCCGCCTTCGATACGCTTGGCGATCTCGATCTCGCCTTCGCGGGTCAGCAGCGCGACGGCGCCCATTTCACGCATGTACATGCGGACCGGGTCGGTGGTACGGCCGAAATCGGAATCAACGGTGGACAGCGCTGTGGCAGCAGCAGCTTCCACTTCATCGTCGCTGGCGGCGGTCGGCACGTTATCGGACAACAGCAGCGCTTCCGCATCCGGCGCGCGCTCGTAGACGGCAATGCCCATGTCGTTGAAGGTCGCGATGATGCCTTCGATCGCTTCCGGATCGACGATGTTTTCCGGCAGGTGGTCGTTGATTTCGGCGTAAGTGAGGTAGCCGCGGTCCTTGCCCAGGTTGATCAGGTTCTTGAACTGGGTACGGCGCTTTTCCAGCTCCTCCGCATTGGCGCCATCGGCCATGCCGAAAGCGTCGATACCCTTGGCCTTGCGCTCACGCGCCTTGGAAGCGGCCTTCAGTTCGGCGCGTTCGACGGCGTTCAGTGCCGCCACTTCATCGTTTTCCGGGGTGAATTCGCTTGGTTTGCGGCCGCGGCGGCCCGGCACCTTCACTTGCGGCAGCAGGTAGCCCGAGGTGTCGATCGATGCCAGCACGGCTGCGTCGCGCACTTCGGTCACGGCCGCAGGACCGGTCGTCACAGTCACTGGCGCAGGTTCGGCAGCCTTCGGCTTGCGGCCGCGCTTTGCAGGCGCCACCGCCGGCGCTTCTTCAGCGACGACAGCCAGCGACACCGGCTTGGCAGCAGCGGTCTTGCGGGCACGGGTCTTGACGACCGGCTCGTCGGCAACGGCTTCCACTGGCGCTTCCACGGCCGGCACGGCAGCCAGGCGGCGGGATTTCTTTACTACGGTGACTTTTCCTGCTTCCTCTTGAGCGTTGTCGATCACATACGAAAGGCTGGTTTTCGGCACAGCCAACGGAGCGCTGGTAGTGGAGGAGCCAGTGGACTTTTTGGCGGACAACGTCAGGGTCTTAGGTTTCGTCATTCAATATCTCTCTCAGCGCGCCCGAAGGTGCACTTATCGAAGGCTCGCGATGGCCCGGTTTCAGGGATAATCGGGAAAAGAAAAAGCCCGCGTGACCGGGCTCGATTCCGATGATTCAGTGATTAGAGAGGGCACATGCCCTGGAACTGGACTTCACAGGGCAGCGCGGCCCCGGCCGAAAACTCTTTACCAAACTGAATTCGCACCGTCCTGCATTTGGTGCGTCTGTCATTATACAAGGTTTCAGGCCGGACTGCACCCATTAATTCGATATCAAAACCACATCATGAGCGAAAACACAATGCGCCGGGAACGTGCGTCGTGGTATGCTGGCGGCTCTTGATTAACCTATGAAGTCGATGAACACTAGCACTACCCCTCAGCAGCCGGCCGAAGGCCAAGCCGCCACACCTGCCGCTCCCAATTCCGCACGCGCCCTGCTCAAGCAATTGCAGCAACAGTATGCCCCGTTCCGCGACAGCCTGCCGCTGTCGATCGGCATCGACAAACAGCTCATCGCCGCGATGCCGGAGCTTAACCGCAAGCTGATGCGCGCTGCACTGGGCATCCACACTTCCTCGCAGCGCTACCTGCGCGCGATGGAAAAAGCCACCGTCCGCTACAACCTGGATGGCAGCACCGGCGCCGAAGTCACCGACGAACACCGCAAGCACGCCAAGGAAACCCTGGCGGAACGCTACAAGAAAGAAGTGGAACGCCGCAAGGCCGAACGCGCAGCCGAGCGCGAAGCCGCCGCTGCCCAGGAAGCCGACCGCCGCCGCGCGGAGAAGCTGCAGGCGCTGACCGCCAAATTCTCCAAGAAGTAATGAGCGACGCGCCAGAAGCCGTCCCCGAGCTGCCTCCTTACGAAGGCATCCGGCTGGCCGACGTCCGGCTCGTAAAAACCGCCGCCGATGCGGAGGCTGCGCAAGCGGCCTTGCTGGCGGCGGATGCCATTGGTTTCGACACCGAATCCAAACCCACCTTCGTCAAGGGCGAGAGCTCGGATGGACCGCACCTGATCCAGTTTGCCGACGACCGGCATGCCTGGCTGTTCCAGGTCGGTGATACCTTTCCCCATCTGGCCACGGTCAAAGCGATCCTTGAATCGGACATGACGCTGAAGATCGGTTTTGGCTTGTCTGACGATATCAAGCGCGTGCGCGCCAAGCTCGGGATCGAGCCGCTGAAAGTGGTCGACCTGGGCGTGGTGCTGCGCGTGCCGGGGCAGAAGAATGACCTGGGCGCCAAGAGTGCCGTCGCCAAGTATTTCGGGCAGGCGCTGACCAAGTCGAAGAAGATTTCGACCACCAACTGGGCGGCGCCGCGCTTGAACGAAAAGCAGATCCTGTATGCAGCTGACGATGCGCAAGTCGCATTGCGCGTGTACCGCCATTGGATCGGGATCGGCAACGTGCTGCCGCCGATCAAGCCGCCCAAGCGTCCTAAAACCGGCAAACCGGTGCCCGACCCGCAGGGTCAGGCACCTGGCCAGCGACCGCCGCGTAACAGTGCCTGACCCTGCGGGTCAGGCGGGTACGGCCACCCGGCTGGGTTACCGGTTTTGGCCAGCATGCCAAGCATCTCAATCGCAGCCTCCTGCCGCCCATCCCATATATGCCCGTAATTCAGCCGAATACAGTTACGAAACTCCCGCTTCGCACTGAACATCGGCCCCGGGGCAATACTGATCCCCTGCCTCAACGCCAGCTGATGCAACTCCAGCGCATCCACTGACTCGGGCAGCACCACCCAAAGAAAATACCCGCCCTGCGGCTGCGTCACCCGCGTGCCCGCCGGGAAATGCGCCTCAATCGCCGCCAGCATCTGCTGCTGTTGCCCGGCCAACGCACCGCGCAGCTGGCGCAGGTGGCGCTCGTAGCCGCCCTGCCCCAGGTACTCGGCCAGCGCCAGCTGCGAAGGCATCGCCGCCGCCAGCGACGTGGTGAGCTTGAGCCGCTCCACCTGCCGCGCATAGCGCCCTGCCGCCGCCCAGCCAACCCGAAAGCCCGGCGCCAGGCACTTCGAGAACGAACTGCAATGCATGACAAGCCCCTTGCTGTCGAAGCGCTTGGCCAGCGCCGGCCGTTGCGCGCCAAAATACAATTCGCCGTACACGTCGTCCTCGATCAGCGGTACCTCGTGCGCCGCCAGCAATTCAACCAGCGCCTGCTTCTTCTCCGGCGGCATCAAGCTGCCAAGCGGATTCTGGAAGCTGGTCATCAGCCAGCAAGCGCTTGGCTTATGCTGCTCCAGTGCGGCAGCCAGCGCCCCCAGCTCAATCCCCTCGCGCGGATGCGTTGCCACCTCAACCGCCTTCAAGCCAACGCGCTCCAGTGCCTGCAAAGCCGCGTAGAAGCTCGGCGACTCCAGCAGCACCGTATCCCCCGGCCGCGCCACCGCCTGCAGGCAGAGATTGAGCGCTTCCAGCGCGCCATTGGTAATCACGATATCGTCAGGCGGCACCTGCAAGCCATCCAGCTGGTAGCGCAAGGCGATCTGGCGACGCAATTCGGCATTCCCCGGCGGCAGGTCGGCAATCGTGCTCCACGGGTCGATATGGCGCATGCTGGCCGTCACCGCGCGCCCCAGCTTATCGAGAGGGAACAGCAAAGGACTGGGAAAGGCTGAACCGAAAGGAACGTTGCCCGGCGCGCGGCTGGCCTCCAGCACCTGGAACACCAGCTCACTGACGTCAACCAGCGTGGAAGCCGCATCCGGCCGCGACACCTCCGGCTCCGGCGTCGCCGTAAAACGGCGCGATGCCACGTAATATCCCGAGCGCGGGCGCGACTCGATCAGGCCGCGCGCCTCGAGCTGGTAATACGCCTGGAATACCGTGGACGGGCTGACGCCGCGCCGCTCCTGCTGCTGTCGCACAGAAGGCAGCTTCTCGCCCGGGCGCAGGACGCCGGACGCCATCAATTCCGCCAATTCGTCGGCTAGCGCCTCGTAAAGCTTCAAACTGATACCCTCATTCCCAGGCCATTCTGAGCCTGTTATTCTTTATCCCGCAGGCGTATCCTTGACCCATCACAAGAAAAACGGATCCATCATGCGACTTCTCCCACGCATTCTCTCATTTAGTGCCGTGCTTGTGGCCACCTCCGCCCTGGCCGCCCCGGCCAGCCTGCCGGACACCGTCGAGCAGCGCGTCGCAGCCTGCATCGCCTGCCACAAAGCCAATGAGCAAGGAGACGCCTTTTTCCCGCGCATCGCAGGCAAGCCAGCCGGCTACCTGTACAACCAGCTGCTGAACTTCAAGGAAGGCCGCCGCCAGTACCCGATGATGACCTATATGGTCGAACAGCTGCCGGACGCCTACCTGCGCGAGATTGCGCAATACTTCTCCGAACAGCACGCCCCCTACGCGCCGCCAGCGGCCACCAGCGCCACTCCGCAGATGATCGAACGCGGCCGCGTGCTGGTGCACCAGGGCGACCCATCGCGCAAAGTGCCGGCCTGCGTGGCTTGCCATGGCGATGCAATGACCGGCGTAGCCCCAGCCATTCCGGGACTGATTGGCCTGCCACGCGATTACATCAACGCGCAATTCGGGACCTGGCGCAACCAGAAACGCAGGGCGCACGCGCCGGACTGCATGGCCGAAGTAGCCAATCGCCTGAGCGAATCCGACGTCGCAGCCGTCTCCGGCTGGCTGGCCGCGCAGCCGGCCGACCCGAATGCACGTCCTGCGACATCCCTGCCCAAGCAACTGCCGATGGAATGCGGCGGCATTCCCAAATAAACAGAACAGATCATGAAGCGCAATACGAAAATCGCCCTCGCCGTGCCGCTGCTGCTGATCGTCGCAGCAGTCGGCTTCATCTGGCCCAAGCACGACACTGGCCCGGCGCCAAGTGCCGCCTCGAAGAACATGCCGCTCGCCGAAAAAGTCGCACGCGGGGCCTACCTCGCCAAGGCCGCCGACTGCATGGCCTGCCACACGACGCGCGGCGGCGCCGCCTTTGCCGGCGGCCGCGCCCTGCAAACACCGTTCGGCAATGTGATCTCTCCCAACATCACCGCCGACAAGGAAACCGGCATCGGCAACTGGAGCGCCGACGACTTCTGGAATGCCCTGCACAATGGCAAAGCCAGGGACGGCCGCCTGCTCTACCCCGCGTTCCCGTACACGAACTACACCGCGATGACGCGCGACGACTCGGACGCGATGTATGCGTACTTCCAGACCATCGCACCGGTGAAGCAGGCCAGCCAGCCGCACACGCTGCGCTTCCCCTACAACCAGCAAGCCATGCTCGCGGTATGGCGCGCCCTCTACTTCAAGCCCGCCGTGTACACACCTGACGCCAGCAAGTCAGCCGAATGGAACCGCGGCGCCTACCTGGTGCAAGGTCCCGGCCACTGCATCGCCTGCCACAGCGAACGCAATGCCTTGGGGGCCAGCGACAAAGGCCTGTCGGGCGGCCTGATTCCGGTGCTGGGCTGGTATGCGCCATCGCTCACCTCCGACCGCGAAGCCGGCCTGGGCGACTGGGAAGTAAAAGACATCACCGACCTGCTGAAAACCGGCATTTCGCAACGCGCGACCGTGTTTGGCCCGATGGCGGAAGTTGTACGCGAAAGCCTGCAGCACCTGAGCGACGAAGACGCCCGAGCCATGGCCGTGTACCTGAAATCGCTGCCGAACGAGAGCGGCAATCGCGAACCCTACGAACGCTCGAAAGAACCTGAAGCGGCGGCCTGGCTGGCAGCCGGCGAAAAGATCTACGGCAAAGCGTGCGCAGACTGCCACGGCGAAAAAGGCGAAGGCATCGCCCCGCACTACCCGCCCCTGGCCGGCAACCGCGCCTTGACGATGGATGAAGCAGTGAACCCGATCCGCATCGTGCTGAACGGCGGCTTCGCCCCGGGTACGGCAGGCAACCCGCGCCCGTACGGCATGCCGCCGTTCAGCCATTCACTGAATGATGTGGAAGTAGCGCAAGTAGTGTCCTACCTGCGCGCCGCCTGGGGCAACAATGCCCCGCCGGTGGAAAGCACCACCGTCAACCGCTACCGCAACGTACCGCTGGAATAATACGGATCAGCTCGTGTCACACCCTGGGGTCATCACGGGGACGCCGAGTCCCCAAGTGTGACACGAACACATCCGTTATCAGTTGAGCTCGTGTCCCGTTTGGGGTGTGACCCCAGGGTGTGACACGGGCTCGGCTGTGGTTACAGCATGTCGGCGAAGCCGAGGCGGTCGGTGGTGGCGTGGCGGGCGTCTTCGACGCTGACTTTCTTTTCGGCCAGCAGCTTGCGCAGGCATTCGTTCATCGTGTAGCAGCCTGGCGCGGATTTGTGCTCCATCACGTTGCGCAGGTCGGCTACGTTGCCGTTTTCGATCACGGCGGCCACTTCAGGATTGACGGTGAGGCTTTCGGTACCCAGGTAGTAGCGGTCGCCATCCATTGCTGGCATCAGCGCCTGGCACAGCACGCCGCGCAGGGCGTGCGCCAGCGCCTGGCGTTGTGGCTCGGTATTGCCCAGCAGGCGAATCATCTTTTGCAGGCCCAGCTCGGTCGAGCGTGCGTGCAGCGAGGCCAGCACCAGCGGGCCAGATTCGGCCAGCGCCAGCGCTTCGTGCGCGGTTTCGGCGTCGCGAATTTCGCCGATCACGATCACGTCCGGGCGTTCGCGCAGTGCATCCTTGGCGCCCAGGTCGAAGGTTTCGACGTCGCCATCAAAGCCCACTTCGCGCTGGGTGATGACGCATTTGCGTTGCGGGATCAGGGTTTCGACCGGGTCTTCAATCGTGATGATGTGGCCCGAACGGTTCTTGTTGATGTCGTCCAGCATCGATGCGATGGTGGTCGACTTGCCCTGGCAGGTGTCGCCAATAATCAGCACCAGCCCGCTCGAGAGCTGGGCGAATTTTTCTTCCGACGGGCGCAGGCCCAGGCCGGACAGCAGCAACGGCTCTTTCGGGAAGCGGCGGATCACGCAGCCAAGGCGCTTCTTGCCCTGGAAGCTGAAGCAGTTGGCGCGGATGCGGGCGGTATGCAGGTCTATGGCGCGGTCGAATGCGCGATCCTGGATACGTTCGCGCCAGTTCGGTTCCACCACTTCAAAGAATTCTTCCAGCTCTTCTCGCGTGATCGGTGAATCGGTCACGGCTACCAGGCCCTTTGGCTGGCGCAGCAGCAAGGGGCTGTTCTGGTGGATCAGGATGTCGGAGAAGACCAGTTTGGAATTCAACAGGTGCAGGATTTGCTCGACGAGGGTGCCAAAGACCGGGTGGTCTTCGTTCTCGATATACGTCAGGGTGCGAATTTGCGAGTATTCCATAGTGCCTGTGCTCTCCAATTGGTTCGCATGATTCTATTGCATTTGCTTAATAGAATGAAAGTGGCTGGTGAACAACATTTATTTCGGATACTCAAATCCGGTGCGGATATCGTAAGGAAAACTGCGGCCGCGCTCGGTTACCGTCAGGCGTTGCGGTGGCTCCTCGCCCGCCAGCGCCCGCGACTTCACATGAAGGCCTTCGCCTTCCCGGATCAGTTTGTCAGCACGCTCGTAAACATTTTGACAACCCGTTTCGGCGATCAGGGCCTGCACGATGCCGATCTTCCACGCTTCCACTGCGGCAGACTGGAACTGGCAGACCAGGTAGCCCTCCTTGCCGCCGTAGCTTTGCACCAGCAGGCCGGAAAGGCCATCTTCATCGCCAAGCACGATCGGCACCAGTTCATCGGGACGCGCCGATTGCAGGGAATGGATGCGGCGGGCGATGGCGGCTCGCACGCGGCGCTTCACCATGGCATGGTCAACCGGTTCGTCTTCGCGCAGGGTCCAGACGCGGGCTGCAATCTGCGATTTGGCGTTATAGGCGGCGCGGGCCAGGAATTTGCGGGACGATGACAGCACCGTGGCAGTAGCGCCAGGCTTGTTCTTCTCTGCAGGACGCCCGTCGACGCGCTCGATGGCGGACAGGTAAATATAGGGATCGCCGGCAAGGATGGACTTCTCCTTGCCCTGTTTGATGATGATTGTAAGCATGGGCGAGATGATACAGGAGCGACGCCCTGTCCCCGCCATTTGCATTCTGTTCCCGCGAGGCAGCGTCCTGTCGCATCGGGCCGGCGTCTTGCCGTCGGCTTCGATACGATGTGACCATCGAACAATGATTCACAGAGGAGATACAAGATGAAGATGTCTGCTGCAATGCGCAATGCCCTGGTCGCCGCTTCCGTGTTTGCTGTCGCTGCCCCGGTTGCCGTGGTATCGGCCGCTCCGCTGGGATGGTTTGCCGGCGAACGGGTGCAAGGCAATGGTAAGATCGCCAAGCAGACGCGCGAAGCTGCCAACTTCACCGGCCTGGGCCTGGGATTGCCCGGCAGTGTCGAAGTCCGCATCGGCAATGCTGACAGCGTGAGCATCGAGTCGGATGACAACATCCTGCCACTGATCGAAACCGTGGTCGAAGACGGCACCCTCCAAATCCGTCCGATCCGCCCTAACCTGCAGTTCGACACCCGCAACCTGAAGGTGGTCATCACTGCCAAGAAACTGGAGCGCATTTCGGTTGGCGGCTCCGGCTCAGTCGATGCGGAAGGCCTGCGCGGCGGCAAGCTGTCGTTCAATGTCGGCGGTTCAGGCTCCATGAACTTGCGCAATATCGAAGGCGAATCCGTCACCGTTTCCCTGGGCGGCAGTGGCAACCTGAAGGCGACCGGCACTGCCGACAAGCTAAAGGTATCGATTGGCGGCTCGGGCAAGGTCAGCACAGGACAATTGGCGACGCGCGAAGCCGCAGTCAGCATTGGCGGCTCGGGCCAGGCGGTGGTGTGGGCCAAGCAAGCGCTGTCCGTCAGCGTGGCCGGCTCGGGCGATGTGAGCTACTACGGCGAGCCGCAAATTACCAAAAGTGTTATGGGTTCCGGCAGCGTGAAGCGCCTGGCTGGCGCCCCGAACTGAACAGAGTTTGTCCCGGCCCGTGTCGCCACAAGCTTCACGGGCCACCTTCCCCTAGCAGTTCCTCCAGGTTTCCGTCCGCAATCAGTTCGTCCCACCAGCTTTCAAGTTGTCGCAAATCGGCACATGCGATTTGTGCAGCAAAGCGCTCAGCGCCAGCGCGCTGATTGCACGCTTTAGTTAACACTGCGCGAAACACTTCAGTTCGCCCTTCCTCTCGCCCTTCCTCTCGCCCGACTTCTCTGCCTTCTTCTCTGCCTTCTTCTCTGCCTTCTTCCCTCCCTTCTGCTCGTCCTTCTTCCCGACCTTCACGCCTGGCCGCTGCCCGCGCCTCGGCTACCCGCTTAAACTCGGGGATGTTCTTTGCCGCGTTATAGACGTCCAGAATATATTCCCGCATGAGGGCGTGTTCCTCTTCTGTAAACTCCTTGCGCCCTTCCACTTGAACATGTTCATTCATGATTGCCTCCTGATTCGAGCCAAAGAGCGTCATACGCTCACCGGCCACCTTTAATATGTCCCGCCGTAACCCATCACTTGCCAATGGCCAGGCCAACAGGGCTTTCTGGGATCGCAACACATCATCAAGTGTGTCAGCGCGCACCAGGCGGATGACATCACCGATGATGGAATCGCCAGCGGACTCCTCGTCTATCAGCACATACACTTTTTCCTCCTGCAAAGGTTTTAGCCACGCCAGGACCGCTGCGTTGGCCGAAGTCCACTTGCGGCACCCGGAATAGACTACGACAGGCAACAGGTTAAAAGGTTCCGTGTTTTTATGCTGGGCATGTAGATCCTGCGACAAAAGACCTGAATAGACTCGCATCCGTTGCGTCATTTGCGGATCCACTGTCGACTGGAACTCGATCAGAAGATAGAAGAAGGATTCCTGGCACCAGACACGCCAGACCATGTCAGCATTGCGTTGGCGCTCTGAACTGCTGATAAAGCTGCAGTTCAAACGTTCGAATCCGGTCGCACGCAAGGCCGGGCATTCCGGCACGAGCTCAAGCAACGATTGCACCAGTTCGGGGTAGCCAAATACTAGCTTAAGCGCGGAGTCATGTTTGAATAGCATCACTCAATTGTAGAAATCTGGCGATGCAAGGCTTTGGCGCAGCGCAAAGAAAAACGCCCCGGCTTGCGGGGCGTCGTGGACTTGGCAAGTGTCACAAGTCGAACTTAAGATCGGCGCTGACGGTGCGCTGGGCGTATGGGTGGAAGGCCCAGTATTTTTCGCCATTTAGGTTGTCGATGCCGACCGACGCAGTCCACTGGCGATTGAACCGGTAACGCAGGCGCATGTCAGCGACCAGGTAATCCGACACGCCCATGTAGGTTGAACCATTCGGATCACTATTATCAAGCGTGCCGTATTGCCTGCCGCTGTAGCGCACGCCAAACGTCCCGGTCCAATGCTGTCCGGTGTGGTACGACGCGAGCATATTGGCGCGCCACTTCGGCACCCGTGGCTGCCGCTTGCCGACGCTGGAAGGCATGGCGTCATTGGCGACAATCTCCGAGTCCGCGTAAGTGAGGCTGCTCTGCAGCGTCAGCCCGTGCGTCAGCACGTCATCCGCCTGCTGCGACAGCTCCAGCCCGCGCGTGCGGATCTTGCCGACGTTCTGGACGGTGTTGACAGTGGCAGTCAGCGGCTGCGAGTACAAGGCATCGCGCGTGACTTCGCCGAACAACGTGGCGCGCATGCTGCATCGCTCAGTCACATGTTCCGCTGTCAGCTCGCTGGTCCACGATTTTTCCGCGCGCAGGTTTGGATCGGTGTTGACGATCTTGTCATCCACGATCGAGCCTTGGAACAGTTCCGCGGCCGTCGGATGGCGCACCGCGCGGCCAGCGGAAGCCTTCAGCGTCCAGGCTTCGCCGGCACGCCAAGCCAGCGCCGCTTTCGGCGACCAGGCACGTTCGCGGCGCCCGCCAAATGGCAGCAACTTGCCGGCCGAACCGGAAATCTCGCCGCCATAGGCGCGCCAGGTTTCATGACGCATTCCCAGCGTCGCCTTCCAGTCGGCAACCAGGCGCCAGGTATCCTGCGCATACAGGCTTTCCAGCCGCGTATTGCCGTTGAAGGTCGATACCTGCCTGCCCCCTTCCCCCGCTATCCAGTCCGTCACGCTGGTCACGTGCGTACGCAATTTGGCGCTCTCGCGCTGGACGCCAAACTCCACCTGGTGCGCAGCACCTGCGCGCCAGTTGCCCCGCACCGCCAGCGTATTCCAGCCACTGCCGCCCATATCAGTCAGGTTGCCCTGCCCGCCTCCTGTCGGTACCCGCGCCAGGTCGCGCGAGTAGTCGTAAACGCTGCCGGCAATTTCCCAATTGAAGCTGCCGCGCCCGTGCGTCTTCAGGGACAGGCCGTGCATCACATGCTCCAGCTCCGCGCGCGCACCGGCAAAGTCGGATGGCAACAGTGTAAAGCGCTTGCCGCCGATATTGATTGCGCCACTGGTCACCGTATTGCCGCCGCCATCACGCAAGTAGGACTCGGCACTGCGCACCACATCGTTCTGCCACCAACCCAGCGTATAGCTGCCTCTCAGCGATGGAGAGAAGTCATAAGCCAGTTTCAGCTTGGCGTGGTCCTGCACTGTATTCACCTGGCCAGTGCTGCCGAGGATGTACCAATCCTTGCCGGCCGGGTTACGGTCTGCAATCGCACCGGTTACCGGCACACCGGACGGCTCGCCCGGCTTGGGCGTGACACCGGCAGACAACAGCTTGTTGGCGAAGGCAATCGGCTGCCCGTCACTGTCAAGGCGCGACAAGTTCACCCACCAGGACAACGATCCCGCGCGGTCGCCCAGCGAAGCGCTGTACTGGCGCCCTGTATGGCGCGAATCGGTCGCGTACTGCCCGAACTCCTGGCTGGCCCAGGACAGCTTCGCATGTGCCTCAAGCTTGCTCGGCATGCGCGTCTGGAAGTCCACCACGGCACCGACCGAATTGCCGGCATACGCCGCCGAGAACGGGCCATACAGCACATCGACACGTTCAATTTCCTCCGGCGTCACCAGGCCCCAGCGCGGTGTATAACTTGCGCCGTTGCCCAGCAGGTTGGACAGCAGGATGCCATCGGCATACACCAGCGAGCGCGCGCTGTTGCCGGTGCCGGATGCACGGCTGGCCAGCACGGCATGGTCGTAATCGCCGATGAAGCGCTTGCGCACGTTCAGGCTTGGCAGGTACTTCAAGGCGTCCTCGCTGTCAAAAGCGTTGATACGGTCCTCGACCTGCGCCCCGGTAATGCCCTCAATCGTGGTCGGGATCTGCGTGGGCAGAGAAGTTGGGCGTCCGCCACTGATCGTCACCACATGATCCGCTTGCGCCGGGCAAGCGAAGCCCATCGCCGCCAGCATTGCGGCCAGCGGTTTGTATTGGAGTTTCATGACCGTTCCTTAACGCGTTTCGAGAACAGCGTCCCAGTTCGCGCTGCCAAACTGGCATGACTGGACGATCTTGAAGGTATGGCTGCCGGCCGCTGGCATCTTGCCGAACATGACGAACTCCTCGTAGAAGTCGTCAGGCAGCGGGCCGCCGCGCCAGGTCAGGCTGTCGGGCGTACGCTCGATGCTCCAGCCATTCTTCAGCATCGGCCGCATCGGCGCAAACCCTTCCGGCAGGCGAATGCTGACCGCCACCGTGGGGCTGCCATTGCAGCCATGCCCGACACGGAACACCAGCTTCTGGTAGCTCCCCGCCGCAAACTCGCGCTGTTCCAGCGAGATATGGGCGTGCGCAGACGTTGCCGCGAGCAGCGCTGCGGCCATCAGGTATTTTTTCATGGCGTGCTCCTTAGTGCTTGGGAGCTGTGTAGGACAGCGGCTTGACCGGCACTTGCACTTCCACGGTCTCCTGCTTCTTGCCCTTGCCCTGGATGACCAGCGTCATCGGGACGGTGTCACCCGCCTTCATCTGGCGCTTCAGGTCCATCATCATGATGTGGTAGCCACCGGATGCCAGCGCCACGGTTTTGCCGGCCGGGAGGTCGATGCTGTCGACAGCCGACATCATCATGCGGTCGCCCTGCATCGACATCTGGTGGATCTCAATAATGCCAGCCGCCGGCGAGCGTACCTCGACCAGGCGTGCATCCTGCTTGGAAACCAGTTCCATGAAAGCGCCGGTTGCCTGCGCCGCCGGCACGGTAGCGCGAATCCATGGCTCGCGCACAGTAACTTGAGCCGCAGCGGAAGCGGCGAAGGCGATCGACATTGCGAACGCGAAGATCTGCTTTTTCATTTTTCACTCCTTGATTCGTTAAATGGGGGACGAAATCAGGCGTGCGCAGGCGGTCCTCGCGGATTGGACGCCGACCACACTGGCAGTGGTTGTGGCGACTGGTAGAACAGGTTTGGGCGCTGCGCTGTGCCGTCCAGCGGCAAAGGCAAAGCGAGATCGGATGGCGGCAGACCAAACCAGCCCGCATGCGGCAGGCAGTAGGAGCAATCCTCCATGTCCATCTGCGCCATCGGTTGCGCCGGGGTTTGCGGCGTGCTGCGATTGGTGACGGCGACGAATGTGGCGTAATCGAGTTCGCCAACTCCGGTCACACGTGTGCCGTCGTTCAGGCAAATCTCCCAGGTGCGAGGCTTGCCGTCGACTGCATGCGAAATCGCCGGGGCGAGCGCGTTCATCAGGATGGCGAAACACGCGATCCAGATCCAGCGCAGGCGGGTGGACGATTTCATATGCATGGCGGAATTATAGCCTAGCGGGACGCTTCCATTTGCGCAGCCAGCTCACGGGCCGCGCGCCAGCGGCTGGCGGGGGAAGGATGGTCGAAGCGATCGAAATTGGGGAAATGGCTGTGCTTTGCCAGCTTGCGGAAATAGACGACCAGCGCCTGCGGCTGCCAACCGGCGCGCGCCGCAAACCGCAGGCCCTCACGGTCTGCTTCCAATTCCTGCTGGTGGTTGAAGCTGGCCAGCTTGCGCATCAGCGCATTATCGTGGTCGATGTCGTGCTCAAGCTCGGCATAAGGCTGCGTCGCCCGTTCGGGCTCGATCCGCATCGCTTCCTCGAATTCCTTCAGGTTGTGGCGCAGCACTGCGTGCATGATTTCGTGCGCCAGCAGCATGGCCAGCTCCGCGTCGGTCAAGGCGAGTTCGTCCACATAGGCGCGGCTCACCAGCAGTTTGCCGCCGGCCATGGCGAAGGCGTTGGCATCGCCGTCGGTTGTGGTGTGCAGCTCCCAGTCCCACGCGGCGGACTCCGGGAATTCGCGCTTCGCCTGGTCGATCAATGGATGCGCCAGCACCGCAACCCGCGCACTGAAGCGCGCATCGTCATCCAGGCGATACCCCCGGCGCAGTTCCTCGATCTGCTCGCGGTACAGTTTTGCCGAACCGGCCATGACTTCAGCCTGCGTCACCGCCTGGGCCGCAGTCCCTTGGACGAAGATTGAAAAGGCAATAAGATAGCGCACCATGATCACATCATTCTGCCACCAATTCGCTGCAGCGCTGCTGTTGGCCGCGGCCCTCCCCGCCTCCGCCGCCAGCTTTGACTGCGCCAAGGCCGGGACGAACATTGAAAAAGCTGTTTGCGCCGACCCGCAGCTGACCGTGCTCGACGAAAAACTTGCAGCCGCCTACCGAAATGCGGTTGCCGCGCTAGGCAAGTTGGACATCCGCCCTAAACAGCGCGAATGGGCCCGCAAGCGGGCGGCGTGCAGCGATGAGAAGATCAGCGAATGCCTTTCCCAAGCCTACACTGGACGTATTGAACTGCTTTCGAAACTTGCGGCAGCGGCACGCGATCCCGCGCGGCACCTGACGCTCGGCGCCAAGGATGGTCCTTACAATATTGAGGCCATCATGACCGAAGATTGCTGCCAGGCGCGTGCATTTGTCTTCATTTCCCGCAAGAGCGACCACAAAATGCTGCTGGTGTTGAACGAAGAGAATCTGGAAGTCGAGCCACCCGACTTCGCGGTCCGGGTTGAAGACTACAACCAGGACGGCATCAAGGATGTCGTCCTGCGAAGGGGAATCGGGTTTCACGGCTGGGCATACTTCCTCAGCAAACCGGATGGAAGCCTGGCAGAAAATCAGGTCCTCGCTGAATTGGAGTCCGACGCCAACGATGGCCTCGAACTCGAACCGAATGGCGAAGTTCGCGTGGCGCATCGGGATAGCCCGCGCGACTACTACATCGCCAATTACAAGGTGGTCGAGGGCAAACCAGTCCTTACCAGGAAGGAAACCTACCGCGGCGATGAGCTCGTGGAGTCATGGCCGCGGCATAAGAAGAAACGTTAAGCCTTCCAGGTTTCGCGCGGGATTTCGACGGTCGTGGTGCCGTCGGTCAGCCAGATCTGGCCGTCCTGGATCGTGCACTGCAGCTGCATCGAGCGCTGCGCCATTTTTTCCAGTGTGGCGCTGGCTTCGGCGTCGATGTTCACCACGCTGACGTTCTTGGCGCGGTCGATCTTGCTGGCCAGCTGCTTCCACCACACATGGGAAGCGGAGCTGTAGGAGTACACCATCACCTTATCGGAACGGCCGGCCGCCTTCAGGATGCGGCGCTCGTCAGGCTGGCCAACTTCGATCCAGAGCTGGATCGCGCCGGTCAGGTCCATCTGCCACAGGTCCGGCTCCTCGGTATCGGAGATGCCTTTGGCGTTCACCAGCGCTTCATCGGCGTGAATCGCGAAGGCGACGATGCGCACCATCAGGCGTTCGTCCGTTTCGGACGGATGGCGCGCCAGGGTCAGCATGTGGGTTGCGTAGTAATTGCGGTCCATGTCCGCGATGGATAGTTCCGCCTTGTAGATCGTAGATTTCAGTGCCATTAGTTGTTATTTGAAGATTACAGTTCGGTTGCCGTTCAGCAGGATGCGGTGTTCGACGAACCATTTCACAGCGCGCGCCAGCACCACGCATTCAACGTCGCGGCCGATCGCGGTCAGCGCATCCGAATCCATCGCGTGGTCGACGCGTTCCACGTCCTGCTCGATGATCGGACCTTCATCCAGGTCGCCGGTCACGAAGTGGGCCGTGGCGCCGATCAGCTTCACGCCGCGCTTGTGCGCCTGCGCATAGGGCTTGGCGCCCTTGAAGCTTGGCAGGAAGGAGTGGTGGATATTGATCGCCTTCCCTTTCAGGCGCTCGCACATGGACGGCGACAGGATCTGCATATAGCGCGCCAGCACCACCAGGTCCACCTTGTGGGTATCCATCAGCTCCGCGATGCGGGCTTCCTGCGCCAGCTTGGCTTCTTCCGGCGCACCGGTCGCCAGCGGCAGGTGGTGGAACGGGATGTTGTAGCTGGCCGCCAGCTGGTAAAAGTCCATGTGGTTGGACACGATGGCCGGAATCTCGACCGGCAGCAGTCCGCTCTTGTAGCGGAACAGCAGGTCGTTCAGGCAGTGGCCGATCTTCGACACCATCAGCATCACGCGCGGCTTCGCGTGCGCGTCGTGCAGCGCCCACTCCATGCCCATGGATTCCGCCACGCGCGCGAAATCCTCGCGCAGGACGGCATCGCTGAACGCTGCGTCTTCGCGCGCAAAGTGCACGCGCATGAAGAAACGTTGCGTTTCCGCGTCACCAAACTGGGCGGAATCGATGATGTTGCAGCCATGTTCAGCCAGGAACCCCGATACACGATGGACGATCCCGCGCTGGTCGTGGCAAGAGAGCGTGAGGATGTATTCTGGGTGATTCATGGCACTTTCTGGTCGTTGGCGGGACGGTATTGTCGCATGAACGTTGCCACGGTTGCCAAAATCCGGAATAGAATGACCGTACTATTTAAAAAAAGGAGCAAAAATGGAGAACACCCAGTTCCGCCTCGCCGCCCGCCCGGTCGGCCTGCCGAAGGACAGCGACTGGCAAATCACCAAAGAGCCGGTACGCGAACTGGCCGACGGTGAAGTGCTGGTCAAAACGCTCTACCTGTCGCTCGACCCCGCCATGCGCGGCTGGATGAACGACGCCAAGTCCTATATCCGCCCGGTCGGCATCGGCGAAGTGATGCGTGCCGGCGGCCTGGGTGAAGTGGTCGCTTCCAAATCGCCGCGCTTTGCTGTCGGCGACAAGGTCGGCGGCGGCTTTGGCGTGCAGCAGTACTGGGTGGGCGCCGCGGATGACCGCCACGCCGGCCTGCACAAGATCGACACCCGCCTCGCTCCGGCAACCACCTGGCTCAACACCCTCGGCATGCCCGGCATGACCGCCTACTTCGGCCTGCTGGAAGTGGGCCAGCCGAAAGCCGGCGAAACCGTGGTCGTGTCCGGCGCGGCCGGCGCTGTCGGCCAGACGGTCGGCCAGGTGGCCAAGCAGCTTGGCTGCCGCGTGGTCGGCATTGCCGGCGGCAAGGAGAAATGCGACTTCGTAGTCAACGAGCTCGGCTTCGACGCCTGCATCGACTACAAAGGCGGCGACGTGCGTACCGGCCTGAAGGAACACTGTCCAAATGGCGTTGACGTATACTTTGACAACGTAGGTGGCGACATCCTCGATATCGTTCTCACGCGCATCAACCTGAAGGCCCGGATCGTGATCTGCGGCGCAATTTCGCAGTACAACAACACGACCGCGGTCAAAGGCCCGGCCAACTACCTGTCCCTGCTGGTGAACCGCGCGCGCATGGAAGGCATGGTCGTGTTCGACTACGCCAACCGCTACCACGTAGCCGTTGCCGCGCTCGGCAAATGGCTGCAGGAGGGCAAGATCAAGAGCCGGGAAGATGTCGTGCAGGGCATCGAGAAGTTCCCGCAGGCGCTGACGATGCTGTTCGAAGGCAAGAACTTCGGCAAGCTGGTCCTGCAAGTCGCCTGATGCCCCTCCCCTGCGGCTCCCTCTGCGCGGCCCAACCGATGCAGCGAAGGAGCCAGCATGAGCCAGCAAAATCAAAGCGCCACGGCAAAGGATGCCGTGGCGCTCCTCACCTCCGACCACGACAAGGTCAAAAAACTATTCCGCGAGTTTGAAAAATGCGATGCCTCGCACCAGGGCTTGAAGCATGACCTGGCGCAGCAAATCTGCATGGACCTGACTATCCACGCAACGATCGAAGAAGAAATCTTCTATCCCGCCGTGCGTGCCGAAACCGGCGAGCAGGAAAAAGTCGATGAAGCATTGGAAGAACACGGCACCATCAAGGAGCTGGTCGAGCACATTCGCGGCATGGCTACCGGCGACGGCGAGCTCGATAGCACCGTTCAGAAATTGCGTGAATGCGTGGAGCACCACGTAACCGAGGAAGAACAGGAAATGTTCCCGAAAGTGCGGCAAAGCGATGCCAACCTGGCTGAACTATGTGAGCAGCTCAAGGACCGCAAGGAAGAACTGGAGCATGACTTCGGCGCCACACCCGTGCGCGGCAATAATACGGCCGAAGCGGAAGGCGAACGCTCTGCCACCGGACAGGCGGGCTCCTGACCTCAAAAATAATTTGAACTTTTACCGCCGGCCTTCCCTCAAAGCCCAAGAAGCAGCCACGACGCTGCTTCCGGCCCGGGCCCGCGCCCGGATTCTTGGGCAATTGAGGGAGGTGGATCATGGCTACACAGGACGAGCAGGTCAGGATCGGCAACGGCAAGCGCGGCTTCGCGGCGATGGATAAGGAAACCCAGCGCATGATTGCCAGCAAGGGCGGCCAGGCAGCGCACCAGAAGGGTACGGCGCATGAATTCACCTCGGAAGAAGCGCGCCGCGCCGGCCAGAAAGGCGGCGAAGTAGTGAGCCGCAACCGCGAGCACATGGCGGAAATCGGGCGCAAAGGAGGCGAGAGCCGGCAAACCGCGCGCAATGGCAACCGGCAAGGAGACAAAGGCGAAACAGGCTGACGCCAGCAGGACAATCAGCGGCCCGGCTTTACATCCTGCAGGATGCGTGCCAACGCTTGCTGGAACAGTTCCGGTTCCTCGATCTGGGGAATATGCCCGGCGCGCGGGATGCGTACGATTTGCGCGCGGGGGATCAGGCGTTGCAGGTTTTCCGCCTGCGACAGGGGCGTGATCGTATCGGTTTCGCCCCACAGCAAGGTCACCGGCCAGTCGATCCGGCCATATGCATCCGGGAAATCGCTGGCCGCGTGCCCACGCCGCGCCAGCAATTCCGGCAGCCAGGCGGCGACGTGCCTATAGTTGCCCTCCAACGCCAGCGGCTGCTGGTAGATCTTCTGCCAGGCAGGGGTGGCTTTTTCTTTCTCGCTGATGAAGCTTTTCAGCAGCGTTTCGGTGTACGCCGGATTGGTAAGCAAGCCGGCGGCAAGGGGTTGGCTGACCCAGCGCCAGCGCAGGATGGACTGGAGCATACTGTCGCCGGGCTCCTGCGGCTTGTCCAGGCCCAGCGCGGCATCCACCAGTACCAGGGCCTGCACCCTGCCCTCGTCCGGCGTCGACAGCAAAGCTTCCATCAGCGGGGCGGCTCCAAATGAATGCGCTACGAACACTGCGCGGCGGATGCCTGCATTGTCCAGCGCCCTGCGTAACCGCGCTGCTTGCTGCTGCTTGTCATACTCGCCGGATGCGGGCGGGATCGAGTAGCCGAACGGCGGCATGTCGAATGCAATTGCCTGGTAGCCCAGGCTGGTTGCCGTCTTCATCGACGCCCGCCAGGTCTCGCTCCACGAGCCGGTGCCGTGCAGGAAGACCACAGCCGGCGCCTCCCGGCTGCCAGAACGCTGCATGAACACTTGCGCATCGCCCGCGTCGACAAACTCGCTTCCTTTCGGGGCAAGCGCTTCGCGATCGCCGGTCTGACGTGCTTCCGCCTGCCATACCGCTACTGCGCCCAGCACGACCGCACTGCCGGCCAGCGCCAGCAGCGCATAGGCCAGCAGACGCTTAATAGTCATACACGTGTTCGACTTCCACACCCTGGCGTGGCGCGTCGACCAGGTAGCGTGACAGTGCGGCCACCCGCATCACCAGCGCCACCCGCTTGCGCCCTGGCTCGGTCAGTATCGGCTGTTCGAACAGTACCCGCGTATCGGGCGGCGCTGCAGTGCCCTGCCCGCGTGTCAGCACCGTGACCAGGATCACGCCGCTATTGCCGGCAATGTCCTGCAACTGCACGTCCTGCAGTCCGAGGCGCGTCGCTGCCAGGCGGAAGTCGTAATAGCGTGGCAGTTCCAGCACGGCGCGTCCATCGTCCAGCATGCGCAGCAGCTTGACGTTTGGCATGTCGGCCAGGTCGTAAGGCTCATGGTCCGCCACCACCTGCGTGGTCATCAAGGCCGGTTCGTAGGCCGCGCGGGTGCCAAGCTTGATCAACTGGCCATACGCTGCCTTGACCAGGTACTCGGTGGTCAAGGCATAGCGCCGTTCCAGCTTGCGCAGCATATTCGCCCCGAACAGCGGCGTATCCGCCCACAACCCTTTCAGCTTGGCGCTGAAGTCGTACAGGTACCATGGCTCCTTGCGGATAAAATCGACGTAGTCCTGCGCCACGCGTGCACCGTATTCATCCTCCGGTGTCAGTCCGGAAGCGGTCGCCCAGCTGACGCGGCCCAGCGTGTTTTCGTACAGCGAGCGCAAGCCGTATTCCACCGTGGTGCTGCTGCCGATCACGCCGATCATCACGTGGTAGCCTGCATTGTTGGGGTATTTGGCGCGCACCTGTTCTTCGGTCACTGCTGCGTAGCTGGTCCAGATCTGGCCCACGTGACCAAGGAAGGGAAAATTGTGGGCCGGATGCTTCTTCACATAGCGGGCGTATTCGGCCGGACTGTGCACCAGGAACCACTCCGGGAACGTCAGGAAAGTCTGCTCCACGCTGCGCCGCTGTTCCGCCGCAATCGGGCTCTCGGCGGAACTGGTCAGGCAAGCCATCAGCAGGCTCAATGCCAGCAAGAGTTTGCGCATATCAGATCCGTTTGAAAGCCATCAGGACGTTCGCGGACGGATCGCCATCCTGCACGATACGCTCGCCCGTGTGCTCGAAGCCGGCCGCCTCCACGCGCTTGATCCATTCGTCGACCGAAGCGAAGAAACGCAGTTCGGACGAATTGACGGCCCATGGCTCGCCCAGGCCGGCATTGAACACGCAGTGCGCCAGGCTGACGAAATCGTCCATCGCGCGGTCTTTCACGTCATGGTCGCGTACCACGAAGTAGCCGCCGGGGCGCACGATGCTCGCCACCGACGCCAGGAATGGCTGCAGCTTGTGCGGTTCCATATGGTGCAGGCCGACAAAGCAGCTCACCAGGTCCGCGCTTTGCTCCGGCAGGTCGATCGGCGCGAAATCCTTCATGTGCACGTATTTACCAACTTGAAGCAAGCCGCCGCGTTCCACAATGTCGACTGGTGAATAACCAGGCGCCTTGTCGTGCACCAGCGTCACTTTGCCGCGCAACTTGAGGTGCTTGCGCAGCGCATTGACGTAACGGCCGGTGGTGCCGATTTCGACGTAATCCCTCAACACCTGGTCGCCCAGCAGGCGCTTGGCCTGGACACCCATCTCCTCCTTCTGGACCACCAGCGAAGGCAGTGCATAGCGCAGCAGCGACAGCGGCGGGGTAATGCCTGGCAGGCCGGCTTGCAAGGCGCGGTAGATAGCTTCCTCGTCGTGGTTCTCGGTCGTCGCCTTGCGGATCAGGGTATGGAAACGGTCTTCCGGGAACAGGTTGAAGATGTTCTGCAGGAAGGCGTAGAACTTGTCTGCCTCGCGCTCGCTGCCATACACGGAATGGAACAGCGAACGGCGTGCCTCTTCCCCGACCGGATTCAGGTCCAGCGTCGGCGCATAGTATTTGTCCCACAGTGCGCCGCGCAGGCGGTATTCGGGATCGAGCTCGCGCTTCATTGCAAACAATTCTTTGGCACGCGGATAGGCTCGGTGGAACTGTTCATGCGTGCCGTGCAGCTGGTATGGCAGGTAGTAGGTGCCACCGCATTCCAGCACGGCGTCGATCAGCTCGCGCGTCCACACGCCGACGCGTTCGCGTGCATTGTCGCGCGTGCGCTGCTTGTGGTACAGGACGAAGGCAAAGGTCTCGCCGCGCGCCCACGACAGCAAAGTGCCTGGATCGGACAGCGCGTGGCGGATCGAGATATTGATCGTGTTGACCCGATGCTTGGCGAGGATGGCCGACATCTTCGGCACGAATTCGTCCATGCGTGTGCAGGGCACGAAATACTCCTGCAGCACATAGGTGCGCTCGGTGCGGCCCAAAGGTTCCAGCTCCGCGGTGTCGTAGCCCGCTTCGTAATTGCGCCAGTGGACCTTCTTCTTCCGGTACAGCAGCGGGTCGAGCAGGTATTCGCGGCGCCATTTGCCGAACGGCGATTCGGACACCGACCACAGGAAATACAGTTCCGCCAGGTAGGCGCGATTCAATGGCTGCAGGCGCGGCTTGTCGGCCGGCAGGTCGGTCACGGTCCAGGTCACTGCGCGCGCACGGGTGTACTGCGGCGGATACAGGTCGGCGTTGTGGAAAGTGATTTCCTTGCGGCCGCGCACATTCACGTCGAACCAGGCTGGATAATCCTTGGTCGCCAGCTTTACGCTGCTGCGCTGCACGCGCGTATTCGGCACCAGCTCCAGCTCCGCCTCGGCGATGATGCCGATCGCACCATAGCCGCCGATGGCCGCGTAAAACAGTTCGCTGTTCTGCTGCGGGCTCGCCTCGCGCACTTCACCGCTGGCCAGCACCAGCGTAATCGAACGCACCGACAGCACCACCGGACCCAGGCCCATGTAGCGCCCGTGGGCATTGACCGACAGCGCGCCGCCGACGGTAAAGTTGGCATAGGTTTGCATGATCTTCACCGACAGCCCGTGCGGGTCGATGAAGCGCTGGATATCGCACCAGCGAATGCCTGCCTGCACACGGATCAGGCGATCCGCCGGCGAGAATTCGAGCACGCGGTTCATGCCGCGCAGGTCGAGGTGCAGGCTGCCCGGGCTTGCCGTATGGCCGCCCATGCTGAAATGGCCGCCGCCGATGGAAATCGGCAGGCTGGTCTTGCGCAGTGCATCCTGCAAATCCGCCGTGGTGCTTGGCGTCGCTACGGCGTAGACATTGATCGGGTTAAGCTGGGTAACGTCGTTTACGGTTGGCATAGTCTTACTTTGCGATGTTCACTTGCAGGTAATCGTGGCGCGACAGCGGGTCATCGCCATAACGGTTCTTGCCTTCTCCGCCGCGGCGGCAAAGCAGGAGCAGTACCCAGAGTGGGCCCAGGACAGGGATCAACAGCAAAAGAAGACTCGGGCCTGAGCGGCCGATATCGTGCAGGCGCTGGGTGGAGACGGCTAGCGCGCCCCACGTAAACGCAATTGCAAAAACTGCGGCGCCAGGATCGCCCAGCAGCTCATTGGCGAGCATGCCGAAGGCCAGGCAGACCAGGCCAAGCGCGACGATGCGTATCAGCCAGGCGCGGCGATTGATGCGCCCCTGGCATAGGAAATATTTTGCTAGCAGTTCCATTTCTCTTCCCACAAAGGACGGGGCAGGCCCGAAAAGTGGACTAGCTTAGCAAATCTCAAAAATGTTGCACAGCGGAATTCATATCGGAACACCGATGATCACGCTGGACGCCTTGAACAAAGCAGTCGCTTCGACACCGACTTCAAGCTCCATCGACTGCTCGCTATCGCGCGTGACGGTGGCCGCAATCGTGCCGCCGCCGGGCAAGGCGATGGTGACCTCGGAATTAACGGCGCCAGGCTGGACGCGGCATACCGTCCCGCGCAGCTGGTTTCGCGCCGACAGTTTGCCGGTTTCGCCGGTCGCCAGGATGATCGAAGAAGCCTTAACTAAAGCGAAAGCTTCCGTTCCTTCTTGCAAACACAGGCTTTCTGCGCTTTCGTGTGTGATGATTGCAACAATCTCCTGCCCGCCAACAATGCGCAGGATGATTTCGTCATTCACCGCGCCCGGCTTGATGCTGGCGACGGTCCCCGAGAATTGATTGCGCGCGCTGGTTTTCATTTTCATTGATTGCAACAGGAGGTAATCATCTGCCAAGCCTTGCGATTGGCGGCTCAGGTGTTTCATGAACACGGTGTGCTCATATTCGATGCGGCGGAAGTTGGCGACCAGTTGCGCGCCGCGATGCGTGAGGCGCGTGCCGCCGCCGCCCTTGCCGCCGGCCGAACGCTCCAGCAGCGGTTCGCCGGCCAGGTTGTTCATCGCATCGATGGCATCCCAGGCAGCCTTGTAGCTCATGCCGATTGCCTTGGCGCCTTGCGTGATCGAGCCATGTTCTGCAATGCTGGCCAGCAGCTCAACGCGCTGGTGCCCGCCGAAGTCCTGGCCATCCATCGTGATCCTTACTTCACCTTGCAGTGCGACCTGCTTAACCATTGCTGCCCTCCCCGGCCACGCGGCCGTCCGCCATCGTCAATACATGGCCGCCGTAAGTGGCAGCATCGTCAGGATCATGCGTAATCATCAGCATCGGGATATCAAGCCGCCGCTGCAGGCTATCGAGTTCGGCGCGCATGCGCACGCGCAGTGCCGGGTCCAGCGCTGCAAATGGCTCATCGAGCAGCAAGGCGCTTGGTTCCGCGACCAATGCCCGCGCCAGCGCCACGCGCTGCCGCTGGCCGCCGGACAATTCCGCGGGCCGCTGGTGTGCCACTTCAGCCAGGCCGAAAGCCTCCAGCCAATAGCGCACTGCTTCAGGTTCGCCACGCGGCGCCGGATTGAACCAGCCACGCTGAAGGCCAAAGCCGATGTTCTGCCGCACGTTCAGGTGCGGGAACAGCGCATAGTCCTGGAACAGGTAGCCGACGCGCCGCTTGCGTGCCGGGATATCGATGCCCGCGCTGCTGTCGAACAGCTTCTGCCCATCCAGTTCGATTACGCCGCTGTCCGGCCGCGACAGGCCGGCGATCGCTTTCAGCATCTGGCTTTTGCCAGCGCCCGAAGCGCCGTAGATCACCACTCGCTTGCTGGCCGATTCAAATCGCGCATCAAGCTGGAAGCTGCGCTGGCCCGAACGCAAGGTCTTGCGGATTTCCACACTGATGGTCATGCCGCCCCCTGCGCGCGATTGGGAACCAGGCGATTGGCCGCCACCAGCACGACGATGCAGGTCAGCGACGTAATAATCACCAGCAGGTTCGCGGTATCGTCCTGCCCCGCCTGCACAGCCTCATAAACCGCAATCGACAACGTCTGCGTCTTGCCGGGAATGCTGCCCGCGACCATCAGGGTGGCGCCGAACTCGCCCATTGAGCGGGCGAAGGCCAGCAAGGTACCGGCCAGGACACCGCGCCACGCCAGCGGCAGGCTGACGCGCAGGAATACGCCCAGCGGCGGCACGCCAAGCACACGAGCCGCCTGCTCCAACTGCACGTCTACCGCTTCGAAGGCCGAGCGGGCGCCTTTCAGCACCAGAGGGAACGCGACCACTGCGGCGGCGATCACCGCGCCCTGCCATGTGAAAATCAGGTTGATGCCGAAGTGCTCTTGCAGCCAATGCCCGATCGGGCCATTGCGGCCAATCAGCACCAGCAGGTAGTAGCCAAGCACAGTCGGCGGCATCACCATCGGAAGCGTGAGCAAAGCATCAAGCACGTCGCGGCCGGGAAAGCGGCCGCGCGCCAACAGGTAGCCGAAACCAACGCCCAGCACCAGGTCGATCAAGGTAGCCCACAACGCCACCTTCAGTGACAGTCCAAGGGCAATCAGCGCAGAATCCATTGCTTATGGTTTTCCGAAACCGAAGCGCGCCAGGATGGCCTGGCCGCTTGGCGACATGATGAAATCCGCGAAGGCGCGGCCGCCAGCAGCATTCGGCGCCCCTTTGATCACTGCCAGTGGATAGGTAATTGGCGTGGTAGTCGGCACCACCATCGCGGTACGCACCTTCTCCGCCTGCGAGGCGACATCGGTCTGGTACACGAGGCCGGCCTCGACTTCGCCGCGCGCGATGTAATCAAGGCTCTGGCGAACGTTGGTGCCGAACACGAACTTCGGCTCCAGCTCGCCCCACAGTCCTGTTTTTTCCAGCGCGCCCTTGGTGTAGCGGCCTGCCGGCACGCTGGCAGGATTGCCGGTCGTCAGGCGCTGGACAGCCGGCTGGCGCAAATCGGCCAGCGTGCGCAGGTCCAGCCTGCTGCCGAAGGGCACGGCAACCACCAGCCGATTGCTGGCGAAATCGCGGCGGCTGCCCGGTACCACGTGCGCCTGGGCCTTGTCCATGGCCTCCTGGTCGGCGGAGGCGAACAGGTCGACCGGCGCGCCCTTGGCAATCTGCGCCACGAGGGCATCGGAAGCGGCGAAGTTCAGCAGGACTTTATCGCCCGGATGGGCGGCTTCGTAGACGGCTGCTGCCTCACGGAAAGCGTTGTTGAGACTGGCTGCGGCGGATACAGTGATATCTGCAGCAGAGGCGGCGCCGATGGCGCACGACAGCAAGACAGCAGTGATACGTTTCATCAGCATTCCTTTCCAAAAGCGCAATATACAGGATTATACAGCGCAAAGTTTTTTGAATCCTTTTATAATTTCAGGAAATACTGAAAATTCAAAAACTCAAGGAAGCAGATCAAGAAATGGTAAACCTGAGCCCACTCGCACAGAAATTCATCCTCCACTTCGGCGAAATGGGCAGCCGCTGGGGGATCAACCGCACTGTCGGGCAAATCTACGCCCTGCTCTACGTCAGCAACCGCCCGCTGAACGCTGACGAAATCGCCGAACACCTTGAGTTTTCGCGCTCCAACGTTTCGATGGGCCTAAAGGAACTGCAGTCCTGGCGCCTGGTCAAGCTGCTGCACCAGCCGAACGACCGCCGCGAATACTTCGAGCCGCCGAAGGACGTGTGGGATATCTTCAAGGCCCTGCTCGAAGAACGCCGCCGCCGTGAAGTCGAACCGACCCTGTCGATGCTGCGTGATGCGATGCTGGAATCCGCTTCCACCGCGGAGGACCGCTATGCCCAGGAGCGCATGCGCGAAATGTATGAACTGATCGAGCTTTCCAGCTCCTGGTTCGACGATGTACAGCGCCTGTCGCCCGACACTCTGGCCTCGCTGATGAAGATGGGTTCTACTGTCAAGAAACTGCTCGATGTTGGCGACGTGGTGCGTGGCAAATTCCGCTCCAGCAGAAGCGAGGCTGAAGAGGACACGAAATGAAGCTACCCGGCCGCCGCAGCCTGGCACTGGCGATCACGCTCGCACTGGCCGTGAAGGCCCTGCTTCTGTACGGCCTTTGGTACGCCTTTTTCTCCCATCCCCAAACCAAGAAGATGCGGCTGCCGACCGGGCAGGTGGAAAACCACTTGCTTGCGGCGCCCCCGCCAACCCTGTCCAAAAAGGTGAATGATGGCACCCGTCGATGAAGTTGTTGCCCTGTCCCGGCTCCAGTTCGGGCTGACGGCTCTTTACCATTTCCTGTTTGTCCCGCTCACGCTCGGACTGTCCTGGATCCTGGTCATCATGGAGTCGGTCTATGTCATGACCGGCCGCGAAATCTATCGCGACATGACCAAGTTCTGGGGCAAGCTGTTCGGCATTAACTTTGCCATGGGCGTCACTACCGGCATCACGCTGGAATTCCAGTTCGGCACCAACTGGGCCTATTACTCGCACTATGTAGGCGACATTTTCGGCACCCCGCTGGCGATTGAAGGAATGATGGCCTTCTTCCTCGAATCAACCTTTGTCGGGCTGTTCTTCTTCGGCTGGAACAAGTTGTCCAAGCGCCAGCACTTATTCGTCACCTTCCTGGTGGCATTGGGCTCCAGCCTGTCCGCGCTGTGGATCCTGATCGCCAACGGTTGGATGAACCACCCGGTCGGCGCTGAATTCAACTACGAAACCATGCGCATGGAGCTGACCAGCATCGCCGACGTGATCTTCAACCCGGTGGCGCAGGTGAAGTTCGTGCATACCGTGGCTGCGGGCTATGTGACTGCCTCCATGTTCGTCCTTGGCGTCTCCGCCTGGTACCTGTTGAAGGCACGCGACGTGGCTTTTGCCCTGCGCTCGTTCGCCATTGCCGCCGGCTTTGGCCTGGCGTCGACGCTATCCGTAATCGTGCTAGGCGACGAGTCGGGCTATACGGTCGGCGAGGTGAACAAAGTCAAGCTGGCCGCCATCGAAGCTGAATGGCATACCGAGCCGGCGCCGGCCGGCATCACCGTGTTCGGACTGCCGAACGATAAGACGGCGCATACCGACTATGCCATCAAGATCCCATATGTCATGGGCTTGATCGCCACGCGTTCGGTTGACAAGCAGGTCACCGGCATCTCGGACCTGAAGAAAGGGCACGAGGTGCGCATCCGCAACGGCATGAAAGCCTACGCCGCCCTGGCGCGGCTGAAATCAGGCGACAAATCCACGGAGGCGGTGGCGGCATTCAAGGATTTGCAGGACGACCTCGGGTACGGCTTGCTGCTGAAGAAGTACACCCCCAATGTGGTTGACGCTACCGAGGCACAGATCCAGATGGCGGTGGACGACACCATTCCCAAAGTGGCCCCGCTATTCTGGGCCTTCCGCGGCATGGTAGGCCTGGGCCTGCTGTTCCTGTTCATCTTCAGCGCTTCTTTCTACTTCCTGATCCGCCAGCGCCTGGCGCCGCAGCGCTGGCTGCTCAAGCTGGCTGTGTTCGCGATCCCGCTGCCGTGGATTGCCGCAGAACTGGGCTGGATCGTGGCGGAATATGGCCGCCAGCCCTGGACGATTGCAGGCATCCTGCCGACGCATTTGTCGGCCTCCAACGTCCAGCCATCGAACCTGTATTTCAGCCTGGCCGGCTTCGCCCTGTTCTATACGGTGCTGCTTGTCATTGAAATGAAGCTGATGTTCAAGTATGCCCGCCTCGGTCCAAGCGCCCTGCACACCGGCAGATACCATTGGGAGCAACAATCATGATCTTCGATTACGAGACTTACAAAGTAATCTGGTGGTGCTTCGTCGCCGTGCTGCTGCTTGGCTTCGCGCTGACGGACGGCTTTGACTTTGGCGTCGGCATGTCCCTGCCCTTCCTCGGCAAAGACGACACCGAGCGCCGTGTGATCATCAACACCATCGGACCGACCTGGGAAGGCAACCAGACCTGGTTCATCACCGCCGGCGGCACACTGTTCGCCGCGTGGCCGCTGGTCTATGCCGCAGCCTTTTCCAGTCTCTACATCGCGCTGATCGTGGCCTTGTTTGCCCTGTTCTTCCGCCCCGTCGGCTTCGATTACCGCAGCAAGATCGCCGACCCGCGCTGGCGCAACACCTGGGACTGGGGCCTGTTCATCGGCGGCATCGTGCCACCGCTGATCTTCGGCGTCGGCATGGGCAATGTGCTGCAAGGCATACCGTTTCGCTATGACGACCTGCTGCGCCTTGAATACACCGGCAATTTCTTCCAGTTGCTGAACCCCTTCGGTCTCTTGTCCGGCGTACTCGCCGTCGCCATGCTGGCCATGCACGGCGCCACCTTCCTGCACCAGAAAACGGAAGGCGTCATCGCCGAACGTGCGCGCCGCATGGCCATGGCTGCCGCTGCGCTGACCATTATCTTGTTCGCCGCCGCCGGCGTGTGGATCGCCACATCCCTGCCCGGCTACCGCATCACCGCCATGCCCGACGCCGGCACTGCCTTCATGCCTCCGGCGAAAACGGTGGTCGCTGCGGCCGGCGCCTGGATGGACAACTATTCGCGCTGGCCGCTGACGCTGGCCTTCCCGGCCGCCGCCCTCCTCGGCGCCGCACTGGCGATTGTACTGAGCGCCGCGCGCCGCACGGTAGCAGCTTTCCTTGCCAGCGGCATGAGCGTGGCAGGAATTCTTCTCACGGCCGGCGGCGCCATGTTCCCCTTCGTGCTGCCGTCATCGCTGATGCCCTCCCACAGCCTGACCGCATGGGACGCAACCTCCAGCCATAAAACGCTGGCGGTCATGTTCTGGGTTGTGGTGGTCATGCTGCCGATTATCGTGATGTACACAAGCTGGGTGTATCGCGTAGTACGCGGCAAGGTCACCACCGCCCACATCCACGAAAACGAACACACCGCTTATTGAAAGGAGTCAGCCATGTGGTATTTCACCTGGATCCTCGGGATCTGCGTTGCCGTATTCGCCGCCATCATCAATGTGATGTGGCTGGAGGCCAACTACGCTTTCGGCGAACGCAATGAAGAGCTGACCCGCTCCCGTTTCGAATCAGCACGCGACGCCGACGTGTAAGGGTTACCGGGCCAGTATCGTATTCGCTGGTATCCGGTCAGGACATCCGGCGACCGTCCCTTGCCAGAATCGACGCCAGGCGTCCGCGCAAGAGCCGAAGGTGCAATATGGGGTATATGTTGAACAGCACCTGAATCACCAAAAAGAGAGCAGCGATAGCACCCTCCCCGCGTGCCCAGACGAACGCAATGTAAGGTGTGAACAGCAATGCGGCCCAGAAGTGAGTCGCCTCAAACGAAGCCGCGTGGCGGTAAAGCGAGTGCAGGTCCCAAGGCCTGTTCGCCAGGTACACCGAAGTGTTCAATAAGCGAAAAGGAGAGGCGCGAAGCAACAGGCCGAACCGCTGAACGCCCATTCGTTGATAGACATCCCCCTTCGCCTCCCAGTCCCGCACTTCGCGGATGAATGATGGCATTCGGAAGACAAAGAGCGGTTCGCCAACCTTGGCCAGCCCCATGAAGTAGAACATCAGCAAAAGTCCCAGCCAAGGTGATTCGCCGCCAATCACAGCCTTCAGCATCGTGAAGCAGACGGCGAACACGATGGCCGTCACGCAAAACAAGACGGCACTGCGCATGGTTTGGGCTGGGGGCATTGCAACTCCCGGGCTTCCGCGATGCTAGCGAAGTACGCTCACATAGAATTTTGTATCAACGGCCATCACTGGGAAAGCGCCAGGAAGCTCGCTCTTAGCCAATTCGGTGAAGCCGTTTTTTTCATAGAAGCGATGTGCTGCGAGGAACGCTCCAGTTGTGCCGAGATAAATCTCGTCTATGCCGCGGGTACGGCACCACTCAAGTAGAGTGGCCATCAGGCGCGCGGAAACTCCATGCGCAGGCCCACGATGGGACTTCGCAACGAACATTTTGCGCAGAGCTCCCTGGCGGTTGCCAATGTCCAGTAGGGCGATGGTTCCGACCACGGCGCCTTCACTTTCAGCTACCCAGAAACCCCCACTGCCACGCTGGTAGAAACCCAGAATATCCTGTAGATCAGGCTGAGCTTCGAGCGTGATAGCAATGCCGAACTCAGACTGTTGGATTGGCAGAATTACGTCGATGACGGCTTGAGCATCAGCCGGTGCGAATTGTCGAATGAGTGTCATAGTGAGCTGGGAACGGCGCGCAATTAATCTACCCTGACCACTTCCGGATAAGCCGGCCGCGCGTCTTCATGGAAAAGATCGCCAAGATAGAGCGCCAAGTCATCCTCCGCGACGTCGTGCGGGATGACGAAATCGGCCGGGCGCCGCTTACCGTCCGAACCGGGATAGAACGCAGTCCATTGGCTGCCATGGCGCTCGATCTGGATGCGCGTGCCGAACACATTGAACTTCAACGACATTCAAAGCTCCTCGATGCGTAGGACGCCCGACTGCAGCGGGCGCACGAGAATATTGTACACATCGATATCGAATTTCACAGCGGCCGAATGCGGTTTGTCGACGCCGAGGTAGCACCAGCGGTCAACGATAGCGCGCTGGCGCAGGCCGCCTGATTCTTCGACGATTGCCACCGCCCCTGCGAAGGGCCAGCGCGTGACACGCATGGGCTCCAGCGCCAGCCGCACACGCGCCGCATGGTCGGCAGGCGACTCTTCGCCAGTGCAAGCTCCCTTGCAGCGTGCCACCTGCCGCGCAAAACAGGGCCTGCCTGGAGCGGACTTCTCCAGCCCAGTCGCCACCGAGCAAAGGCCGCGCACGTGCACCACGTCGCGCAGCGTTTCGATGGCCGCCTTCTTGCTGCCGAACAGGCCATACAACTGCTCGGCCAGCGCAAAGTCTACATCTCGTGCGAAAACGATCTCCGGCACCTCGCCAGCCATGCTGATTGAGCACATCTCGCGCAGCCGGCGCAGCTTGGAATTGAATACTGGCTGGTGCCGTTTGACCAGCTCAGACTCGCGCAGCAAGGCACCAATTTCCCCGCCGGTGCGCTCGAAATCGATGGTGGCAGCGCGCGCCAGCATCTGCATTTCCTCCGCCGTGCGCATGTGCGACAGCACCCTCGTGCGGATATTCACGCTCTTGCCGATGTAGACGGGCTTGCCCGCAGCATCGCGGAAGATGTAAATACCCGGCAGCGAAGGCAAGGCATCGATGCATTCTCGGGGGATGTGGGCGGGATAGCTGAAGTTCATTACGGGGTCGCTGACCACCAGCAGTCCCACCGAATTGACGTGGGTGCGCATGCGGGCATGATACCATTCGGCCCGTCATGAAATACCTCAGCGCTTACTCAGAACAGACACTCTCCCAGGTCCGCCAGGTGATGGATCAGGGCCGCTTAGGCGAAGTGCTGCTGCAACGTTATCCGAAAGCCCACGAAATCCGCAACGACCGCGCGCTGTACGACTACGTCCAGGATCTGCGCAACGAATTCCTGCGCAATGCGGCACCGATCGACAAGGTGGCCTTCGACAGCAAGATCCACGTGATCAACCACGCGCTCGGCCTGCACACCTCGGTCTCACGCGTCCAGGGCGGCAAGCTGAAGGCCAAGCACGAAATCCGCGTTGCGACGATGTTCAGGGAAGTGCCGCTGGAATTCCTGCGGATGATCGCGGTACACGAACTCGCCCACGTAAAAGAAAAACAACACGACAAGGCTTTCTACAAGCTGTGCACCTATATGGAGCCGAACTACCACCAGTACGAGTTCGACACCCGCCTGTACCTGACGCACCTCGATGCTTCAGGAAAAAAGCTTTGGGGCTAGCTGCGCAGGCTTTGCACCAAGGCGGTTGGCGAGGCGTTGACGCGCACCAGGGCCGCGTGTTGCGGCTTGATGAAGCCTTCGTCGCGGGCGTGTTCGATGAAGCCGACCAGCTTGTCGTAGAAACCGTCCACGTTCAGCAGGCCGACCGGCTTGCTGTGGATGCCAAGCTGCGACCAGGTCAGCATCTCGAACAGTTCTTCCAGCGTCCCCATGCCACCCGGCATGGCGATGAAGCCATCCGATAGCTGCGCCATCATGGCTTTGCGCTCGTGCATGTCTTTGACAATGAACTGGCGCGTCAAGCCGTTGTGCCCTACTTCGCGTTCGACCAGTGCAGTCGGAATCACGCCCGTCACCTCGCCGCCAAGGCGCAGCACTTCGTCGGCGATCACGCCCATCAGGCCCACATTGCCGCCACCGTAGACCAGCGCCAGGTTCTGCTCCACCAGCGCCGCTGCCAGCGCACGCGCCTGTTCGGCGTAACGAGGGGAGACGCCGGCATTGGCGCCACAGTACACGCAAATCGATTTCATTTGAGCTTCTTCAGGTATTCTTCGGACAGTTTCTGGAATAGCAGGCTGGTCTCGCCGCGCAGGTATGGGCCGATCTGGGACAGCACCTGGTAGCAGCCGCGCGCCAGGGCATCGGCCATCGATTGCTGCTCGGAGTATTTGCGCGGGTTGCGCACGTATTCGTAGGACAGCCAGTAGGTCGCCACCACCACCATATTCACCGACATCGCATCGATCGCCATATCGCTGGCCTCCAACGAGCCTTCGCTACGCAGGTCCAGGCAAAGGTTGCGCGCTACCTTGATCTTGTGGGCCAGCAGTTCCTTGAACTCCAGTTCGAGCTTGCGGTTGCGGGACAGCAGGTCGTTCAGGTCGCGGTAGAAGAAGCGGTAGCGCCAGATCAGTTCAAACATCAGGTGCAGGTAAAGCCACACATCTTCCACGTTCGAGCGGCGGCCGCTCGGCACCTGCAGCATGCGCTCCGCTTCGGCCTTGAACTGGACGAAGATGGAGTTGACGATGTCGTCCTTGTTCCTGAAATGGTAATAGAGATTCCCCGGGGAGATATTCATCTCCTCGGCAATGACTGTGGTCGTGATGTTTGGCTCGCCGAACTCGTTGAACAAGCGCAGCGAGAGTTCCAGGATGCGTTCGCGGGTTCGTCTTGGCGCTTTTTGTAGCATAACAGGGGGCTCTATTGATTCCCCTGCAAGGATATCACTATTAGAAGTTTTCCAGAAGTTACGCTTTTTTCGTTGTGGCCTTTTTGACGGGCTTTTGCACCAATGCCTTCAATTCCTCAACCTGGCGGCTCAATTCGTCCATCCTGTCGATCAGGGCGTTGATGTCCTGCCGCATCGGCACGCCAATCGAGTCCAGCGCCCGGGTTACCCGCTCTTCGAACACCTTTTCCAGAGAATTGACCGTTTCGCGCACGTGGCCGGCGCGGTCGCCTTCGACGGCGCGGGCGCGTTTTTGCAGGTCGGTGAAGGCGCCCAATCCTGCTTTCCAGATTTCCTGCGCCGATTCGCGTACTGCCTTGGTCAGCCGTTCTTCGCTTTCCTCAAACGATTTCGTCTTTTTACCCATGGCGGCGGCTCCTGTATTCACTCTCCATTCATTGTACGGCGCACTCTCTAGAACAGGGCTTCTAATGCGGTCTACAATGCCCGCATGGGGCCGAAAATCCTGTGGGTGCTGCTGCCGTTGGCGGTGTATGCCGCCCTGCTTGCGCTGGCCTGGCGCGGGAAGGCCCCGTCGCGCCTTGCAGTCAATATGCACAGCAGCTTGCTGCTGATGGCCTACCTTCTCTCTACTGCCGGCCTGGGGCTGTTCTGGGTCGCTAACCAGCAGTTGCCGGTGTTTGACTGGCATTACCTGTTTGGGTATGTGACGCTGTTGCTGGTGTTGCTGCATTTGTTCTTCAATTTGCCGACGGCCCTGCGCTGGCTGAGGCGGCGGGCTGCAGCGCCTCCTGCGACGGCCGAGCTGGCGGCGCGCGGGCTCTGGCCGGCTGGCGCCGCCTGGCGTGACGCTGGGCGTATCGCTGGCGCGGCGGGCGCCGTAGTGCTGGCGTTCGCACTTGGCGTGCTTTGGGGCGGGCGTGATGGGCAACCAGAGCCTGACGCTCCAGCCACGCCTGGGCATTCTTTTGCTGCGAATATCGCGACGGTGCTGCACTATCACGAGGCGTCGTCCTCTTCCCGCAGCGGCGTGTTGCGCCGCGTCCCGGCTGTGGATTGGGGCTCGCAACCGGCACCGTTTAAAACGTATCCTGCAGCTCCGCACATTGCGCTGCCGCGCGCGGCGGCGGGCGATACTGGTCCGCGCAGTCTTGGCGCGATGCTGCGTGCCTCGTCGGGTTCGTCGACGCCGCGGATGCTTGATCTTTCGGCAGTGGGCCAGTTGCTGCACCTGACTGCCGGCATCACTGCAAGGCGCGGGGGACTGGCATTGCGCGCGACGCCCTCTTCCGGCGCCCTGTTTCCCGCTGAGCTTTACTTGCTGGTCCGGCGCGTGGCCGGCCTGCCGCCGGGGCTCTATCACTTCGATCCCGGCCAGCATCGCTTGGCGCGCCTCGGCGAACTGCCTGCCGGGCAACAAGCGGCCGGCGAAGATCTGCTGCTGGTGGTTTCGGCGGTGTTTCAGCGCACCGGCTACAAATATCGGGATCGCGCCTACCGCTACGTCGCTGCAGATCTCGGGCATCTGCTGGAGAATGCACGGCTCGCGGGACATTATGTTGGTGCGCGCGTCTCACTGCTCGAACAGTTCGATGAAATGTCGCTGGCGTCAGTGTTCGGGCTGGACGGCGTCCAGGAAGGCGTGATTGTGGCCGCGGCTTTCTCAAGCGGCGCTGACTTGGCGCCAGCGCAGCCTGCAGGGACGCCTCAACCGCATCGCACTGCAGGCCCTGCGCCGCCAGCGGTGACTGGCCTCGGCGTTACCAGCCAGATTCACGTGGCCACATCGATAGCTGGCGCCCGTGAGCCGCGAACCGATCGCAATGACGCTGGGGCCGGCAGCCAATCGGCCGTCGGCCCGACGGATGCTGGCCGAGGGGATCGGGCCCAAGCGGGTGGCGGCGCGGGACGCGGGGCGGCTCATGGTGGACGCGGAGATAGCGATGGGATGGTAATGCTGCCGGCGGGCGAGGCGGCGGAAATGGATTTGGCGCGGACCGTCCTGCAGCGGCGGAGCCAGCGGCGCTTTTCAGAGCGGGCGGTCGAACTCCGGCAACTGGCGTCGATTCTGGCAGACATGGCGCAGGCGCCGCTCCTGTCAGGCGCGCTGCATGCTGACCTGGTAGTGAATCGGGTGACGGGCCTTGAACCGGGCGTCTACCGCTACCTGCTGGCCCGGCACGCGCTGCAGCCAGTGCAGCTTGGCGACTTCTCCATGCAAGCACGCAATGCGGCGCTGGACCAGGATGTGATCGGCGACGCCGCCGTGGTCCTCATCCTGTCCGCCGACAGCGCACAAGCGTTGAAAAACGGCGCCCGCGGCTACCGCATGGCTTTCCTGGAAGCGGGTCTGATGGGCGAACGCTGGCTGCTAAGCGCCGTCGCCAGGGGACTGGGCGCCTGCCCCGTCGGCGCGTTTTACGACGAAGAGGCAGCGAGCCTGGTCAAGGCGCCGAAAGGCCACTGGGTCCTGCACTTCGCCGCCCTCGGCCGCGTGGAGGACTAGTTGAGATACTGCGGCGCCCTGATCTGCGAATGCAGGCGGAAGCCCTCGCGGATATTCTCGCGCAACACCGCTCCTTTCCACGGCTTGGTATAGAAGCGGTCGATCGCGCCGTGGTTGATGGCTGCCATGATCGGCGTCAGGTCGGCATAGGCCGACAGCATGATCCGGAACGTATCCGGCGCCAGGTTCTTGACCCGCTCCATGAACTCGGTCCCCGTCATCATCGGCATGCACTGGTCGCACAGGATCACCTGCACGCGATGCCGCGCCAGCACGTCGAAGCCCTCCGCCGCCGTCTGCGCGGTCAAGATCCGATAGCCGTCCTGCGCCAGGAAATCGCTCAGCACGTCGAGCATGAAGGCATCGTCATCGACGATCAACAATGTTTGCTGGTCGACGATGTTCTCGTCGCTTGGAGTTTGCAAGTGGCGGCCTTCGCGCAGCATCTGCACGAAGTCGCCCTCGGGCAAAGGGCGGCTGAAATAATAGCCCTGCATCTCATCGCAATCGTGGCGCCGCAGGTAGGACAGTTGCGCATCCTTTTCCACGCCCTCCGCAATTACCTTGAGTTTCAGGCTGTGCGCCATATTGATAATGGCCAGCACAATCGCTGCGTCATCCGGATTGCTGGTCACCTCGCGCACGAAAGCGATGTCGATCTTCAGCTTATCGATCGGGAAGCGTTTCAGGTAAGCCAGCGAAGAATAGCCAGTGCCGAAATCGTCGATCGAAATCTTCACGCCCAGCGCCTTCAGGTTCTGCAACACGGTGATGGTTTCTTCAGCGTTGGACATCAGCGAGCTTTCGGTAAGCTCCAACTCCAGCAACTCTGGCGAGATGTCGTTCTCCTTGATCGCCCGCATGACCTCCTCTTCCAGCCCGCCGACGAAGAACTGGATGCCGGACACGTTGACCGACAAATGCACCGGCCCAACGTCGCCCTTGGCCCACTCCGCAATCTTGCGGCAGGACTCGTGGATCACCCAGCTGCCAACCCGCACGATCAAGCCGGTTTCTTCCAGCAGCGGTATGAACAGCGCGGGCGACACCATGCCATGCCCCGGCCGCTCCCAGCGCAGCAGCACCTCGGCCCCGCTGATGCGGCCCGAGGCGATATGCACCTTGGGCTGGTAGAACAGCCGGAATTCATTGTTGTCGATGGCACGGCGCAATGCGTTTTCCATGTCCAGCCGCGCCAGCGATTGGGCATTCATCTCCGCGGTAAAGAAGCGGAAGGCGTCGCGCCCAGCCTCCTTGGCGCGGTACATGGCCGTATCGGCATACTGGATCAGGGTATCGGGATCGCTGCCATCGTCGGGGAAGACGGAAATGCCGATGCTGGCCGTGACCGTCACCTCATGTCCCTTCAGATCGAAGGGCTGGCGCATCGCTTCGCGGATTTTGTCGACCACCGCAATGGCATTCTGCGCACCTTCCGGCAGCATCAGGATGGCAGCGAATTCGTCGCCGCCGAAACGCCCGATGGTGTCGCGCACACGCAGGCACTCCACCAGGCGGCTGGAAAACTGCCGCAGCAGTTCGTCCCCGATGGTGTGGCCCAGCGTGTCGTTGATGTTCTTGAAGCGGTCCATGTCAAGGAACAGCACCGCCAGCGCCCAGTTATGCTCGGCCGCCTGCTTCAGCGAAAGCATCAGCGAATCGTAGAACTGGCTGCGGTTCGGCAAGCCTGTCAGGGTATCGAAATGGGCCAGCTTGAGCAGGCGCCGCTCGGCTTCCTTGCGCTCGGTGATGTCGCGCGCCACCGCCACCAGGATCCAGTTCTGGCCCGAGCGCAGCGTACGCCGCTGCACCTCCACCGACAGCGGCGAACCATCCTTGCATTCGAGCAGCAGCTCGGCCATTGCCCCGCTCTGGTCGCCAGCCAGCAGCTTGTCGTACAGGTCCTGCAGCGGTTGCAGGCTGGGGTCGGGTTCGCGCTCGGGCCCCACCTTCAGGAATTCCTCGCGCGCGAAGCCCAGCATGCGGCAGGCCGTCACATTGACGTCGATGAAGCAGGAATTGGCGCGGTCGACCAGGAAGATGGCGTCGGCCGTGGCATCCATCGCCAGCCGGAAGCGGCGCAGATCCTCGTCGAGCCGGATGCGCGCGTTCATGTCAAGCTGGAGCTGCGCGTGATGGCGGCTGATTTCCTCATAGAGCAGCAGGTTTTCGTAGGCGACCGAAATCTGCGCCGCCACCGTCACCGCCACCCTTTCATCGACTTCATTGAATTCGTCGGCGCCCAGTTTATCGACCAGGTACAGCCAGCCATGCACGCGCTCGCGCGAAGCGATCGGCACGCCAAGGAAGGAATGCACCTGCGGATGCCCGCTCGGCAAGCCGATTTCGCGCGGGTCGCCGCCCAAGCGGCTCATGCGCACAGGCTGGCGTTGCTGCAGCAGGCTGTCAAGGATGCCGGCGCGCGGCTGGCTTGCCACCACCTTGGCATGCTCGCCTGCGCCACAGGACGCAAAATAGCTGGTCTCCTGAGCGTCCTGTTCCAGCACGCCGATGCACGCAAAACGCGATACGCAGATATTCTGCGCCACCCGCACGCCAATCTCGATCAGTCCCTGCGCGTCGCGTTCCGCGCCAAGTTCGATCCCCAGCTCAATCAGCGCAGTCAGGCGCAGGCTGACCGCCTGCAGGCTGGAGAGGGAGCGCGACAGCCGCTCCGTCATCTGGTTCAAGTGTTCCGGCTCGCCCTCATGCGACTCGCCGTTGTTGGCAATGCGCGTAATGAGCTGGCTGCTTGATTCCAGTTCATCGATGTATTCAGCGACCTTGTGCTCGATGTCGAACAAACGCCCCTGCCCCGGCGGCTCCGGCGCGAACGCCGGCAAGGCTTCGCCCTGCTCTGCCATGCCCAGCGCCTGGTGCACCGTCTTCAGGATCACATCCGGATCGGATGGCTTCGGCAGCACCCAGCGCACGCCGCACGCTTCGGCCACCGCCATCGCCTCGCGTTCGCGGTAAGTCGCGGTATAGAAAATGATCGGCACGTCAGCCAGTTCCGGCTTGCTGCGGATGCGGTTGACGAATTCATAGCCATCCATGTTCGGCATCAGGATGTCGGAAATGACCAGGTCCGGCCGTTCCGCCTCCATCACCTTCAAGCCTTCCATGCCGCTTGATGCTTCCAGCAGGCGGTGGCCGCTGTAGCCGAGGAGCGTCATCAGGAACTCCCGGTTCAGCACATGGTCATCGACGATCAGGATCGTCGCGATGTCGTTCTCATCCCGGGGCGACACCTCCCCCGGTAAAAAAGACTCGATCTGCGATACAAAGGTGTCGGGTTCGATCGGCTTGCCGATATAGCCGTCAAAGCCGGCAGCCAGCAGCTTTTCGCGGTCTCCCACCATGGCCAGCGCGGTCACGGCCAGAGCAGGGATGTCTTTCAGTTTCGGGTCTTGTTTCAATTGCGCCACCACGCCATAGCCATCGAGCTTGGGCAGGTGCACATCGCAGATGATCAGGTCGGGCACTTCGCGGCGCGCCACCTCCACGCCTTCCTCGCCATTGTGGGCCAGGAGCGGCTGGTAGCCGAAGGCGCGGAGCAGGTACACCATCAGCTCCATATTCGTTGGGTTATCTTCGATAATCAGGATGCGTGCTGACATTGGTACTCCTGTCAATGTGTCGCCTCTAGTATCCGCTATTCCAGCGGCAATGTGAGCACAAATATGCTGCCATTGCCCGGTTTGTCGAAATGCCGTATCGAGCCATTTAACAATGCCGCCAGCTTCTGGCTCAGCCGAACGCCCAGTTGCTGCATGACGTCTGCCGTGATGCCGGGTCCGGTATCGCTGACGCTGACTTGCACGACGGCTTTGCCCGCTGCCACGCTGCGTTCCAGGCCGATACTGACTTCGCCCCGCTCGGTGAATCTGACTGCGTTGTTCAACAGGTTGGTCAGGATCTGCTGCAAGGCGCGGCGGTCGGTGCGCAGCGTCAGCGCTTGCGGCGGCGCGCGGAAATGCAGCACCAGGCCTTTCTGCTTTGCCTGCGGCCGGAACACCAGCACCAGCTCTTCGATGATGGCGCGGCAATTCAGCGGCTCGGGGTGCAGGTCCACCTTGCCCGAACCAATTTTGGCAAAGTCCAGCAAATCGTTAATCAGCGCCAGCAGATGGCGGGCGCTGGCTTGCACCGTGCGCAGCTGCTTGCCCTGCTCCTCGTTCAACGGTCCCGGCAACTGCATCAGCAAAGTGCCGGTAAAGCCGATGATGGCGTTCAGTGGCGTGCGCAGCTCGTGCGACATGCCGCCCAGGAAGCGCTCCTTGGCCTGGCTGGCCTTCGCCAGTTCGCTGATGTCGCGCACCGAATGAACTTGCAGCCTGCTGTCGCCATCGCATAGTTCGCTGCTGCGCAAGTCTGCCGGAAAATGCTCTCCGCCCTTGCGCACCCCGCTGGCTTCCGGCCCTTGCGGCAGCAAGGTTTCGATCGGCTTGCCGCGCAATTCGCCGGGAAGGTAGTCGAACAGGTCTTCCGCCTGGCTGTTGGCGGCCACAACGCGGCCGTGTTCATCGGCCACCACAATGGCATCCGGCATGGATTCAAGCAGGCTGCCGAAGCGATCTTCGACTTCCAGGGTATCGTCGATTTTGCCGAAGTCTTTCGCCATCGTCCCGCTTTCTTATTGAAACCTACTCGGATCAAAATTGCAGCGTTTCTTGCTTGGCCTCAAGACAGTCTAAGTGATCCCCAAAATCTCTGCAAGAATGTGGCTTGCGATGGCGGGATGGCGGCCCATGCCGACGTGCCCGATGCCGTGCAAAGCGATATTTCGGGCCCCGGGCAGGTGACAGGAATCCTGCGGCGCGATGATGTTGTCGTGCCAGGAATAAATGGAAGTGAACAAGCCGCGCTGGCCGCGGTCGGCGGCGTTGAGCTGCGCCAGCCATTCGGCATCGCGCCGCATCTGGCGCGCGTTGTCGCCCGGTCCCATATGCGCCAGGTCGGTACCGAAATGCGGCGTCGCCAGCGTGATGATGCGCGCCACCCGGGCCGCACCAAAGCGCCGCAGCCAGGCGCGCGCCACCAGCCCGCCCATGCTGTGCGCCACAATGATGACCTTTTCGCTGCCGCTGGCAGCCAACAGCGCTTGCACGCCCTGCTCCAGCTGCACGGCAAAGTCCTCGATGTCGCCGAACACCGGCTCCAGGTCCACGGTCGCATGGCTATGGCCGTGCTCCTCCAGCTGCCCTGCAAGGTGCACCCAGAAGCCGCCGTTGGCGCCATAACCGTGCACCAGCAGCACCGGCAAGCCGCGCGGCGCGCTTGCAATATGCATGCGCGGACGGTGGCGCAGCATATGCCAGGACGTCACCGCCATCGTAGATGCATACTCGTGAAAGAACAGTTGCATGCGTTGCAGCAGCCCCAGTTGCGCATCTTCCGGCACCGGCCGCAGCGTCATGCGGAAATTGTTGGCGGTGATCGCCATGCGTACCAACAGTACAACGATCACTGCCAGCAGCAAGGCTACGTCGGCCGGCACCAGGCGCGAAAGCGCCCACGCGATGACGATCGCGACGGCCACTTGCATGGCCATGATCATCATCAGCATGCGTTTTACCATTGGTCAGGCCTTCCGTGACAAGCGTTCGGCCAGGCCGGCCGCCAGCCGGGCCGTGACGCCGTAAATCGACAACTGCGGGTTAGCGCCGAGCGAAGTCGGGAACAGCGAGCCGTCATGCACCGACAGGTTGCCGATGCCACGATACAGGCCGTCCGGCGCCACTACGCCGCTGGCGGCGTCGCCCGTCATCGCGCAGCCGCCCATGACGTGGGCCGAAACGACGCGTGTCAGCAGCTTTTGCATCGGCAGCGCGGCGATGGCCTGACGCGCCTCTTCCCAGTTCTTGTAGGGCTGGGTGACCAGTTCATGCACGGGACTTACGCCGTCGGCGCCGGCAGCGAACTGGATTTCCGCCATCGTCAGCAAGGCACGGCGGGCACCTTCCCAGAAGTACGGCGTCAGCGGATAGTCCAGTTGCGGCGAACCGTCGCTGCGCAGCGTGACACGGCCACCAGCCGCTTCCGGGTGGAAGCCGTCGCGCAGCAGCGCCAGCATGCCCTGCACATGGGCGAAACGCTTCATCAGGTTGGCGTGGGACGCGCCGAAGGCCGACAAGGTGGTCGCACCCAGCACCGGATGCAGCGGCGCGACTTCCAGCTTGTAGCCCATCGGGCCATCGGGCGCCTGGGTGTGCAGGAAATGGTCGGAATACACTGTCTGCGGCGCGCCGTTGAAAGCTTCGACCGGCTGCGGGTAAAGACCCATCGACACCACCACCGGGTGCAGGAAGGTGCGCTGGCCAAGCAACTGGTGCGGATCGGGCGCACCGGAACGCAGCAGCAGCGCCGGCGAGTTGATCGCGCCGCCGGCCACCACGAAATGGCGCGCCTTGAGGGTCAGGCGGCGCCCGGTCGGCTCCATGCCGTCCGCGGTCAAGGCCACGCACTCCAGCGAGGTAGCCTGGCCGCCCGCCAGCGTGAAGCGCTCGGCACGGGCCCGCGTCAGCAGCATGGCGCCCTTTTCCAGCGCCCCCGGGATGGTCGTCACCAGCATGGACTGCTTGGCATTGGTCGGGCAGCCCATGCCACAGTAGCCAAGGTTCCAGCAGCCATTCACGTTGCGCCGGATCAGGGCAGTCTTGATGCCCAGCTTGTCGGCGCCGGTGCGCAGCAGGTCGTTGTTCGCATTTGGCGGGGTGGGCCAGTCGCTGATGTGCAGGCGCTCCTCCATTTTCTGGAACCAGGGCGCCATGTCTTCCACACCGTAGTCGCGCAGGCCGTATTTCGACTGCCACCAGCCCAGCGTATCGGCCGGGGTGCGGAAGCTGGAAGTCCAGTTGACCACCGTGGTGCCGCCGACGGTGCGGCCTTGCAGGATGTTGATCGCCTTGTCGACGGTCTTGCGGGCGGCGGATTCCTGGTACAGGGAGGGGTAGGCATCGGCCTCGCGCATTTTGAAATCCTTCGAGGATTTCAGGGCGCCCTCTTCCACCATCAGGACTTTCAAACCGGCCTGCGCCAGGATTTCCGCCGTCACCCCACCGCCGGCGCCGGTGCCAACGACGACCACGTCGGCGTCGAAGTTGCGGTCCTGCTGCAGGGTCGAGGCGTCGATAACTTGCCAGCCGGCGGCAATGCCGGCCTGGATCGGATCCGGGATCGGGCTGCTCATGCGCTCAGCTCCTTCATCGGACCGGGATAGCCAATGGCCGCCCAGGTTGAAGGTTCGGCATACCATCCGCCAATGACCAGGTCGTGCAGGCCGTGGTAAGCCGTCTGCAGCATTTCCGTACGGTGGGTGCGCCAGCTTTGCAGGAAGGCCGCCAATTCGGCAGGTGTCGCCTCCGGCCAGGCCGGCACGCCGGCCAGCAAGCGGCGCGTCGGCGCCATCGACAGCAGGCCGAACAGGTCGCTGATTTCTTTCTGCACGCGCAGCGGCAAGCCGTTGATGGCCCCGCCAACGCGGTCGATTGCCGCTTGCAGTGCTGGCGCATCAGGGCTAGCGCCGGTAATGGCAGGAATCAGCGCGGCCAGCATGGCGCGGCCGTCGGCATCGAGTGCGAAGCGCTGCGCCCCTGCCGGGCGGAGTTGCCGGTACACGGCCCCGCCCGCGACAAGCGCCAGGCCGCCAAGCAGCCCAGCTTTCAAGAATGTTCTGCGTTGCATCTAGTCCCCTCTTAATAGTTATAGGGGGATTCTAAGGACGCCGCTGCGCCCCGGCTAGAGAAAGGCCTCTAATCCTTGCGGCTGCGGACCTGCATCTGGCGCGCTATGCCGCGCAGGATGTTGACTTCTTCCGTTTCCAGTCCGGCCCGTGCAAACATGCGCTTCAGGCGCGGCATCAGCTTGCGCGGGTTGTTCGCATCGAGGAAGCCCAGCTCGACCAGGGCCTGCTCCAGGTGTTCATACATGCCCTCGATCTGCGCCGCACTGGCCGCCTCACCGTGGAAACCCACCGGGCTGGCCGCGCGCTGACCATCCAACGCCGCCATGCGGCATTCATACACCAGCACCTGCGCCGCCTGCGCCAGGTTCAAAGACGAATAATCGGGATTGGCCGGTATATTCACCAGCACATTGCAAGGCTCGACAATGTCGTTCGGCAGCCCAAAGCGCTCATTGCCGAAGATCAGGGCCGCGCGCAGCTCTGCGCCCGCTGCCAGCTGGCCGGCAAATTCGCGCGGCGTCACTACCGGCGGCGAAAACTCGCGCAGCCGCGCCGACACCGCCGCCGTGAAATTGATGCCTTCCAGAGCTTCGGCCATGCTGCCCACCACGCGCGCCGAGGACAGGATGTCTTGCGCACCGGAGGCAAAGGCTACCGCCTCTTCATGCTCGCACGCCCCCTCGAAGCGCGGATTGACCAGCACCAGGTCGGAAAAACCCATGGTTTTCATAGCGCGCGCCACCGATCCGATATTGCCCGGGCGGCTCGTTTCCACCAGGACGACCCGGAGGCGATGGAAGGCGGAGGATGCGGTTTCGGTCTGCTTCATTTACAATAGCGGGATTCTGCGTTGGGCCGCATTTTACTCTGCCCGCACAACGCGCCGCTCTTTTTCAATCTTGTCATCATTTCCGCTGCCGGATGCGCGAAGCG
>Ga0209050_1000419_pt1 | contig 78444 bp, 74 predicted proteins | sample Araplavi_mTSA_r2_FD_184276 | JGI IMG/M metagenome (GOLD analysis project Ga0209050, IMG submission 184276) | Arabidopsis root microbial communities from North Carolina, USA - plate scrape MF_Cvi_mTSA_r2 (SPAdes) (version 2) | ecosystem: Host-associated > Plants > Roots > Endosphere | place: USA...
TCGGCTCATCACATCCTGGGGCTGGAGCAGGTCCCAAGGGTTCGGCTGTTCGCCGATTAAAGTGGTACGTGAGCTGGGTTCAGAACGTCGTGAGACAGTTTGGTCCCTATCTGCCGTGGGTGTACGAAGCTTGAGAGGATCTGTCCCTAGTACGAGAGGACCGGGATGGACACACCTCTGGTGGACCTGTCGTGGCGCCAGCCGCGCAGCAGGGTAGCTAAGTGTGGAATAGATAACCGCTGAAAGCATCTAAGCGGGAAACTAACCTCAAAACAAGGCTTCGCCGAGAGCCGTGGTAGACCACCACGTTGATAGGCCAGATGTGGAAGTGCCGCGAGGCATGGAGCTTACTGGTACTAATCGCTCGATCGGCTTGATCGTTCTTAGTTGAACTCATGAAGCGCTTTTCAGGCGCTGATGTCTTCTCAATCTGATCCGCTTCGTTGACCTGGTGGTTTTGCCGAGGAGTCCCCACCCGATCCCATCCCGAACTCGGTCGTTAAGCTCCTCAGGGCCAATGGTACTTCGTCTTAAGGCGCGGGAGAGTAGGTCGCCGCCAGGTCTACCAAGCGGATCAGGATCCAGAACCCTTCAATTCACGATGCCAGTCCCAAGGTTTGACGCGGGATGGAGCAGCCCGGTAGCTCGTCAGGCTCATAACCTGAAGGTCACAGGTTCAAATCCTGTTCCCGCACCCAAATATCGAAAACAGCCCCGCAGCGATGCGGGGCTTTTTCTTTGCCTGAACGCCTGCGGCGACGCCTTTCTCAGGCGCGCAGCGAGATGAATTCCAGCTCGCGGCCTTCGGGATCGCGCACGAACGCGATGCGCATCTCTCCAATGGCGAACGGCGGCCGATCGCCGGCGGCTCCGCACGACACGGCGTGCGCGTAAGCGGCGTCGACGTCGCGGACATAGAAGACCAGCGGGCCGTGGCCGGCGCCGACGTCCACCTCGCGATCGTCCTTGTTGTAGTAGAGCACCAGGCCGAAGACGCCGCCATCGCCGGGGAAGTTCATCACCTTCTCGACGATGTGCGGCAGGTCGATGGTGCGCGTGACGGTGAGGCCGAGGGCGCGCTCGTAGAAGTGGGTCATCGCGGCGAGGTCGCGGACCACGAACTTCATCAGGCCGAAGCGCATGGACGGCGCCGCCGTGCGGGGCGCGGCCGCCAGGGGCTCATCGTGATCGGACATGCTCACCTCCCGGTTGGCGGCCGGCGGCGGCGGCGGGGCGCGAGGGCCCCGGGGGGCGGCTGGCCGATACTGTTTTCATGGCCGAATACTGAAAAGCCCCGCGTCGTCCGCGGGGCTTTTTATTTGGCCTGGTCTTCGGCGCAACCGATCAGCGGCGGGGCGAGAGGCCCAGCGGCGCCGGGGTTTCGCGCCGCTCCATGGTCCAGCGCGGATCCTGGTCGTAGGTCCTGATTGTGCTCTGCACGTTGCCGAAGCCGTAGGTCGTCACCGAGCCCGAGGTGGTCGACATGCTCGAGCCGGAGCCGTTGGAGAAGGTGGCGGGACGGCCGCCGCCGGCCCAGCCGTCCTGCAGCCGGGGGGCCGAAGAGCTGTCGCTGGGCTTCAGATGGGGCGCGGCGTCGCGGCTGGGCGGCGCCGAGGAAATGGTGAGCGCGAGGCAGGGGGTGGCGGCGAGCGCCGCGAGACCGGAGACGAGGGCGAACAGCCGCATACGGAACTCCTTCCAGACTTGCCCCCGAGCCTGCGGGGCGTGGGGCCATCCGTCAAGCGACAGTCAGGTGACCTTGGCCACCCGCAGCGAATTGGTCCCGCCCGAGCGGCCGAACGGCACGCCCGCGACCACCACGATCTCTTCGCGGCGCTTGGAGAAGCCGCTCTTGAGCGCGAGCGTCGCGGCCTGCGCCACGGTCTCGGTCATGGTGTGGGTGGTCTCGGAGGTGAGCGCATGCACGCCCCAGACCAGCGCCAGCCGCCGCGCGGTCTCCAGGCTGGGCGTGAGGCCCAGGATCGGCACGTCCGGCCGCTCGCGGGCGATGCGCACGGCGGTGCGGCCCGAGAGCGAGAAGGCGGCGATGGCCTTGGCCTCGATGGTCTCGGCCACCTGGCGGGCGGCGGCGCAGATGGCGTCGCCGGCGTCCTTCTCGGGCGCGGGGCGGGCGGCGGCGCGGGCGGCCTTCAGATCCTCGTCGTCCTCGGTGCGGGCGATGATGCGATCCATCATGCGGACCGTCTCGACCGGATATTTGCCGGTGGCGCTCTCGGCCGAGAGCATGACCGCGTCGGCGCCGTCGAACACGGCCGTGGCCACGTCGGAGGCCTCGGCGCGGGTGGGCGCCGGGTTCTCGATCATGCTTTCCATCATCTGGGTGGCGACGACGACGGGGCGGCCGTGGCGGTGGGCGGCGCGGATCAGCCGCTTCTGGATCAGCGGCACGTCCTCGGCCGGCAGCTCCACGCCCAGGTCGCCGCGGGCCACCATGATGGCGTCCGACAGCTTCAGCACCTCCTCGATCGACTGGAGTGCGCCGGGCTTCTCGATCTTGGAGAGGATCGAGGCGCGGTCGCCGACCAGCTCGCGGGCCTCGGCCACGTCCTCGGGCCGCTGCACGAACGACAGGCCGATCCAGTCGCAGCCGTGGTCGAGGGCGAAGGCCAGGTCGGAGCGGTCCTTCTTGGTCAGCGCCGGGATCGGCAGGGTGAGGCCCGGCAGGTTGACGCCCTTGTGGTCGGAAAGGCGGCCGCCGACGATGACGCGGGTGTCCAGAAAGTCGGGCGTCTGGCGGGTGACCTCTAGGCGCACCTTGCCGTCGTCCAGCAGCAGGACCGAGCCGGGGGAGGCCGCGGCCATGATCTCGGGATGCGGGAGCTGGACGCGCTGGCTGTCGCCCGGCCGCTCCTGCAGGTCCAGGCGCAGGGTGCGGCCCCATTGCAGGACGACGGCGCCGCCGGCGAAGCGGCCGACGCGCAGCTTGGGGCCCTGTAGGTCGGCGAGGATGCCGATGGGGCGGCCCGTCTTCTTCTCCACCTTGCGGATCCGCTCGATCACCTCGGCGTGCCCCTCCTGGGCGCCGTGGCTGAAGTTGAGGCGGAAGACGTCGGCGCCGGTGCGGAACAGCTCCTCCAGCCGCTCGGCGCTGGACGACGCGGGGCCGATGGTCGCCACGATCTTCACCCGCCGGCGGCGCCGGATCGCTTCAGCCACGCGGGCAGTCTCCTATCTGATGCGCCAGGGATTCAGGCGCGAATCCGACGGCCGAATTTGCCCCTCCCGCAGGCAACCTGCGAGCGGAGATTTCTGTTTCGAAAATGTCGGAAAAGGCGAACCTCGGTCGTCCTAGGACCGGAGCAGAACAGAGGAGGACTCCCCATGCCCTACGTCGACGGGTTCGTGCTGGCGGTGCCGAAGGACAAGATCGAGGCCTACAAGGCGATGGCCAAGCTGGGCAGCGAGGTCTGGATGGAGCACGGCGCGCTCAGCTACGTGGAGTGCTTCGCCGACGACGTGCCCTATGGCGAGCTGACCTCGTTTCCGCGCGCCGTGCAGGCCAAGGACGACGAGGTCGTGGTGTTCTCCTGGGCCACCTATGCGGACCGCGCGACGCGCGACGCGGTGATGGCCAAGGTGATGGCCGACCCCCGGCTCAACAGCAACCCGGACGATATGCCGTTCGACGGCAAGCGCATGATCTTCGGCGGCTTCCAGAGCTTCATCGCGCGCTAGACGTCGTCGCAGACGTCCTTCCACTTCGCGTCAACGGCGGCGGAGCCGTCCTGGGACTCCAGGGTGAGGCCGCCGTCGATGAAGACGAAGCGCTCGGGGCCGTCGAGGGAGTCCTGCGGCTCCTCGATATCGACGCGGCCGCAGACGGCGGGCGCCTCGCCGATCCAGTCGACGGCGACCTTGCCCAGGGTGACGCTGTCCGCGTCCGGCTCGCGGGTGAGGATGGCCGAGCGGGTCTCGGCCAGCTGGGCGGCCTCGTCCTCAGCGTCGTGGGCGATCTCGCGGCGGGCGTCGGGGACGATGCGGTCCAGGAACACCAGCGCCGCGACCAGGACCGCCAGCAGCACGGCGCCCACGCCGAGGCCCACGACCAGGGCGCGCGGGGCGGTGCGGGGCAGGGCGGGCTTGCGCATGTGCAGATCCTGCGCGGGTCGGCCTGACATCCCGTGAAGACGCTGTGGGGTTGCGGCGCCACAGCGTCGCATTACCGCGAATTATCTTGGCCCGAGGGGCGGGGCGGGACACACAAGGGCCGCATCGGACCCGCTTGAGGGAGCGGCTGTCCCAGGAGTCGCGCAAGCCTTGCTGTCCCTTCTCGCCGCCTCGACCCTGCAACTCGCGCAGGCGCCCGAGCTGCCGCGCATGCCGGCCATCGAGCGCCAGCCGCAGGTCACCTACCTGGATCGCAACAAGGCCGTCATCGGCGTGCGGGGCGGGCGGTACGCGCCGCCGGTCGATATCGCCAAGCTGCCGGCCTACGTGCCCGCCGCCTTCGTCTCGATCGAGGATCGGCGGTTCTACGAGCACAACGGCTTCGACCCGCGCGGCATCGCCCGCGCCGTGGTGGTCGGGCTGAGCGAAGGCCGCGCCAGCCAAGGCGCCTCGACCATCACCCAGCAGCTGGCCCGCAACCTGTTCCTGACCCAGGAGCGGACGCTGGAGCGCAAGGCCACCGAGCTGGTCTATGCGGTCGAGCTGGAGCGCACCTATTCCAAGAAGCAGATCCTGGGGCTGTACCTGAGCCGCGTCTACTTCGGCTCGGGCGCCTACGGGCTGGAGGCCGCCTCGCAGCGGTTCTTCAACAAGCCGGCGGCGAAGCTGACCATCAAGGAAGCCGCCATGCTGGCCGGGGTGCTGAAGTCGCCCAGCGGCTACAACCCGGTGGAGCAGCCCGAGCGCAACCTGGAACGGGCGAACCTCGTCCTCGCGGCCATGGTCGAGACGGGCGCCATCACGCCGGCCCAGCGCGACAAGGCGGCGGCCCAGAAGCCCAAGGTCTGGCAGACCTCGCCCAGCGGCGCCTCGCAGTACTTCGTGGACTGGGTGGACGGCGAGCTGCGCCGGATGATGCCCAAGGTGACCCGCGACGTGGTCGTGGAAACCACCCTGGACCAGGGCATGGAGATCGCCGCCGGCGACGCCGCGCGCAACGTCACCGCCCGCTACAAGGCGCAAGGAACCGACCAGGCCGCCATCGTCGCGGTCGACGGCGCGGGCCGCGTGCTCGCGCTGGTGGGCGGGACCGACTACGCGAGCGCGCCCTACAACCGGGCGGTCAACGCGCGAAGGCAGGCCGGCTCGGCCTGGAAACCGTTCGTCTATCTCACCGCGCTGGAGCAGGGCCGCACGCCCGAGACCGAGGTGATCGACGAGCCGGTGACCATCAACGGCTGGACGCCCAGCAACTACGAGGTCGGCAGCTACCTCGGCCCGATCACGATGCAGACGGCGCTGGCCAAGTCGATCAACACCGTGGCCGCGCGCCTGGCCGACGAGGTGGGCCGGCCGCAGGTGGCGCAGACGGCGCGGCGGGTGGGGATCGTCTCCGCGGTCAACACCGACCCGGCCATGGCCCTGGGCACGACGCTCGTCTCGCCGCTGGAGATGACCCAGGCCTATGCGGCGTTCGGCAACGGCGGCGCCCGCGTGCAGGCCTACGGCATAGAGCGCATCCGCCAGGGCGGCACGGTGATCTACCAGAAGCGGCCGCCCGCGCCGGTCCCGGCCATCGCCAACCCGGCGCTCAGTGAACTGAACCAGATGATGCGCACCGTGATGGTCGCCGGCACCGGCGGCCGCGCGGCCGTGCCGGGCTACGACCTGGCGGGCAAGACGGGCACGACCTCGGACTACAAGGACGCCTGGTTCTGCGGCTACACCGGCGGCTTCGCGGCTTGCACCTGGATGGGGCGCGACGACGCCAGGCCGATGTCGCGGATCAGCGGCGCGACGGCTCCGGCCGAGATGTGGAAGAGCTTCATGGGAACGGCGCTGAAGCGCGTCCCGCGTCAGGCGATCCTGCCCGGCCCGGCCGCGCCGATCCCGACGCCGCCGGTGGAGGTGGCCGCCCAGGCCGAACCGATCCCCGACGCCTCCCCGCCGCCGCCCGCGGCCACCGAGCCCCCGACGAACTAGGTCGGGCCGAGGCGGCTTTCGCGGCGGTGGGGGCTCGGCCCGTTGCGGCGGTTGGTGGTGAGTTTTCACCTCCCGCCGCTTCGCGGGGGAGGTAAGCGCCGCGGCTTCAAGCGGTGTTGATCGGCGCCCCCGTCGCAACTCCTGCGCGCAGCTTGACAAGCTCTCTACCAAGATCACCGTTCTGCGATCCGCGACCATTGGGGAGGGGCTCCCATGCGATGGCTTATCCTGATCCTGTGCGGGCTGGTGGCCGGAGCGGCGCCGCTGATGGCGCCGACGCCGGCTCGGGCGTGGGGCGCGCTCGGGCACCTGACGGTCTGCGACCTGGCCTACCGGAATCTGACGCCGACCGCGCGAGCGGCGCTGATCGAGCTCCTGAACTCGCGTAACGGCGGGACGGTCGTACGCAACCGCGACGGGGTCGAGCTGCGCCGCTACACCTCGTTCAATGTTGGCTGCCTGGAGGAGGACGAGCGGCCGCGGAAGCACGCTTCGGACCACTTCCTGAACGTGCCGCGCAGCACCATGGCCATCGCCATGACGGATTGCCCCGGGACCGGCTCGTGCATCCTGGAGGGCATCCAGCGCGACCTGGCGGTGCTCAAGGACACCTCGAAGTCGCGGGAAGACCGGGTCGGCGCCCTGATGGCCCTGGGCCATTGGATGGGCGACATCCACCAGCCGTTGCACATCTCGTTCAAGGACGACACCGGCGGAAATGCGATCCCGGTCAGCGTGGCGGGCGGTTGCAAGGCCGGCTCACGGCCCGACAACCTGCATTCGGTGTGGGACAACTGCCTGCTGCAGGCGGGCATGTTCCAGCGCGTGCGCCAGCGGGCCGACTTCAAGCCGAGCTGGGGGCCGCGGACGATCACTTACCGCGCGGTCGACAGCCTGTTGGCCAACACGACGGTGACCGAGGAGCAGGCCATGGTGGCCGGTGACCCCGCGAGCTGGGCCAACGAGTCGTATCAGGTCACCATCGGCAAGGACGTGAAGTACTGCGCCCTGACGCCGGCCGCCTCGCCGACCAGCTGCGCGGCGATCCCACTGGCGCCGCCGGCCACCAAGCTGAAGCTGGACCAGGCCTATCTGAGCGCCTTCGACAAGGTGGCGCAGGACCGCGTTCGGCTGGCGGGCTTCCGCCTGGCCCACCTGCTGAACCAGGCGCTCGACCCGGCCTATGCACAGCCGATCCGGAACGGGTCGCAGAAGGCCTGAACGCCGGGGCTGGTTGACCGGGGCCGGCGATCGCGCACCATCGCGGCATGGCGCGCACCGTCATCGTCTGGTCCCTGGTCCTGGCCGCCGGCGCCTTCGCGCTGCAGTGGCTGGAGTACCAGTACGCCGCCCGCGTGCTGGCGGTGGACGCCTATGTGGCGCTCATCGGCGTGGCGTTCGCGGCGGGTGGCGTCTGGCTGGGCTGGCGGCTCAGCGCACGGCGGGGGCCGGCGGCCTTCGAGCGGAACGACGCGGCCCTGGCCTCGCTGGGCATCACCGGCCAGGAGGCGAGGGTGCTGGAGAAGCTGGCCGCCGGGCAGTCGAACAAGGAGATCGCCCGGTCGATGGGCCTGTCGCCCAACACCGTGAAGACCCACGTCGCCAACCTGTTCGCCAAGCTGGAGGTGAGCCGCCGCACCCAGGCCATCGGCAAGGCCCGCGACCTGCGGCTGATCCCGTGAGCGGGGAGTGAGCCGGTCGAATTCACCCTTTCGGGCGATATCGCCGCGGCCGCCAGCAGGGCAGCGTCGCCGGCGTCCTGCGCCGCGGCGCGAGAGGGGAGATTCGCCATGATCCGCACCATCCTGACCTACGGCCTGATCTCGGGCGCGGTCGTCATCACCGGCATGATCGGCACCATCCTGCTGTCCGACGACGGCACGCACGGCAGCATGCTGCTGGGCTACCTGATCATGCTGGTGGCGCTGTCGGCGATCCTGGTGGGCGTGCGTCAATATCGCGACCAGGTGCTGGGCGGCGTGATCCCGTTCCGCACGGCGCTGCTGATGGGGCTCGGCATGGCCGCGGCGGCCGGCGTCGCCTACGTCGCCATCTGGGAGGTCTATCTGGCCGCCACCAGCTACCGGTTCATGGACGCCTATGTGGCGCAGATCCTGGCCGAGAAGCGGGCGGCGGGCGCGAGCGCCGCGGCGCTGGCCAGGACGGCGGCCGAGCTTGAGACCATGCGGGTGCAGTACCGCAACCCGCTGTACCGCCTGCCCATGACCTTCGCCGAGATCTTCCCGGTGGGCTTCCTGGTGGCGTTGGCCAGCGCGGCGCTGCTGCGCAACCCACGCTTCCTGCCCGCGCGGTCACGGCCGGGCTGACGGCGACTTCTTCGCCTTGGGCGCCGCGGGGGCGAACAGGTCGCCGAAGTAGTCGCCCTGATACCAGCGCGGCGCCTCGTCGGCGTCGGCGATGTCGCGGGCGACGAGGTAGTTCAGCTTCGCGAACTTGGCGCCTTGTTCCCACAGGATCGGCTGGGAAAGGTCATCCGAGACCTGGTGGTAGTGCTTGGCGTTGAACTCTTCCCAGGCCGCCTTGCCGGGGCCGGCGTAGCCGTCGACGAGCATCACCGCCGGCACGCCGGCCCTCACCAGCATGTAGTGGTCCGACCGGACGAAGGTGGCCTGGTCGGGGTCGGGGTCGGGCGACAGCGTCAGGCCCATGCCGGCGCCGGCCCGGGCGATGGCCTGGCTGACGGTCGAGTGGCCTGCGCCATAGGCGATGACGTCGGTGAAGTCGTAGGTGAGCACCGGCATGTCGAGGTCGACGCCGGCCACGATCCTGTCGGCGGGCACGGTCGGATGGCGGGCGAAATAATCGGCGCCCAGCAGGCCCTTCTCCTCGCCGGTGTTGGCCACGATCAGGACCGAGCGGCGCGGGCGCTGGGCCTCGCTCATGAAGGCGTGGGCGGCCTCGAGCAGGGTCGCGACACCGGCGGCGTTGTCCATCGCGCCGTTGTTGATGCGGTCGCCGTCGCCGGTCTTCTTCATGCCGATGTGGTCGAGGTGGCCCATCATCGCGACGTACTCGCCCTTCAGCTTCGGGTCGGCGCCTTCGACGATGCCGATGACCTCGGGGCTGGTGAAGCGGCGGACGGTCGTCTCGGCGGCCGCCTTCACGCGGGTCTTCAGCGCGAAGCCCTTGGGCCGCTCGCCCTTGGCGGCGGCAGCCTGCAGGACGGCCAGGGTTTTGGGCGCGCCTTCGAACAAGGCCGTGGCGGCGGCGGACTCGACCGTCGCGGTGAACTGCAGGGCCGCGCCCGGATCGCCGGGCCGGCCGTCCTTGTCGATCCAGTTGGTGCGCGGCGTCCCGGCGTACTGCAGCTGCTGGGCCCAGGGGAAGATGCGGTCGAGCGACTGGGTAGGGACCTGGATGACGCCGGCCGCCCCGTGCTCGGCGGCGACCTTGCGCTGGTCGGACATCAGGTGGGCGGCGATCTCGCTGTCGAGGCCGCCCGGCACGCCCCACAGCACCACGACCACCTTCCCGCGGACATCCAGGCCCCTGTAGTCGTCGAGGCCCAACGCCTTGTCCTGCAGGCCGTAGCCCACGAAGACCGCCGGGGCGTCGACATCGGCCCGGCCGCCGGCCGTCGGCCCACGGACGATGGCCTTGTCGCCATGGGGGAGGGCGGCCGCGCCCTTCGCCCCCGTGACGCTGAGCGTGGGTTTCGCGCCGGTCAGGGTGGTGTCGATCATCGGCACGTCCTGGAACCAGGTCCCGTTCTCGCCGCCGGGCTTCAGCCCCATCAAGGCGAACTGGGCGGCGACGTAGCGGGCGGCGATCTCGTGGCCGCGCGAGCCGGTGTCACGACCCTCCAGGAGGTCGTCGGCGAGGAAGGTGACGTGGGCCTTGAACCGCTCGGCGCTGAAGTCGGGCGCGGCGGCGGCGGGCGCCGCGAAGGCCAGGACGCCGACGGCGGCGGCCGCGGCAAGAACACGCTTGAGCATGGAAAAGCCCCCAAGATTCCGGGGGGAGGCTAGGGCGCCGCCGCGAAGTGGCAAGCGGCCTGCGACGAACGACAAGAAAGGCCGGGCGGAAGGGGATCCGCCCGGCCCTGTCGAGTGGCGTGGGGACGCCGTTACATCCGGTAGCGGACGCCGAAGACGATCGTGCGGCCGAAGTGGTTGTATTCGTAGTTCCGGTTGGCCGCCTTATCGACGTAGCGGTCGCGGTAATCGTCGGTCAGGTTCACGCCTTCGAGCGAGACCTCGAGGTTGTCGTTGAACTTGTACTTCACCGAGGCGTCGACATTGATCGTCGAGTTGTAGCCCTCGAAGATGTTGCCGGTGGCCGAGGCGTTGTCGATGAAGCCCGAGCGGTAGGCCACCGAGGCGCGGGCGCTGAACTTGCCTTCCTCGTAGTAGATCGTGGCGTTGTACGAGCGCTTGGCCAGGCCGTAGAGCGTGGAATCCACGTCCGAGCCCGGCAGGGCGCCGCCCGGCGTCGTCGCCGGCCCGGTGACCCGGTAGGTGACGTTCGAGTCGACGAAGGTGGCGTTGGCGATGCCGCCGAAGTTGGACCAGAAGCCCGGCAGGAAGCTGAACGGGCTCTGGATCGAGAGCTCCACGCCCTTCAGGCTGCCGCCCGTGCCGTTGAGGATCGTCGAGATCGTCCAGGGCTGGCCCTCGAGGTTCGACGCCGCGGGCGAGCTCGGGTTGATGATCGACGTCGGCAGGCCGGTCGAGGCGTAGGTGCCCGTGGTCGTCGCGGCCAGCGGGAAGGACTGGATGTCCTTCTTGAACACCGCGATCGAGGCCACCGCCTGCGGCGCGAAGTACCATTCGATACCGGCGTCGTAGGCCTTGGCCCGGAACGGGTCGAGGTCGGGATTGCCGAAGCTGATCCGGTAGTTGAAGCCGTCGACCGAACCGCCGGGCGTCAGGTTGGCCAGGTTCGGACGGGTCATCACCTTGGACGCCGCGGCGCGGATGATGATGTCGTCCGTCGGGAAGATCGCCAGGTTCACGGCCGGGAGCCAGTCGTGATATTTGCGCTTCACCGTCACTTCGACGTTGCTGTTCAGGCCGGTCGAGGACTGGTCGGTCTCGACGTAGCGCAGGCCGGCGTTGGCGGCGAAGCGGATGCCGCCCAGCTCACCCTTGAAGTTCCCCTGCACATAGGCGCCGGTGTCCTCTTCGCGGACCGAGCGGATGTTGCTGGCCTGCGGGACGGCGGTGCGGCCGTAGAGGCCGGTGAAAGCCGCCGCGGCGTCGATGTTGGGGATCAGCCAGGTGGTCGTGGTGCCCGACGGCTGGCCGGCCTTGCCCAGGTTGACCAGCTGCGAAAGCGCCGACGTCGCCTGGTAGCCGTAGACGGCCGTGGGGCCGAAGACGCTGGACGGCGTGCACGTGATGGTGCCCAGGACGGCGTCGGGGCCGGCCGTGGTGCGGGTCGGGCAGACGACCACGTCGCGGGCGGCCTCGAACACGTCGAAGTCGAAGCGGCGGTAGACCGCGCCGGCCTGCAGCTGGATGCCCTCGGCGACGTCCCACTCGATCCGCGGTGACACCGTCTTGAACTTGTTGGTGGTGTTCGACGGGCGGTCACGCAGCTCGGAGAGCTGGAAGTTCGCCGGATCGGTCACGCTGGTGCCGAAGCTGAGCAGCGGGCTGCGCGAGTCCGTGTAGTCGTAGTGGTAGCCGTTGGCGTCGCGGTCGTCGAAGATGAAGGTCGTCTCGACCGGAATGTCGGCGTCCGACTTCGAGAAGCCGGCCACGATGCTGCCGCGCAGGTTGTCGGTGAACTCCTGGCTGGCGTTGACGCTGAACTGGTAGAAGGTCGTTTCCGACTTGCGCAGGTAGTGCTCTGTGCGCACCCAGGCGTTGTTGAACGTGCCCGCGACCATCGTGTTGGTGGCCGGGTCGATCGTGTAGTTCACGACGTTGATCGAGCGCTCGTTCGAACGGAACAGGACCTCGGCCCACTTCTCCTCGCGGTCCTCGCGGAAGCGCGAGAACAGGCCGTCGAACGACACCTTGGTTCGTTCGCTCGGCGCCCACTGCACGCTGCCGGTGACGCCCAGGCGTTCGCGGTCGTGGCCGACGCGGCCGTAGCGCGGGATCCGCGGGTGGAAGGAGAGGGCCGCTTCGTTGCAGGCGGCGCTCGGGACATAGGTCCCGCCCACGTTCTGGGTCGTGAAGCAGTTCACGCCGTTGACCGAGTTGAAGCGCGCCTGCTGCCAGCGGACCGTGTTGTTGCCGGACTCCAGCGTGTCGGTCTTGGTGTAGGCGGCCGAGAGCGAGGCGCCGAACACGCCGTCTTCCGAGCGCCACGACGCCAGGCCGGCGAGGCGGGGGCCCACGTTCTTGCTGAGGTCGTTGTACGAACCCTGGGCCGAGGCCACGAAGGTGAAGCCGTCCTTGCCCGCCAGCGGATTGCCGGTGTTCAGGTCGACGACCGCGCCCAGCGAACCTTCGTCCAGCGACGCCTCGGCGGTCTTGTGGACCACCAGCGAGCTGAAGAGTTCCGAAGCGAAGACGTTGAAGTCGAACGCGCGCTCGCGGTTGGCGCTGGCGCCGTCGGCCGAGGTGGCGATCGCCTCCAGGCCGTTGACCCGGACGCGCGTGAACTGGCCTGACAGGCCGCGCACGGTGATCGCGCGGCCTTCGCCGCCGTCACGCTGGATCGAGATGCCGGGAATGCGCTGCAGCGACTCGGCCAGGTTCTGGTCGGGGAACTTGGCGATGTCCTCGGCGACGATGGCGTCGACCGAGGAGACCGCCTCGCGCTTCACGCTGATGGCCGCGTCCAGCGACTGGCGGAAGCCGGTGACGACGATCTCGTCCACCTCAGCGGGTTCCGCAGCCGCGGCGGTCTGCGCGGCGGCCTGACCCGCGACGCCGAGACCCAGGGCCAGAATGGACGCGCCGCACACCAGCCGGCGCAGGCGGAAATCGCCTGGTCGCAACATGAATTCTCCTCCCCTACCGCCGGTGGAATTCCGACGTCGCCGCAGAGCGGTCTTGGTTGCCACCGGTGGCAATCCTGATGACACCGGTGTCATCTAGGGTAGCCAAACCGGCCAGAAATGCAATGGCTTTGGCGCCACACTGGAACCGCCGCCCGCGCGCCTAAGGCAGCGCGCGATAGATCAGGTCGCGGAATCGGGCCTCGCCGCGGCCCGCCGCGAACAGGCCCGGCCGCAGCGCCATGAAGCCGCCGCGGACGTTGTGGTGGTAGCCGGACACCTCCATCTGGCGGTCGAACTTGGTCCAGGTCCGGCCGTCCGCGCTGGTGTGGAAGGTGACGATGTGGCGGTCGTTGTGCAGGCGCAGCCGCACCCGCCGGCCATGCGGATTCGCCGGGCGGCCGCGCTCCATGCCGTACTGGTGGGTGATGAAGGTCTTCGCGTCGAACGACAGGCCGCAATACAGCTGCTTGTCGTAGAACAGCAGGATGCCCGCGTAGCCGTCCTCCGGGATCTCGACGTCGACCTCGATCTCGTAGGCCTGGTCCGGCGCGACGAAGGTGAGGGGCGAGGAGTCCTTGGGCGCGGTCCCGCGGGCCGCCATCGCCAGGCCGTCGCCGAATCGCAGGCGGCCGAGTTCGTCCGGTCCGGGATCGGCGAAGCCCCACTGGACGCCCAGTTTGGAGACCTTGAAGTCGTCGGACAGCGCCAGGCCGTTCGGGCCGGCCTGGCCGCCGCGCGGCTTGCGGATGGGCTTCGACAGGTCGCCGCCGCCGGCGCGGAACCAGCCGTCGGCCGTCCATTCCACCGGGGCGAGCAGGCATTGGCGGCCCAGGGTCCAGAAGCCGTTCTCGTAGCCGTGGTAGACCATCCACCAATCGCCGGCCGGCCCCTCGACGAGGGTGGCGTGGCCGCGCGACCACCATGTCTCGGCGGCGCTCGTCGTGCGGACGAGGGGGTTCTGCGGACAGTTCTCCCACGGGCCGTGGATCGAGCGCGAGCGCGCGGCGATCACCATGTGGCCGGTGGGTGGGCCCGCCGTGCCGCCGACGGCGGTGATCTGGTAGAACCACTCGCCGCGGCGCGTGATCTTCGGCCCCTCGGGCGAGAAGCCCTCCACGTCCCAGTCCACGGGATAGCGCCAGGGATCGTAGACGTGTTCGACCGGCCCGTCGGTCCGCAGGCCGTCGTCGGTCAGCCGCACGCGGTCGCCGCCGGACAGGAACAGGTAGCGCTTGCCGTCCTCGCCCACCGCATGGCCGGGGTCGATGTGGTCGGGCAGATGCAGGTCGACCGGCTCGCTCCAGGGGCCGCGGATGTCGTCGGCCCAGATGACGTAGATCGAGCGGCGGTCGGGATACCGGGCGGGGATGTAGATGTAGTAGCGGCCCTGGTGGCGGATCAGCTCGCAGGCCCAGACCGAACCGATGGGCGTCTTCAGCGCGGCGGTGATCGGCGTCCAGTTCACCAGGTCCCGCGAGTGCCAGATCACCACGCCGGGATAGGCCTCGAACGACGAGAAGGTCATGTAGTAGTCGGTCCCGTCCTTCAGGATGGTCGGGTCCGGGTGGTCGCCGGGGACGATGGGGTTGAGGAACGTCCCGTTCCCCAGGTCGGCCTGCCGCTGGCGTTCGATGCCCGGCCGCCAGGTGGGCGCCGTGGCGGCGGCGAGGGCAGAGGTCGCAATAGCCGGAGCGGCGGCCGCGCCGGCCAGGCCGGCGAAGGTCGCGCGGCGGGTCAGGGGAGCGATCGCATCCGACGCCTGCGCCGCACGGGGTCGCGTCCAGCCGAGCCGGCCCATCCTGATCTTCCTTCCCCATCGCCCGGCGCTTGCGATGACACCGGTGTCAAAGTAACCTGGGGACATCCTGCTGAAACAGGGACGCGCCGCAGGGCGGGAGGAAACATGTCTGTCGCTGACACCGGTGTCAACAACGTGACGACCCCGATGGCGCCGCGCTTCGGCCGCGCGCCACGGCGGCCGAATCCGGTCTTCTCCGACGAGTACGAGGTGGTGCGCGCCGTGCTGATCGGCGCCCGGCGCGAGGCGGGGCTGAGCCAGCGGGCGCTGGCGGCGCGGCTGGGCAAGACCGGCTCGCATGTGGCCATGATCGAGCGCGGCCAGCGCCGCGTGGACCTGCTGGAATTCTGCCGCATCGCCGAGAGCCTGGGTCTGCCGCCGGACGTGCTGGTGCGCAGGATCACGGCGCGGCTCGGGGCGCTGAAACAGGCGGCCTAGGTCGGCGACGCACCGGGACGAGCCCTTGGCTCCGGCTCGGGGGCGCGACCTTCGCGGGTTCAGCACAGAGTCTGCTTATCGGCTCGACACCAACTCCGCCGCCCGACCCATAAGCCTATGGCGGGCGCCGCGGAGCCGGATTGCTGGAGAGCTTCGACCATGAAGCGGATTGCGTCGGTCGCCCTTGTGCTCGCCTGGCTGGGCGGCGCCGCGTACGCGCACCATTCGCGCGAGATGTTCGATGTCACCCGCAACATTACCTACAGGGGAGTCGTCCGAGCCTATCGCTGGCAAAATCCGCACAGCAGTATTGTCGTGACAGTCGGCGCGAATGCGAAAGACAGGTCAACCGTCGGAACGTGGAACATCGAGGCGTCCAGCCTGGGCATCATGGCGGCGGGCGGCTGGAAGCACGACACGTTCAAGGCCGGCGACTCCATCACCGTCGTCGCGCATCCGAACAGGGACGGGTCGAAAAACATCCTGTTGTTCTATGTGATCATGCCGGGCGGCAAGCGCCTCTACCGCGCCGCGCATCGCTATCCCGGCGAGCTGGACCACTAGCCGTCCGGCCAACGCTCACGTCCCACCCCTCGCTGGCGTTCAGGGGGCCGCTCGTCGTCCGATCGATGGAGGTCTGCTCCGGGCGAGGCTCAAGGGCCGCTTTCGACCCATGGCGGACGTTCGAGCTAGCGATTGAAGTAGGCCGACGAAATGCTGCCGTTGCACTTCTCGATCTTCATCGAGAGTTGGCCACCGCCGACATTGACTATGGCTTCCCCCGGTTTCGGCTTCACGGGTGGGTCGTGTCTCGTTTGCCCAACTGACCAATGGCCACCGTCGTCCGAGACGACCACCAGCGGGTAGCGCTCCAATACGCCGGGCGCGACGCTCTTCGCGACCGCCCGATATATTTCCTCGGCCGTCTTGGCGTCCGGCACGAACGGGCCACCGAGAAATCCCGGCGACTTCTCGCAGTTGATGAGCGCGGGTGCAGCCCGCACAGTCTGTGGCGTCGCCGCCAAGACAAGAATGACCGCCGCGACAGTTCGCATTCAGTGCGCCTCCCCAGCTACCAGCCTAGGTTGGCGAAGGTCCGCAATCCACCCGTTGCGGACGTTGGGACGGTCCGATTGTCGGATGCGAGCTGTTGGCCGCGCGACGTCGTCCTCCGCAAAGCCGAGCGGTGACTAGATTCGCCCCGAAAGAAGCGGGGATGAGGGGTCGCCGTACTGCCGCTTGCCCATCCGGCCGGCCAGGTAAGCCTCCCGGCCCGCGATGACGGCGTGCTTCATAGCCCTAGCCATGCGGATCGGGTCCTTGGCTTCGGCGATGGCGGTGTTGCTCATCACTGCGTCGCAGCCCATTTCCATCGACACCACGGCGTCGGAGGCGGTGCCGACGCCGGCGTCTACCAGCACTGGGACCTTGGTCTGCTCGATAATGAGGCCGAGGTTCAGGAAATTCTGAATGCCGCGGCCCGAGCCGATCGGCGCGGCCGCCGGCATGATCGCCGCAGCCCCGGCGTCCTCCAGCTTGCGCGAATAAACCGGATCGTCGGAACAATAGACCATCACGTGGAAGCCGTCGGCCGCGAGCAGCTTCAGCGCTCGCAGCGTCTCTTCCATGTCGGGCAGCAGGTGGGCGGTCTGCGACAGCACCTCCAGCTTCACCAGGTCCCAGCCGCCGGCCTCGCGCGCCAGCCGCAGGGTGCGCACCGCCTCCTCGCCCGTGGAGCAACCCGCCGTGTTGGGCAGGTAGGTGAAGCGGTCGGGCTTCACGAAATCTGCCAGCATCGGCTTGCTGGGGTCGGAGAGGTTCACCCGCCGCAGCGCCACCGTGACGATCTCCGCCCCCGCCGCCTCGGCCGCGGCCACGTTCTGTGCGTAGTCCTTGAACTTCCCCGTCCCGACGATCAGGCGCGAGGTGAAGGTGCGGCCGGCGACGGTCCAGGTGTCGGTGGCATGCGCAATCGTCGTGTGATCATAGTCCATGGACGCTCCCTTCGCTGGCATTACCCAGGCAGGTTCAACGGGTATGATCTCAGCCCGCTATCGCGGGCACCCCGGCTAACGCCGAGCATGGTGTGGTTGAACGGCGTCCGTCAATTGGTGCAGCTATCAGATTGCTCTAGCCCTCAACGTGAGAAGCACGCGGTCCCGGCGTTCGCGCAGGTCTGCTCCCCACCCGTGGGCGACGTTGGAGAGGCCCGGTTGTGGTTTCCCCCCGGGCCTGGCGCGTTCGGCGCGACCAGGTTCCACCGCCGAAATTCCACGCGCGGTGGAAGAGGCCGCGAACGACACAACCGTCAGGGGAAAATCCTTGTCGGAAACCGACGGCCAATAGGGTAGTGCGGTACAGCTCAGCTTGGGGAACAAGAGCCGTGAGAACCGTCTTCGCCGCCGCCGCGATCGCCGCCGGCCTCGCTATCTCCGCGCCGGCCCAGGCCGCCTATGTGGTCAACGCCGTCGAGAGCAGCCCGGGGGTGGTGACCTTCACGGGCAGCGGCTCCTTCGACTTGATCGGGCTGTCGTTTGTGGGGAGCGGCGGAGGCACCAACGGTATGTGGCCCGCTGACGGCCTAGTGGCTGTTGGCGCGGGCCTCGGCCATCCGATCGGAGACGTCTACCAGGGTGTCATAGGCCCGTCAGCTTTCGGGACGGGGTCGTTGTTCAGTCCTGCCCAGGAAAACATTGTTGGCCCCTTCATCATGCTCGTCAGCGCTACCGGCAGGTTGGAAGTCCCGACGGGATATGTATCCGGAACCCCGCTTGCCGTAAGCCAGAACACCTACACGGGCACCTTCGCCAGTCGCGGGCTCACCGTGGGGACCTATGTCTGGCGCCTGGGCCAGAGCCCGGACGCCGACACCTTCACCCTCAACATCGGCGGCGGCGTGCCCGAGCCTTCGACCTGGGCGATGCTGATCCTGGGCGCCGGGATGACCGGCGCCGCCATCCGCCGGCGCCGCACGCGCCTCGCCTGATACAGAGGCGTCGTGGCCGGCGCGGATATCGTGGTCGCCCTCCCAAGCTGGATGTCTCCGCCCTTCGGCGCGGTGTCGACGTCCGCTCCCCAGCCGCCAGCGATGTCGGGTAGGTCTGCTTGCCGACCGAACGCAATAAGCATTTCGGCGCGCGGGGACCTGCGTCCCCGGCAGATGAGCCGCCCGGCAGGCTCGCCGCTTGGCTGTAGCGATTGACGAACGTCGGCGGATGTTCTATATTTGTTCTCATGATCGCCGTCGATCCCCGCAGCGAGATGCTTTTCGAGATGGGCCAGTGCGCCTTCCGGCTGGGGAAGGCGTTCACCGCGGAGGCTGAGCAGGCGCAGACGCATGCGCAGCGGCTGGAATTCTTCGAACTGTTCGACCGCTGCGGCTTCGCCGTTCGCATGTCGGTGGCGCTGGAACTGCGCCTGAGGCGGGACGCGCGAGCGGACGCCCGGGCGCTGGCGGACGACCGCCTGGCCGAACGCGACGCGCCAGAAGGGGAGCGGGTCGAACGGGAACCGCGCGAGACCGACGCCGACCTCGAAATGGAGACCGAACGCGAACGTGAGCGAGAGCCCGCCAGCCTGCCGATCCTGCTGAAGAGCCTGGACGGCGTCGTCGCCGACGCGTTGGCCCTGCAGGGACCTGAGCCGGCCGAGCTCGCCACCCTCCGCGAGCTTCTCGCCCGGGTGACGTCCGGCGCCGTCACGGGTTCACGGGCGAAACCGCTGGTCGGCGGGCTACGGACTCGCCTCGCGGCATCCGCGACGGCTCCTGCCTTCGCTGCGCCCACGCCCCCACATCCCTCGGGACGTCGCGGCGCGCTCGCGCTCCGCCGCGCCACCGGGCCGCCCCGCTGAATGGGCCTGCCGGGCTCGGGGGCGCTTCCGGCCCACGCCTTCCCCAGTCTTGCACGCGACTGACCGACGGGATCCGCATCCCGGCGGCGCAATCTCGCGCCTGCCTGATGGCTACAGCTTCAGAAGCCCGTCGGGCTGCGACGCCAATCCGGCGTAAGCGCGTTCGACCGCTTCGCTGAACCGCGCGTCGGTCGCCAGCGCGGCCGGGAACACGCTCCCCAGGGCCAGGAACCGGGCGACGTCGGCGGCCGAGCCGTCGCCCTGGCGGCCGAGGTCGGTCAGCGTATCGGCCAGCGGGTCGGTGATGGGCGCGCCCGCCTGGGCCTGGCGCACGACGAAGGCGATCCAGGCGGCGACGCCGACGGCCAGGCGGTCGGCCGGGCGGCGGGCGGCGAGGGCTTCGGCGGCGGTCTCGAGCAGGCGGAAGCGCAGCTTCTGCGAACCGTCCCAGGCGATCTGCGACAGCTTGTGGACGATGGCCGGGTTGCGAAAGCGGGCCAGCACGGCGTCGATGTAGGCGGGGACGTCCAGCTCGGGCGCGTCCAGGGTGGGCGTCACGTCCTGGCGCATCATCCGCTCGACGAAGCCGCTGAGGCGCGGGTCGGCCATGGCGCCGGAGACGGTCTCGTGGCCCAAGGCCAGGCCCACGTAGGCGAGGGTGGAGTGGGCGCCGTTCAGCAGGCGCAGCTTGGCTCGCTCGAAGGGGGCGACCTCGCGGGCCACGGTGACGCTGGCGCGTTCGAAGAGGGGCCGGTCGGCGCCCAGGCGGTCCTCCACCACCCACTGGACGAAGCGTTCGCGCTGGATCGGCCAGGCGTCGGTGAGGCCCAGCGCGGCCTCGACCTGGGCGCGCAGGGCGTCGTCGGTGGCCGGCGTGATCGAGTCGACCATGCTGCAGGGGAAGGCGGCGTTGGCCTCGATCCAGGCGGCGAGGTCCGGCTCGCCGCGGGCCCGCGCGAAGGCGACCACGGCGCGGCGCAGCTTCAGGCCATTGTCGGAGAGGTTGTCGCAGCTGATGGTCGTAAAGGGCTGATCGTTCGCCGTTTTTCGGCGCCGCAGGGCCTCGCACACCCAGCCGATCAGGCTGACGGGGCGCCCCGGGGTTTCGAGGTCGCGGCGGATGTCGGGATGGGCCAGGTCGAGCTCGCCGGCGGTGGTCAGGCAATAGCCCTTTTCGGTGACCGTCGAGGTCACGTAGCGCGCCCGGTCCAGGCGGGCGAAGACGGCCTCCGGGTCCTCCGGGGCGACCAGCACCTCCTTGACGGCGCCGATCACCTGGACCTGCGGATCGGCTTCCTTCTCGGCCAGGGCATACAGGCCGTCCTGCGGTTGGAGCGCGTCGCGCACGTCGGGCGAGCGCAGGGAGACGCCGCAGATCGCCAGGCCCGTGTCCTCGGCCAGCATGTGGTCGAAATACCAGGCCTGGTGCGCGCGGTGGAACGCGCCGGGGCCGAAGTGGACGACGCCGACGGTGGTGGCGGCGCGATCGTAGGCCGGCGTGCGGACGGGCGCGCGGACCTGCGCCAGGGTGCTGTTCGACAGTCTCATCAGAGGGTGACGCCGCGTTTCCAGAGGGCGATCTCGCGCTCGCCGTTCTCCTCGGCGCGGGTGGCCTGGCCCGAGGCCGTGGCGAGGACCAGGTCCATCAGCCGGTCGGCGGCGGCGTCCACGTTCTCGCCCGAGGCGATGCGGCCCGCGTCGAAGTCGATCCAGCGCGGCTTGCGCTGGGCGAGGCCCGAGTTGGTGGCGATCTTGAGCGTGGGGGCCGGGAAGCCCAGCGGCGTGCCGCGGCCGGTGGTGAAGAGGATGACGGTGGCGCCGGCGGCGGTCAGCGCCGTGGAGGAGACCGCGTCATTGCCCGGCGCCTCCAGCAGGACCACGCCGCGCTCGTGCGCCTGGCCCCCGTAGCGGACCACCTCGGTCACGGGGCCGCGGCCGGCCTTCTGGACCGCGCCCAGCGACTTCTCCTCCAGGGTTGTGATGCCGCCTTCGATGTTGCCCGGCGAGGGGTTCTCGCTGACCGGCTCGCCGTGGCTCAGGAAGTAGGTCTTGAAGTCGTTCACGACGGCGGCGACGTCCTCGAAGACGGCGGCGTCCGTGGCGCGCGCCATCAGCAGGCGCTCGGCGCCGAAGATCTCGGGGATCTCGGTGAGGATGGCCGTGCCGTCGGCGGCGCACACCTTGTCGGCGATGCGGCCCACAACGGGGTTGGCCGTGAGGCCGGAGAAGCCGTCCGAGCCGCCGCACTTCACGCCGATGACGAGATCGGCGACGGGGCAGGGTTCGCGCCGGTCGTGCTCGGCGACGGCGACCAGTTCCTCGACGGCGGCCAGCCCCTCCTCGATCTCGTCGCCGGCCGACTGGGCGGTGAAGGCGCGCAGGCGGGCGCGGTCGAGGTGGGGCGCGGAGTCGAGCAGGGCCTGGAGCTGGTTGCTCTCGCAGCCCAGGCCCAGGATCAGCACGCCGCCGGCGTTGGGGTGGCCCGCCAGGGCGGCGATCATCGTACGCGTGGCGTCGAGGTCGCCGCCGAGCTGCGAGCAGCCGAAGGGGTGGGTGAGGGCCACGACGCCGTCGACCCGGCCGCGGAACCGTCGGTCCGCCGCCTCGGCGATCTTCTGCGCGGTGCGGGCCACACAGCCCACGGTGCACAGGACCCAGATCTCGTTGCGCGTGCCGACCCGCCCGTCCGCGCGGCGATAGCCCTGGAAGGCGCGGCCCTCAGCCGGCGGCAGCGCCTCGGCCGGCGTCGGCTCGTAGGCGTAGGTCTCGACGCCCGAGAGCGAGGTGACCAGGTTGTGGCTGTGGACGTGGGCGCCCGGCGCGATCGGCCGGGTCGCGTGGCCGATCGGCCAGCCGTACTTGCGCACGTCGTCGCCGGCGGCGATCGCGTGCAGCGCCACCTTGTGCCCGGCGGGGATGTCGGCGGCCGCCACCACGCCCGGCGCCACCGGATCGCCCGCCGCCACGGGACGCAGCGCCACGGCCACGTCGTCGCGCGGATCGATCACCAGGGTTGCGGACGGGGCGCTCATCGGGAAATGGTAACCGGTGTCATGCAAATCTCAAGCACGCCCGGCTTGCGGTTGCGGCCCGGCGCAGGTCAGGGGATACCACTCAGGCGCAGCTGCGCCTTCAAAGGATCGGTTGAACTGCCCGTGAAGTCCGCGCCGTGAAACCCCCGATGAGCAAACCGGACGGCGGCGAACAGCGCCGCCGCGCGACGATCAACGACATCGCGCGCCTGGCCGGCGTGTCGAAGAAGACCGTCTCGCGGGTCATCAACGCCTCGCCGTTCGTCCGCGCCGACACGCGCGAGAAGATCGAGGCGGTCATCGCCGAGCTGGGTTACGTGCCCGATCCGCAGGCGCGCGGGCTGGCCTACGGCCGCGCCTTCCTGATCGGCCTCGTCTACGACAACCCCAACCCGCAGTACGTCGTGAACATGCAGCTGGGGCTGCTGGACGGAATGAAGGGCTCGGGCTTCGAGCTGGTGGTGCATCCCTGCGACCGCGCCAGCCCGACGTTCCTTGACGACCTGCGCGGCTTCGTGGAGCGCCAGCGGCTGTTCGGCGTGGTGCTGACGCCGTCGGTGTCGGAGGACGAGCGCGCCGCCCAGCTCATGGCCGAGATCGGCTGCGCCTACGTCCGGGTGGCGTCGGTCAGCCTGGACCGGCCCGAGCACATGATCGAGACCCGCGACCGCCTGGGCGGGCGCGAGGCCGCCGCCCACCTGGCCGACCTGGGGCACACGCGCATCGCCTTCGTCTCGGGGCCGCCGACGTTCCGTTCGTCGCACGAGCGGCGGTCGGGGTTCGAAGAGGCGCTGGAGGAGCGCGGCCTGCACCTGGCGAAGTCTTACGCGGTGGAAGGCGCCTACACTTACGAGTCCGGCATCGAGCGGGGGCGCGAGCTGCTGTCGATGGACGAGCCGCCGACCGCGATCTTCGCCGGGAACGACGAGATGGCCGCAGGCGTGCTGCAGGCGGCGCGCCAACTCGGCCGGCGCGTGCCCGAGGACGTCTCGGTGGTGGGCTTCGACGACTTCCAGATCGCCTCGCGCCTGTGGCCGACGTTGACCACGGTGCGGACGCCGACGCGCGAGATCGGCCGCCTGGCCGCCGAACGCCTAATGGGCCGCGACGACACCGGCCGCGACCCCAAGAGCCGCCTGCCGTCGCTGGTGGTCCGGGATTCCACGGCAGGCCCGCCGAAGGCGTAGGCCCTCAGGCGTCCGCCAACCCCGCCGGCGGTTGCCGCCGCAGGGCGCCGACCGGGGTCAGGACTGTGCGGTCGATGATCTCGGCCATGGTCTCGGCGTCGACCTGGTCGAGGCTGCGCAACCACCAGGCCAGCAGGTTCAGGATCCCCGAGGCGAGCTGGAACAGCATCAGTTCGTCGAGCTTGCTCTGGGCCTTGTCGGGGCGGGTGCGGGCCATGGTCTCGAGCGTCTGGCGCAGCATGTCGGCGCGGACGGTCTCGCCGGCGCCGCCGGCGATCAGCGCCTTGTGGATCGGCAGGTTGGCCTCGACGAAGGCGCACAACGAGCGCGCGGCGCCCCGGCGGTCGGCCGCAAGCAGCAGAGGCCGCACCTGGTCCAGGAACGACCGCGTCAGCATGTCGGCCACGTCGGCCAGCAGGGCTTCCTTGTCGACGTAGTGGCGGAAGAAGGTGGCGTAGCCCACGCCGGCGCGCCCCGCGATGGCGCGCACGGTGATGGTGTCCAGCGGGCGTTCCGAGGCGAGCTCGACCATCGCCTGGCGCAGGGATTCGCGCGTGCGGACGATCCGGGCGTCGAGAGCGGTTGACATAGGCGTGGCGTCGTCCGTTATGATCCACAGTATATCGTAACTTCCCTGTCGCGGCGTCAAGGGCGCCGGCCCGGAGAGCCGAACGGCCACCGGGCGGGGATGCGGCAGGGACCTTGGGGGAGGACGGTCGGATGATCACTCGGAAAATCGCGCGGCGCATCGGCTTCGCGGCCCTGCTGGCGGCGACGGCGCTGGCGGGCGGCAGCCTGACCACGATGGCGGGGGCGCAGGCGCCCTCGGCGCTGCAGGTCGACGACTTCCGGCTGTCGGACCAGAACTACCTGTCGCGGCAGCTCTACCGGATGGGCGACGCCAAGGCCGTGGTGCTGATCGCCTACGCCAGCGGCGATGCGACGGTGAAGAAGGAGGCGGGGGCCTATGCGGCGCTGAAGCAGGCCTACGCCGCCAAGGGCGTCGAGGTGATGCTGCTGGCCTCGAAGCTGGGCGAGACGCGCGAGCGCGTGAACCCCGAGGCGAACACGCTGGGCCTGACCATGCCGATCCTGTTCGACTACCAGCAGCTGGTGGGCGAGCAGCTGGGCGTGACGCGGGCCGGGGAGACGATCGTCGTCGATCCGCGCACCTGGACCGTGGCCTACCGGGGTCCGGTGGACGGCGCCGACGCGACGCTGGACGGCCTGATCGCCGGCCAGAAGGCGGCGCCGGTGATCCGCGTGGCGACGGGTGGGACCATCGCGTTCCCCGAGCGCGGCAAGTCGCACGCCGACATCAGCTACGTGAAGGACATCGCGCCGATCATCCAGGCGAAGTGCACCGCCTGCCACCAGCCGGGCGGCGTGGGGCCGATGCCGCTCAACACCTACGACCAGGTGAAGGGCTTCTCGCCGATGATCCGCGAGGTGCTGCGCACCAAGCGGATGCCGCCCTTCCTGGCGGACGAGACCGTGGGCGCGTTCCAGCACGACGAGCGGCTGAACTCGGAACAGATCAAGACCCTGGTCCACTGGGTCGAGGCCGGCGCGCCGCGCGGCAAGGGCGAGGACCCGCTGGCGAAGATCAAGTTCCAGGCGCCCGAATGGCCGCTGGGCAAGCCGGACACCATCGTGACCATCCCGGCGGTGAAGATCCCGGCGCAGGGCGTGCTGGACTATTCGCGCCCGGTGGTGGCGAACCCGATGGTCGAGGGCCGCTGGATGAAGGCCACCACCTTCCGCGTCACCGACCGCCAGGTGGTGCACCACATCCTGACCGGCGTGGTCGGAGGCGATGTGAAACCGGGGCAGACGGCGTCGGAAGCCGAGTGGGGCGCCTCGCTGGGCGGCTACGGCCCGGGCCGCGGCTCGAACCTGCAGCCGAAGGACACCGGCGTCTGGGTGCCGCCGTCGGGCGGCGTCGCGTTCCAAAACCACTACACGCCGTACGGCCGCGAGACGACGGAAGAGACCCAGATGGGGATCTACTTCTATCCGAAGGGCCAAGAGCCGAAGTACGTGCTGCGCACCTTCGGCATCTTCGACTTCTCGATCGTGATCCCGCCGGGCGCGGAGTACCACCACGAGCAGGCCTACATCGACGTGCCGAAGGAGATGATCCTGTACGGCCTGACGCCGCATGCCCACCACCGCGGTGGGTCGGTCAGCGTCGCGGTGAAGTACCCGAACGGCAAGGAACAGATGCTGCTGGCCATGCCGCGGTACGACTTCAACTGGCAGTACGAGTACTTCCTCGAGAAGCCGCTGAAGGTGCCGGCCGGCTCGAAGGTGATCACCCGCTGGACCTTCGACAACTCGACCCGCAACCCCTCGAACCCGGACCCGAAGCGCGAGATCCGCTGGGGCGAGCAGTCGTCGGAGGAGATGCTGGCGCTCTACCTGCACTACCGCTGGACGGACGAGACCGTGGCGCACCAGAAGCCCGAGAACGACAAGCTGATGCAGGCCGGCCTGATGATCGGCGTCATGGACGACGACATGGACGGCAAGCTCGCCAAGACCGAGCTCAAGGGCAACATGGGCGAGAACCTGCAGAAGTACTTCGCCCTGATCGACACCAACAAGGACGGCGGCGTCGACCAGAAGGAGCTGGACGCGGCCATGAAGCTGATGCCGCGGCGTCGCCCGAGCGGCCAGGCGGCGGCCGATGGCGCGTCGACGGCCGGGTCGCCCGGCGGCCGGTAAGGTCCTGCAAGTTCCCCACGGGGGTGGGGCAGGGTGAGGCGCGGCGAGGGACTGGGCCGGGGGGCTGGTCCCACGTGCGGGGCCTCGCGTACGGAAGCGCAGGCGGTCCGGAGCCGCCGCGCCTCACCCTGGGTCCCTACAGCTTCACCGGCTCCATCTTCGGCGTGAGCAGGTGCACGACCAGCAGCGCCAGCAGGTAGACCGTGGCCGCCACCGCGAAGATCGGCGTGTAGGTGCCGATGCGCTCCAGAACCTCGCCCACGTAGTTCGAGAACACCATCCCGCCCACGGCGCCGATCATGCCGCCGATGCCGATGACAGAGCCCACCGCCGAGCGCGGGAAGACGTCGCTGGGCAGGGTGTAGAGATTGGCCGAGAAGCCCTGGTGAGCCGCGGTCGCCACGCCGATGATCAGCACCGCCACCCAGAGGTTCGACGCGAGCGCTGCGCCGGCCACCGGGATGGCGAGCAGGGCGCAGATCAGCATGGTGGTCTTGCGGGCGCGGTTGATCGACCAGCCCATCTTCATGAACCGCGACGACAGCCAGCCCCCGCCCACGCTGCCCACGTCGGAGAGCAGGTAGATGGCCACCAGCGGTGGACCGAAGGTCTTCAGGTCGAGGCCGTGGCGCTTGCCCAGGAAGTCGGGCAGCCAGAAGAGGAACATCCACCAGATGGGGTCGATCAGGAACTTGCCGATCGCATAGGCCCAGGTCTCGCGGTAGCCGAGCAGCTTGGTCCAGGCGACCTTCTCGACAGGGTCCGGCGGGTCGCTCTCGATGTGGGCGAGCTCGGCGGCCGAGACCTTCGCGTGCTGGCGAGGGTGGCGGTAGAGCAGGATCCAGATCGGCAGCCAGATGAGGCCCAGCAGGCCGGTGACGAGGAAGGTGACCTGCCAGCCGAAGCTCAGGGTGAGGACCGGGATCAGCAGCGGCGTGACGATGGCGCCGATGTTGGTGCCGGCGTTGAAGAGGCCGGTCGCGAGCGCGCGCTCCTTCTTGGGGAACCACTCGGCGACCGACTTGATGCCGGCCGGGAAGGCGCCGCCTTCGCCCAGCCCCAGGATCACGCGGCTGGCGATGAAGCCGCCGAACGAGCTGGCGAGGCCGGTGGCCATGTGGCCCAGCTGCCAGATGAAGAAGGCGATGCCGAAGCCGAAGCGGGCGCCCATCCGGTCCATGATCCGGCCCCAGGCGAGGTAGGCCACGGCGTAGGCGCCCTGGAACCACAGGACGAGGCGGGCATAGTCCTTCTCGGTCCAACCGAACTCGGTGGTCAGGTCAGCCTTGAGCAGGCCGATGGTCTGGCGGTCGACGTAGTTGATGACCATCGCCGTGAAGAGCAGCGCGACGATCACCCATCGATAGCGGCCCACGGCGGCGGCCGGCGTGGCGGCGCGCTCGGCTTCGGCGGCAGTCATCTTAAGATCTACTCCTCCCGGGCTCCGGCAGGCTGGGCGGCGACCGCGACGCAGCGGATCTCCTCCAGGTCTCCGAAGGTGATGCGGGCCGTTTGTCCGGCCTCGATGTCATGAATGCCGCTTGCGGCGCCGGTCGTCACCAGTTGTCCGGCCTTGAGCGGGCGGCCGCGCTGGGCGCAGGCGGTCATCAGGAACGCCAGCGACGCGGGCGGGCCGCCGGGGATGGAGGCGGGCGAGCCTTCGCCGACCAGCTTGCCCTCGACCCAGGCGTGGCAGGGCGGCACCTCGTCGGGCCGCTCGCGCCAGTCGGGGACGACCCGGCCCAGGATCAGGCCGGCATTGTTGCCGAAGTCGGAGGCCACGGCGCGCGGGCCCAGGACGTTGATCGTGGCGAGCGGACTGCCGGCGAACTCGACGCCCACGATGAGGTCGGCGACGTACTCGAGGGCCTCCTCGGGCGCCCAGGTCAGCTTGTCGGCCGGGGCGTCGCGGCCCATGCGGTAGATGTACTCGGCCTCGACCGCGGCAAAGCCGCCGCTGATGACGGGCAGGGCGGTCGGCTTGCTGGCGTCGGCCTGCCAGACGTGGCCGGCGAAGACGGGGCCCATGACGCGCTCGGCCTTCAGCTCGGCCTGCAGCTCGGGCGGGATGCGGCCCACCTTCCAGCCCACCACCTGGTCGGGCCACAGGCCGATGGCCTGCTCCTGGACGAGATAGCCCTGGGCCATGCCGTCGGGCAGGGCGCCGGGGAAGCCGGGCAGGGCGCGCGCGCCGAGGCGGGCATCGACGAACTGGCGCGCGACAGCGGCCGGATCAAACGCGGTCGCGGCCTTCGCCGCCGGAACGGTCACGTGCTTCTCGTCCTCCGGCCGGGGCTCTCTCCTTAAGGGCCCGCAGCGCTTTTCTCGTCGTTGGGCCGGGTCACCCGGCCGGGTCGGCTGCACATTGTGCGAATAGGTAACCGGTGTCAATTTTGTCTGGAGGAGACAATCCGAACCGGACGCGATAGTCAAAAAAGCGCGGCGCAAATGGCTTGCACGCCAGAATGACACCGGTTACCTACCGCGACAAAGGGAGGATCGGCCGATGACAAGGCCCCTGAAGCTGAACCCGGACCGGCTGCTCCCAGCCGAGCCCGCGATCCGATCCGTCGCGTCGCGCCTCTATGCGCAGGTCAAGGACCTGCCGATCATCAGCCCGCACGGGCACACCGACCCCGAGTGGTTCGCCGGGAACGCGCCGTTCGCGAACGCCACCGAACTCTTGCTGGCGCCCGACCACTACCTCTATCGGATGCTCTATTCGCAGGGGATCACCCTGGACCGCTTGGGCGTGCCGTCGCGCAAGGGGCCGAGCGGCGCCGACCCGCGGGCGGCGTGGCGCATCCTGGCTGCGAACATGCACCTGTTCCGTGGGACGCCGTCGTCCATGTGGCTGAACCACGTGTTCGCCGAGGTGTTCGGCTTCGACGTGGCGCTGAGCGCCGAGACCGCCGATCTCTATTTCGACCGTATCGGTGAAATCCTGGCCACGCCGGCGTTCCGGCCGCGAGCGCTGTTCGAGCGGTTCAACATCGAGCTGATCGCCACCACCGAGGCGCCTACCGACCCCTTGAAGCACCACAAGGCCATGCGCGCCTCGGGCTGGAAGGGCCGGGTGGTCACCGCCTATCGCCCCGACCCGGTGCTTGACCCCGAGCACGAGGACTTCCAGGTCGAGATCGAGCGTTTCGCCGAGATCAGCGGCCAGGACGTGCGCTCGTGGCAGGGCTACCTGCAGGCGCACCGCATCCGCCGGCAGGCCTTTATGGAGATGGGGGCCACCTCCACCGACCACGGCCACCCGACCGCCCAGACCGCCGATCTCTCCGAGGCCCAGGCCGAGGCGCTGTTCCGAAAGGTGCTGGACGGGGTGTTCACGCCGGCCGACGCCGAGCTGTTCCGGGCGCAGATGCTGACCGAGATGGCGAAGATGAGCCTGGACGACGGGCTGGTCATGCAGATCCACCCGGGCAGCTTCCGCAACCACAACCGCTGGCTCCACGGCGCGTTCGGCCGCGACAAGGGCGCCGACATCCCGACGCGCACCGACTACGTCCGCGCCCTGAAGCCGCTGCTGGACAAGTTCGGCAACGACCCGCGGCTGTCGATCATCGTCTTCACGCTCGACGAGAGCGTCTACGCTCGCGAGCTGGCCCCGCTGGCCGGCCACTATCCGGTGCTGAAGCTGGGCCCGGCCTGGTGGTTCCACGACAGCCCCGAGGGGATGCGCCGGTTCCGAGAGCAGACGACCGAGACGGCCGGCTTCTACAACACCGTCGGCTTCAACGACGACACGCGCGCCTTCCTGTCGATTCCGGCGCGGCACGACGTGGCCCGTCGCGTGGACGCCAGCTTCCTGGCGCGGCTGGTGGCCGAGCATCGTCTCGACGAGGACGAGGCGGCCGAGACCATTGTCGACCTGACCTACAACCTGCCCAAGCGGGCCTACAAACTCGATGAGCCGGCGGCGGAACGCACGCCCGAACCGGCCTGACGGGAGGAGCCTTCGTGTTCAAGCGCACTTATCACGCCACCCATCCCGACATGATGGAGGGCGTCGACAACGAGACCCTGCGCCAGCGCTACCTGGTCGACGGCCTGTTCGCGGCCGGCGAGGTGGTGCTGAACTACACCCACTACGAGCGCTTCGTGATCGGCGGCGCGGCCCCGGCCAAGGGCGCGGTCAAGCTGCCCGACCAGACCGAGCCGGAGAGCGCCAAGGGCCATCCGTTCCTGGAACGGCGCGAGATGGGGATCATCAACGTCTCGGACGTGGCCGGTAAGGTGACCGTCGACGGGACGGCCTACGACATGGCCCCCAAGGACTGCCTCTATGTGACCATGGGCGCGAAGGACGTGACCTTCGAGGGCGAGGGCGCGCGCTACTACCTGGTGTCGACGCCGGCGCACGCCGCCTTCGAGACCAAGAAGCTCTCAATCGCCGACGCCGTGCCGCTGGAGCGGGGCGCGCTGGAGACCTCGAACGAGCGGACGATCTACCAGCTGGTGGTGCCGCAGACCTGCAAGTCGGCGCAGCTGCTGCTGGGCCTGACGATCCTCAACACCGGCAGCGTATGGAACACCATGCCGCCGCACCTGCACGACCGTCGCAGCGAGATCTACTTCTACTTCGGCCTGGGCGAGAACGACCGCGTCTTCCACTTCATGGGCGAGCCCGATAAGGCGCGGCACATCATCATGGCCAACGAGGAGGCGGTGATGTCGCCGCCGTGGTCGATCCACATGGGTTCGGGCACGTCGAACTATGCCTTCATCTGGGCGATGGGCGGGGAGAACCTCGACTACACCGACATGAACGTTCTCGACATCTGCCAGCTGAAGTAGATGACGAGCCCCTTCGATCTCACCGGCCAGGTCGCCCTGGTCACGGGCGCGAACACCGGTCTGGGCCAGGCGATCGCCGTGGGCCTGGCGGAAGCGGGCGCGGACATCGTGGCGGTGGGGCGCACTCTGCCGGACGAGACCGCCGCGCTGGTCGCCAAGGCCGGCCGCCGGTTGCACGCCGTCAGCGCCGACCTGTCCACGACCCAGCCCATCGAGCGGGTGGTGTTCGAGGCCTATGCGGCCGCCGGGCGCCTCGACATCCTCGTCAACAACGCCGGCATCATCCGCCGCGCGGACAGCCTCGACTTCACCGAAGAGGACTGGGACGCGGTGATGAACACCAACCTGAAGACCGTCTTCTTCCTGAGCCAGGCGGTGGCCCGGCGCTGGGTCGCCGACGGCCGGGGCGGCAAGATCATCAACGTCGTCTCGATGCTGAGCTTCCAGGGCGGGCTGCGTGTGCCCTCTTACACGGCCTCGAAGAGCGGCCTGGCGGGCGTGACCAAGACTTTGTGCAACGAGTGGGCTTCCAAGGGCATCAACGTGAACGGCCTGGCGCCCGGCTACTTCGCCACCAACAACACCGCCCAGCTGCAGGCCGACGAAACGCGCAACCAGCAGATCCTGGACCGCATCCCGGCGGGGCGCTGGGGCCAGCCCGCCGACCTGTCGGGCGCCGCCGTCTTCCTGGCGAGCCGCGCGGCGGACTATATGCACGGCGCCATCGTCCCCGTGGACGGCGGCTGGCTGGCGCGCTGACGCCGGCGCCCGAGAGAGCAAGGAGTATCCCGATGGCCCGCGACCGCCTGAAAGTCCTGAGCGCGATGATCGACCAGGGCGTGATCCCGGTCTTCTACCACCCGGACGTCGAGGTCTGCTCGAAGGTGATCCAGGCCTGCGCCAACGGCGGGGCCAAATGCATCGAGTTCACCAACCGCGGCGACTTCGCCAGCCATGTGTTCCTGGACGTGACGCGCCACTTCGCGAAAGCCGACCCCAGCGTGATCATGGGCGTGGGCTCGATCGTCGATGCGCCGACCGCCGGCATCTACATCGCCAACGGTGCGAACTTCGTGGTCGGCCCGATGACCAACGCCGAGGTGGCGCGGCTCTGCAACCGCCGCGGCATCGCTTATTCGCCGGGCTGCGGTTCGGCCACCGAGATCAGCGAGGCCCAAGAGCTGGGTGTCGAGATCGTCAAGGTGTTCCCGGGCAGCGCGGTCGGCGGGCCGGACTTCGTGAAGAACGTGCTGGGCCCGATGCCCTGGACGAAGATCATGCCGACGGGCGGCGTCGAGGCGACCGAGGAGTCGCTGAAGGCCTGGTTCGGCGCGGGGATCGTCGCCTGCGGGATCGGCTCGAACCTCATCACCAAGCAGCTCCTGGACGCCCAGGACTACGACGGCATCGAGAAGCGCGTGCGCGACACGGTGCAACTCATCAAGAAGATCAAAGGGAACTGACGACCATGGCGGGCGACGTGCTGAACATCCGGCCGGCGAGCGAGTGCCAGTGGGACTGCGCCGCGTTCGGCGAGGTCATGCTGCGCTTCGACCCGGGCCACGGCCGGGTGCGCAACGCCCGCACCTTCCAAGTCTGGGAAGGCGGCGGCGAGTACAACGTCGCCCGCGCCATGCGCAAGTGCTGGGGCAAGCGCGCCACCCACGTGACCGCGCTGCCGGTCAACGACCTGGGCTGGCTGGTCGAGGACCACATGATGCAGGGCGGGGTCGACACCTCGCACCTGATCTGGCGAGAGTTCGACGGCATCGGCCGCAACACCCGCGTGGGCCTGAACTTCACCGAGAAGGGCTTCGGCATCCGCCCGGCGCTGGGCACCTCCGACCGCGGCCACTCGGCGGCGTCGCAGATCCGCCCGGGCGAGGTGAACTGGGAGAAGCTCTTCGGTGAGGAAGGCGTGCGCTGGTTCCACACCGGCGGCATCTTCGCGGCCCTGGGCTCCAACACCGCCGAGGCGGTGATCGAGGCGGTGGAGAGCGCGCACAACTACGGCACGATCGTCTCGTACGACCTGAACTACCGGGCCTCGCTCTGGAAAAGCCAGGGCGGCAAGCCGGGCGCCCAGAAGGTCAACCGGGAGATCGCCAAGCACGTCGACGTGATGATCGGCAACGAGGAGGACTTCACCGCCTGCCTCGGCTTCGAGGTCGAGGGGCTGGACGAGCACATATCGGCCATCGACCCGGCGAACTTCAAGAAGATGATCGAGGCCTGCACGGCCGCATTCCCGAACTTCAAGGTGGCGGCGACCACGCTGCGCAACGCCAAGACCGCCAGCATCAACGATTGGTCGGCGATCATCTGGGCTGGCGGCGAGTTCTACCAGTCGACCATGCGCGAGAACCTGGAGATCTACGACCGGGTCGGCGGCGGCGACGGCTTTGCGTCAGGGCTCGCGTACGGCTTCATGGAGGGCCTGGGCCCGCAAATGGCTGTGGAATACGGCGCGGCGCACGGCGCCCTGGCGATGACCACGCCCGGCGATACCTCGATGGTGCGCGCCGCCGAGGTCGAGACCGCGATCAAGTCGAAGGGCGCGCGCGTCATCCGCTAGCCGAAATCGGCGGCCCCTTCTCCCGCAAGGGAGATAGGGGCGCCTGAGCACGGTGCTAGAGCGACTGCTCCACCGCGCTGATCTGTTCCTTCAGCTTGAGTTTCTGCCGCTTGAGCGACGCCACCGTGAGGTCGTCCGAACTCGGGCTTCGGGCTTCTCGGAGGATCTTGGCGTCCAGGTCCTGATGCTTGCGGGTCAGCTGCAGCAGGTATTGGCGGCTCATGAGCATCTCCTCGCCGGGCCGGGCGACATTGCCCGCGCCGGCCTGGACGAGGTTGGGCCCGAAATCCTGGGCCGGAGGTTAAGCGCCGGACGGTGCGCGCTCCTGCCGCACCTCAAGGACAGTTGGCGTAAGGCGGCGGGCCGATGCTGGTCGACCTCAACTGGAGCTGGAGGCGGTAGGTGGCGAGCACCGCGTTCGTCTTGACGTAGGTCGGGTCGGTGTCGCCCCAGAGGAAGTCCGACGCGTCCGTATAGGTCAGCGTGGCCGCAGGGTCGCCCTGAACGGCCTTCCACGCGCTGGTGGTGACGGGCGTCGTGAACAGGGACGGGTCGATCACCATCGTCCGGGCCGCCAGCGGCCAGAACCACCAGGGCCACCAGCGCCTCACGCACAGGGTCGGCGCGACGTGCCAGCCCCAGTTCACATAGCAGTTCGGGTTGTTGCGCGTCGGCGTGTGCAACCAGCCCTGGATCCACACCTTCCGCGGCGAGAGGCCCATGTTGATCATGAGCCGGGCCATCTCGTGCGCGCGGCCCCAGCAGCCGTCGTCCGGATACAGGAAGGGGATGCACGGGGGCGGCGCCGTCAGGGGGGTGCAGGTCGTCGAGCTCATCGCGTTGAAGACCTGCTGGGCGCGGGCCGGCGAGATGCAGCCGCGCGGCCACCAGTTCCACGGCCAGAGCGGCCAGCGCAGGACGACTTCCCACCATCGACCAAGCGGCTTCGGGAGCGGGATGTCCCGGAGCGGCCCGTCGTCCGGGCCGGGGTCAAAAAAACGGACGTCGACGACATGCCCGGCGTCGTCGGCGGTGAGGGCGACCGGTCGCCGGGCGGCCTGGGCCTCGCGCAGGATCGCAGCCAGCTCGGCGGCGTCGCCGTGGGCGCGCGGCAGCAGCAGCCGGGCGTGTGACGAATCCAGCTCGACCTCGAGGCCGTCGGTCGCCTCCCGGACCGTCCGCACCCGGCCGAGGTTCGGGATCAGCAGGCGGCGGACGACCGAGGTCTCAATGTCGATCTCGACGTAGACGGGAGCGCCAATCTGGTCGAGCCCGCGCAGGACCTGCGCGTAGCCCGCCGACTTTGGGTCGGCCGGGTCGAGGCGCACCCGCCGACCCTCGTCGAGTTCGACCTCGAGGCCGGACGGCGAGCGCAGGGCCTCGACCTCGCGGCCCGGGGACGCGTCGACACGAATACGCCGGGAGACGATCGCGGCTGGATTGGCCATGAGCCTGGTTCCTCAGTTGCCGTGGAGACGGACGCACTCAGAACTGAAGGCGGGAGCCGGCGCTGTGTCGGCCGGGAACACAATCACAGATTGCTAGAGATACATCCTGATCGCGCAGGGAGATACAGAAAATCGCCGACGTGGGGTTCAGGCGCCGGCCTGGACGAACGGGACCTTCTCGAACAGCCGCCGCTCGGCGCCGCGCGGGTCATCGACGAGCTTCGAAGGCGTGTTGAACACCATCGTCTGGCGGCGGGGCAGCCGGTACGGATCCCAGCGCGGGATCGCCGTGCAGTTCGGGTCGCCGGTCTTTGCGAAGGCCAGGAAGGCCTCGCTCATCTGGTCGGCCATAGGCTGGGCGGTGGGGCCGATCGCGCTGGCGCCGGGCTTGGCGATATTGTCGAACACGAACTGGATGTCGCTGGCGTGCGGCGCGCCGAACTTGCCGCCGTCCTTCGGCGTGGCCCAGTCGAGCTGGTAGGCCCAGGTGGGGGCGCCGGACATAGCGCGTTCCTCGACCTCGATGATCGCGCCGCGCCAGGAGCGGGCAGCGGTGGTCGCGGCGAAAAGCACGTCGCTGGCCGAATAGGACGGATAGAGGCGGCGGTACTCGGCGATGACCGTGGCGGGGTCGATGTCGACCCGCATGTTCACCTGGTTGAGCTTGGCGGCGAGGCCGTCCCAGCCGACCGTGAAGTTCGACGGGTCGCCGCCCAGGAAGGCGCGGGTCTCGTCGTGAGTGTTGCCGATGATCATCGGGATCTTCGCCGACTGGGCCGGCGCGTCCGGATAGAAGGGGTGGCGCTTCAGCGAGCGCTCGTCGAGCACGGGACCGAAGTAGAGGCCGCCGAAGCCCAGGACGGGGTCTTCTGCGCCCAGGGCCTCGACGAGGCGCTCGAAGGGCAGGGTGCGGGCCTCGGCCGCCTGCTCGGGCTTCAGCTTCAGGGCATCCAACCACGCGAGCGCGCGCTGCGTGGCGTTGCCGGGGCCCGAGGCGGTGACCTGCTGGCCGCTCATGGTGGCGGCGCGGTGGAAGAGGCCGGCGGCCGCGGGCGTGGCCATCATGGTGGCGATCTTGGCGCCGCCGCCCGACTGGCCGAACACCATCACCTTGCCCGGATCGCCGCCGAAGGCCGCGATGTTGTCGCGCACCCACTGCAGCGCCAGGATCAGGTCGAGCTGGCCCGCGTTGCCGCTGTCGGCGAGCTCGGGGACCAGGCGCGCGAGATAGGCATAGCCGAAGGCGTTCAGGCGGTGGTTCAGCGTGACCACCACCACGTCGCCGCGCTTGCAGAGCCGCACGCCGTCGTAGAGGGGCGAGGAGCCCGAGCCGTTCGAATAGGCGCCGCCGTGGATGTAGACCATGACCGGCCGGCGGCCCGCGTCGAGGCCTGGAGTCCAGACGTTCAGGAAGAGGCAGTCTTCGCTGGTCCTGCCGGCGTTGCGGTCGCGCTGGGGAGAGGCGGCGCCGTAGTCGATCGTCTCGATGACCTCGGTCCAGGGCGTCGGTGGGGCGGGGGGTTGGAAGCGGCGCGGGCCGGTGTCGGCGCCGTACCGAATGCCCCGGAAGGCGAAGATGCGGTCGTCGACGTAGCCGCGGATCGGGCCGCGCCGGGTCTGAACGACCCGCGAGACGATAGCCTGGGTCGCGCGTGCGCTCCGCGCCATCGCAGCCATGCCGAGACCGGCCACGACCGCGCCGCGCCGGGTAAGCTCAGAAACCATCGATTCCGCCCTGTTTTGGACCTTTTCCGCACTATGACACCGGTAGCAATTTGCGCTACACCCATCTCAACGAAAGAGGAAACGGGCATGCTTCGGGGCGTTGTGGCCGGTGTGATCGGCGCGTTGGCTTTGGCCTTTTCGGGCCCTGCGGCCGCCCAATCTCCTGGTCAGGCGGCCCCCAGTCGGGACCAGACGCTGGCGGCCATGAAGGCCGCGACGAAGTTCATGGTCGAGACTGTGGCCTACAAGGGCGGCTATGTCTGGTCGTACACGGCCGACCTCAAGCGCCGGTGGGGCGAGCTGGAAGCCAAGCCGACGATGATCTGGGTGCAGCCGCCGGGCACCGGGACCATGGGCCACCTGTTCCTCGACGCCTACCACGCCACCGGCGACGAATATTATTATCAGGCCGCCGAGCGCGCGGCCGAGGCGCTGGTCTGGGGCCAGCACCCCAGCGGAGGCTGGCACTACATGATCGACTTCGGCGGCGAGGCGTCGCTGAAGGACTGGTACGCCACCTACGGCCAGAACGCCTGGCGGATGGAGGAATTCCAGCACTACTGGGGCAACGCCACTTTCGACGACGCCGGCACGTCCGAGGCCATGCAGTTCCTGCTGCGCCTGTACGTCGAGAAGCGCGATCCGAAGTGGAAGCCGGCGTTGGACAAGGCGGTGAACTTCGTCCTGGAGAGCCAGTATCCGATGGGCGGCTGGCCGCAGCGCTATCCGCTCAAGAACGAGTTCAGCCACCACGGCAAGCCGGACTACACCAGCTTCGTCACCTTCAACGACGACGTGGCCGGCGAGAACATCAAGTTCCTGGTCATGGTCTACCAGGCCCTCGGCGACACGCGGGCGCTGGACGCCGTGCGCCGCGCCATGGACAGCTTCATCGTCACCCAGCAGGGCCAGCCGCAGCCCGCCTGGGGCCTGCAGTACACGCCGGGCGACCTGAAGCCGGTGGGCGCGCGCACCTACGAGCCGACGGCCCTGACCACCCACACGACCGCCAACAACATCACCCAGCTGATGAACTTCTACGAACTGACAGGCGACACGAAGTACCTGGCCCGGGTGGGCGAGGCTCTGGACTGGCTGGACAAGGTGAAGCTGGCCAAGCCGCGGCCGGACGGGCGCACGCATCCCACCTACATCGAAATCGGGACCGACCGGCCGATCTACGTTCACCGCCGCGGTTCGAATGTCGTCAACGGCGAGTACTACTGGGACTACAGCGACCAGAAGACGCTGGCCCACTACGGCGCCTGGCGGAAGATCGACGTGGCCGGGATGCGCGCCCGCTACGAGGCCCTGAGGAAGAGCGATCCGGCCCAGGTGTCGAACGACTCGCCGCTGAAGGCGAAGGCGCTGGTTCCGCTGCCGAAGTACTTCGCCACGCGGGACCTGGAGACCTCGGATCTGAACATCAAGGCCCAGAAGGGCGCGGCGGTGACCGCCGAGGCGGCCTCGAAGCTGATCGGCGGGTTGAACGCCCAGGGCTATTGGCCGACGCCGCTGGTGGCGACCAGCAATCCCTACACGGGTGCGACCCCGCCGGCGAAGGCCGACAAGGACTACTCGACCACTCACGTGGGCGACGCCACCGACACCTCGCCGTACCCCACCGACAAGCCCGAGATGGGCATCTCGACGGGCGCTTACGTCCAGAACATGACGACGCTGATCGACTATCTGGACCGGACGCGCTGAGGCCCTAGGCTCCTTCGCGAGCGGAGGAGTCGAAGATGCGCGTTCGCGTGACGCTGGTCGGGGCGCTGGCGCTTGCCGCAGGGGCGGCCGGGGCGCAGGTGGTGAACCACGATCTGCCTGTGCAGGCGATCATGGCGACGGGGGTGAATCCGGCGGCGCTGGCGTTCTGGGCCGGCGGCAACGACCCGCCCGAGGGCGAGACACCCGCCCAGGCCGAGGTCCGCTGGGCGGCGGCCGTGAACGGGGCGCAGGCCCTGCAGGCCAAGGGCCGCGAGCTGATGCAGCACTCGCGGCCAGGCCGGTGGAACGAATTCGCCCAGAAGCTGGTGGATGGCGCCGCGGCGGGCGAGGCGGCAGCGCGCGCCAAGGACGCCGCGAAGGCATTCGAGATCGGCGGTGGGCCGGTCTACGACGCCTGCAACGGCTGTCACAAGACCTACATCCCGACGCCCAAACGGCTGCCCTGACGGCGGACGAAGGCGCCCGCACCGAAGAAGCCGATCAGCATCATCGCCCAGGTGGAGGGCTCGGGCGCGCCGCTGGTGGGCGGGCCGGTGAGCGCGCCGCCGTCGGTCAGAGCGAAGGCCGGCTGGTAGGCCAGCGGGCCGGTCACGCCCGGCTGGGTGCTGAGCTGCATCGACTGGCCCGGCGCCGCGGCCGTGTCGCTCAAATACCAGGAGAGGTAACCCGCCGCGCCGGCCGCGTGGTTGGTGCGGATACGGTAGGTCTCGCCGGCGTCGAAGTGGATCGGGGCTGGGTTGAAGGTCGAGCCGCTGGAGTTGCCGAAGGCCACCTGCACTTCCGTGACGCCGGCCGGCACCAAGCCGCTCTCGATCTGCATGAAGCCCAGGCCCACCCAGTCCGCCCCGTCGAGGCGCTCGATGTTGAAGCCGCTGCGGCGGTTGCCATAGGGCGAGATCGCCGAGACCGGCACGATGATGTGGCTGGCGTCGAAGGTGGAGCCGACGGTGAAGCTCGTGGTGACGGTGTCACCGTAGAAGAACGTGCAGTAGATGTTGGCGCAGTAGGTGCTGTTGGACGCCGCGTCGGTGAAGGTCTGGCTGGCGTCGGGCGCGCGACGGGTCAGCGGCAGGCCGACGCCCACGGTGGTCGCCGCCGTGTCGGACGGCGTGTAGTTGCTGTAGAAGATAGTGGCCGAGGCCGGCGCCGCGATCGCGGCGACGAGCGAGAAGGCGGCCAGCGCGGCCGCGGTCGAACGAATAGTCACAAGACACCCCCAAACTCGATGAACAGGCCGGGACCATGCCTTGCGAGGCGGGGCGAAGGTCCCCCCGATTGGGGGTGAATGTCGGATCAGCCCAGCCAGCCCCTCCGGCCGGCCCAGGCCAGGAACAGCTCAGGCCAGGCGTGGGCAGGCTTGCGGCGGGCCAGCCAGATGCCGAAGCCATGGCCGCCTTCCTCGAAGATATGCGCCTCGGCCGCGACCTTGGCGGCGCGCAGGGCGGCCAGGTGGTTCAGGCTGTTCTCGACCGGCACCGAGGGGTCGTCCACGGCGTGGACCAGGAAGGTCGGCGGGGTCTGCGGCGTGACCTGGCGATGCGGCGAGTAGGCCGCCTCGCGCTCGGGCGTGGGGTTTGCGCCGAGGAGCGAAGTCCGTGAGCCCGTGTGGGCGTAGGGCAGGGACATGTCGATCACAGGGTAGAGCAAGGCCGAGAGGTCGGGGCGGGCCGAGAGGCGGTCGGCGTCGTCGGCGGGGGCGTAGACGCTGCGCCCGTAGCCGGTGGCCAGGCTCGCCGCCACGTGGCCGCCGGCCGAGCAGCCGAGGGCGGCCACCTGCTTCGGGTCGATCCCGTAGGCCGCCGCGCCGGCTCGGATCAGGCGGATGGCGCGCTGGGCATCCTGCAGGGGAACGTCGGCGGCCTGGTCCCAGCCCTCGGCGGGCAGGCGATAACGCAGCACGAAGCTGGTGACGCCTGCGGCCGCCAGCCGGTGGGCGATCTCGAAGCCTTCCTTGTCGACGACCACGCGGATGTAGCCGCCGCCCGGGGCGATCAGGCAGGCGGCGCCGTTAGGCTTCGTCGGCCGGAAGACGGTCATCGTCGGCTCGCCGATCCCGGTGACGATGCGGTCCTGGAAGCCGGTCTCGGCGCGGCGGTCGCGGACCTGCTCGCGGGGCAGGGCGGCCCGCGCGCCGGGCGGCTTGCCCGGCCACAGCTTCACGACCTCGGAGGGGTCGGCCGGCGGATGGGTGAGGTCGGGCGCGAGGTCGGCGGCGTCCGCCGTCGTGGCGGGTGTGGCGGCGGCGAGGGCGAGGAGGGTCCGGCGGTCGAGATCCATGATGACACCGGTATCATTCGTCGTTTTCGTGGGCTAGAGACGGCGTCCATGTGGACCCGACGCACTGTCCTGGCTTCCGGCGCGGCGCTCATGGCGGGGGCGTCGAAGGCGGCGGATTATCGCGCGGCGCTGGCGGCCGCCTGGGGCGCGCGCCTGGACCCGATGGCGGCGCATCGGACGGCGCTGGCGGAGGCGCGGCGGTTGCAGGCGCGCGCCGACCGGCTGCTGCGCGGGCAGGGTCTGGCCAAGGGCTCAGTCGCCGAGCGGATCCGGGCGCTGTTCGCCGACGAGCGCTACCTCTATCCGGACGACGGGGCGGGCCGCGACCGGGCGGTGGCCGACATGAACGCCCGGCTCGCGAAGCTACGGCCGAAGCTGGGGCGGGCGTTTGGCGACCTGGCGATTCCGCCCGCGGAGGTGCGGCGCATGTCGCCCGCCGACGAGGCCAAGGGGCGGGGCGGCTATCGCGAGCCGCCGGCCTACTACGTCGACCTGAAGGCCATCCGGGACCGGCCGGCTTGGACGCTGCCCAGTGTGGCTTTCCACGAGACCGTCCCCGGCCATGCCTTGCAGGCGACGCTGCAGTCGGCCGATCCGGCCAAGCAGCGCTACGCGGCGGCCTATTCCGAGGCCTGGGCGACGTATGCCGAGCAACTCGCCTTCGACCTGGGCGCCTATGCTGGCGACCTGTTGGGCGAGATGGGCTACCTGCACTGGCGGCTGTTCCGGATGGCGCGTGTCGTGGCCGATACCGGGCAGGGCGCGCTGGGCTGGAGCACCGATCGCGCGTTGGCCGAGATGATCGCGCTGCAGGGCCGTTCCATCGCCTTCGCCACCCTCGAGGCCGACGTGGCGCGGATGCGCCAGCAGCCCGGCGCCTTCGCTGCTCAGGGACTGGGCGCCTTGACGATCGCGCACCATCGGCCGAGGCGTCTCACGGAGTGGCCACGATTCCACCTGAGCGTCCTGGCGGACGGGCCGTGGCCTTGCTCTATGTTGGGTGAGCTTGCCGTGAAGGGGGCGATCCGATGATGGACATGAAGGTCGCCCCGGTTCCCGAAGCCGCAGCCGGCGCGGCGGTCCACTACCTGACGGCGCTGCTGGAAGACGTGATCCGTTACCTGGACGGCGAGGAGCACGCCAACCTGGTCGCCAGGGCCCGCGACGTGGCGCGGCAGGACGACGAGGAGGCGCTGGAGGCGCTGTTCTCGACGCTGCGGCCTGACCAGGCTGTCTATCTGGCGCGGGCCTTCACCTGCGCCTCGCTGCTGTCGAACCTGGGCGAGGACGTGGCGGGACGCCGGCGCGCGGTCGAGGCCGAGATGGAGGCCGGGGCGCTGCCGAACACGCTGGTCGACGCCGCCGAGCGCCTGGGCCCCAAGGCCGCGGGCCGGATCGTGCCGCGGATGGCCGTGGCGCCGGTGCTGACCGCCCACCCAACCGAGGTGCGCCGTCGCGCGGTGGTGGAGCGCGAGGCCGAGATCGCGCGACTGATGTCGCTGCGCACACACCGGCTGCGCCCGGCCGAGGAGAAGCGGCTACGCGAGGACCTGTTCCGCGAGCTGGCGCTGCTCTGGAAGGCCCGGATGCACCGGCCCGATCGGATCAGCCCGGCCGACGAGATCCGTAACTCGCTCGCCATCGTGCGCCGCTCGATCCTGCCGGCCCTGGCCGAGCTGTACGACGGCTGGAGCGAGCGGTTCGAGAACGCCACGCCGCTGACGCTGGGCTCATGGCTGGGCGGCGACCGCGATGGCCATCCCGGCGTGACCGGCGAGACCCTCAAGCTGGCCATGCGCTCGCAGGCGCGGCTGATCCTGAACCACTATTCCGACGAGGTGCGCAGGCTGTGGTTCGACCTGGCGGTCAGCATGGACCTGACGCCGGCCAGCCCTGGCGTGCTGGCCCTGGCCGAGGCCTCGCCGCACGCGGGCAAGGATGACGCCCACCGCAAGGACGAGCCCTATCGCCTGGCGCTGCAGGAGATCTGGGACCGGCTGTCGGCGACGGCCAACCGGCTGGCGGGCGGCTCGTGGCCCACCGGCTCGCCGGCATACCAGGCCGCGGCCGACTTCGTCGCCGACCTGGAGACCATCCGCCAGTCGATCCGCGAGCACCTGGGCGAGCGGGTGGTGGGCGGCCGGCTGCGCACCCTGATCGCGGTGGCTCGGGCCTGCGGTTTCCACCTGCTGTCGATCGACCTGCGCCAGAACGCCGACGTCCACGAGCGGATGATCCACGAGCTGTACGTCCGCGCCGGGGTGAACATCGACTATCTGGGCTCGGACGAGACCGAGCGGGTGCGGGTGCTGACCAAGGAGCTCAGCCACGACCGGCCGCTGCGCTCGCCGTTCCTGGACTACAGCGAAGAGACCATGCGCGAGCTGGGCGTGCTGGCCGCCGCCGCCGAGGTGGTGGGGCTGTACGGCGAGAAGGCGCTGGGCGCGTACATCATCTCGAAGACGGCGACGCTCTCCGACGTGCTGGAGCCGCTGGTGCTGCTGAAGCAGGCCGGGCTGGTGCAGGGCGGCGACAAGGGCCGCAGCGCCATCCGCATCGCGCCGCTCTTGGAGACCATCGGCGACCTGGAGCACGGGCCGGTGCTGCTGAAGGAGTGGCTGTCGCTGAAGCTGCCGCCCGAGATGTTCGGCGAGCCCAGGTGGCGCGAGGTGATGCTGGGCTATTCCGACAGCAACAAGGACGGCGGTTATGTCGCCTCGCGCTACAACGTGACCAAGGCGGCGGCCGTGCTGGAGGCCGAGGCGCGGACCCAGGGTGTCGACCTCTGGTATTTCCACGGCCGCGGCGGCTCGGTGGGCCGTGGCGGCGGGCCGGCGGCGCAGGCGGTGATGGCCCAGCCGGCCGGCACGGTGAAGGGCCGCCTGCGGCTGACCGAGCAGGGCGAGATGATCTCGCGCCGGTTCGGCGACCAGCCCACGGCGCGGCGCAACCTGGACAGCCTGGTGGCTGCCGTCGCCATGGCCAGCGCGCGGACGCCGAACGAGGCGCAGAGCGGGCCTGCCCTGCTGGAGACGCTCAGCCAGGCGTCGTTCGCCGCCTACCGCGAGCTGGTCTACGAGACTCCGGGCTTCGAGGATTTCTTCTGGGGCGTGACGCCCATCGCCGAGATCGTGGGGCTGAACATCGGCAGCCGGCCGGCCTCACGCACCGCCAGCCGCCGCATCGAGGACCTGCGGGCGATCCCCTGGGTGTTCTCGTGGTCGCAGGCGCGCTTCATGTTGCCGGCCTGGTACGGCTTCGCGGGCGGGGCGGCGAAGGCGGGGCTATCGGCCGGCGACCTCAAGAGCCTGGCCGACGACAACCTGTTCGCCTCGATGATCTCCAACATGGAGGTCGCCCTGGCCCAGTCCGATATGGCGATCGCGGCGAAGTACGCGAGCCTGCATCCGGCGGGGAAAGCGATCTTCGAGCGCATCCGGGCCGAGCACGACGCCGCCTGCGAACTGGTCCTGGCGATCCGCGGCGGCGCCAGCCTGCTCGACAACCACCCGCAGATGGCCGAGTCCGTAGCGCTCGCCGCCGAGGTGGTGGACCCGTTGAACCACCTGCAGCTCGAACTGCTGTCCCGCCGGCGCAGGGGCGACGACGATCCGCAGCTGAAGCTGGCGATCCAGCTCACGGTGGCGGGCGTGGCGTCGGGCCTTCGCAATACCGGGTAGACCGCCTGGGATCGGGTGGCCCGCCTGGTCGCTGAACGGTGCGGGTCGTCCCTACCGGGGAGCATCTCCAAGAGTTGGCGGTGATCAATCCGATGCTCGTGGTTGGGGAATATTTGTTCTCATTTTGTTCTTGACGACTTCGCCGCGATCTGGCATCGTAACTCGTGCGCTGGGCGGGGCGGCCACTTCATCCCGCGACGAACGCGGCTTCCCAAGGCGCTTGGCGGAGGGTCTTTGCCGAAAAGCTATTCGGATGGGCCGTTCAACAAGCTCGTTCCTGACGGCATTAGCCGCGGCGACATGTATGAACTTCACTACAAGGTTGATCCGCATTTTCACGGGACCGGCGTTCGCGGTGGCCGTTGGAGCGGGGAAAATCTCGGGTTGAAGAGGTATGGACCGCTTGGCCAGCTTTGGCGCGGTAGTCCGCCACCCCTAAAGGCGCGGCTTGGTGGCCTCGGCCTTGGCGCTGGGACGGCTGGGCATGACGCGGACGAGGAGGCAGGCTGGTGAGTTGGCGCAGGAGGTCAGGTTCAAGTCCGATTTCCCGGACGATGGGGCGATGCCGACGGCGTCGAGGTGAATGCGGGGCGCAACGTTTCAGAAGCCCTGAAGGCGGCGCTCGAGCCACTTGGCTATCTGGTATCGGAACCGATTGGCGCTGGCCTGCTTGGCTGGGAGCTGGACATCTGGCGCGAGCGCAAGCGCTTCTGGCTGAGCATCAGCGTGATCCCACCCGATCGCGGTTACCTGACGATGCGTAACATGGCCTCCTGGCTTCGGCCAGGCTGGGACCTCTATCGGTCGTTCCAGCGAGATCTGCAGGGCATTCTGCAGGCCGATGATAGGTTCGCCAAGGTCGGCTGGTTCCCGGACGGCGGGATAGACCGCAGGATGAAGGCTGCGGCTGGCCCGTTCGACGATTGAGCGGCCGGCGAACCGCAAGCACCTGACCTGACACGCTCCCGTCGCCATACCGCCGCCGCGATGCTAGGCGACGGAGCGCCATGCGGACCTTCGCCCTTGCCCTGCTGCTGACCGTTCCCGCCGCCGCGGCCCATGCCGAACCGGTGCAGGAGGCGCGTTCCGCAACGGGCGCCTGCCTGGCGGCGGTGATCGACAATGCGCCGGTCGAGGACATCGACGGCGACGACGTCACCATCCGGCGCGGCAAGGATCCGGTGAGCTGCACGGTGCGGGTGAGCGCCGGCCAGCCGGTGCAGGTGCAAGACGCCGTGCAGGCGGCGATCAAGCGGCGGGCCGAGCTGTTCACGCCGGCGAAGACACGATGGGACGCCGGCGACTGGGCCTTCCGCGAGACCTTCTGCAACATCCCGGGGCGGCGCGCGCTGGCGGTGGTGGTGACCACCAACAAGCCGGGCTTCCAGCCGGTGCTGACCGCGACGGTGTTCGAGACCACCAAGCGCGACGAGCGCTGCGACCGCGACCTGGGCGTCCAGCAGGTGGCCGCGGCCGACGCCCCGACGCCCGCGCCGGCCGCGGCGCCGGCTGAGGTGGCGCAGGCTTCGACGGCTCCACCCGTCGTCGAACTGCCCGCCCCGCCGGCGAAGAAAAAGAAGAAGCAGAGCTTCCTGCGGAAGATTCCCGGCCTGTCCCGCCCGGACTAGGCGAGCGCCGTCCGGCTCCGGCGGAGCATCGCTCCGGCCGCTCCGAAGCCCGCGATCAGCAGGGCCCAGGTCGTTGGCTCAGGGACCGCGGTGTCGAAGGCGAAGTTGTCGGCGTAGACGCTGGAGCCGCCGCCGCCGATCGAGCCGAAGGTGGCGTACTTGATACCGGCGGCCGAGACGGTGAGCGTCTTGAAGGCCGGTTCGGTCGGGCCGACCAGTAGCTCGACGCGGCCCAGCGAGACGTCGAAGGCGTCGAAGACTTCGAGGAACAGCAGGTCCTCGTCGCCGAACTCCTCGCTGGGATAGTCGCCGAGGTCGACGGCCACCGTACCCATGACGCCGGTGAAGTCGGCTCGGATCGGGTCGAAGGTGAAGACGTCGGCCGGCTCCTCCACGAAATTGCCGATGACGGTGCGCGTGCCGTTCGGGCCGTCGACGGGCGACAGCAGCCCGCCCACGCCGGTCGTGAAGGTGACGCCCGCGATGCTGTAGCTGGCAGTGGGGGCCGCCAGGGACTCGAAGTCGATCACGGTGGCGGCGGCCGAGGCGGCGCCTGGCGCGGCGAGGGCGAAGGTCGCGAGGGCGGTGAGGGTCAGCTTGCGCATATAAGGGGCTCCATGACGGCGCGGTCGGCGATGCGGTGTCCGCATCGCGTCAGGTCGGCGCGATCATCCGCGCGGGCCGCGAGGGCGCTAGGCGCGGCGGCATTCGAGCTGTTGCGTCGTGTTGCGCGCGCGGATCCGCGGAGCTTCGCCGCACGAATCCCCGAGTCGGCCCAAGCGGTGGGCGGCTATTTCGCGGCCTTGGCCTTCGCCTCGGCGGCTTCCCGTTCCTTCTGGCGCGCGCCGCCCAGGATGTTGGGCAGCGAGTAGTTCCCCTCGTGGCAAGCGTATTCGTACATCGGCTGGGTCGTGGCGGTCAGGACCATCTCGGCGCGCCAGGGGCGGGTGTAGACCGCCGGGTCGTCCACCGTGAAGTCGTAGCGGATTTGGTTCTCGGAGATACGCGTGAAGCGTTCGGTCACCTTGGCCGCCGGGGTCAGGTGCAGGAGCCCGCCGTTCACGAAGCGGGTGGCGGCGATGGGGTTCTGGTCGACGGTCTCGACCACCAGCGTATCGCCCTCCCACCAGCCGATGGAGTCGCCCATCCAGGGGTGCGTGGGCGTCGCGGGGTGCCTGGCGTGCAGGCGCACGATCCGCACGTCGTGGATCATCTCGACCAGGATGGCGACCTCGGTCGGGGTCTGGACGATCTTGTAGTGGCTGTTCTGGCCGGTGTTCAGCATCGGTGGTCCGGAGGGACTGCCGGCGCCGACCAGGCAGCGCTCGTCCGACATCCGCACCTCTGGGCCGTCGAACTCGGTCTCGTCTGCGCGCAGCGCCGCGGCGACGGCCGAGCGGCCGAGTGAGTTGTATGGCAGCCGGCCGTCGGTCGGATCGACGATCCACGAGCTGCGGAGCTGGCCGTCGATGCGCGCCAGGCCCACGTGGTCGACCTCGTAGCGCTCGCTTTCCACGTCGCCGACGTCGGGCGCCTCGTCCTCGGGCGGGTCGCCGGGTTTCTTCGCCGGCTTGATCCCCACCAGGATGCCGCGCTGTTCGGCGATCCAGGGGTCGGCTTCCGCCGGGCTGACCGTCAGCGACTTGAACGTCTTCGGGCGCTGCAAGCGCGTGAAGGAGAAGCTTTCCCAGTCGCCCTGCAGATCGGGCGCTCCGAAGCTGGTGCGCGGCGCCTGGTAGGGCTGCGCTTGGGCCTGGGCCGCAGACGCGATCAGAAGCGCGAGGAGGAAGCCACGGCCAAGCATGGCCTTAGGCGTTGCGCGCCATCAGGCCCCCGTCAACGGGAATGGTGGTTCCGGTGATGTAGGAAGCGGCCGGAAGGCAGAGGCTGAGCGTCATGTGGGCGACTTCCTCCGGCCGCCCGTAACGGCGCAAGGCGGTGCGGCGCTTGGCGAAGACCTGCTTGTCCTCGTCGGGCACGTTGGCCGTCATGCCGGTGAGGATCGGGCCGGGACAGATGCAGTTGACCGTGATCCCCTCCGGCCCGAGCTCGACGGCCAGCGCGCGGGTCAGGCCGGTGACGCCCGCCTTGGCGGCGGCGTAGGGGCTGTCGCGGCTGGTGGCGCCCAGGGCCTCGGTCGACGCGATGTTGACGATCCGCGGCGAGCTGGATTTGCGCAGGTAGGGCAGGGCGGCGCGGACCAGCCGCTGCTGGGCGGTGAGCAGGATCGACAGGGCGCGGGTCCAGACCTCGTCGTAAGGCTCGGCGTCGATGGGGCAGAAGGCCGAGACGCCCGCGTTGTTCACCAGGGCGTCGATGCCGCCGAACCGCGCCGCGACCTCGTCGGTGACACGCTTGATCGCCGCCGGATCGGAGACGTCCAGCGCCCAGGCCTCGGCCGAGAAGCCGCGGTGGACCAGGTCGTCGGCCACTTCGCGCACGCTCTCGACGGCGATGTCGGTGCAGGCCACGTGGGCGCCCTCGGCGGCGAACACCTCGGCGGTGGCGCGGCCCATGCCGCTGGCGGCCCCGGTGACCAGGACCGTCAGGCCCGCGACGGATCGGCTGCTCATGTGTCTAGCGTCCCTGGAAGACCGGCTGGCGCTTCTCGAGGAAGCTGGCGACGCCCTCCTTGTGGTCTTCGGTCTGCATCAGGAGGCGGATCTTCTCGATGGCCCAGGCCCCGATCTCGCGTGGGTCGCCATGGGCGTAGCGGCCGAGGCCGGCCTTCAGGTGGCGTACGGCCAGCGGCGGGTTGGCGGCGATGCGGCCGGCCAGGGCGCGGGCGGCGGGCAGGAGCTCGTCGTGCGTGGTGACCTGGCTCACGAGGCCGATGCGCAGGGCCTCGGCGGCGTCGAACACATCGCCGGTGAAGAGGAGCTCGGCGGCCTTGGCGGGGCCGACGATGGCGGGCAGGCGATAGAAGCCGCCGACGTCGCAGACCAGGCCGCGCTTGACGAACAGCTCGCCGAACTTGGCCCTTTCGGACGCGATGCGGATGTCGGCGAACAGCGCCAGCTCCATGCCCCAGCCGACGGCCGCGCCGTTGACGGCGGCGATTACCGGCTTGTCGCATTCCAGGGCGGCGATGGCGGCGGGCGTCGGCTGATATGTGACCGGCAGGCTGCGCTTCGAGACGGGCTTCGGCCCGGCCATGATCTCGCCGACGTCGTCGCCCGAGCAGAAGGCCGGATCGGAGCCGGTGACGATCACGCAGCGCACTTCGTCGTCGGCCGCGGAAAGGCGGAAGGCCTGCTCCAGCTCGTCATAGGCCTGGTAGTTCAGGGCGTTGCGCCGCTCGGGACGGTCCAGGACCACTGTCGCCACGTGGTCCTCCAGCGTGCAGCGGATGTGCGCGAACCCGGCGCTCTTCTCGGTCAGCGAGACCATGGCGCTCCTCCCTTTCGGGTCATGCTGGCACGCCCAGGAAAGCGGTCAACGGTGACGCACGGTCAGACTTGCCAGGGCCGGATCAGGGGAGAACATGCGCGCCGGCCATCACGGGGAGACGCATGCCGGAATTCCGCACCATCGATACCGGTCGGGCCACGCTGCGCGCCGCTGTGGAGGGCGAGGGGCCGTTGGTGGTCATGGTCCACGGCTTCCCCGAGAGTTGGTACTCATGGCGCCACCAGATAGGGCCGGTCGCCAGGGCGGGTTATCAGGTCGCGGCCATCGACCTGCGCGGCTATGGCGGCTCGGACAAGCCCGGCCAGGTCGCGGACTATTCGATGCAGGAGCTGACCGGCGACGTGGCCGGCCTGGTGCAGGCGCTCGCGCCGGGCCGGAAGGGCATCCTGATCGGCCACGACTGGGGCGCGCCCATCGTATGGAACACGGCGCTGACCCGACCCGACGTGATCTCGGCGGTGGCGGGGCTGTCGGTGCCCTATTCGGGCGTGCCCAAGCGGCCGTTCACCGAGATCTTCACCGAAGCCTTCACCAGCAAGGGTCACTTCTTCTACCAGGCCTGGTTCCAGGACGTGGGGCCGCCCGAGGCTGAGGCCGAGGCCGATGTCCGCGACTTCCTGCGCAAGTTCTACTTCGGCATCTCAGGGGATGCGCCGGACGGCACGTGGCCGGTCAAGAAACACGGCGCGAGCCTGCTGGAGGGGATGGTCGATCCCGGCCGGTTCCCGGCGTGGATGAGCGACGCGGACCTCGACTACTACGTGGCAGAGTTCGAGGGCTCGGGGTTCTTCGGGCCGATCAGCCGCTATCGGAACCACGAGCGCGACTTCGAGTGGCTGCAGGCTTTCAAGGACCGCAAGATCGAGCAGCCCAGCCTGCTGATCGGCGGCGACCGCGATCCGGCCTTCAACGGCTTCGGCCGCATCCCCGACCCCTCGGCAATGATGCGAGAGCACGTGACCGACCTGCGCGGCTCGCACGTGCTGCCGGGCGTGGGCCACTGGACGCAGCAGGAGCGGCCGGCCGAGGTGACCGCGATCCTGCTCGATTGGCTGAAAGGACTCTAGGCGATGGCCGATCTGGAACTGCGCCAGGAGGGCGAGGTCGTCTGGGCCACCATGAACCGGCCCGACCGGCTGAATGCGCTCTCGCGGAACCTGGTGAAGGAGCTGCGCGAGTTCTTCGTCGACCTCTACTGGCGGCGCGACGTGCGGGTGGTGGTGCTGCAGGGGGCGGGCCACGCCTTCTGCGCGGGCCTGGATCTCAAGGAGCGGGGCGACCCGCAGGGTTCGCGCTCGATCGGCGCCGGGCTGACCCGCCAGCGCGAAATCAGCGAGATCGTCATCGCCATGCGGCGCTGTCCGCAGCCGATCATCGCCTGCGTGAACGGCGCGGCGGCGGGCGGCGGCTTCGCCCTGGCGCTTGCGTCGGACGTGCGGATCGCGACGCCGAACGTGCGGATGAACGCCGCCTTCATCCGCATCGGCCTGTCGGCGTGCGACATCGGCGTGAGCTACTTCCTGCCGCGGATGGTCGGGTCGTCGGTGGCGGCCGAGTACATGCTGACGGGCCGCTTCATCGAGGCGAAGCGCGCCTATGAGCTTGGCCTCGTCAGCCGCGTCGTGGAGCAGGACCGGTTGGCGGCCGAGGCCCAAGGCTTCGTCGACGACATGCTGCACGCCACGCCGCTGGGCCTGCGCCTGACCAAGGAGGCCCTGAACCACGCCATCGACGCCCAAGGGCTGGAGGCCGCCATCGCCATGGAAGACCGCAACCAGATCCTGGCCAGCTCGGACGGCGACTTCCAGGAGGGCGTACAGGCGTTCCTCGAGAAACGGCGGCCGCAGTACGCGAAGCGGGAAGGCTGAGGCATGATCGAGCTCTGGCACTGCCCGGACGCCCGCTCGTTCCGGCCGCTGTGGGCGCTGGAGGAGCTGGGGCTGGCCTATGAGCTGCACCTGCTGCCGTTCCCGCCCCGGGTACGCGAGCCGGCCTATCTGGAGATCAACCCGCTCGGCACCATCCCGGCTATGAGGGACGGCGAGACCTTCATGACCGAGAGCGCGGCGATCACGGAGTATCTCGTCACGCGGCACGGGCCGAACGAGCTGGCCGTGTCCGTGGGTGATCCGGCCTACGGTGCGTGGCTGAACTGGCTGCACTTCGGCGAGGCGACGCTGACGTTCCCGCAGACCCTAGTGCTGCGCTATCGGCAGTTCGAGCCGGGGCGGGCCGAGGTGGCGGCGGACGACTACGCCAAGTGGTTCCTCAACCGCCTGCGCCACGTGGACCGCGCGCTGGCAGACGGGCAGGAATGGCTGTGCGCCGGCCGGTTCACGGCGGCCGACATTTCAGTGGGTTACGCGCTTCTCCTTGCCGAGGTGATCAAGGTGTCGGACCGGTTCTCGCCGGCCGTCCAGGCCTATTGGGCCCGGCTGCAGGCGCGGCCCGGGTTCCAGGCCGCCAAGCGGGCCCAGAAGATGGATTTCGCGGAGATGATGCGGACATGATCACGCTCTACGACCACCCGCTTTCGCCCTACGCCCAGAAGGTCAAGATCGCGCTGCGCGAGAAGGGCCTGAGTTACGAGGCGCCCATGCCCGGCGGGCTCGGCGCCGGCGGCGCGCAGGGCGCCTTCGTCGAGGCCAGCCCGCGGGCCGAGGTCCCGGCGCTGGTGGACGGCGACGTGGCCGTCTTCGATTCCACGATCATCCTGGAATACTTGGACGACGCCTATCCCGAGCCCGCCATGCGGCCGGCGTCCGCTGCCGAGCGGGCGCGGGTGCGGATGCTGGAGGAGGTGATGGACACCCACTTCGAGGCCATCAACTGGGGGCTGTCGGAGATCCGCTGGTTCCGCCGGGCCGAGGGCGAGGCGGCCGAAGCGCTCACCGCTGCGGCGCGTCAGCAGACCGATGGCTTCTACGCGTGGCTGGAAGGCCAGCTCGGCGACCGGGCGTGGTTCAACGGCGAGACGTTCGGCTGGGGCGATCTGAGCGTGGTCCCCTACCTGAACGGCTCCGTCGGCCATGGACACCCGCCGGCCGAGGGCTCGAAACTGGCGGCGTGGCTGGCGCGGGCGAATGCGCGGCCGTCGGTGGCGGCGTGCGTGGCCGACATCGCGGCGCTGAATTCCTCGGGCGCAACGATGCCGAACGTGGCCGAACTGGTCGAGAAGGGCCTGTTCAAGCGCGAGTACCGCGACCACCGGCTGGAATGGATGATCAAGTCCGGCGGCGTAGACGTGGTGCTGAAGGGCCTCGAGCGCGACAACATCCGCTTCGCGCCGCAATTCAACTAAGGGCCAGCTAGCGCGCCATCTCCTCGGCCACGAGGTCGGGGTGGGAGGCGTGGAGCAGGCGGCCGCCGTCGGACACGCGGACGGTGCGGTGGCCGGGTAGGGCGGCCTCCCAGATCGGGTCGGCGTCGCCGTGGCGGTAGAGGACGTCGTGCGCGCCCACGAGCCGGGTCCAGTTTGCCGCTTCGGGCAACGTGGGCGGCTTCCAGCTCAGGTAGATTCGCTGGTCGTTGACGAAGCCCCAGGTGGTCTGGAGCGGGGCCAGGCGCGCGGATTCCACGTAGTCCTCCACCGCCTGGCGGTCGCGCAGCAGGGCCATATCGGGCTCGCTGCCGCGCAGGGCGTCGCGGGTCAGGCGCTCGTAGACCTCGGCGGTGGCGCGTTGGGCGAGGAAGCGGCCCAGGGGCTCGATCAGATGGGGGTGCTTCACGAACAGCCGCTTGGCGCCGTTCAGGAAGCCGTCCCAGCGGCTGTCGACATCATAGGGCGTGAACGGATTGATCAGCACCACGCGGGTCAGCCGTTCGGGGTGGAGCCGGCCGAGGTCGAGGGCGATGCTCTCGCCGCCGCGTGACAGCAGCCGCACGCGCTTGAAGCCATAGGCGTCGAGGATCGTCAGGATGTCGTCGAGGCCAGTGGTCTCGGGATCGCGCCGCGGCGGATCGCTGAGGCCGAAGCCCGGGCGTTCGACGGCGATGGGGCGCAGGCCGCGGGCCTGGAGCGCGCGGACCAGGCGGCGGTCGAGCAGGGCGCCGGTGGTGGCGCTGTGGAACAGCAGGGTGGGCTCGCCGCTGGCCGGACCGAAGTCGGAGAGCGCGATGCGGCCGGCCTGGTCGCGGCGGTTGACGAAGCGCAGGGGGCGAAGCGCGCCCCACGAGCCGGTCACCGCGACGTTGGGATTGCCGGCCAGGCCCAGCAGCACCACGGCCTCGGTGGTCATGCGGCTGAGGTCGGCGGCGCTGCGCAGGCCGAAGCGGCCGTAGAGGGTGGCAAGCTCGTCCTTCATGGCGTGCTCGCTGATCTTCAGCGTCTTGGCGGCCTCGGCGCGGGTGAGGCCAAGCGCCAGCAGGACGCAGGCGCCCGCCGCCCGCTCGGAGAGACCCAGGGCGGTCTGGAGTTGGGGCGCCTGGGAGAGCTGGAGGTCACCGCCGCCAACCGCGGCATGGGCCAGGCGCACGAGGTCGGTCTGGCGCGCCGCGCCGGCCTTGCGCAGGGCCAGCTTCAGCGCCTTGCGGGCGGTCTCGTAGCCGGCCCCGGCGAGGCGAGCGCCCTCGATCAGGTCGCCGCCTGAGATCAGGCCGTGGGTGATCCGCGCCTCCAACGGGGTGAGCCGCCAGCTCGCCAGGGCCCGCTCGGCCAGGTCGCGGTCCTCGAACGGGCGATAGGCCAGGGCCAGGAACGCGCCGCCCTTCGCGGCGGCGCGGGCTTCGCCCGGGAGCGGCCAGGCCTGCGCGTCGGCGGCGGCGGCCATGAGCAGGACGGTCGCGGCGCCGTCGCGGGCCTGGACGGGGACGAGGCCGGGGCGGCGCGGACCTTCCAGCCAGTCCACCACGGCGGCCTCGGCCTCGGCGTCGAACCAGCGCGCGAAACGGGAGTCGTGCGCGACCGTCCCGCCGTCCCGCCGGAAGGCGGCCCAGGCGAGGGCGTTGGCGGGAAGCGTGACGGGCGCGCCGCCGGCCTCCGGGCGGGCCGGCTCCATGGAGACGTCCACCGCCTGGAGGAACCGCGCGGATTCCTCGTCGCCGCCCTCGAGGTCCGCTGCCGAGCGCGTCATGCCCGCGGATAGGAGCCGCGTAAGCCGTTGGTTTCAAGGAACATCGCCTGCCACGTGCATGGACGGTGCGTCAGGGGCTGACGTGGAGTTGACGTGGCGTCCCCGTTGCAGGGCCGTGCGGCTGGCGTAGGCTTGCGGCAACCAACGAGAACCGGGAGGACGGGCATGAGCCCCGCCGACGACCAGGGCGCCGCCGCCGCCACGCTGCCGCCGTTCAAGGCTCTTCCGCAGAAAGAGCCAGATGTAACGGTCGAGAAGACCGCGGACGGGACCTACTACGTCCGCTCGAACCATCCGCCAGCCCAGGGGCCGCGCTCGGTGGCCCACCTGCTGGCCGAAAAGGCCGCGGCCCATCCCGACCGCCCCTACATCCTGCAGCGTGAGCCGGGCCACGGGCCCTGGCGCGGCGTGACCTACGGCGAGGCCAAGCGCGCAGCCGACGGCATCGCCCAGTGGCTGCTGGGCCACGGCCTGACGGGCGCGGACAGCGTGATGGTGCTGTCGGCCAACTCGGTCGAGCACGCGCTGGTCATGCTGGGCTGCTACACCGCCGGCGTGCCGATCGCGCCGATCAGCCCGGCCTACAGCCTGATCTCCACCGACCACGCGAAGCTGAAGCACTGCTTCGCCACGGTGAAGCCGAAGGTGGTGTTCGCCCAGAACAGCGACATGTTCGCCCGGGCCTTCGAGACACTGAAGGCGATCGATCCCGCACTGAGGTTCGTGACCGTCGACGGCGGAAACGGGACTACCGCGCTCTCCGAACTAACCGGGACTGCGCCCACCGCGGCCGTCGAGGCGGCGCGCGAGACGCTGAACCATTCGACGGTGGCCAAATACCTGTTCACCTCGGGCTCGACCGGCATGCCCAAGGGGGTGCCCCAGACGCACGGCATGTTCGCGGGCGTGATCGCCGGCACCGAGGGGCTGCGCGACGAGCCCGCCGATCCCGACGCCATCCCTCAGGCGCTGGAGTGGATGCCCTGGAGCCACATCTCGGCGGGCAACATCGGCTTCAACGGCGCCATGTGGAACGGGGCGACCCTGCACCTGGACGAGGGCAAGCCGATCCCCGGCATGTTCGAGACCACCATCAAGAACCTCTACGAGATCTCGCCGATGGTCTTCGGCTCGGCGCCGGTGGCCTTCGGGATGCTGGTGGAGGCGATGGAGCGCGACCCGGTCCTGCGGGCCAGCTTCTTCAAGAACATGCGCAGCATGGGCTACGGCGGCGCCACGCTGTCGAGCGACGTGTCCGACCGGCTGCAGGCCCTGGCCATCGCCGAGACGGGCTACCGCATCCCGCTCACCACCATGTACGGCGCGACCGAGACGCAAGGGATCACGGTGGTCCACTGGATCACCGAGCTGGTGGGCCTGATCGGCCTGCCGCTGCCGGGCATCACGCTGAAGCTCGTGCCGAACGGCTCGAAGCTGGAGGTGCGGGTCAAGGGGCCGACGGTGACCAGCGGCTACCACAACGACCCCGAGAAGACGAAGGCCGCCTTCGACGAGGAGGGCTTCTACAAGCTGGGCGACGCCTGCCGGTTCCTCGATCCGGACCGGCCGGAGCTGGGCCTGGTGTTCGACGGCCGCGTGACCGAGGACTTCAAGCTCGACAGCGGCACCTGGGTGTCGGTCGGCACCCTGCGGCCCGACCTGGTGGCGGCCTGCACGCCCTACGCCTTCGACATGGTGATCGCGGGCCAGGACAAGCCGTTCGCCGGCGCCCTGATCTGGCCGTCGCCCGCGGCGCTGCCGACCCTTGGCGAGAACCCGGTGGAGAAGCTGAAGGCGGTGCTCCGCGGCCGGATCGCCGAGTTCAACGCCACCGCCGGCGGCTCGTCACGCCGGATCGCCCGGTTCGTGCTGATGCTTGAGCCGCCGTCGATCGACGCGGGCGAGATCACCGACAAGGGCTATGTGAACCAGCGGGCCACGCTGGAGAACCGCAAGGCCCTGGTGGACGCGCTCTACGCCAATCCGCCGGGCGCCGGCGTGGTGGTCGTCTAGATGAAGCCTGAGATCATCCTGCACCACTACGACACCTCTCCGTTCTCGGAGAAGGTGCGGCTGATGCTGGGGATCAAGGGGCTGGCGTGGCGCTCGGTGATCCAGCCGGTGATCATGCCCAAGCCCGACCTGATCCCGCTGACCGGCGGCTACCGGCGCATCCCGGTGATGCAGATCGGGGCCGACGTCTATTGCGACACCCAGGTGATCCTGGCTGAGATCGAGCAGCGGCATCCCAAGCCCGCAACGGTGGCCGGCGCGGACTGGGCCGTGAACCTGTGGGCCGACCGGCTGTGGTTCCAGGCCAGCGTGGCGGTGATCTTCGCCGAGATGGGCGACGCGGTGCCCAAGGAGTTCATCGCCGATCGCGAGAAGCTGTCGGGCCGGCCGTTCGACGTGGGGGCCATGAAGGCCGCCGCGCCGTTCATGCGTCAGCAGTGGCGGGCCTATGCGGCCTGGGTCGACGAGGGGCTTTCGGGCGACTTCCTGGGGGGCAAGGCGCCGTCGCTGGCCGACGTGGCCGCCTGGATGAACGTCTGGTGGATGAGCGCGGCCGCGCCCAGGGTCGCGGCCGGCCTGATGGACGGCCTTCCCGGGCTGCAAGCCTGGCGCGAGCGTGTGCGGGCCATCGGCCATGGCGAGCGCAAGGAGATGAAGCCGTCCGAGGCGCTGCAGGCGGCGATGGGCACGGAGCCAGTCGACGCGGGCGCCTGCACGCCGGGTGACCCCTCAGGCCTGAGGAAGGGCGACGCGGTGGTCGTCCAGGCCGACGACTACGGGCGCGACCCCGTCGAGGGCGTGCTGGTGAACCTGACCAACGACCGTGTCACCCTGGCCCGCGAGTGCGGCGAGCTGGACGTGATCCATGTGCATTTCCCGCGCGCCGGCTACGTCCTGGCGAAGCGGTAGAGGAGAAGCGAGATGAACGACCGCGTGACGGTGGATATCCAGGGCGGCGTGGCAGACGTGCGCCTGGTGCGGGCCGACAAGATGAACGCCCTGGACAACGCCATGTTCGAGGCCCTGATCCAGACGGGCGAGCGGCTGAAGGGCGAGCCGGGGCTGCGGGCCGTGGTGCTGTCGGGCGAGGGGCGCGCGTTCTGCGCCGGCCTCGACATGGGCAACTTCTCGCAGATGGCGTCGGGGACGCGCGAGCGCGGGCAGGGGACGACCGGCGCCTTGGTCACCGCCAACCGCACGCCCGGCGGCTCGAACCGCGCGCAGCACGCGGTGATGGTGTGGCGCGAGATCCCGGTGCCGGTGATCGCCGCGGTGCACGGTGTCGCGTTCGGCGGCGGCTTCCAGCTCGCCTGTGGGCCCGACATGCGCTTCGTGGCGCCCGACACCAAGATGTCGGTGATGGAGATCAAGTGGGGGCTGGTGCCGGACATGGCCGGCTTGGTGCTGATGCGCCAGCTGGTGCGCGACGACATCGCCCGCGAGCTGACCTATTCCGGCCGGATCTTCACCGGTGAGGAGGCGCTGCAACTGGGCTTCGCGACCCGGGTCACGGCGGACCCGCGGGCGGAGGCCCTGGCGTTCGCGAAGGATGTGGCGGGCAAGAACCCGCATGGCATCCGGGCGGCGAAACGCCTTCTGAACCTCGCGGCGGAAGCCGATCAGCGCGAGGTGCTGATGGAGGAGAGCCGCGAGCAGACAGCGCTCATCGGCTCTCCCAATCAGGTCGAGGCCGTGACGGCCAACCTGCAGAAGCGCGCGCCGAACTTCGCCGAGGCCGAGGTCGAGACCCCGTCGCCGGTTTCGTTCGGCGCTGGCTAGGTCTTAGCGCTGGGCCAGGGTGATGCCGGCCGCGGCCGCGAGCGCCGGGTCGTTGGCCTTGGTGATCGCGGCTTCGACGGTCGCCTTGTAGCACGCGGCGTACATTTCGCGCGGGAACGAGGCGCCGATGACGGCGCGGTTGCAGACCTTCTTGGCGGCCTTGGCGATGTCGACGTGCAGCTGCTCGGTGGTCTTGCCGGCGACGGCGACCTTCATCGACTGAGCCGAGGCGGGAGCGGCGACGAGCATGGCGGCCGCGGCGGCGACGGTGAGAATGCGGATCATGGCGTTTGTGTCCAGGTCAAGGGTTGAGCCAACCCCTTTCCAGCGTTCCTCTCAGCGGGCCGGGAGTACTGACGCTCACCGTGTCTGCCGCCGATGACCCATAGATTCCCGGGCCCTGCCGCTGACGCAAGCGTTAAGTTGCTGCGCCGCAGCAACAATGGTGCAATGCAAAGAGAACGGCGTTAAGTTATCGGCATTCTCCTCTCGGGAAGCCGTTAAATTGGGCAGGTTCCCAAGGCTCAGCTTGCGACGCCCTGCCGCAGCTTGCCCAACGCTACCCGCGCCCGACGAAGGGCATCTGAGTCGCCATCACGGTCATGAACTGGACGTTGGCCGAGAGCGACAGACCCGACATGTAGACCACCGCGTCCGCCACGGCCTGGACGTCCATGGTGGGCTCGACCTTCAGCGACCCGTCGGGCTGGGGCACGCCCTTGGCCATGGCGCGAGTCATGTCGGTGGCGGCGTTGCCGATGTCGATCTGGCCGCAGGCGATGTCGTAGGCGCGGCCGTCCAGGGAGGTGGACCGGGTGAGGCCGGTGATGGCGTGCTTGGTGGCCGTGTAGGCGATCGAGCGGGGCCGCGGCGCATGGGCCGAGATCGAGCCGTTGTTGATGATCCGGCCGCCGCGCGGGTCCTGCTCCTTCATCATCCGGAACGCGGCCCGGGTGCAGAGAAAGGCGCCGGTCAGGTTGATGTCGACGACGCGGCGCCAATGGTCCAGCGAGTGCTCCTCCAGCGGGACCGGCGGCGCACCTGTGCCAGCGTTGTTGAAGAGCAGGTCCAGGCGGCCGAAGCGGTCCTTCGCGGCGTCGAACAGCGCGTCGACCGAGGCCTCGTCGGCGACGTCGGTCGGCTGGACCAGGGTTTCCGCAACGCCTGCGAGCGTGGCTGTTTCCTGCAAGACATCCGCGCGGCGGCCCGCAAGCGTAACGCTCCAGCCCGCCCGAACGAGCGCCAAGGACACAGCCCGCCCGATTCCGCTGCCCGCACCCGTGACGATGGCGACCTTGGCCATTGCGCTCTCCATCCCGTCTCTTTAGCCCTCGCGGCGTTCGCCGCTCCAGCCTGACGAGTCAACATGCCCGATATGCCGCCCCCTCCGGCTCCGGAAGTCGAGATCGTGGTCGTCCACCCGCCGCGGCTGGCTCCGCTGGGCGGCGAGGCGGCGTTCAGTGCGGTGCAGATCGACGCCCAGGCGCTGAAGACCGAGACCCGGCTGGACGAGGCGCTGAAGACGGCGCCGGGCGTGTCGCTGTTCCGCCGCACCGGCTCGGGCGCGGCCAATCCGACCACCCAGGGCCTGTCGCTGCGCGCCATCGCGCCGTCGGGCGCGGGCCGGGCGCTGGTGACCCTTGACGGCGCGCCGCAGAACGATCCGTTCGGCGGCTGGGTGATCTGGAGCGGGCTGCCTGCGGAGGGCATCGAGGGCGCGACGGTGGTGCGCGGCGCGGGGGCCGGACCGTACGGCGCAGGAGCCCTGACCGGCGTGGTCGCGCTGACCGAGCGGGCGACCCCCGACGGCCTGGCGGTCGCCGACGTCTCGGGCGGCCAGCGCGGCAGCTATCGCGCGGCGGTGGTGGCGGGCGTGCCGGGCCTGCTGGTCACCGCGGCCGGCTCGCGGACCGACGGCTATCACGCGGTGCGCGGCCCGCGGCAGGGCGCGGCTGATACGCGGCTGCGCATGGACGACGCCTCGGTTGCGGTGCGGCTGCAGCGCGAGATCTCGGGCGTCCAGGTGGCGCTGCGGGTCTCGGCCTTCCAGGTGAACCAGGAGGCAGGGTTGGTCGGTGCGCGCTCGAACACCACGGGCCAGTCGGCGACCCTGACCCTGGCTCTGCCGGCGTCCGAGGGCGTGGGCGGCTGGCGGCTGCAGGGCTGGGTGCGCCGTAGCGACCTGGAGAACAGCTCGGTGGCCGTGGCGGCCAACCGCGCCGCCACCACACCGGCCAACGACCAGTACGACACGCCGGCCACCGGCTACGGCCTGAACGCCGCCTGGCAGGGCAGGTCGGGCCCGCTGAACTGGGAGGTGGGCGCCGACGTCCGCCTGGCCGATGGGACCGAGCACGAGCGCTTCCGCTTCATGAATGGCGCCTTCACCCGGGACCGCGAGGCCGGCGGCAAGACGCTGGTGGCCGGCGCCTATGTCGAGGCGGCGCTGGACCAAGGGCCGTGGCTGCTGACCGGCGGCGTGCGGGTGGACCGCAGCCGGGCCTACGACGCCGAGCGCGTAGAGCGCGACACAGCGACGGGCGCCATCACGCTCAATTCCTCGGCGCCGAATCGTTCGGACACCACGCCGACGGGCCGGGTGGGCGTGCGCTATTCGGTGCGCGAGGACCTCTACCTGCGGGCGGCGGCCTATGCCGGCTTCCGCGCCCCGACGCTGAACGAGCTGCACCGGCCGTTCCGCGTGGGCAACGACATCACCGAGGCCAACCCGACCCTGAAGCCCGAGACGCTGCAGGGCGTGGAGGCCGGCTTCGGCGGCGACGCCGGGCCGTTGCGGTGGTCCAGCGACGTGTTCTGGAACCGGCTGAAGGACCCGATCACCAACGTGACGATCGGCGTGGGGCCCGGCACGTTCCCGTTGGCGGGCTTCATCCCGGCCGGCGGCACTCTGCGCCAGCGCCAGAACGCGGGCGAGATCGAGGCCTGGGGCTTCGAGGGTGACGCGTCGGGCGACCTGGTCGCGGCGATCTCGTGGCGCGCTGCGGCGGCCTATACCGACGCCGAGGTGCATGGCGGGACCGCCGCGCCGCAGCTCACGGGCCTGCGGCCGGCGCAGACGCCGAAGTGGACGGTCACCGGCGGCCTGAACTTCCGCCCGACAGACGCGGTGACGCTGGCCACGGACGTCCGCTACGAGAGCGCCCGCTGGGAGGACGACCTGAACAGCCGCCGCCTGTCGGCCGGGGTGCAGGTGGACGCTCGCGCCGGCTGGCGCTTCGCCGACAACGCCGAGCTCTACCTGGCCGTCGAGAACCTCACCGATCGCAAGCTCGAAGTGGGCGAGACGGCGGACGGCGTGGAGAGCTACTCGGCGCCGCGGACCCTGCGCATCGGCTTCACCTACCGCCAATAGCGTCGGCAGGTTAGGCTTCGCCCTCTCGCGGGGGGACGGGATGAAGCCGATCGACGTCGCAAAGGCCGCGCTGGCCGGGCTGGTGGTGCTGGTGGTGAACCTGCTCGCCACCACGGCCATCATCTTCGCCTGGGCGATGCTGATCGAGCCGGGCCGGGACCACGCCTACTACAACGCGCTCGCGCCCAGGATCGGGGCGACCTCGGGCCCGATGGGCGGGGTGGTGCTGATGTTCGTGGCCGCCTGGCTGCTGGGCCGCCGGCGGCCCGAGCGGCATGCGGTGAAGTTCGCCGCCTCCATGTGGGTCGCCTATGCCGTGCTGGACCTGCTGACCGGCCTGCCGATGGTGGCGCTGGGTGACCTTCTCACCGTCCGCTTCGGCTTCTCGCTGTTGACGGCCCTGGTGGCGGCGCTGGTCGGCGGCGCCCTGGCGCGGCGTCGGACGCCGCCCGCCGAGGCTCAGGCCGGCTGAGGGGCGAATAGCTCGTCGTGGCGGGCGACGACGCGGGGCCAGACCTCGGCCGCCTCGGGGACGTCCAGGTCGAACTCGCGCTTCAGCACGGCGATGAACTCATCGGCGGTGTCGAGCAGCAGGTCCGTCGTCGCCGTGGGGGTGATGCGGCGGAAGGCGCGCCCGCGCAGCATGCGGATCTCGCCCTCGGCGTGCCGCTGGGCGACGGCGGTCATGACGAAGGGCGACTCGGGCGCGGTCTGCAGCCACTGGCACTGCGCCGCCAGGAGGGCCGGATCGGCCGGCTCGGTGGTGAAGTCGAAGTTGGGCGCGCCGCCGGCCGGATGGTTGTGCAGCCGCCACCAGCCGCCGTCCATCTGCTCCAGCTGGTACTCGTAGCCATCGCAAGCGATCGGGCCGGCGCGCAGCGGATAGGGATCGCGCGGTCCGTCGCCGAAGCCCACGTCGCCGATCCACGGCTCGCCATCCAGGTCGATCAGCAGCACGAGGTGGTTGCCGACCGCCGCGTCGCCGCGCAGCGAGCGCATCACGCCGCCGGCCAGGCGGGTGACCTTGAAGCCTACCGCGTCCAGCGCGGCGCCCAGCACGCCGTTCATCTCGTAGCACCAGCCGCCGCGGCCGCGCCCGACGATCTTGTCGAAGGCCTGGGCCGGGTCCGGCGTCAGCGACCGGCCGAGCTGGACGTCGAGGTTCTCATAGCTGATCGACAGCGCGTGGCCGCGGTGCATCGCCTTCAGCGTCGCGAGGTCGGGCCGGGCGACACCGGTGAAGCCGATGCGGTCGAGGTAAGCCTGCAGGTCCATGCGGCCACGCTTAGCGCGGGCGGCCGAAGGGCGCGAGGACCACTTCGTCTGGCGGCGGTCAGTCCGCTTTCGGCGGCACGCCCACCAGCGCCGCCAGTTCGGGGCGGATGTCGCCCGCGCCCTTCTCGGCGATGTGCTGGGCGATGCGGGCGCCCATGGCGGCCATGGTCTGGCCGGTGAACTCGGCCTTGTTGCCGCCCACCCAGGCGATGGAGGCCTCGCGGTTGCCGTTGAGCTGCTGGAAGCGCGGGGCGACGTAGCGGGCGAAGAGCTCGTAGCTGCGCTTCTTGGCGTCCCAAGGCGCCCAGTTGTGGTCCATCAGCAGGAACGCGCCGAAGCCGCCGCTCTGGTCGACCAATTGCTGGATGCGCTCGGCCGCGTCGTCGGGCGTGCCGATCACCGCGGTGCCGCTCTCGACCAGGGCCTTCACCGGGTCCGGGCCCTCCGGCACCACGGGCAGGTTGGCGATCTCGCGGAAGTAGTAGATCCACTTTTCCAGGCCGAAGCGGCAGTCCTCCATGGCCTGTTCTCGCGTTTCGGCGATGTGCATGGGGCCGACGAGACGCCAGGCCGAGCGGTCCATGGTCTTGCCGTTGTCGGCGGCCAGGTCGGTGGCGATGTGCCAGTTGGAGGCCAGCGCGTTGAACGCCGCCGTGCCCGTGGCGCCCAGCGACAGCAGGCCCAGGCCGTGGCGGCCGGCGGCGCGGGCGCCGGTGGGCGAGACCTGGCTGGCCACCGAAATCTCGACCGAGGGCCGCGAGTAGGGGGTCATCTGCAGCCGGGCCTGCCACAGCTCGAACCAGTCGGACTTGTGGGTGACCTCCTCGCCGCGCAGCAGGCGGACCAGCACCTCGAGCGCCTCGTCCATGCGGTCGCGCTGCTTCTCGGGCGGAATGCCCATCATGCGGGCGTCCGAGATCAGGGCGCCGGGGCCGACGCCGAACATGGTGCGGCCGCGGGTCATGTGGTCGAGCTGGTTGATCCGGTCGGCCAGCATCAGCGGGTGGTGGTAGGGCAGGGACGAGACGCCCGTGCCCAGGCGGATGTGCTTCGTCCGCTCGGCTGCGAAGGCGATGAAGATCTCGGGGCTGGCGATCAGCTCGTAGCCGGCGGAATGGTGCTCGCCGAACCAGGCCTCCTCGTAGCCTAGGGCGTCCATGTGCTGGACCAGCTCCAGGTCGCGTTCAAGCGCGAGCGTGGGGTTCTCTTCGACCGGGTGGAACGGCGCGATGAAGGCGCCGAAGCGCAGGCGCGGGGCGAGCATGGGATCCTCCGACGGCGCGGTTGCTCCGCACCTTATCGGCGATCACCATAGCCGCGGTCGCGGCGGCTCGCGAGACTGCCGCCACGTCAGCGACCGACCTTCAGCGCGCCGCTTCCAGGAACCGGAGCACCGCGAGCTCGAAGGCGCGGTCCTCCTTGCCGGGCTTCAGGTCGAGTTCGCCCCTGGCGTAGGCCTCCAGGATCGCGGGGTGGATGTAGGCGTTGCGGGCGACCGCCGCGGTGTTGCCCAGGAGGCCGGCGACGGCTTTTACGCAGGTGTTCACGTGGCGCTTCGAGCCTGAGAGATCGGCGCATTCGGGCATCGTGAGCGCCCGGGCGGCGGCGACCGTCCCGGCCCAGGTGCGGAAGTCCTTGGCCGAGAAGTCCTCGCCCAGGGTCTCGCGGATGTAGGCGTTGACGTCGGCGCTCTCGACGGCGCGCCGCTGGCCGTCGTCGTCGAGATATTGGAAGAGCCGCTGGCCGGGCAGATCCTGGCAGGCCTTCACCACGCGGGCCAGACGGCGGTCGTTGAAGCCGGTGGTGTGGACCTTGCCGCTCTTGCCCTTGAACTCGAATGCGGCCCGCGTCGCGCCGATCTTCGCGTGGCGGTCCCGCAGTGTCGTCAGGCCGAAACTCTTGTTCTGCTTGGCATACTCCTCGTTGCCGACGCGGATCAGCGTCATCTCCATCACCCGGATGACTGCGGCCAGCACCTTCTCGCGCGGCAGGCCCCGGCGGGCGAGATCCTCCTCGACCCGCTTGCGCAGGCGAGGCAGGGCGCGTCCGAAGGCGATCAGGCGGCCGTACTTGTCCAGGCCCCGCTCGGCGCTCCAGCGCGCGTGATAGCGATACTGCTTGCGGCCCCGCTGGTCGCGGCCGGTCGCCTGGATGTGGCCGTTGGCCGTGGGACAGATCCAGACATCGGTCCAGGCCGGCGGAATGGCTAGCGCCCGGATCCGGTCCAGCGTTGCTTCGTCGGTCACCGCCTTACCGCTGGCGTCGACGTAGTCGAAGCCGTGGCCGCGGGCCGGCTTGCGGCGCAGGCCGGGGTCCTGGTCGCTGACATAGCGCAGGCCCTTCGGCGGCTCGTTCATGTCCTTGGGCATCTGGGCCCCCTCCACGTGCTGGCGGGCAACGTGATATGGCCCAGCCGGTTCCTCCTGCTGTCGTTTGGATTCCCTTGAACTATCGCCACGCCTTCCACGCCGGGAACTTCGCCGACCTGGTGAAGCACGCCGCGCTCCTGCGCCTGCTGGCCGAGCTCGGGAGAGGGGCGGGGCCGCTCACCGTCATCGACACCCATGCGGGGCGGGGCCTGTACGACCTGGCCGGCGCCGAGGCGCGCAAGTCGGGCGAGGCCGAGGCGGGGATCGTGAAGCTGATGGCCGCGCATGACGCGCCGGCCGAGTTCGCGCCGCTGACCCAGGCGGTTGCGGCGCTGAACAAGGGCGGGGAGGTGCAGCGCTATCCCGGCTCGCCGTGGCTGATCGCCCAGGCGCTGCGGCCGGGCGACCGCTATCTGGCCTGCGAGTTGCGGGCGGAGGAGCACGCGGCGCTGGACGAGGCGCTGCGGGGCCGGGCCGGCGTGCGGACGCTGAACGCCGACGGCTATGCGGCGGCGGTGAAGGAATGCCCGGCGAAGGGCCGCGTGCTGGTGCTCATCGACCCGCCGTTCGAGAAGCCGGACGACTACGACCGGATCGTCGAGACGCTGGCGGCGCTGCGGTCGAAGAACCCGAAGGCCCAGGCGCTGGTCTGGCTGCCGATAAAGGACCTGGAGACGCTGGACAGCTTCCTGCGCGACCTGGAGGACGAGGTCGCCGCCCCGATGATCGTCGCCGAGACACGGATGCGGCCGCTCAGCGACCCGATGAAGATGAACGGCTGCGGCCTGGTGCTGGCGGGCGGGCCCGATCTGGCGGCGCCGCTTGCCGCCATCTGCGGCTGGGTCGCGCAAGCTTTGGGCGCCGGCGGCGGGGCCAGGGTCTACCCGCTCTCGCCACAATAGTTTCGCAACTGCGAAGTTGGTCGGTGTGTTATGTTGCGGCGCACAATTCCCGTGCCGCACAGGAACTCTCCCATGGCGTCCTTCGAACTCCCCGACATGCCCGCGACCCGGATGAGCCCCCAGCTGCTGATGGGCGTGTCCTCGCCCCTTTGGTCCTACTTCGGCGCCGCCGCCGCCGGCGGCGTGGCCTATTGGTGGATGACCCGCTGGACCCAGCCTGCGAACCTGGAGGCGATGTTCGGCGCGGCCCGTGCGCGGCCCGTGCTGGCGCTTGTGCCGCCGCCCGTGGTGAAGGCGGCCGAGGTGGTGGCGGAGGCGACCGAGACCGTCGCCGAGCGTGCTGTCGAGACGGTCGAGGACGTGGTTGAGGCCGCGCCGATCAGCCCGCTGGCCGAAGCCTCGCTGGAGATAGAGCCCGTCGTCGAGCCGGAGCCTGCGCCCGAGAGCTTCGCCGAGGCCGCCGCCTCGCCGCTGCTGGACGCGGCGCCCGAGCCCATCCTGGAGGAGCCGGCTCCGTTCCTGGGCGAGCCCGCGCCGGAGGCCGCGCCCAAGGCTCGCGGCAAGAAGGCGGCCGTTCCGCCCGTCGAGCCCGAAGCCTGACTTGGCGGCCCGCCCCGGCCGGGTCTAACAACGGCCCGTGCTGAAGCGGGCATTCGACATCCTGGTGGCGCTGGTCGGGCTGGCTGTGGGCTGGCCCGTCCTGCTTGCGCTGGCGCTCGCGGTGCGCCTGACCAGTCCGGGTCCGGCGATCCACTGGTCGCGCCGGGTGGGACGGGGGAACCGCGAGTTCCGGATGCCCAAGTTCCGCTCGATGCGGACCGACACGCCCGACGTGGCGACCCACCTGCTGGAGGACCCGCAGCGCTGGATCACGCCCGTAGGCCGCGTCTTGCGCAAGTCGAGCCTGGACGAACTGCCCCAGCTCTGGAGCGTGCTGGTGGGCGACATGAGCCTGGTGGGGCCCAGACCGGCGCTGTTCAATCAGCACGACCTGGTGGACCTGCGCACCCAGGCGGGCGTCGAGCGCCTGCGGCCGGGGGTCACCGGCTGGGCGCAGGTGAATGGCCGCGACGAGCTGCCGATCCCCGACAAGGTGAAGCTGGACGCGGAGTACCTGCGCCGCCAATCGTTCGGCCTGGACCTGCGGATCATCGTGGCCACCGGGGTGCAGGCGATCACCGGGCGCGGGATTAGCCACTAGAATATCCAAGGGAAACGGACCGGCAGGCCGCGCGTTCTGGAGGCTCCCGGAGGCTCCCGTGAGCGAACAGCGCGTACCCCAACCGAGACCCGGCGCCCGCCGGGCGCAGGCCCGCCACGAGCAGCCGGGCGCGCGCCGCCCCCTGCGCGAACGCATCGTTCATCCGCGTCCGCCGAAGCTGAGCCCGCCAGCCAAGAAGGCGCTGGGATGGACGGGCGCGATCCTGGCGATCCTCGCCGTCCTGATCACGATCCTGATCCTCGTCTGGGACTGGAACTGGTTCCGCGGACCGCTGGAGCGCGTGGCCTCGGCGCGCCTGCACCGGCAGGTGACGATCGCAGGCGACCTGAACGTGGACCTGTGGTCGTGGCGCCCTAGCGCCACCGTCGACGGTATCTCCATCGCCAACCCGGCCTGGGCGGGGCAGGGCAAGCTGGGCACCATCGACCGGCTGCGTGTCCGCGTGCGCCTGGTCCCGCTGCTGTGGGGCAAGGCCGATATCCGGGTGCTGGCCGTCGAGCGGCCGAACTTCGCCCTCCTGGCCGACGGCAAGGGCCGCAAGAACTGGGACTTCTCTGACGGCCGCGAGAAGAAGCCGATGGACCTGCCGCCGATCCAGCGGTTCGTGATCCGCGACGGCCAGGTGCGCTACCTCGACACCCAGCGCGACATCCGGTTCCAGGGGACGATCAACGCGCGTGAGCAGATCGGGGCGAACAACCGCGGCTTCGAGCTGCTGGGCAAGGGCACGATCAACGGCGCGCCGTTCCGCGCCGAGGTGGTGGGCGGCCCGCTGCTGAACATCGAGCGAACGAAGCCCTACCCGTTCGACGTCGAGCTGCATGCCGGCCAGACCTACATCACCGCGCGCGGCGCCGTGCCGAAGCCGTTCGACATGGGCAGGTTCTACATGAACGCTACCGCCCGTGGTCCCGACATGGCGCAACTGTTCCCCCTGACCGGCGTGGCGCTCCCGAACACGCCGCCCTACAGCCTGCGCGGCCGGCTCTCGCGGAACGGTCTCGTGTGGACCGTGGACAACCTCGGCGGCCGGGTTGGCGACAGCGACCTCTCTGGCCACCTGTCGGTGGACACCGGCGGCGAGCGCCCGTTCCTGAAGGCCAACCTGAGCTCGCAGAGCCTGGACTGGGACGACCTGGGCGCCCTGTTTGGCGCCGCGCCCAAGGCCGGGCCGGGCGAGACGGTCTCGGCCGAGCAGGCGGCGATCGCCCGGGCGATGGTGGCGCAGCAGCGGCTGCTCCCCGACGCGCCGCTGGACGTGAGCCGCATCCGGGCCATGGACGCCGACGTGACCTATCGCGCACTCTCGGTGCGCGACACGCCGGTGAAGCTGAACTCCGGCTCGGTGCGGGTGCGCCTGGACAACGGGCTGTTGCGCGCCGACCCGCTGAAGCTGGACCTGCCGCGCGGCCAGGTGGCCGGCTATGCGAACCTGGACGCCCGCAAGGCGACGCCGGTCACCGACCTGGACCTGCGTCTGACCAATTCCCGGATCGAGACCCTGATCCCGTTCCAGTTCCAGGGCGCTCCCGCCCTGACCGGCGCCCTGGTGGGCCGGGCCAAGCTGACAGGGACGGGCAACAGCGTGCACAAGGCCTTCGCCAGCGCCAACGGCCAGGTGACGTTGGTCGCGCCCGGCGGCGAGATCCGCAAGGCGTTCGCCGAGCTGGCGGGGGTCAACGTCGTCAAGGGCCTGGGTCTCCTGAACAAGAAGGACACCACGCCGGTCCGCTGCGCCGTCGCGAACTTCGAGACCAAGGGCGGCGTGATGACTGCCAGCGACATCGTCTTCGACACCGGCCCGGTGCTGATCGCGGGCAAGGGGACGGTGAACCTCGACAGCGAGCGTATGGATTTCCGCTTCCGCGGCCACGACAAGAAGTTCCGGCTGGTGCGGGTGTTGCTGCCGGTGACGATCAACGGCCCGATCATGGCGCCGAAGCTGGGCGTCGAGCCGGGCGCGGCGATCGCGCAGGGCGGCGCGGCCGTGGGCCTGGGCTCGCTGCTGTCGCCGCTGGCCGCCATCCTGCCGTTCATCGATCCCGGGCTCGCCAAGGACGCGAACTGCGCCGGCCTGATCGCCGAGGCCAAGGCGCAAGGCGCGCCGGTCAAGAACGCGCCGACCCCGTTGACGCCCACGCACTGACGCCTTCAATCTCTACTGTAATGGTTGGTGCAAAACGAGGTGAGCGCATGGCGTCGGGGATGAGCAAGGGCGGGGCGCTGGCGCTCGCCATCGGGATCGGCGCCGCCGTCGCCGCCGGCGGGGCGTTCGCCCACGGCGATGACAAGATGCCCGCCAACGCCAGTCCGGCGACCAAGGCGGCCTATGCGCGCCACGACAACTTCCACAAGCTGGGCGGCGCCTTCAAAGGGCTGAACGACGAGCTGAAGAAGCCCGCGCCGGACAAGGCCGTGGTGGCGACCAACGCCAAGGCCATCTCCGCCCTGGCCGGCCAACTGCCCACCTGGTTCCCGCGCGGCAGCGGCGTGGAAGCCCGGCCGATGAGCGAGGCCAAGGCCGAGGTCTGGCGCGACGCCGCCGGCTTCTCGACCGCGGCCTCGGCTCTGCAGGCGCAGGCCACGAAGCTCAACCAGCTGGCGGCCGCGGGCGACCTGGACGGTGTGAAGGGCCAGGTCCGCAACACCGGCATGGCCTGCAAGGGCTGCCACGACAAGTATCGCCAAGAGAAGAAGGACTAGGCGTGGCCGAGCCCTCGGGCGGTGTCCGCGTCAAGCTCTGGGACGGTCCGGTCCGGATCGTCCACTGGCTGCTGGTCGCCCTGATCGCGTTTTCCTGGTGGGCCAGTGAGGATCATCTCAACTGGCACCGCTGGAGCGGCTATGCGGTCATCGGCCTCGTGCTGTTCCGCATCTACTGGGGCTTCGCCGGCGCGGGCGCGGCGAGGTTCTCCAGCTTCGTGAAGGGGCCCAAGGCGATCGCGGCCTACGCAGTGACGCTGGGCAAGCGCGACGTCTCGACGACGCCGGGCCATAACCCGCTGGGCGCGCTCAGCGTGCTTGCGATCCTCGCGGTGCTGCTGGTGCAGGTGGGGACGGGGCTGTTCGCCGTGGACGTGGACGCCTTCGAAGGCGGGCCGCTGTCGGACCGGGTCAGCTTCGACCTGGGCCGCGAGATCGCCGGCTGGCACGAGTTCACCTTCGACGTGCTGCAGGTGCTGGTCGTCCTGCACGTGGCGGCGGTGCTGTTCTATTGGGTCTGGAAACGCTCGAACCTGCTGGGCGCGATGATCACCGGCAAACGCATGCTGCCCAGTGACCCGGGGCTGGCCCGGGCGCCGGCCTGGCGGCTGGTCGCGGGCGTCGTGCTGGCGGCCGCGATCGCCTGGGTCCTGTCGAAGGGCTTCCGGGTCTAGAAGGCGTGGCCGGGCGGACCCGGCCACTGGAACCTCAACCGCGGTTGGCGGCGTCGCGCAGGCAGTTCAGCCAGGCGTCCTCGCGCAGCTTTTCGGCCTCGCGCAGCTTGGTCTCGGCGTCGCGCACGCCGGCGTCGTGCTTGCGCCATTCGAGAACGGCGCCTTCGCGCGCCTCGCGGGCGGCCTCCATCGAGGCGAAGCGGGCCAGGACCGCGCGCGTCGAATAGTTCACCGGCGGGCCCACGGCCTCGCGGTCGGGGTAGAAGCCGGTGATCGAGTCGGCGGTCTCGCTGTCGATGTGGAACACGTCGGCCCAGCCCGCGTGATGGCGCATCAGGGCCCAGGGTCGTTCGATGCGGTCGCTCACCGATAGTCTCCGTCGAAGATGATTCCGCCCGCAGGCGGCTGTCACAGCCCCTTTAGCGCGGCGCTTCGTCCCGTCCAACGCCGCGATGTCGGATTTTGGCTTCCATTGCGCGGCGTCACCGTGAGAAAGCCGAACCCATTGATTTGATCCTTTGGTCAGTGGGCTTTCGATTTTGAGCAAGATCACGATCGGCCGCCAATTCTGCGGCCCGCCGAATTCCGGCAATGGCGGCTATGTGTGCGGGGTCCTCTCCCAGGGCGTGGAGGGACCGGCGACGGCGGTGCTGCGCGCGCCGGTGCCTCTGGACAAGGAGCTGGCGCTCGAAGCCCGCGACGGCGGCAACGTCCTGCTGGGCGAGGCCGACGCTCTGATCGGGCAGGGCGGGCCGGCGACCCAGGCGCTGCCCAAACCGCCGCCGTCGCCGGGCCTGGAGGCCGCCCGCGCGGCCGCCCAGCGGCACATCGGGCTCAGCCAGCGGGTGCACCCGATCTGCTTCACCTGCGGGAGCGAGCGCGCCGACGGCGACGGCCTGCGCGTGCTGCCGGGCCAGGTCGAGGGCGCGGAGACCGGCATGGTCGCCTGCGTCTGGACGCCCCATGCGAACTTCGCCCGCGCGGACGGGACCGTGGGCGCCGAGATCGTCTGGGCGGCGCTGGACTGCCCCGGCTACTTCGCCTGGGTCGAGAGGGAGGGGCGCCACGGGGCGCTGCTGGGCACCATGACCGGCGAGGTCGTGGCTCCTGTGAAGGCGGGTGAGGAGCATGTCGTGGTCGCCTGGCCGATCCAGAAGGACGGCCGCAAGGAGATCGCCGGCACCGCGCTGTACGACGCCGAGGGCCGGCTGATGGCGCGTTCGCTGCAGGTCTGGATCTCGATGGGCCCGCGTGGACCCATGGCGGCGCCCGCCGCGGAGACCGCGAGCGCCTGACCCTTGCGCCGCGCCGCTCCGGGCTCCAAAACCGCCACCGCGGGGAGGAACTCGATGAAGGCGGCTTCGGTCTCGGACTATCGCGAGCTCGCGCGGCGCAGGCTGCCGAACATCTTCTTCGAGTATATCGACGGCGGCTCCTATGCCGAGGAGACGCTGCGCCGGAACGTGGCCGACCTGGAGGCCATCGCACTGCGCCAGCTGGTGATGCGCGACACCACCACGCTGGACATGACCATCCAGACCCTTGGCCAGACGCTGAAGATGCCGGTGGGCCTGTCGCCGGTGGGAATGGCAGGTATGTACGCCCGCCGCGGCGAGACCCAGGCGGCGCGGGCCGCGGCCAAGGCCGGCGTGCCGTTCTGCCTGTCGACCGTAGGCGTCTGCTCCATTGAGGAGGTGGCCGCGACGGGTACGCCGCCCTGGTTCCAGCTCTACATGCTGAAGGATCGCGGCTACATGCGCGAGCTGCTGCAGCGGGCGAAGGCCTGCGGCAGCCCGGTGCTGGTGTTCACGGTGGACCTGCCGACGCCGGGCTCGCGGTATCGCGACATCCGTTCGGGCTTCACGGGCGCCACGCCGCTGCAGGCGATGCTGACCCAGGCTGTCGACGGCGTGACCCATCCGGGCTGGACCTGGGACGTGTTCATCAACGGCCGCCCCCACACGCTGGGCTCGGTGCAGGGCGCGGTGACCGAAGGCAAGCGGGTCACCGACTTCCTGTCGTGGATCGCCCGGAACTTCGACCGCTCTGTGACCTGGAAGGACATGGACTGGGTCCGCGAGAACTGGGACGGGCCGATCGTGGTCAAGGGCGTGCTGGACCCCGAGGACGCGAAGGACGCGGTGAAGGCGGGCGCGCAAGGGATCGTGGTGTCGAACCACGGCGGCCGGCAGCTGGATGGCGTGAAGTCGTCGATCTCGGCGCTGCCGCGGATCGCCCAGGCGGTGGGCGGCGACCTCGAGGTCTACATGGACGGCGGCGTCCGCTCGGGCCTGGACGTGCTGAAGGCGCTGGCGCTGGGGGCCAAGGCCTGCTTCGTCGGGCGGCCCTGGGCCTGGGCGCTGGGCGCGGGCGGGCAGGCGCACGTGGAGAAGATGCTGGACGTGCTGCGCGCCGAGTTGGCTGTGGCCATGATCCTCACCGGCTGCGTGAACGTGCGCGACGCGGGCCGGAGCCTGCTGGACGAGGGCTAGCGGGCGCTGCTTTCGACGACCATGTTCGGCGGAATCGCCTCCGAACGTCGCAATCTGCGGCCTGGAATCGCCTGCCGGGCGAACTTCATTGTGCAGTGCGAAACCGTTTGCTTTGTTGGGAGTTGAGAACCCGCTCGGTTTCGGAGGACGGGTATGCGTGAGTCAAAACTCCTGGCCTATTCGCTCAGCCACGACGAGAACGTCTGGCGGTGGTCGGTCTACGACGAGGACGGCGTGACGGTCGCCGACGGGGCGAATGACACCCAGGCCGCGGCGCAGGCGGCGGTCGAGATCACCCTGCGATCGGCGGGCGGGGATTCCCTGACGACCTAGCGTCGCCCGGCCCGCGGCCCTAGCCTGGGCCGATGGTGAAGTCCACGCTGGCGCGTATCTGGCAATTCGTGAGGCGTTTCGAGGCGCGGGTCCTGATCGGCCTGGTGCTGGTGGCCGGCGCGCTCTGGGCTTTCCTGAACATCGCGGACGAGATGGCCGAGGGCGAGACCAAGAGCCTCGACAGCCGCATCATCCTGGCGCTGCGCGAGCCCGGCGACCTCAACAACCCTATCGGCTCGAAGAACGTCGAGGAGGCGGTGCGCGACATCACCGCGCTCGGCGGCACGACGCTGGTCGTCGTGGTGACGGTGGTGGCGGTCCTGGCCTTCGCGTTCCACAAGAAGCGGGCCCACGCTGCGGTCATGGCGGGCGCGGTGCTGGCGGCCTGGGGCTCCAGCCAGGCGACCAAGGCGCTGTACGGGCGGCCGCGCCCCGACCTCGTGCCGCATGAGGCCTATGTCTACTCGGCCAGCTTTCCGAGCGGACACTCGACCATGTCGACGGCGGCGTTCCTGACGCTGGCCATGCTGGTGGCCAGCCTGGAGCCCAGGCGGCGCAGCAAGGCGCTGGCCTATGTCCTGGCGGGGTTGGTGGTCGTGGGCGTGGGCTTCAGCCGGGTCTACCTCGGGGTCCACTGGCCGACCGATGTGCTGGCCGGCTGGTGCCTGGGGGCGATGTGGGCGCTGGTGGGCTGGATCGCCCTGCGCGCGCTTCATGCGCCGACGCGGGGCGCTTGAGGCTCGAAGCCGCTGAGGTCGGGCGACCGGCCGTTCCAGCCGGAGACGGCCTCGAACGCAGCGCCCAGCGTGACGACCGAGGCCTCGTCGCGGGGGCGGCCCAGGATCTGCAGGCCGGCGGGCAGGCCCTCCTCGGTCAGGCCGCACGGGACGCTGATCCCGGGCAGGTCGAGATAGTTGCCCGCCCGGGTCAGGCGGCTGAGCGGCGACACGGTCTCGTCCACGGTGGCGAGCGGCGGGGCCGGGATCGGGCAGGTGGGACAGACCAGGGCGTCGTAGGCGGCCAGCCAGGCGTGGAAGGTCTGCTGGTGGGCGGCGCGGGTGAGGTGGGCCTGGGCCAGGGCCTCGTCGGAGATGTCGCGGCCCACCTCGAAGCGGCGGACGATCCAGGGGTCCATGACCTCGCCGTGCTCGACGATGCGGTCCTTCCAGATGCGCCAGCCCTCGCCGGCCATCAGCATGCCGTTGGGCGTGAACGAGTGGTCCAGGGTCTGGGGCGGGGCGACCGTCTCGACCGTCACGCCGGCGGCCGCCAGCTTGTCGAGGGCCTGCAGGTAGAGCCGGGCGACCTCCGGATGGACCTCGCCCAGTTCGGCGACCGGGATGGCGGCGACCCTGCGGCCGCGGGTGTCGGCGGCGAGGGCGGCCTCGGCGTCGAAGGGGCCGCGCATGGCGGCCTCGCCATCGGGGCCGGAGATCACCGCCAGGGCGCGAGCCGCCGTGGCCACGTCGCGGGCCAGGACGCCGACGGTGTCGAGCGCCGGGCTGAGCGGATGCACGCCCTTCAGGCTGACCAGGCCGCGGCCGGGCTTCAGGCCGACGACGCCGCAGGTGGCGGCCGGGATGCGGACCGAGCCGCCGGTGTCGCTGCCCAGAGCCAGATCACAGAGGCCGGCCGCGACGGCGACGGCCGAGCCGGACGAGGAGCCGCCGGGTGCGCGATGCATCGCGGCGTCCCAGGGGTTCCAGGGCGCGCCGACCGCCCGGTTGGTGCCCCAGCCGCCGTAGGCCAGCTCGACGGTGTGGGTCTTGCCGACGGCGACATAGCCCGCCTGCAGCAGGCGCTCGACGACCACGGCGTGGTGCGCGGGGCTGGGGTCGAGCGGTACGCGGGCGCCGCCACCGGTGGGGACGTCGGCGACGTCGAACAGGTCCTTGACGGCGATCACGGGACCGGTCGCCGCGTCGCCGGTCAGCGGCGGGTCGAACACCTGGACGAAGGCCTTCAGGCGGCCGTCGTAGCGGCGGATGCGGGCGAGCGCTTCGTCGGGGGTCATTGTCCCTCCCTTAATGGGGAGGGGCAGCTCGCGATAGCGAGCAGGGTGGGGAAGTGTGGTCCGGAATGCGGATCGGCGATCACAATTTGGCGCTGGGTCAGGTCGAGACTTCCCCACCCTGACTGCTTTCGCAGCCTGTCCCTCCCCATTAAGGGAGGGACCATGAACCTCTACGACCTGCTCGCCAGCCGCTTCCCGGCCGACCGTTCGAAGCCCTGTTTCCTGCTGAGCGACGGGCGGGCGATCAGCTACGGCGAGCTGGAGGCCGGCGCGGCGCACGTCGGGGGACGGCTCGTGGCCGAGGGCGTCCAGCCGGGCGATCGGGTGGCGCTGCAGGCCGAGAAGAGCGCCGAGGTCATCATGGCCTACCTGGGCGTCCTGAAGGCCGGCGCGGTCTTCCTGCCGCTAAATAGCGCCTATACGCCGAGCGAGGTGGACTATTTCCTGGGCGACGCCGAGCCGAGGGTGTTCGTCACCGACCCGCCGGCCTGGGTGGCCGAGGCGGCGGGGGCCGCGCCGCTGGAAAAGACCGTTCCGCGGGCTGCCGGCGACCTGGCCTCGCTGATCTACACGTCGGGCACGACGGGGCGGTCGAAGGGCGCGATGCTGAGCCACGGGAACCTGGCGGAAAACGCCCTGGCGCTGCACGCGGCCTGGGGCTTCACGCCGGACGACGTGCTGCTGCACGCGCTGCCGATCTTCCACGTGCATGGGCTGTTCGTGGCGCTGCACTGCGCGCTCTTGAGCGGTTGCCCGATGGTCTGGCTGCCGAAGTTCGCGGACGCCGAGGTGCTGGACGGCCTGGACCGGGCGACGGTGATGATGGGCGTGCCGACGTTCTACACGCGGCTGCTGGCCAACCCCGGCTTCACGCGGGCGAAGGCCGACGGCGTGCGGCTGTTCATCTCGGGCTCGGCGCCGCTGCTGCCGTCCACGTTCGCCGAGTTCGAGGAACGGACCGGGCAGCGCATCCTGGAGCGGTACGGGATGAGCGAGGCGGTGATCATCACGACGAACCCGCTGGCGGGCGAGCGGATCGCCGGCTCGGTGGGCTATCCGCTGCCGGGCGTGGAGCTGCGGATCGGGGGCGGAGAGGAGACCGGCGTCATCCAGATCAAGGGGCCCAGCGTCTTCCGCGAATATTGGCGGATGCCGGAGAAGACGGCTGAGGAGTTCACGGCCGACGGGTTCTTCATCACCGGCGACGTGGGCCGGCGGGACCCGGACGGCCGGGTCTGGATCTCGGGCCGGGCCAAGGACCTGATCATCTCGGGCGGCTACAACGTCTATCCCAAGGAGGTCGAGTTGGTGCTCGACGAACTGCCGGGCGTCACCGAGAGCGCGGTGATCGGCGTGCCGCACAAGGACTTCGGCGAGGGTGTGGTCGCCGTGGTGATGGGGCAAGGGGACGAGGCGGCGATGATCGCCGAGGCCCGGCGGCAGCTCGCGGCCTACAAGGCGCCCAAGCGGATCGTGTTCGTGGACGGGCTGCCGCGCAACGCCATGGGCAAGGTGCAGAAGAACCTGCTGCGCCAGCGCTACGAACATCTGTTCGAAGCTTAAGTCCTCAGGCAGGGTCCGCGCCGAACAGACATCGGAGGCGACATGGACCTGCAGCTCAAGGGCAAGAACGTGGTGGTGACCGGGGCGACGCGCGGCATCGGCCGGGCGATCGCGGACTGCTTCGCCGACGAGGGCGCCAACGTCGCCATCTGCGCGCGCAAGGCCGACCAGGTGGCCGAGACGGTGGCGGCGCTGGAGGCCAAGGGCGTGAAGGCGTTCGGCCAGGTGGTGGACATCGCCGACGGTCCGGCGCTGAAGGGCTTCATCAAGGCCGCCGGCGAGGCGCTGGGCGGGATCGACGTGCTGGTGTCGAACGCCAGCGCGCTGGTGAACGGCAACGGCGAGGACACCTGGAAGGCGATGTTCGACGTCGACATCCTGGGCGCCGTGCGCACCCTGGAGGCGGCGACGCCGTTCCTGGAGAAGGCGGCGGCCGAGAAGGGCGACGCGGTCTTCCTGATCACCTCGTCGATCTCGGCGGCCGAGGCCAGCCGGCCCGACGCCTACGGGGCGATGAAGGCGGCGCTGATCCACTTCGCCAAGGGCGTGGCCAAGGAAGGTGCGCCGAAGAAGGTGCGCTGCAACGTGGTCTCGCCGGGCACGGTGTTCTTCGAGGGCGGGGTGTGGGGCCAGGTGAAGGCCGGGATGCCGGGCTTCTTCGAGCAGATGATCAAGCGCAACCCGACGGGCCGGATGGCGACGCCCGAGGAGATCGCGGCGGCGACCGTGTTCCTGGCCAGCCCGCGCTCGGCGTTCACGACGGGGATCAACATGGTGGTCGACGGGGCGATTTCGGCGCGGGCGAATTTCTAGGGGGAAGGGCCGCGCGGACGCCGCGCCCCATGGCTCGTCATCCCCGCCCTTGTGGCGGGGATCCATTCGTCGGCGGCACGGTCGAGGGCGCGGGCCGCGCAGGCGCGGCCCGCCGCAGGGACTTGCGGCGGCTGAGGCATGGATCCCCGGGACAAGCCCGGGGATGACGAGCTGAGATCTGAGTGGGTCATACCCCACCGCTGTCATCCCGGCCGAAGCGCCGGGACTCAGGGGTATGGGCAGGGGATGTGGCCTTCTGGGTCCCGGATCGGCCTGCCGGCCGTCCGGGATGACAGTCGAGGGGTGGGTCTCAGCCCGAGCCTGACTTTCGCCACTTGGGCGGCAGGCCGTCGTCGCTGTCGTCGGCGAGGAACTGGTCGATGATCTCCGGATCGGGCTCGGGGAGGTCTCGCCAGCGGGGGATGTTGGAGGCGTTGAGGCCGAAGGCGTGGGCGTATTCGGCGATCTGGTCGTCGAGGTCGCGGGTGGTGAAGTCGTCGTT